>Ga0310121_10004419_pt1 | contig 12405 bp, 12 predicted proteins | sample CB27_Tmax_986_MG_FD_203504 | JGI IMG/M metagenome (GOLD analysis project Ga0310121, IMG submission 203504) | Marine microbial communities from Western Arctic Ocean, Canada - CB27_Tmax_986 | ecosystem: Environmental > Aquatic > Marine > Oceanic | place: Canada: Western Arctic Ocean | collected...
CACTTGCAGGTGTTCCACTATTTCCTATTGAGAACAGTCTATTAGAAGTTTCGCAAGTACTTTGATACGCCCAAAAATCTACTGTGAAATCTCCTGTTGTTGGAAATGCTCTTGTTAATCCTGAAGATAAATTTCCTGTGTAAATATAATCAGCAGTAGATTGTTCATTATGATACGAATAACTACCAAATTTAGCTTGTGCCGCATCTGTTGCTCCACTTCCACTTTTAGTTATTGTAATATCACCGCTATTATCAGAAGTATCTACAATCGTAGCTCCTGGTGCTGTGTTAAATTGCAACATCAATACAGTATTGTCATCAATTCCATTTGCAGGAATAATAGTTGTCCAATATCCACTTGTTCTATCTCCGTCTGTTTGTGTTCCTAAATTTGTATCGTCTGTAAAAGTTTCTATAAATTGATTTGGTAAATTGAAAGCCGCAGATGCTTCGTTAGTTGCTTCTCTTAAAGCTAATGCAGTTAAATCTGCTTTTAATGATTGTAAATCTGTAGTAGGTTCAGTTTTATAAGTTCCATCTCCATATAAAATTGTTGTAGAAGAAGCTGTTCCTGTACCTAAATTAGCTGCTGGTACTATTCCTGTAATTTGATTTGTAACATTAATACCTGTTCCTAATCCAGCAACAGTTGCTGGTAAGGTAATTGTTTTTGTACTTAAATCTTGTGTAGCTGCTAATTTTCCTGCAGTTACATTTACATCTTTAACTTTTGCTGTTTCAACAGCATCAGTTGCTAGTTTAGGAGCAGTAATGATTCCATCTTCAATATCACTTGAAGTTAAAGGTACTTGTGCAGGAATTGGACCTATGTATCCCATTTAATTTTTCCTTAATTAATTATTATGTACTTATTGAATCAACAACACTTAAAATAATATCAACTGAAGTAGCTGCTGAAGCATAAGCTTCAACTGAATCTCCATTTTGTAATACAACTTTTGAACCACCATCAATTAATTCCAAACTTCCACCTGTAGGGATGGGAGCTGCTTTAATAATGTAATAATTTGTTGAAGTATTTTTTACATAGACAGTAATATCTACTGACGAACCAGAAGTATTAGTACATCTAACACCTATAATTGCATCATTTGTTGTAGTAGCTGCTCTTAGTACTTTAGGGGAAGCTAAGAGAGTGATATTTTGATTGAGTGTTCTTTGAAAATTTTGAGCCATTTATTATCCTAATTATACCATTTTTTTGCCATATTGTCAACTAGACTATAAGGCGATTGCCATAGCCACAGCAAAACCTGCAGTAGCTTTCGTATCAATTTGAGTTTGTGCATTAGAACTCAAAGTATTAATATACTGGAATTCTGCATTTGTAACAGTTCCATCTGCTATTTTTGTAGCATCTATTAAAGCAGATAAAGTTGTTACTCCTAAATTATCTGAAGTTATTGCACCACTTATCGCTTTATTTTTCCAAACACTTGCAGAATTATCATACATTAAATAATTAGCATCTGCAATACCTGCAATAGTTACATCATTTAATTCTGATAATTCATTTTCTGTTGCCACTTGACCATCAACATAAGCTGTTGTTGCAAGTTTAGTTGAGTTATCACTTGCTGATTGTGTTGGAGCTGTAGGGTTTCCAGTTAAATCTGGAGAAGCTAAAGCTGCTTTTAAATCTAATTGTGTTTGAATATCTGAAGTTAGTCCATCTAGTCTTTGAAACTCTGCACTACTTACTGAACCATCTGCAATCTTTGAAGCATCAATAGCTGCTGAAGCTTTAATATTTGCATTAGCTAAATTTGTAATTGAGTTACCTGTAGCATCTACATCAATTGTTTTATTTGTAAATGTAGTAACACTACTTGGTGTAACAGCATGTTCTTGTGCATCTACATAAGTTTTAATTGCTTTAGCAGAAGCTATAGTAGTATCAGTTGCAGCAACTGCTGTTAAATCTGTATCAAGAACACCTGAAGCTAAATCTGCTACTTCAAGATTTGTAATACTATTACCAGTACCATTTGCATCTATAGTTTTATTTGTAAATGTAGTTGTGCTACTTGGTGTAACACTTGAAACTTGTGAATCAACATAAGCTTTAACAGATTGTTGAGATGCAACTGCTATAGCAGAATCAGATGATAAAGTATCTTCATCTAAAAATGCTGTACCACTAAGCGTTCCATTTAAAACTGGGCTAGTTAATGTTTTAGCTGATAAAGCTTGAGTTCCAGTTAATGTAACAACACTACTATCAATTGCAATATCATCTGCATTTGCATCAATACCTGTTCCACCAATAACATTTAAAGTAACATCACCTGATGTTCCTCCACCTGTTAAACCTGTTCCTGCAACAACTGAAGTAATATCTCCAATAGGTACTGCATCAACATAAGCTTTAATTGATTGTTGTGAAGCTACAGCAGTTGCTGAATCAGAAGACATAGTATCTTCATCTTTAAAAGCTGTTCCACTAATTGCTGTATTAATTACTGGACTTGTTAAAGTAGGAGATGTTAAAATTTTATTTGTTAAAGTTTGAGAACCAGTTATAGTTGCAACATCACCTGTTGGTGTGTTAATAGCTGGGCTTGTAAGAATTTTATTTGTAAGAGTTTGAGAACCTGTTAATGTTGCAACTGTAGAATCAATTGCAAAAGTCATTGTTTGAGCAGAACCTGTAGTATCTATACCAGTCCCACCAGTTAAAGTAAGTGATTGACTATCTAAATCAACTGCTTGTGCTCCACCACTATCACCAGAAAAATCTAAATCAGAAGCTGTAACTTGAGCATCTACATAAGTTTTAATTGCTTTAGCAGAAGCTAAAGTATCATCACTTGCTGAAACTGCAGTTATATCGGTATCAACAGATGTAACACCAGTTGAAGAACCAATAACTAAAGTATCTAAATTTACAGTACCATCAAAGTATGCATCTTTAAATTCTAAAAGATTTGTACCTACATCTATATCATTATCTAAAATTGGAACGATTGCTCCATCTTGAATTCTTAATTGTTGAACTGCAGCACTAGAAACATCTACATAAAATTCTAAATGATTACTAGCAGTATCAACTACAATTTTATTTAAAGGAGTAACTACTCCACTATCTCCAAGTACAGAAATAACAGGACCTTCGGCTGCTGTGCCATCATGTTTATGTCCAGTTGTATTTACAAATGCTGCTAATAATTGATTGTATTCATTATTAAAATCTGCAACTTCAATCGTATTACCAGTTGTAAATGTGGTTTGTCGTGTATAACCTGCCATATTATCTTCTTCCTCCTGCTATAAATGATACAAATAATCCATTAACTGAATAAGCTGCATTTGTATCATCACTAAAAAATCTAAAACTATTTGAAAATCCACTTCCTACTACTAACATTCTTTTACTTGGTAAAACTACTGCACCATATGTTCCACTTCCATAGGCAGCAGTTCCATATAAAGATGCTCGATTTAAAGTACCAACACTAAATTCTCCAGGTTGAGGTACATCTGTAGATTCAAAATCATATCTAATTCTTAATTTTAAATCGTCTTGTGTTCCTTCTGGATTAATATTTGCTTTAACTGCGTAAAGACTTTTTCTTAAACCATTATCACCATAGTCCATATCTGGTGTTTGAAATCTTGCATCAATATTGGAACCATTAAAACTGTCTCCACTATCATGTAAATAAACAAAACCAGTTTCATCTGCACTAAATTTAACTTCTTCATTAGAAGTATTTAAATCTGAAGTACAAGTTTTAACTACCAATCCTTTTGATTCACTCCATTCAAAAGCAGGAATTCCTTGTTCATCAAATTTAAATGTTCCTATGATTCCACTTTGACTTGAATTAGCTTGACCTGATTGAAAGTAAAATAATCTGTATTGACTTCTTTCTCGAATAACCATACTAGAAAGAGTATAGTCAGCAATATTATCTAATATTTCATTTATTCTTGGTAAAATTTTTCTACTAATAGAACCAATTTCAATATCACCAATTCTAGCTGTTCCAGCAACTGTTCTTAAACCATCAGGTGCTAGAAAAATTAAATCTCCACCTATTTCCTGAATTGTATTTCCATCTATACAACCTATATTTTTGGTTATAGATTTAAGTATAGGGTCAGAATCAAGGCTTGTCAACTCAAATATACTATTTTTACAAAAAATAATAAGAGTATTTCTGAAGACTTTAATACCTACAATGATATCTCCAACATCAATTGTTCCTGCACCAGTAGCTTCAAAATCATAAGGTTTTAAACGACTACTATAAGCAACAGTACTTGTTGATACAGATTGTCCTGCTACTACTAATCGTTCTGAAAAAATAGTAGCTCTTGAAGGATTAACTGGAGTTGACCTATCTAATTCTTCAAAATAATAACTATATACAGCACCTGATTTAGTAATTTGAAATTCAGCTACTTTATTAACATCATCAACAATATATAAGGTTCCATAAGCACCTTTTGATTCATATTTAGCAAACTGATTATTAGTTTGATTAGTTCTTATAATTGCTGTAGCACCTGATAATTCACTAGCTATCATTCCACTTCTATAAATAGATTGACTACTAGCAGTAGATACTACATCAATATCTAATGTTAAATTTGTATTATCTGTAATAGATAAAACTCTGTATTTAATACTATTAATTTTTACTCTATCATCTACAGCTAATTCAGTTGTAAAAGATGTTCCAGTTCCAACAACTGCTGCTGAACTTGCAGTTACTGCAACTGTACCTGTAAGAGCTTTATAAGTATCTTTATTTATTTGAGTCCAACTTATACCATCTAGACTCCAATAAATATTATTAGCTTGACAAGCAATAACTCCATCAGCATATGGAACTAATCCTGTTATATCATCTGTTGCAAGACCAGTTGGAACTGTTGCACTTGCTCCACCCCATTTTGCAAATCCATTTATTCTTCGATAGCCACCAGTAGTAGCTGATTCAAAGTTTTGTAAAATGGTTGCTGCTCCAGGTGTTCTAAATAATGCATGAGCACTTGAAACTAAATCTAAACCTCCTGCAACTGTAATGGAAGCTCCTTGAGTTGGCATAAATTTTTAATCCTTATGGTAATAAATAAGAAAACCTTACATCCGACATATATTGTGGTTGTGGTGAATTTAAATTATCAGCCATAGATTGTAAACCTTTTTTGTATTCATCTAATGCTAATTGTGATTGAGCTATATTATCTTTAAATTGATAAATATAATATCTAGCTCTTGCTAGTAAAACTGTTTTGTATTGTTCTGGAAAGGCAACTGTATCTGTATCTGCAGATAAAGCAGTTGGTCTATTATATGCAAAGAAATGTATATTATAAACTTTATCAGGTATTGGAGATAATCCAAATCTTCTACCATCAGAACTTCTTATAACTCTTAATGGTACAGCATATTCAGAAGTCCTAGCAGAAGCTTCTTCTGATTTTGCATAATTAGTTCTCCAAACTGTTAAAGTTGTAAAGGCTAATTTATTAATTGTATAAGGTGAGGCAGTATCTACAAGAGTAAACATATCCCAATTTACTGAATCAAAATCTCCATCTACACCTGTAGATAAAGCTTTTGCTAAATACCATCTTTGTCCAATAACTGTTTGAACAGTAGTATTTCCATAATAAGGGTCATCAGGTTCACCAGCACTTAACCAAGACCAATCATCTACAGCATCTACTATATCAGAGTAAGCTCTATTTACACAATTAGAAACTTGTTTTTGTACTCCTACTCCATCAGCAACTGCTGTAAGTTCTGGTTCATTAAGTTCTACTAATAATTCATTAGTAAGTGCTAAATATGTTTTTGCCATTTTTAATCGTTAATTTTTAATGGATGAACAGGTGAACAATCAGAGTGGTCGCAATTTTCTAATTCATCAATTGTTTCATCAATCTTTTCTAAAACAACTTCTTCTTTTGCTTCTAACTTCTGAAGTTCCTGAAAATATTTTCTAAGCTTTTTTACAGCTTTACTCATTTAAATTCCTCTATAAATTAATTAACAAGACTGTATATAACTACTACTACTACGACTGCAATAATAGAAATTTTTTTATTGGCTTTAATCCAAGCCCATGCTTTATTAATATGTTCCATATGTAATCCTTTGATTGATTTTAAAAGACAGGGGGTATATTTCAACCCCCTATCTAGGTGTTAGGTTTAATACTAACAATAACGTAAAGACTAATAAATTAGGCTATAACGTAAATTGTTCTTCCTATGCAATCAGTTCTAAGAACTTTTCTTCCGAATACCATAAGTCCTCTTACGATATCTGCGAAAGTAGTTGTACTTCTTAGACTTTCAACAATCTTCAATTGCGTTGCTAGTGAACACGCACTCATCTGACCCCATGTTGCCACAGGAGCAGTTGCAGTCCCAGCAGGAGACGCACTTGTTAAGTCGTTTTGTGCTAGATTGTTTGATTTATACATTTGGAAACCTCTAACGAGACCACTTGCAACTAATCCATTTCTAAGACTACCTTTACCAGCATTGTAATCTACTGATAATAGTTTAGAAGATGTGTTAGCTAAAGCATCATACCACTCAGGTGCTCCAACAAACCAACGACCCTCTTCAGGGCAATTTTGTCTGTCGAGAAAAAAAGCAGATTGACTCATCTCATTTAAAGGGTCAACTTGACCAGTTGCAAAACCTATTGTGTCAGGTGTTGATGTACTTCCTTGTCTAGTAGCACCTATAGATGAAGCATCTGCACCAAGAAGGTCAAAGACATTACTGTCTAAAGCATCTCTTAGTTTGTATGCTGCATTGTCTGATGCAACTGATTGGAAGTTGATATGTGAAAATCTCTTTTCAATATCATCTAGTGCAAATTGAAAGTATTTAGCTTGGTCTACTGTTAGAACAAGCTCCACGTCTGTTAGTGCTGTAGCAACAGTCGCTAGACCCCTGCTATAATCACTTACAGTTATTTGTGGTTCTTTGACTATATTAACTGTATCTCCAAAGTTTTTAATTTCACCCATATAATCTGTGTTACAGATTGCTTCTGCAACAGCAGCTTTACGAAGTGCTATTTGAACTTTCTTGGAGTATATTTGAGGTACCCAAAAAGCGTTTTCCTGAGTTCCAGTTGGTGTTTCACCACCAAAGTTAGTAGTTGAACCACCTGCAAAATTTGCCATATTATGACTCCTTTTTGTTTGGTTGATAAAATGAAAGTATTATTATTATTTATTAATAATTCTACCTTCTCTCTGAGCTATCAGAATTTCTTTCTCATTTCTTTCAAACTCAGCATCTGACATCTTCTCGAAATCAGAACTTTTAAAGATAACTTGATTATTCGTTGGTGGTTGAATTTGTTCGTTAGTTTTAACTAACAAGTCAGCACCTTGACTAACCTTATTATCTTCTGTGGTTTTTTTATCTAATCCAAGTCCTCGGTCTTTCTTATATAAGTCAACTGCTCTTGCAGCAAGTCTACCATTGGAGTTATTCTCATAAATCCATGATTTAATTTCCATGGGTTGTGAGTCTGCCCAGCTATGAAAATCATCTGATTCTTTAATTTGATTAAAGTCTGGATGAAGTTTCGATAACTCTAATTGAGCTTCTCTTTGGGATAAAGCTGTATTAGCTTTTTTCAAAGAGCTAACTTCCTCTTGCAAACCTTTCATCTCAGTTTGAGACTGCAAGTGAGATACAGTTTCCACCACGCCATAAATGTCAGGATAATCTTTTTTAAAAGCACTAAGTTCTTCAGCACTTTTAGGTGGTGTATACTTAGGTCGGTTTGCTTGAAGCTGTGCTTTAAGGTCTCCTTCTTTTGTATTCCAATCACCAAGTTTTCTGTCATAATAACGCTTTAGGTCATCATATCTTTTTTTATAGTCGACTTTAGTATAAGGTTTGGATTCAACATTTAATGCTGATTCTTGTAAGACCTTATCCGAAGTGGCTGTTTCAGAAGTGGATAAAATATTTGGGTTCGCACTATTTGTTGAAGTGTTACTTGCGAAATCAAATCCTGTCTTCTTCTCAGGGTCTGGTTGAGCTGGTCCACTATCTGCATCTGGTATTGACTTCGGCATTACATCATCCGTATGCCAATACTTTTTGCGATTGTATGGATTCGCCTCGACTGTCTTAGTTTGTCCTTCGTCTGGTTTCATATGTCCTCCTTTATAGGGCTTCTTTTAACTTTGAAGGTAGCTAAAATTTGGGTTTATGTTTTAAACGAAGCTACAAGGGCTTCTATTGCTAGAAGGTAGCTTGTCTATTCTTAGAGTACCCCTCTAAAAATTCTGTTATACTATGGTTTCATCTAATGCAAGTTCTGCATCAGCTTCTTGATTAACCATACCAGCATCATAAGCTTCTTCAGCTTGTGCCATCATTTTTCTTAATTTATCAATGCCGATATTTTTAACAGCTTTTGCTGTAAATACAAACTCGCCATCTGACAATAATGCTGGGACTGAATCGGAAGTTCCTGTTCCAGGTCCTTCTACTAATTCGTCTTCTGTAAATTCTGTTGCAACCATTTTTGGTAAAATGGCTTCTAATTCTGGATACATTTCTATAGCAGCATCCACGACTACTTCTTCTTCTTCACTTAACATGGAAGTATCTAAAACACTTTCTGCATCTTCCATAGCTACATCTTCTTCCATAGCTAAATCATCTGCAGCAATCTCATCTCCAATTAAAGGTTCTTCCATTCCTACTGGAGCCATTAAAGGTTCTTCAACAATTTCTTCTTCTACTAAATCACCTTCTTGAAAAGCTTTATAATCTCTTCGTCTATCATATTTTTCTTCAAGAGCTGAACTTCCACCTATTGAATATTTTTGTCTAGATAAAGGTTCTTCTTCAGCAATTTGAAAGTTATCCATGTAACCACCAAGAGCTGCTTTATTTTTCTTTTGTTCTAATTGTTTTAATTTCTTATTTTGGTCAGGAGTATTCATATCTAATTCTTTTCCTCTTTTTAAAATCTGATATGTTCTGTATTCTATTTTATTTAATTTAGCTATATCACCTTTTTCTAATTCATGTTCTTCTAAAATAGGAATCTCATCAGGGTCTAAAGGTATAATAGGCATAGGTTTAGATTTCTTAACATCTTCACCTTTTGAATATCTAGTTCTAGATTTAGATAAACTTCTTTGAGGTAAACCTGCCCTAGCAGATTCAGGAGTATTTACATCATAAGGTGTAATACCTTCATCTTCTTTATCTAAAGCTTTGATATAAGGTGGTAGAGACATTAATCCACCTGTAGCCATATTGATAGGTTTATTTGCCATATTCTATTCCTTATTGTTTATTATAACGATTTAAAAGTGTTTAGTCAACACTATTTTTTAAATCATTTACTTGTGTGGGTAGATTCTTTAATCTATCCAGTAAATTCCATCTCCCCTGGCATTGGTGGAGTAGCTGTTGGTTCTGTGCCTTCGCCATTTCCTGTGTTGTTTGGTCCTGCACTCTGTTCAGGTATTCCTCCAGGTGCTTCCATTCCTGGCTGTTCACCAGGGATGACAGCTTGGCTGCCATTTGCTTTGTTAGCATTTTGATATCCTATTATTTTAGCATAAATTTCTGCTTCATCTTTAGAATTAATTATTTCTTCAGGGTTTAAATCTAAAGAGTATGCTAACTCTTTAATAACTTCTGAGACTCTAACGAATGGAGCAATTGCAGGATTCTGTATAGTTTGTAAGAACATAGTTAATCTTTGAGACCTAACTTCTTTTCTCATCAAACTAGAACTTCCTGTTGCCCTAATTTCTAAATCTCCTACGATTGGTAAATCACCTTCATAGAATTGCATATTCCATTGGAACATAGATTCTCCTAAAGGTTTAATTAATTGGTCGTCAATATTTTTAATAACTGTTTTAATATTTAAAGAAGCAGCACCCATAAGCATTGACATACCTGATGCTGTTCTTGTCATACTTTGAACACCTGTTTGTCCATGTGAGTATGATGGTATTCCTGTTGATTCATCTGCAAGTTGTCTAAACTTATCAAACATCTGCATATTTTCTGTAGCAGTATTTGGAAACTTAATTCCATAAATTGCTTGACCTGGAACTCCAGCCTGTCTTTTAAATATTTTACCAGGATAAACTTCCATATTTTGATTATTAACTAAAGCAGATTCATCTATATCAAAAACTAAATTTCCAGCTAATGCCAAATTATCAATTGCCATTCTTGCATGACCATTCATAACTTGTTGAGCATCATCCATATTTTCTGGAACACCTATTCCAAAAAAGTTATATGGATTTTTTTCATAAGAAAAAGATTGATAAGGAATTCTAAAAGGTGTAAATGGATTTTCAACAATTCTAATTATTTTATTTTTAGCTATCCATACATTAACTTGTACTTCAGTTGCATCATCTATAGATTCATCTATAGCTAATCCTTCTTCTCTAGCACTCATAGCATCTATAGTTCCCCAATATTCTAGAACTTCATATCTATTATTTTCTAAATCTGAAGAAGAACCTCCTTCTAAATCTATATTTGTTTCCCAATATAATTTTTCATAAGCAGGACCCATAGCTATACATTCTTCAATTTTTTCTTTACTGAAATAAGGTCTATTAATTAAATCTAAAAATTGATGTCTATTAAGTCTGTGTCTTTGAATAACAAATTCACATTCATCCATATTTCTTGCATTAGGGTCTGGATATAAATCCCATATACTTACAAATTCTATTTTCGGAACTTTAACAAAATTAGGATTATAATCTCTTGCATTTCCATTACCACTTGCAGAATATTTATGTACTGTTTTATTATAAGTAAATGGACCTTTTATAATTCCTGTTCCTAATAAACAAGATTCAAAGATAGCATTACGCAAAGTAATATTACCATTAGATTCATCTAACTGGTCGTGTATTAATTTTTCTAATCTTCGTGCAGCGATTTGTGCAGGTTTGATTTGTGGAAATTCTGGAAGATGTGCAGGTCCTTCTGTTAATTCTGCTTTTTCTAATTCAGGTGTTAATTCACCTAAAAAGTTTTCACTTAAAGAATCAAAGGTAGCTCCTTTTGCTAAAGGTTTTCCATCACCAGGAAATCCTAAATTAGAACTAGGACTCATAGGTTGACCAGGAATATATTCTAAATTCCCTTCAACACTTGGAGTTGGTTCTAAATTTGCATCCCCTGTTTGTTCTTTAAGGGGATTCATATGTGCGTATTCAGCAATACCTTCTGGAACTTTTGTTTCTGAAATAACTAATGGAAACTTACCTGTTCCAAAAAGTACATCAATTATTTGTCCATAAGCTGCTAATACTTTAGTCTTAGTAACTTTAACAAAGACTCTAGATTTTTCATGTTGGGTAAAATGAATATCTTTATAATATTTACCACGATAGTTATGATAAGATTGTAACCATCTATTTTCGTCATCACCTCTAGAATCTTTACAAGTTTGAAATTTCTTATTAACTGATTGAACAAGAACAGTTATTTCTTGAGTAGCATCATCCTCTTGTTGCATAAGAAGCTGAGTTTTTTCAGCTCCTGGTAGTAAAGCCATGTAATTCCTAACCTTTCAAGATTAATGTATATTATATATAATAATACACTTTTTAACTCTATTTGTCAACTATTTTCTTAATTTCTATAATAAGATTATTAGGTATGAGAGTAGTATTTCCAATCTCTTCTATCCTTCCTGTATCTTTATCTGCTAAAGAATAATCTCCAAAAATTCTTGTTAATCCTTTTACTTGTGATAATAAATGTCCTTTAGTAACACAAGCAGGAAGCTTTGCTTTTTTACAAGCTTCAATACTTTGCCAAGATGGGTCAGAGCAAACATCATGCCAATGAACCTCAACTAAAGGGTATTTATCAATTTCTCTTAAAGCTCTTCTATTAAGTTTAATTCTTCTTTTTATCATTCACTAAAATGCTTTCTATTTTTCAGAACTTTATAATTATGATTATGTTGGTCTGTTTTTACTTTACCATAGGTTTCAAACTTACCATTTCCATGAATTTCTTTATCTCGACACCATTCTATAATCTGGTCCTTTTCTCCATTATTATCAGAATTTCTAAACATATTCACTTTATATTCCTGTTCAATATTAGGGTCTTTAATATATTCAAGAAGTTCTTTATATGACATTATCTTACTATATTTCTTATTAGTTAATTTATTTATAAATGTATATATAGGCATTTAAGCTTCTAACTCTTTTAAATCGAATTCAATACCTTCTAACTCTTTAGGTTTACCTAAAGGATAAAAAGGTTCAATAGTAAATTCTTCTCCTGTCTTATCATTCTTACATCCTGCTACTAACCAATCCCATTTAAACTGTCCATCAACTACAAACTCTCTCATAACTTGATAAGT
>Ga0310121_10004421_pt1 | contig 12403 bp, 10 predicted proteins | sample CB27_Tmax_986_MG_FD_203504 | JGI IMG/M metagenome (GOLD analysis project Ga0310121, IMG submission 203504) | Marine microbial communities from Western Arctic Ocean, Canada - CB27_Tmax_986 | ecosystem: Environmental > Aquatic > Marine > Oceanic | place: Canada: Western Arctic Ocean | collected...
ATTTGATCTTAAAAAAAAAAAAATATATGAAAAAAATGATTTCTTAGTTTCAAAATCAAACAAAGAAGCATATAAATTAATAAATAGATGGCCAAATTGGTCAAGTAGAAAGATAATAATTTTTGGTGATTCTGGAACAGGTAAAACTCATTTATCAAAAATTTGGCAAAAAAAAACTTCGGCAGTTACTTTAAATTTAAATAAATTTAAAAAAATAAAGTTTGAGAATTTTTTTTTAAAAAAAAAAACTTTTATTATTGAAAATATTTCAAATTTTTTTGATAAAATTAAAAAAAAAGATAAAGAACATTTAGAAAAAAATTTATTACATTTTTATAATTTGATAGACGAAAAAAGGGGATATCTAATATTAACAGATTCAATCGCACCTAAATTTTGGAGAATTAATTTACTTGATTTAAAATCTAGAATTTTATCTTCTATAACTGTTAATATTAAGAAACCAGATGATGAATTATTATCATCAGTTTTGATCAAATTATTTTTAGATAAACAAATTTTAATAGACAAAAAAATAATTAAATTTATTGTTTATAGATCTGAACGATCATTTACTAGTTTACAAAATTTAGTTGACAAAATAGATAAGCAATCTTTGATAACAAAAAAAAAAATAAATATAAATTTTGTAAAAAAATTAATTTAAAATTACCAAATGCATCTTTATAGAACACATAATTGTAACGAATTAAGATTAAAAGATAAAAATAAATCTGTTAAATTATCTGGATGGGTACATAGAAAAAGAGATCATGGAAATTTACTTTTTATTGATATAAGAGATCATTATGGAATAACGCAAATTGTAATAGATAAAAATAATAAATATTTTTCTATAGCTGAAAAAACCTCTTCAGAAAGTGTGATAACTATTACTGGAAAAGTAGTACCAAGATCCGACGAAACTCTAAATAAAAAAATTCCAACCGGAGAAATTGAAGTATCAGTTGATGAATATATTACTGAATCAACTGCTAAACCTTTGCCACTAGAAGTAAATTCTGATAAAGACTATGGTGAAGATATTCGTTTAAAGTATAGATATTTAGATCTCAGAAGATCTAAGATGCAAAAAAATATTTTATTGCGTAATAAAGTAATTTCTTTAATCAGAGAAGGAATGACTAAGCAAAACTTTATAGAAATACAAACACCTATTTTAACTGCAAGCTCTCCTGAAGGCGCTAGAGATTATTTGGTTCCTAGTAGAATTCATCCAGGTAAATTTTATGCATTACCACAAGCGCCACAACAGTTTAAACAACTTTTAATGATAGCTGGTTTTGATAAATATTTTCAAATAGCCCCTTGTTTTAGAGATGAAGATAGTAGAGCTGATAGATCACCAGGCGAATTTTACCAATTAGATTATGAAATGTCATTTGTAACACAAGAAGATGTTTTTAATGCATTAGAACCTGTTTTATTTGATGTTTTTACAAAACTAGCTAAAAATTTTCTTATTTCAAAACCACCTTTTAAAAAAATTCCATTTGATGAATGTGTAGAAAAGTATGGAAATGATAAACCGGATTTACGTAATCCATTAATTTTGTCCAATGTCACAGATATTTTTAAAGATTCATCATTTAAACTATTTGCTGAAAGTATTAGTAAAGAAGCGATTGTTATTGCAATTCCAGCACCAGATACAAAGGATCATCCAAGAAAATTTTTTGATAAGCTTAATTCTTGGGCAAAAAGTGAGGGTCAAGGAGGAATGGGATATGTTCAATTTATAAATAAAGAAGGTAAAGGGCCTATAGCTAATAACTTAGATAAAGAAAGATTGGAAAAATTTCTACAAATCGAAGGTGTAAATGGAAATAGTTCAATCTTTTTTTTATGCGGAAAAGCTGAAGAAATAATGGAATTTGCTGCAATAGCTAGGATGAAGATTGCAAATGAACTAAAACTAATTAAAGAAAATGAATTTCAATTTTGTTGGATAGTAGACTATCCAATGTATCAAAAAAATACAGAAACAAATAAAATAGAATTTAGTCACAATCCATTTTCTATGCCTCAGGGAGGTTTAGATGCATTAGAAAAAAAAGACCTTTTAGATATAAAAGCCTACCAATATGATATTGTTTGTAATGGAGTGGAATTATCAAGTGGAGCTATTAGAAACCATAAGAAAGAAATTATGATTAAAGCATTTGAAATAGCTGGCTACTCAAAAAAAGATTTAGAAAAACAATTTAGCGGTCTCTTACAAGCTTTTGATTTTGGAGCGCCTCCCCACGGTGGCTGTGCTCCTGGAATCGATAGAATTGTAATGTTAATTGCTGGTGAACCAAATATTAGAGAAATAATTCCTTTTCCATTTAATCAAAAAGCTGAAGATTTAATGATTAATGCACCTGCAGAAGTTACTGAAGAAAGATTAAAAGAATTATCTTTAAAAATCTTGGATTTAAAAAAAAAGGATTAATTAATTATTTTTTCTTTTTAGTCTTTTTTTTCTTTTCTAAGTCTTTTTCTTTTTTAATTTCGATTAATTCAATTGCTTTTTCTAAACTAATTGTTTTCGCATCTATTTCATTTGGAACTCTAATGCTTGTTGTGCCATTTTTCAAAAAAAAACCAATTCTACCACGCTTACTTACGCTAAGTTCTTTATTATCATGAGCACCTACTGTTCGTTTTTCTATTTTTTTAAAATGTTCTTCAATTAAATAAATTGCTCTATTTTCTCCAACCGTATAAACGTCATCTTCTTTTAATGAAATAAAATAATCTCCAACTTTTAAATAAGGGCCAAATCTCCCATTATTTGCAATAATTGTTTCATTACTTTTTGGATACTTACCAACTTCTCTTGGAAGTGATAACAATTGTGAAGCTTTTTCCAAGTTTAATTGTTCTAGCGGTATATTTTTTGGAACAGAGGCTCTACGAGGTTTATCTCCTTCTTTATCTTCCGTTTCAATATAAATTCCATAAGGTCCTTGCTTTATTATAATTGGTTTATTTGTTTTTGGATCTATACCTATTTCTTTTGGAAGTGCAATACCATTACCATTTTGATTATCTCCATTAATATTAGAAGTTAATTGTGTAGCAAATTTACAATCTGGATAATTTGAGCACCCTATAAAAGGACCAGTTTTTGCAAGTTTTAAACCTAATCTTCCACCATCACACGTAGGGCATTTTCTTGGATTTGAGTTTTTTTCATTTGGCTTAAAAAAATGATCTTCTAATTGATGGTCCAACTTATCAATTACTTCAGTAATTCTAATTTCTTTAGTTTGTTCAATTAAACTATAAAAACTTTTCCAAAAGTCATCTAGTACGTTTATATAATCCAGCCTTCCACCCGATATATCATCTAGTTTATTTTCCAGATTTGCAGTAAAATCATAATCTACATATTTTTCAAAAAAATTTGATAAAAAAACAATAACTATTCTGCCTCTATCTTGAGGATATATTTTTCTTGATTCAATATTTACATATCCTCTAATTTTAAGAACTTGAATAATAGGTGCGTAAGTAGATGGCCTCCCAATTCCTAATTCTTCTAATTTTTTAACTAAACTTGCTTCAGTATAACGAGGAGGGGGTTGGGTAAAATGTTGTTCATCAATTATTTTATCAATTTCCACATTATCCCCAGGATTAATATTTGGTATAATATTTGTTTCATCTTCTTTAACGTTTGATTTTTTTTCATAATTATAAACTTTTAACATTCCATCAAATATAGGAGAGGAACCTGTTGATTGTAAAAGAACTGAATTATCATTTGATTTTATAGTAAGAGTAATTTGTTTAAATATTGCACTAGTCATTTGAGACGCAACTGTTCTATTCCATATAAGCTTATATAATTTAAATTCATCTGGACCAATTTCATTTTTTATTTTTTCAGGAGAATTATTTATTTTAGTTGGTCTGATTGCCTCATGAGCTTCTTGAGCATTTTTTGCTTTTGATTTATAAATTCTTGGCTTATTTGGTAAATAATTATCACCAAAATTATTTTTTATATATTCTCTAGATTGACTAATTGCATCGCTTGATAAAGTTATACTATCTGTTCGCATATAAGTTATAAAACCACCTTGGTATAATTTTTGCGCTTTTCCCATTGTTGATGCTGCAGAGTATCCAAACTTATTGCCTGCATCCTGTTGCAGCGTTGAAGTAATAAAGGGCGCATAAGGATTTCTTTTTACTTCTTTAGATTTTAATTCATCAACTTTGTAAGTTTTAGAATTTATTAAATCTACGTATTCTTTTGTTATCGCTTCTGAACCTATATCTAGTTTTTTTAATTTTTTATCATTAATTTGTTTTAAGGTGGATTTGAATATTTGATTGTCTTTAGATTTTAGTAAGACATCAATAGACCAATATTCTTCTGGTTTAAAATGTTCAATTTCATTTTCTCTTTCACATATAATTCTAAGTGCAACAGATTGAACTCTTCCAGCTGATTTACTTCCAGGAAGTTTTCGCCATAAAATAGGGGATAAATTGAATCCAACAAGATAATCAAGAGCTCTTCTTGCTAAATAAGCATTAATTAAATCACTATCTAATTCTCTTGGTTTGTTAATTGCATTATTAACTGCTTCTTTTGTAATTTCATTAAACGTAATTCTTTTAACATTTACATTTTCTAATTTTTTCTTTTCTTTTAATACTTCTTCTACATGCCATGAAATAGCTTCTCCTTCTCTATCAGGATCCGTTGCTAAATATAAATTGTCTCCCGTTTGAATAGCATCTGATATTTCTTTCATAACCTTTCTTCCTTGAGGAGAGATTTCCCATGTCATTTTGTATTGTTCATCAGTATTTACTGAACCATTCTTTGGGAGTAAGTCTCTAACATGCCCAATACTAGCCATGACTTTATAGTCAGGACCAAGATATTTTTCGATGGTCTTGGCTTTCGCCGGGGATTCTACAATAACAATATTACTCATTATTTTTTTATAAGCTGTATTTTTGAGATAAATGGAACTTTTTTTTTAATTTGTCAACAAAAAACTATTAAAAAGATATTTTATGTTCTGTTTTATTCTTAATTCTTTCAAAATTATCTTTGTGTTTATAAGTAATTAAAAGAGTCATTAGAGCAAAAAAAAGAAATAAAGGTGGAATGTAAAAAAAGGAATAAATAGTTGCTACCGTTAATGAAATTACTGATCCTAATGCAACATATTTTGTAAAAAAAATAATCATCAACCAAGAAAAAATTGTTATAAAAAAAATATTACTATCTATAGACATCCAAAAATATCCATAACAATAATTATTACTATCCGAGCAAGACATGGATATAAAAAGAATTACCCCTAACATTGTAGCAACACCTTTACCGCCTTTAAATTTTAACCATGGTGAAAATATATGCCCTAAAACAACTGAAGAACCAATTATAAATATTGCCTCTGGTTCGCCAAAACCATATATATTATGAAGGTATACAAGCACTAAAAAACCTTTACCAACATCAATTAAAAGAGTCAGTAAACCTAGTAATTTACCACTATGTCTTAATACATTAGTTGCGCCTATATTTCCAGAGCCAACTTTTCTTATATCGCCATATCCGCTATATTTATTTAGAAGATAACCGGTCGGAATAGAGCCTATGAAAAAAGCTAATATAATTTCAAGCAGCATAAGAGACTTCGCCACTACAAATTGTTTTTATGACTTTCCCTTGAGATGGTTTTTTATCAAATGGTGAATTTTTAGATTTACTTTTGAATTTTTTTACATCAACTACAAACGGTTTGTTTGGATCAAAAATTAGAAGATCAGCTTTTGCTCCTTTCGATAAAGTGCCATGATCTAAATTTAAAATATCAGCAGGATTTTTTGTAAGTTTTTTAATTACATCTAACAAACTTAAAGATTTGTTATGATAAAGTTCCAAACTTAAAGGCAGCAATGTTTCTAATCCTATAATTCCTTTTTCTGCATGATTAAAAGGTAATCTTTTATTATCTTCATCTTGTGGGGAATGGTCACTTTGTATAGCATCGATTGTTCCATCTTTTAATCCATTAACTATTGCCACCCTATCTTTTTCTGTTCTTAATGGAGGGGATATTTTTGCAAAGGTTCTGTAATCTTCTACTGCCATTTCATTTAATGTAAAGTATTGAGGAGAAGTATCACACGTAAATTTTAATCCTTTTTTCTTTGCATTTCTTATTACTTCAACAGATTTAGCGGTAGAAACGCAAGATATATGATATCTAGCACCTGTTGCTTCAACCAATCTTAAATCTCTTTCTATGGTAATTACTTCAGCAATAGAAGGAATTCCAGCAAGGCCAAGCCTTGTTGATATTTCACCTTCATTCATTACACCATCATTTGCAAGATTTTTATCTTCAGGAAATTGAATTATCAATGAATCAAATGCTTTTGAATATTCTAAGGCTCTTTTTAAAACTGCAGAGTTTTCAACCGACTTTGTTGCATCTGTAAACCCTTTTACACCAGCTTTTGATAATAAACCCATTTCGCATAAATTTTCTCCATCAAAATTTTTTGTTAGTGATCCGTAAGTATAAAGATTTATTTTTGACACTTCTTTTGCTCTTTTTTGAATATATTCTGCTACTGACACATTATCTATTACAGGATCCGTATTTGGAAGACAAACCAATGTTGTAATACCTCCTGCAAACGCAGCTTTACAACCACTTTTAATATTTTCTTTATGTTCTGATCCAGGTTCTCCTAATGAAACTCTCATATCAATAAGCCCTGGGCTTATAAATAAATTTTTACAATCATGAATATTTTTATAGCTTTTCGATTTATCTTTTTTATAGATATTCGGTCCAACATCAATAATTTTGTCCTTTTCTATTACAATGTCTCCGACATACTCTTCATTTTTTTCTGGATCTAAGATTTTTGCATTAATATACGCTTCTTTCATTTATCTACTCCTACAGTTAACATTTCTAAACACGCCATTCTAACAGCAACGCCAATTTCTACTTGTTGATGTATTACACTTCTATCTAAATTATCAGCTAGTGCACTATCAATTTCTATGCCTCTATTTATAGGACCAGGATGCATAATTAATGCATCTTTTTTCGCATTTTTTAATTTTTTATGATCGAGTCCAAAAAATTTAAAATATTCTCTTGTTGATGGTACATATAATCCTTTCATTCTCTCTGTTTGAAGTCTTAACATCATTACAATATCACAATCTATCAAACCTTTTTCCATATTATTAAATACTTCAACACCTAAATTTTCTATACCTTTTGGAATTAAAGTTGGTGGAGCAATAATTCTTATTCTTGCTCCTAATTTTGAGAGAAGTAAAATATTAGACCTTGCTACTCTACTGTGTAAAACATCTCCGCATATTGCAATGTTAAGTCCTTTAATTTTATTTTTATTTCTTTTTATTGTTAACGCATCAAGTAAAGCTTGAGTTGGATGCTCGTGCCTGCCATCTCCTGCATTTATTACTGCACAATTAACTTTTTTAGATAATAATTTTACAGCACCACTATCCGGATGCCTTACTATAAGAATATCTGCATGCATTGCGTTTAATGTCATTGCTGTATCAATTAATGTTTCACCTTTTTTTATTGCACTTGCAGATGCGTTAATACCTATACTATCTGCACCTAATCTTGTTGCAGCAAGTTCAAACGATGTTTTTGTTCTTGTAGAAGTTTCAAAGAATAAGGTAATTATAGTTGATCCTTTTAATGTTTTTTCTATTTTACCTCTTTGCCTATTTGCATCTGCATAAAAGTTAGCTTTATTTAGTAAAATTTCTACTTCAGGAATAGATAAATCTTCAACACTTAGGAGATGAGGTCTTAGTAAGGTATGCTTACTATCTTTTAATGGCTCCATTAAAAGTTTAATATGGACCTAATTGTAGAAATGTTCAAGTAAGTTTTTCATTTTTTTTAATTTTTTAAAAAATCTAGAAAAGACTGTAAGAAATAACTTGCTGCTAACATATCAATTATCTTTTTTCTTTTTTTTCTACTAACATCTTTATTAATAAGAATCTTTTCTTGAGCCAAAGTTGATAATCTTTCGTCCCAATAAATGATACTAATGTTAATGAATTCTAATAATTTTTTACTAAAATCTCTAACTATTTTACATTGTTCACCCTCAGAACCATCCATATTATAAGGCATTCCAATTAATACTGCTTGAACATTATTTTTTTCAATAAATTCTTTAATATATAAAAAATCTTTATTAGTTTTATTTCTTTCATAAACTTCATTAGGAAGAGCAATTGAACAACCAGAGTCAGAAATTGCAATGCCAACTCTTTTTTCTCCGTAATCAATAGATAAAATCGGCCTGTTTAATTCTTTTTTTATTTTAAAATCTTCTTTGTTTATTATTGTCATTTGAAATATAAAATAACTAATATAATTATATTTTATGCATATAGATAAAAAAATAGTAAAAAAAATAGCAACCTTATCAAGAATAAAGATTGAAGAAAATGAGGTTGAAAGATTTTCAAACGAACTCTCAAAAATAATAAGTTGGGTAGAAAAATTAAATGAGGTAGATACCAAGGATATAATCCCAATAACAAATCCAAGTGATATTAAGATTCCATATCGAAAAGATGAAATTAATGATGGAAAAATAAAAGATAAAATTTTAAAAAATGCACCAGAAAAGAAAGCTGGTTATTTTATTGTGCCTAAAGTTGTTGAATAATAAATGACTGATTTAAAAAATATAAATTTGGAAAAATGTTTAGAACTTCTTAAAGGAAAAAAAATTAGTTCAAAAGAATTAGTTTCTTTTTATCTTAAGGAAGCAGAATTAAATAAAAAATTAAATGCATATATTTCACTAAATTCTGAAAATGCAATTAAATCAGCTGAAGAAAGTGATAAAAGAATTGCAAAAAATCAAGCAAGACCTTTAGAAGGTGTGCCGCTTGCAATAAAAGATTTATTTTGTACTAAAGATATTTTAACAACTGCTGCTTCTAAAATGCTAAAGAATTTTAAACCTACTTACGAATCTACTGTAACAAAAAAGTTATGGGACGCAGGAGCTATTCTTTTAGGGAAAACTAATTTAGATGAATTTGCTATGGGTTCTTCAAATGAAACAAGTTTTTTTGGTGCATCTATTAATCCTTGGTCTAAAGATAACAAACAATATGTTCCAGGTGGTTCATCAGGTGGATCTGCATCTGCAGTCTCAGGTAACATTGCAATTGCAGCCACTGGTACTGATACTGGTGGATCAATCAGGCAACCTGCATCTTATTGTGGAATTGTGGGATTAAAACCAACTTATGGTAGATGTTCTAGGTGGGGCATAGTTTCATTTGCTTCTTCATTAGATCAAGCAGGACCAATGACTAAAACTGTTAATGATTCTGCACTAATGTTAGATGTAATGGCTGGGTATGATAAAAAAGATTCAACTTCGGCAGATTTAGAAAAAACAAATTTTTATAAAAATTTAAAAAATAGCAAAAAATTAAAAATTGGAATACCTAAACAGTATAAAAATGATCAATTAAGTAAAGAAATTGTTAAATTTTGGGAATTAGGAATTGAATTTTTTAAAAAAAATAATTGCGAAATAGTAGAAATAGATTTGTCTCATACAGAATATGCTTTAGCAACGTATTATATCATTTCATCTGCTGAAGCCTCAAGTAATTTAGCTAGATACGATGGAATTCGATATGGATTAAGAAAAAATTCTGAAGACATTAATGATTTATATGAACAAACACGCTCAAATGGCTTTGGCGATGAGGTAAAAAGAAGAATTATGATCGGAACCTATGTTCTTTCTGCGGGTTATTATGATGCATATTATTCAAAAGCTCAAAAAGTAAGATCAAAAATTATTAATGACTTTAATCAAGCATTTAAAAAAGTAGATGTAATTTTTACACCAACTGCGCCTTCTGATGCTTTTGAACAAGGATCTAAAATAGATGATCCAATTCAAATGTATTTAAATGATGTTTTTACAGTTCCTGTTAGCTTAGCTGGACTTCCAGCAATTTCAGTTCCAATAGGTTTATCAAGCAATAATTTACCTTTAGGTTTTCAAATAATTGGAAAAAGATTTGATGAAGACAGTGTTCTTTCTGCAGCAAAAATTATTGAAGAAAATGCTAATTTTAAAAAGGAGATGAATTAATAATGCAAAATTCAAAAAATTGGGAGACAATAATTGGTTTAGAAGTTCATGCTCAAATTGTTTCTAAATCAAAACTTTTTTCAGGTGCATCAACTGATTTTGGTTCTGAACCAAACACACAAGTTTCCTTAGTTGATGCTGCTATGCCAGGAATGTTACCAGTTATTAACAAATATTGCGTTGAACAAGTAATTAAAACTGGCTTAGGTTTAAATGCACAAATTAATAAGCGCTCAGTTTTCGATAGAAAAAATTATTTTTATCCTGATTTACCACAAGGTTATCAAATTTCACAATTTACCCAGCCAATTGTTGGCAAAGGATCAATTGAAATTGATTTAAAAGATGGAAGTTCAAAAGAAATTTGTATTACTAGATTACATCTTGAACAAGATGCAGGAAAAAGTGTACACGATCTTGAACCAAATAAAAGCTATATCGATCTCAACAGATCCGGTATTGCTCTAATGGAGATTGTGTCAGAACCTGATATTAGATCAGCTGAAGAAGCGCAAGAATATGTAAAAAAATTAAGATCAATTTTACGATATATTGGCACATGTGATGGAAACATGGAAGAAGGATCATTACGTTGTGATGTAAATATTTCTGTTAGAAAGAAAGGAGAGGAATTAGGCACGCGTTGTGAAATTAAAAATGTTAATTCTATAAAATCAATAGGACAAGCAATAGACTATGAATTTAAAAGACAAATAGAAATTATTAACTCAGGGGGAAGAATTGATCAAGAAACAAGACTGTTTGATGAAAAAAAAGGTGAAACAAGATCTATGAGGTCAAAAGAAGAAGCTCATGATTATAGATATTTCCCAGATCCTGATTTACCTCCACTTGATATAAATGATGATTGGACTAATGAAATAAAAAAAAATTTACCAGAACTACCAGATGTAAAAAAAGCAAAATTAATTAATCAACATAAAATTTCATCTTATGATGCTTCCATACTTGTTTCTGATAAAAACAATGCAGAATTTTTTGATAAAATTGTAGATGGTAATAAAAAACGTAATCCAAAAAATATTGTAAACTGGATAATTGGCGATTTGTTTTCATTATTAAATAAAAATAATTTGAAAATAAAGAATTCTCCTGTTAAAGCTGAAGATTTAGGAGAACTTATAGATCTCATCGAAGACTCAACTATATCTAGAAAAATTGCTAAAAATGTTTTTGAAGAAATGTTTAAAACAAAAAAGAAAGCAAAAGATATAATTGAGAAAAAAGGTTTAAAACAAATAACCAATACCGATGAAATTGAATCCATTATTGAAAAAACTCTAGCTAATAATAAGGATAAAGTAGAGCAATATAAATCAGGAAAAGAAAAATTATTTGGTTATTTTGTCGGACAAGTTATGCAAGAGACGAAAGGGACTGCTAATCCTGGAATAGTTAATGAAATCTTAAAAAAAAAACTTGCAAATTAAAGTAATAATATCTTAATTAAACTATTAACGAGGTGAGGTGGCAGAGAGGCTGAATGCGGCGGGTTGCTAACTCGTTATACGTCCTTGTGTCGTATCGAGGGTTCGAATCCCTCCCTCACCGCCAATTATGGGAGTAATTTGGTTAAATCAATAACTTAGACATCATTTCAAACTCCGATTTGTGTATTGCTACACCGATTGCTACACCAATTTGCATCAATTTTGCATCGGAAATCACGGATCATGGTGCTATAATAATTCTATGGGTTTTATTGAATCGATAAAAACATGTTTTTCAAAATATTTTGTATTTAGTGGTAGAGCAACTCGTCCTGAATTTTGGTATTTTTATTTATTTTATATAATAGGAATATTTCTTGCAGTTCTTGGAGATTTAGCACTTAATCCTGAACTTTTAGAAAATGATGAAGTAGGACCATGGGAAATTATTTTTATTCTTATTATATTAATTCCTTTCACATCTGTTTCTATTAGAAGACTTCACGATGTAAATAGATCGGGATGGTGGTTTTTGATTCAGTTTACAATCATTGGTTTAATTCCATTTTATTATTGGATGGTAAAACCATCAGACGCTAATAGTAATAAATATGGAACAAACCCTGCAAAATGAAATTCTAATCCCGTATCACGGATCAGTAATAAATAATCTCACCTCTTGAATAATTGACAATACTTTTGCATCGAAAATCACGGATCACGGTGCTATAATATTTTTTTTATGAATAATAAGATAATTA
>Ga0310121_10004424_pt1 | contig 12397 bp, 11 predicted proteins | sample CB27_Tmax_986_MG_FD_203504 | JGI IMG/M metagenome (GOLD analysis project Ga0310121, IMG submission 203504) | Marine microbial communities from Western Arctic Ocean, Canada - CB27_Tmax_986 | ecosystem: Environmental > Aquatic > Marine > Oceanic | place: Canada: Western Arctic Ocean | collected...
ACTTCCGGTGACACATTTTGCGTGCCCTCTAGGCGTTAGTTGTAACAGCCTTCCTAGCTACGTGAAGGCGGAGTGTCGACTTCAGTAACGCTAATTGCGACCGCTCAAAGTCCATATCAACCAATGACGACGATATCCGCTCGCGCGCTCTTGTTGCCGCCGCCTCTGCCCGCCCCGTGTCGATCTCTTCCGCTCGTTCAGCGGTGTCCGCAAGTACGCGAACCCGGTCTGGCAAAATCTCCGCAAACCCAAAGGCGACGGACAGATACGTCTTTCGCTCGCCTTGTCTGTACCACAGTTCACCAACCTTAAGCGTAACGAGCAATGGTGTGTGGCCGGGCAACACACCGAGATAGCCATCAACACCTGGAATTTCAACTTCGTCGACCGTCTCGACGGCAACAGAGCGCTCAGGCGTCACGAGTTCTAACGTAAGATGCGACGGAATGCTCATGGTTATGCCGTTGCTTTCAACTTCTCAGCGTTCTCCAACACATCTTCAATAGTACCAACCATTTTAAACGCTTGCTCTGGAATTTCGTCGTGCTTGCCTTCGACAATCTCTTTGAAACCGCGCACCGTGTCTGCGATGGCGACATAACGACCTTCCATCCCGGTGAACTGCTCCGCAACAAAGAATGGTTGTGACAAAAATCGCTGGATCTTACGCGCTCTGTCAACGGCAATCCTGTCGTCTTCCGACAGTTCGTCGAGGCCAAGAATCGCAATGATATCCTGCAAGTCTTTGTATCTCTGCAAGACCTCCTTGACAGACCTAGCGACCGCGTAGTGTTCTTCACCAATGATCTTTGGATCAAGAATTCGCGAGGTCGAAGCAAGTGGGTCAACCGCGGGATACAAACCTTGCGCTGCGATACTCCGCGAAAGTTCCGTTGTGGCATCAAGGTGTGCAAATGTCGTCGCCGGCGCCGGGTCAGTGTAGTCGTCAGCCGGAACATAAATTGCTTGAACCGATGTTATTGACCCTGCTTTAGTTGAAGTGATCCGTTCTTGGAGTTCTCCCATCTCCGTGAGGAGCGTTGGTTGATAGCCGACCGCTGAGGGCATTCGTCCAAGTAGAGCCGACACTTCTGAACCTGCCTGGGTAAATCGGAAAATATTGTCGATAAAAAGAAGAACATCTTTGTTTTCAGCATCACGGAAATATTCCGCAACTGTTAACGCACTGAGAGCGACTCGTAGTCGTGCACCTGGTGGTTCCGTCATCTGTCCGTAGATCAAAGCCGCACGAGATTTTTCGGGATCATCTGGATGAATAACACCGCTCTCCTGCATCTCAAGCCAGAGGTCATTACCCTCACGGGTTCGTTCTCCAACACCACCGAACACTGATACGCCGCCGTGCTTGAGAGCAATGTTGTTGATCAATTCCATGATCACGACGGTTTTACCTACGCCGGCACCGCCAAACAGACCAATCTTTCCACCCTGCAAATACGGCTCGAGGAGATCGATGACCTTAATCCCCGTCTCGAACATCTTGAGTTCTGTCGACTGATCTTCCAACGAGGGGGCGGCGCGGTGAATTGGCCACCGCTCTTCCGCACGAACGGGTCGGTCTGGAAAATCAATCGGTTCACCGAGCACATTGAGAACGCGACCGAGCGTCTGGGGTCCGACGGGTACCGATATCGGCGCTCCTGTATCGCTAACCTTAGTTCCTCGCTGCAGTCCGTCCGTCATCGTCATCGCCACCGCTCGGACACGATTTTCTCCAAGATGTTGCTCTACCTCGGCAATGATTGCTGGCTGGTCCCCAGCATCAATTTCGATCGCGTTGTAAATAGAGGGCAAGTGACCACTCTCGAACTCAACGTCAACTACAGGTCCAATAATACTGACGACTTTCCCGAACTTCTCGTCTGCCATGCCTAGCGTTCCTCTCTATCTACTTCTTGTAACCCTCTCGCCCCATCACATCTGCTCACCGAGGTCTTGCGCATGCAAAATCCTCCACGCATATTTCTAATCTCGGCCTACAGTGCGTCTGCCCCTGATACCACTTCGATCAGTTCTCGCGTGATTGCCGCCTGGCGTACCTTGTTCATGTGCAGCGTCAGTGAGTCACTCATCTCCCCTGCATTCCGAGACGCCGAATCCATTGCGGTCATCCGTGCCGCGTGCTCCGCCGCCGCCGATTCAAGCAACGCACGAAAGAACTGCGTTTCGATATAACGGGGCAATAGGTCATTAAAAATTTCGCCTGGCGCTGGTTCGAAAAGGTAGTCTGCATCCGGCACCCCATCATCGTCTTCAACGGCTGTCTTAGGGATTGGCAAGAGTGACTCAACAACGACCTGCTGTTGGCTCACGCTTTTAAATTCGTTATAGACCACCGACACTCCGGAAACTGCACCACCTGTGTACTGCTCGATCGCAACTTGAGCCATTGCTTGCGCGTGTGAGTACTTGAGGTCATTAAAGACATTGATTTCTTCAAAACATACATTCGCGTCTCGCCGGACGAAGTAATCACGGCCTCTTCGTCCGACTAAGCCCATGACGACCTCTCCATCGACACCTTTGATAACCGCCGCCGCTTTCCTAATCAGCATCGAGTTGAACCCACCACATAGCCCCTTATCGGCTGTCACCACGACAAGAAGCTTTGGCGCAGTGGGCGAGACCGGTCCCAAAAGCAATGGATGCGCCGCCGAATCAACTTGCAGCGCCAAGTCACCCAATACTCGTTGCATCAATTGCGCGAACGGGCGGGCGCCAACCATACGATCCTGCGCTTTCCGCAGCTTCGATGCAGCAATCGCCTTCATGGCCTTCGTAATTTGCTCAGTTGACTTGACGGCGCGTAGCCGTCTCCTGAGATCAATAAGTGATGGCATAACTCTGCGGGGGGTTAGGCCGCCGCACCCTTGTGGGCCGCAACGAATTGCTCCGTAAACTCTTTAACCGCTGCCTCAAGATCGGCCGCCAATTGGTCATCGAGCTTCTTTTCCTTCGATAAACGAGTAACCACGTCCGCGTGCCTTGTGTCCATAAATTGGTACAAATCCTGTTCATAGCTTGCGATGTTTAATTTCGCGACATCATCGAGAAACCCTTTCGTTCCAGCAAAAACAAGGATGACCTGTCGTTCGACAGACAATGGTTGGTACTGTGGCTGCTTCAACACTTCAACAAGTCGACTACCTCGGTTCAGTTGCTGCTGTGTTGTTTTATCGACATCGCTACCAAACTGCGCGAACGCCTGAAGTTCCCTAAAATCCGCGAGGTCAAGGCGGAGCGTACCAGCAACCTGTCGCATTGCTTTCACTTGTGCATTGCCACCGACTCGTGAAACCGAATTGCCGACATTAATGGCCGGGCGAATCCCTTGGTGAAATAAATCCGATTCAAGAAAGATCTGGCCGTCGGTGATAGAGATAACGTTCGTCGGAATATAAGCCGAGAGATCGCCCGCCTGCGTCTCGATAATCGGCAACGCTGTTAACGACCCACCACCCTGTTCATCATTTAATTTACACGCGCGTTCCAGTAAACGCGCGTGGAGGTAAAACACGTCACCTGGAAACGCCTCGCGACCTGGTGGACGCCGAAGGAGGAGTGAAATTTCACGGTAGGCCTGCGCGTGCTTCGATAGATCGTCATAGACGCAAACCGCATGGCGACCCGTGTCACGGAAATACTCGCCTATCGTGCACGCAGAATAGGGGCTGATGTACAAGAACGGTGCAGGATTCGACGCGGCGGCGGCAACAACGATTGTGTATTCCATCGCACCCTCGTTCTCAAGGGTCCGAACAACTTGCGCAATCGTCGATTGTTTCTGGCCGATAGCATTGTAGATGCAGATGACGTCAAGCCCTTTTTGGTTGATGATTGCGTCCAGCGCAACAGCCGTTTTTCCCGTTTGCCGGTCACCAATTATTAGTTCGCGCTGGCCTCGTCCAATCGGAACCATGGTGTCAATTGCCTTAAGCCCCGTCTGAAAAGGTTCCTTCACCGGTTGCCGATCAACCACACCAGGCGCAATCCTTTCTATCGCAGATTGCTTTTCGGCAGCGATCGGTCCTTTCCCGTCGATAGGCTGCCCCAAGGCGTTCACGACACGGCCAAGCATCGCATCGCCAACTGGCACCGACATGACGCGACCGGTCCGTTTCACCGTATCGCCTTCCTTGATTTGGGCCGATCCGCCCAATAGGACCGATCCGACACCATCCTCTTCAAGATTTAGCGCTATGCCGTAGATGCCGTGTGGAAACTCAAGCATCTCTGTTGCCATCGCCCCTTCAATGCCATGCAGGCGGGCGATGCCGTCTCCCACCGACACTACCGTGCCGATCTCTGCGACATCAACCTCTAGGGAATAATCGCCGAGTTGGTCTTTGATGATCTTAGAAATCTCGTCTGCTTTTATTGTCATGGTCTCTTACGTGCTCGTATGGAAACGTTGTTTAAGTCGATCAAGATGATTCGCTAGGCTTCCGTCAAAAACGGTATTTCCAATCTGCGTGATCATCCCGCCTACCAGGTCTTTGTCTACAGAGGTTTCAATAACGACTTTCCTACCTGTTGCCGAAGCAAGCGTGGCTGTGATTGTTTGTACGTGTTCGGGAGCCAGCGCCTCAGCAGTTGTAATCCGGGCCCTGACGACGCCAAGGTGGTTCATTAGTAACGCTTCGTACGTTTCAACCAAGTCAGGAAGTAAGTTAAGGCGGTCCCTCTCGGCGAGCATCAAGACTAAGCGCTTAACCACACCGCTAATCTCGGATGACTTCTCGAGTATGGCCGCAACAACTGACCTCTTGCTGCCCACTGAAATGGCCGGGCTCAGCAGCGCGAGCCGTAGAGTCGCATGTCCATTCAGCATTTCCTGGAACGCAGCAATCTCACGAGCGGTCCGCTCCGGCTCACCGCCCTCAACACTCACATCAAAAAGCGCCCGCGCGTACCGGACCGCCACTGCACGATTCGTCATCTAAAATAAGCTGTCAGCCACCCGGCCGCTTTACCGACCGAAGGCCCAGAAATATGCCTAGAGTGGGAAAATCAAATCAGGTAAAACAGAGCATTTTAGCATTCTGCTTGAACAGTGGACAAGATCCGACAGCAAACACCGGCATCCAATAAACCGCCTAGCCTCTAGTCATATGTTCAAAGAGCCGTTGTAGTTCGTTCTCAGACGAAAAGTTAATTTCGATTCGGCCACTCTTTCCTCGTCTAACAATTCGGACCCTAGTACCAAGCACTAAGCGCAGACGCTCTTCTGCAGCTCGAGTGTGCACATCTGACGGCGTCTCCGCAGCTGTTCGCTCTGCCTTCGGCGACGCAATACGTTTGACCAATACTTCCGTCTCTCGAACTGATAAATCCTGAATCTTAATTTCGCGACACACATGTCGCTGGGCCCGGGCGTCGCTCAATCCAGCAAGTGCTCGTGCGTGTCCCATCGTTAAAAGTCCAGCACCAACATCCGCACGAACCTCGGCCGGTAGATTAAGAAGCCGCTGATAATTTGCCACCGTTGCCCTGTCCTTCCCTACAGACTGAGCAATTTCCGCCTGCGTTAGACCGAAATCATCCGCTAGTCGCCTGTACGCAGTGGCTTCCTCTATGGGATTCAAATTTTCCCGTTGGATATTTTCTATCAGCGCCAGTTCCAATCGTTTCGTCTGTGGCACTTCCCGTACGACGACGGGAACACGAAGCAGTCCAGCCCGCTGAGCTGCTCTCCATCGTCGTTCGCCCGCGACAATTTCAAAGCCAGGCTCACCACCCATTTTTTGAGTGACAACAATCGGCTGTATTACCCCATGCGATCGAATGGATTGCGCGAGCTCTTCAAGTTTGGTGTCGTCAACAGCCGTGCGCGGTTGGTCACGGTTCGGCTGCAGTAGATCGAGGTCCACCTCTTGTTCAGCGGGTACGGCGCGGGTGGCCGCCACCGCGACACCTTCTGGCACGGCTGGCACATCCGGAATCAGCGCGCTTAGGCCACGACCTAACGCCTTTCGCTTTTCAGCCATCACTCAACTCCCCTTCAAGGTCCTCGGCATGCAGCTGGTGGAGAAATTCACGGGCTAGTGCAAGATAGGCTTCGGCGCCCTTTGATTTCACATCGTACAGAATCACTGGTAACCCGTGACTCGGCGCTTCGCCGAGTCTTATGTTCCGCGGAATCGTCGTCTGAAAAACTTTCTTCCCAAAAAATTCCCGCACCTCCGAGGCCACTTGTTGGCCAAGGTTGGTGCGGCCGTCCGCCATGGTCAACAACACGCCTGCTATTTCCAACGTCGGGTTCAAGTTCATCTGAATACGCCGCATCGTTGCCGTAAGTTCCGCGAGTCCCTCAAGCGCAAAATATTCACAGGTCAGTGGTATCAGTGTGGCTTCGGCGGCGACGAGCGCATTCACCGTAAGAAGACCCAACGATGGGGGCGTGTCAATGAGTATGAAATCAAACTGGTCGCGAACTTGTCGAAGCAACGGGCGAAGACGCCGTTCCCGGTGATCCAGGGAAACTAACTCGACTTCCGCGCCGGTGAGATTTCGGTCCGCCGGCAACAAAGCAAGCCCTGAAACCTCCGTCTCGACAATATATTTAGCCGCTTCTGCGCTCTCGCTCGTCAGGGCTTCGTAAACCGTTCCTTCCGGCGAAAAATCACCCTTTTTTCCGATACCACTCGTCAGGTTCGCCTGGGGATCCATATCGACCATTAAGACTCTTTGGTCGGCAAGGGCCAAAGAAGCTCCAAGGTTTATGGTCGTTGTAGTTTTTCCTACACCACCCTTTTGATTTGTGACAGCAAAAATACGCTTCTTCATTAGGTTGAACACCATAAAATATATTGGTCGTTTAACATATATAGTGTTATTTAGTATGGTATCACTATTTAATGGTCTTATTCAAGAATGTTCCACGTGGAACATTCTTGAATCCCATTTATCTGATTGTATTAGCCACCAAGCAGCCTGGCCCTAGTTGCGCACAATTTTTAGGGTTTCTTGGATGGTCTTTGTTCCGCGACTGCAGCTAGTTTTTATATTCGTGACGGTTATTTACTAGCCATCAGCTCACAGAGGCACCTAGTTAAGTAAAACATGCAACTGATAACTCCGTGCTGTTCCGTCGCTCTCATACTTCGTCGACTCAGGATTGCGGCCGGCTTAAGAGTTCGTCCAATAGATGTACCGACCATTATGGCCAGACAAACCAGTATATTCGCTATGTACTCGTTAACTGATATCCAACTTTCGGATTAGCAATAGTTCGCTTCTTAGAGACTCTACCAGTGGGTAAGTAGCCTCCCAAACCAACGGCGGCTGCAGACCGTCCAGTCTTTTTTCCGATGTGCTGCTACGGAACAGCGCCACCACTCCTCCCGGGACCAGCAACGCCTGCAGACTCCTGAGAACCGCCACATCAACCCGCACGGCACGAACCGTAACCACTTCCTGCGACTCATGCAGTTGCGATCGCGTTAGCAGCTCTTCGTAGCGGGTTTCCTCCACGAGAACCTTACCCATGTCGAGGTGCCGAATCGCCTCGCGAAGAAAAGCTGTCTTCCGAGTTTTTGATTCGACCATCCGAATCTGTAAACCCGGACAAGCCACGCCTAGCGGTATCGCCGGCGAGCCTCCACCTGAACCAATATCCGTCAACCTCCCCACCGCCGGCAGATACCGCGCTGCCACCAGTGGTTCCACTATAAGGCGGTCTAAACCTTCTTCATCACCATGTAGCGCGGTCAAGTTCATCCGCGTGTTCCAGTGATCCAGCAACTCGATATACGACGCCAGACGCGCGATGACCGTTTTATCCACCCGCATACCCACCCTGTCGAGCCGGCGCGAAATCCGGTCTTTCAGCATTCGCATTTTGTGCTTCTACCCGCCCGCCGGTATGCGGCTACCTTGAGAGACGGCCGGCGATTATTGCTACAGCCGCAGCCGTAACACCAGCAATTCTTGACGCCTGTCCAAGAGTTTCAGGCCTAGTTTCATTGAGTCGTTCGACAACTTCCCGCGACAATCCAGGCATACCTGTGTAGACGAACCGCTCCGGGATAGCAAGACTCTCCAGCTTTTGTGCTTGCTTTATATTTGCATTCTGTCGTTTGAGATAACCCGAGTACTTAAACTCAGCCTCAACGCTCCACAGGTCGAACGCGTGGCATCCATCCACACTCTCAAGCCTCAATTCCCCTTGTTCCAACAATGTCTCAAGAGAAATATCAGGTCTACTTAGCGCCTGTGATGCACGTACGCGTTTGCCTTCGGCAACACTCACTGTCGTTTCTTCCACGGCCCGCACATTTCGTTTGAAGCGCACTTGCCGTTCCTGAAAACGTTTCCACCTTCGATCACCGACCAAACCAATATCGCGGCCCTTGCTGGTCAAGCGTAGGTCTGCGTTATCGATCCTCAACAACAACCGATACTCTGCACGCGATGTAAACATCCGATACGGCTCCAGACACCCCCTTGTAGTCAAATCGTCCGCTAAGACGCCTATGTACGCGTCGCTCCGCTCCAAGACGAAAGGCGCTTCCTCCTTCACTTGCTGTGCCGCGTTAATGCCAGCGATCAAACCTTGAGCAGCTGCCTCTTCATAACCCGATGTTCCGTTAATCTGGCCCGCCATAAAAAGACCACGGATCGTCTTGGATTCATACGTTCGACGAAGCTCAGTCGGCTGCACAAAATCGTACTCGACCGCATACCCAGACCGCATCACGACCGCGTCCTGCAAACCTGGTAAGGCATGCACCAAATCTTCTTGTATTGCCGCAGGCAGGCTCATCGAGAAACCATTGACATATATTTCATCCATGCCAACACCTTCAGGCTCCAGCAAAACCTGGTGACGTTCACGGTCAGGGAAGCGCATGACTTTATCTTCAAGAGAAGGGCAATAGCGTGGTCCAATACCTTCTATCTGCCCGTTATACAGAGGCGAGCGTTGAATGTTGTCGCGAACCAGATCATGAACTCGTTGGTTCGTATACAACGAGTGACAAACTATTTGAGGCCTGTCCAAACTTTCCGTCATAAAAGAAAAGGGGACAGGTGAGTCATCACCAAGAGATTGATCAAAACGGGAAAAGTCAATGCTACGCCGGTCAAGTCGTGGAGGAGTCCCGGTCTTGAGTCGCCCCCATCGAAAACCAAGTGCTTTTAGTGATTCGGCCAAGTGATGTGATGGTGGCTCCCCAACACGCCCCGCAGCCTTTTGTTCAGAACCGACGTGTGTTAGGCCATTCAAAAAAGTGCCAGTTGTCACGATGACCGTCGTCGCCTGAAGTTCTTGGCCGCCGGTGTTTCCAGAATCATCTTCCAGCTCTACACCAACGACGGAATAACCCTTAACTAACAGTCTCCCAACGCGCCCTAACACCCATTCAATGTTGGGTTGCTGTCGCATCAATTCCGCAACACGCGCGGCATAAACACGCTTATCCGCCTGGGCCCTTGGCGACCAAACAGCCGGGCCACGACTGCGATTTAACAGCTTGAATTGCAGACCCGTCGTGTCAATAGCAAGACCCATGAGCCCACCGAGAGCATCAATTTCTCGAACAAGGTGGCCCTTTGCTGTACCGCCGATTGCCGGGTTACACGGCATGTGTGCGACCGTATCCGCTGACAACGTACAGATACCAACGCGACACCCCATTGTCGCAGCGGACCAGGCAGCCTCAACACCTGCGTGGCCTGCTCCAATCACGATTACATCAAACGCAGAGGTCGTAGTCATTTTCCGATACAAAAGGATTCAAAAATACGTCTGAGCACGGCATCATCAGGTCGCACTCCGGATATCTCTTCAAACGTTCTCCTGGCATCGCCAAGTTCGGTTAATAGGAGTTCCTCGGTAACGCCGGCCCGCGCACTTTTTAGTGCTTGCTCCAAGGTGCTATCTGCCCGTCGCAGCAGCTCGATATGTCGAAGATTCGTTACGGCCGGCACATCACGTTTTGCGTCATTTCCCTCAACGAGAAAAGACAGTTTTTCCCGGACTACCGCCACATCCTTGTTATCGAGTAGACATACTGCAGTGACATCGTCGCTTGTTGCAATCTCCGTCTCGTCTGCAGGGACCCACTCGCTTGGTAGATCTCGCTTGCTAATGACAATGAGACGGCGGTCGCTCTGAGTCTCGACAAGTAAACTTCGATCGTCAAGCTCAAGAGGCTTTGAGCCATCAAGAACCAAGACAATCGTAGTAGCGCTATCAATAGCACCACGGGTTCGCTGAACTCCCTCGGCTTCGACACGATCAGACGTTTCTCTAACTCCAGCAGTATCCACAAGGGTTACCGGGATGCCAGAAAGGTCTATGGTTTCGGTCAGTAGGTCACGTGTGGTCCCGGGAACATCTGTGACAATAGCGCGAGGGCCTCCGCACAGCTGGTTAAACAAGGTTGACTTTCCCACGTTTGGCTTACCGACAATCACCGCCTGACTTCCTTCGCGTATAAGCCTCCCGTGTCCAGCACCGTCCAATAAATTCTTCACGCTGGTAGCAATTGCCTGGAGATTTGAGATCACTGTTTCTTGATTGGCAAAGTGATAGCCCTCATCCGGAAAATCTAGGGAGGCCTCAAGCCGAACAATGAGATCGAAAACAGACTCGTCGATCTCGCCAATCGCATCCGTCATAGTTCCGTCCAATTGATCGAATGCTGCACGGGCTTGTAATGGTGTAACGGATGCAACAAGGTCGGCCACCGCCTCTGCTTGAACTAAATCCATTTGTCCGTTGAGATATCCGCGGAAGGTAAATTCCCCGGGTTCGGCAAGGCGCGCACCAGCAGCGATCGTCGCTGACACAATTTGCCTAAGGAGAACGGGACTTCCGTGACCGCTTAACTCGACGACATCCTCTCCAGTATAGGAATTTGGCCGAGGAAAAAATGTTGCTACAACCTGATCAATCGGCCTCCCCCCGGGAGAGTCTCTGACCTGTGTTAGTGTCGCGTATCGAGGTTTTAGGTCTCTGTCCAAACACAAAACTGCGTTGGCGATGGTTTTGGCTGCCTGACCACTAAGCCGTACCACACCTATTCCACCCTGCCCGGGTGGTGTGGAAATCGCCACGATCGTGTCGTCACGAACGAACATCTCCCGATTGAGGTGAGATGACGAACGGCGGCGGAACGGACTAGCTAACCCTCAGCCGAAATAACAACGCTTTTCATAAACGCATCGCCTGTGCTTTCCGACGATACATCTGCTATTTCAGCCACGGTGAGGTGCACGATTCGACGAGCATAGGGGTTTAGAGGCCCCACCTCTTCTGGTTCGCCAGTTTCACGTACTCGTTCTGCAAGCAATCTAGCCGTTTGCCTTAATTCCTCGTCCTCACCCTTCCTATAGCTGTTGCAGTCAACAACAATGTGGCCGCTCGGGTGCTCACGCCTAAAACAAGCATTCACGATATGCTGGAGAGCATCTAAACCTTCGGCCTTGTCTTGCAACAATACGTCCCCATCATCACCGTCAATGTTTATCCGCGTGCCATCCTCAAGTGGCTCGACCTCAACCGTAAGCTCTAGCCCCATTGCGTCTATAACCTCAGTCAAGAATTTCGCTATGCGAGAATTCAAATTATCCGTCACGGCTGTTGCCTTTCATTCGTACCCTTACCTTTGTTGCGTTGCTTAACGCGACGTTCCGCCGCCGGTCGAAACGTTCTTGTTTTGGCGGGACCGATAACTTTGTTGGTCAATAAGGTCTGTCCGATACCCAACATATTGCTCGTCATCCAATATAGAACAAGGCCGCTCGGAGCCCAGAGAAACATCCCAGTAAACATGATAGGCATCAACATCATGATTTTTTGCTGCATCGGGTCAGCCTGCGAAGGAGTCATCTTTTGTTGCACAACCATGGATGCGCCCATCAATATCGGCGTGATATAGAGTGGGTCCTCCAATGTCAAATCCGTTATCCATCCAACAAACGGCTCCCCCCGAATCTCCACTGCCACAGACAACAAACTATAAAAGGCAAATAGAACGGGCATGGTGAGCAACATCGGAAAACAGCCGCTCGCCGGGTTCACGCCTCGATCCCGATAGAGGGCCATCACCTCTTTATTCATTTTCTGCTTATCAGGGTCCGTGGTTTTGAGATGCGAATACCGTTCCTGAATTGCCTTCATTTCAGGCTGTATCTCCTGCATCTTCCGCATAGACACGACGCTCTTATGCCGAAGCGGAAATATCAGGACATTAATTAAGAAGGTCAGAATGATGATCGACCAGCCCCAATTCCCAACGTAATCTTGGATGCCGGTAAGGGTTCGATGCAGGGGAACGACGAGCCACCCCAACCAACCAAAGTCAATCGCTTGAATCAAGGATTGGTCAACCTGTTCGAGTGAGTCAAAATTCTTCGGACCCAAGAAAAA
>Ga0310121_10004425_pt1 | contig 12395 bp, 19 predicted proteins | sample CB27_Tmax_986_MG_FD_203504 | JGI IMG/M metagenome (GOLD analysis project Ga0310121, IMG submission 203504) | Marine microbial communities from Western Arctic Ocean, Canada - CB27_Tmax_986 | ecosystem: Environmental > Aquatic > Marine > Oceanic | place: Canada: Western Arctic Ocean | collected...
CGATGGAGCGTTTGTTGATGAAGATGGATATTATTGGATTACAGGAAGAGTAGATGATGTGTTAAATGTGTCAGGGCATCGTATTGGTACTGCAGAAGTAGAAGGAGCCATTGGTGCTGCAAGCGGAGTAGCAGAAGCAGCTGTTATTGGGTATACACATGACATTAAAGGAGAGGGGATCTATGCTTTTGTTACTTTAATGACAGGCATTGAGCCATCTGATGCTATTAAAACAGATATTCTAGCTACCGTAACAAAAATTATTGGTCCTCATGCCAAACCAAGTGTGATACAATTTTGTGATGGACTACCAAAAACACGATCTGGGAAAATTATGCGAAGAATTCTTAAAAAAATTGCTCAAAATGAAACAGATGACTTGGGTGATATCTCTACTTTAGCTGATCCAAGTGTAATCGATAGTTTATTACGCTAAATTATAATCTTGAAGTTGCTTTGCAGTATCAATAATTGATTGTTCAGCACTAATCGGTTCCCAATTGAGAAGGTCTTTAGCTTTTGTGCTAGTAATATCTCTTCTTTTATTAATTAGTGGAACAATAAACTTTAAATCTTTTTTGAAGATAGACATAATTTGCATAACCCATTTTGGCATGACCTTACTTGGAACTTTATCAAATCCTGCATTTCTAAGTATGGTTGCAACCTCATTCATCCATAGTGTTTTTTCAGAAACAATAATTCTTTCTCCATCAGTTTGGTTGCTAAGCATTGCTGTAATATGTGCTGTTGCAACATCTCTTACATCAACATATCCAAAATGGACTTTGGATGTCGCTGGAATTTGTCCATTAATCATCTGTCTAACAAGATGGTTAGAGGTGCCAATATCCTTGGATAGTGATGGCCCAGTAACAGCAACAGGGTTGATTACGGTTAAAGAAAAGGAGGGTGTATTAGATGTCACATAGTCCCAAGCTGCTTTTTCAGCTAAGGTTTTACTTTTACCATAGGCTCGAATATTTTTTTTATTTGGATCGGACCAATCTGTTTCATCGAAAGAATCTTTTTCTTCTAGAGTATCTCCCATTGCAGCAAAAGACGAAGTTAAAACCACTTTTCTAATGTGATGTTTATTTGCAAAACTTAATACTCTTAAAGACCCTTCTACTGCTGGTTTTATAAAGAAATCTTCAGATTCTTGACTAAGAACAAACGGAGATGCAACATGAAGAACATATTCACATCCCTCAATAGCCTCATCCCATCCTTTGTCATCCAATAAATCAGTTTCAAATAAAGAAAGATTTTCAGTAGATGTATTTTGTAAAGCTAGTGCATCCATAACTTCATTTTTACGATCAAACGATCTTAATGTACCATGGACAGCAAAGCCTTTATTTAATAATTGATTAACACAATGAAGTCCAATAAATCCTGTCGTACCTGTTACTAAAACTTTTTTCATAATTTTATTTCCCCAATATTAGGTGTGCAATCAAACATTATTCTCCTCCTTCAATTCTAATATCTCCACCATTAACGTTTATTCTAATTTTCGTCTTACCACCTTCTGAATCAAAATTTTCAAATTCTTCAATATCAATTTCAAAGGTTTCACTACCACTTAGAATTTTTTCTTTTTCAATATCAAATTCTTCTTGGTTAATTATACCTTTATCAAGAGCTGCCTGAAGATCTAACAACTCCTGGCCTGTTGAAATATTTTTGTTGAGATGTAATTCTGCAGTCCCCTCGTTAAACGAACCACAAGCACTTACAAAACATATTACTAGTAAAATTATTGCTAATTTAATTTTCATTATTTTATCCTTTGTTCTTTTTCTTCATTAATGTATAGAGACTTTAATAACTTTAAAAATATGGTCTAAAAATTTTGAAGAGTAAATTGAAAAAAGATGTTACCAAAAAAAGTATTCTATTACTAGAAAAATAATTGGAACTTACCGTACTAGAGTTTGTTAGAACAATTAAACCAATTAAGGAGATAAAGGAATGAACTTAAAAGACAAACTTGATATAGCATTTAAATTTACAGCTTTAGCAGTATTTGCATTGTTGGTATCAAATGCATTCGATCATAAATCACAATGCATGAATCATAAATCACAATGCATGAATGGAGAATTTCATTTTAGAGGAGATATGTCTAAAAAAATAGCAATGGGCAAAGATCATATGATGGTATTTGAGATGGATGATGATAGCGAATTAAAAAAAATGAAGGTGGAGATTCAAAAAGAAATTATTGATGGTGAAGAAAAAGTAAAAATTACCGTTAATGGGAAAGAAATGTCAGAAGAAGAATTCGCAAAATTTAAAGACGAAAACCACAACATAATGAAATGGAAGACAGAAGATGGAAAAGAAATCATCATGAAAAAGAAAATGATGAAAAAAGAAGGTTAAAATAAGTTAAGCGTTATTAAACTTGTTATATAACCAAGCAACTAGGAAACCACCTATTGCGCCATCGATAAAACCCCAAAATCCTCCGATAAGACCACCAACGAATGAAGTGTCTATTCCTAGGTAGTACGGCTGTAGGAACGAAACAATTTCATTGAGGCCACACCAAGCGAAAATCATTGTCATTATGCTCCAAAAAATACCGAAAGATAATGCGGCAGCTTTTACATTTAAATTCATAGTCCAAATTACAATTATTTACTTAATTAAACTATCAATACTGCTTGGAATTATGATTTCTTAGGCCCAGGAAAAAATATATTTGTTGTTTCTTGATAGGATTTATAATCAGGTCGTTTTTGTGCTGAATAATACTCTGATGGCACTGCGCCAGTATGATACACTAATGTAGTATACATTAATCTAGACATAAATAGTAATCCTAAACCTAATAATACCCAAACAATTGGAGATTCTTTTTCATATAATATAATCCATGATGGGATAGATGCGATAATAACTCCATTCCAGACCATCCATTCAGCAAAGTAGTTTGGATGACGACTATATTTCCACAATCCAACATTACACACTTGATTTTTCTGTCCTAATCTTTTCATTTCTCTTAAAAAAGACAGTTTTTGCATATCTGCAACTGATTCCATTATAAAAGCACTGAACCATATCGCAATTCCAATGATTTCAAGTATTACAACTTGTAAACCCAATTCTTTAGGGTTACTTGTATTAGTTGCAATGATAAAAGCTGGCATTGCGAAGAAAGAAGCGTTAGCTAACCCTTGTAAAATTGCTTCAATCTGCATTGCTAGAGCGGTATTATTTTTTCCTGCTCTTTTCCAACGTTGTTTTTGGTATTCATAACGAGGAAATTCTTTATTAAACATTCCTAGGCTCCACATTTTTAATGAACCCAATCCCATACGACTACCAATAAGGATATAAATGATGCTAATAGCCATAATGCGAAGACTATGACCTTCAGCATAACATAAAGTGATGATGCCAATAAGAGCTACTCCCCATGGCCAACCGATATCAACATATGACATACGTCCAGTACGCCATGTTGGTAAGCAAACTACCAGTAAAAATAATAAGAGTTGTGATAGACCATTGATCAGACTAATTGAAGCAAATGTTTCTGTACATAATAATAAACCCCAAACTAGAAGAAATGGGAGTAAAGGAAATAAATATTTCATTAATTATAGGCCAAATCCACCACCATGACACATTAAAATCTGTCCTGTGACATAGTTAGATTCAGGAATACAAAACATATAAATAGCACCAGCAGCTTCTTGCGGCGTGCCTGGCCTTCCAAGTGGAATCATTGTTTTTGCATATTGAAATACTGCTGAATTAACTCCTACCTTAATTTTATTGCCTTCAATATCAATCGTGGACTCTTCTTTTTCAGCATCTGCATCGGTTAATCGTGTTTTAATTAATCCAAACCCAACTGCATTGACATTCACATTATAACGACCCCATTCTTTTGCCATAGTTTTTGCCATTCCTACTACACCTGCTTTTGCGGTTGAGTAGTTTACTTGTCCAGCATTACCATTCATTCCTGAAGTGGATGAGATATTGACAACTTTTCGATAATTAGTGATTCCTTTTTCTTTGTCTTCAAGGAATAGTCTTTTAATATGAGGTTGAGCTGCACGAAGAATACGAAATGGTGCTGTTATATGACAATCAAGGATTGCTTGCCACTGTTTATCATCCATTTTTTGGATGACATTATCCCAAGTATATCCCGCGTTATTAACAATAATGTCTAATCCACCAAAAGTATCTAACGCTGTATTAATAAACCGTTCAGGAAATTCATCCTCAGTTACACTTCCATTGCATGCAACAGCCTTACCACCCATTGCGATAATATCTTCTACGGTTTGATTTGCTGGATCCGCATCAAGGTCATTAACCACAATGTGTGCTCCATCTTTGGCTAGCATTAATGCAAGTTCACGACCAATTCCACGGCCTGAACCTGTGATTAATGCAATCTTTCCTTCTAATTTTTTCCCCATGTTAAAATCCCAACGATCTACCAATGATTTCTTTCATAATTTCATTGGTACCACCATAAATAGTTTGTACACGCGAATCAAGATATGCTCTCGCAATAGGATATTCAAGAATGTATCCATAGCCACCATGTAGTTGCAAGCATTGATCCACGACACGATGTTCTACATCAGTTATCCACCATTTTGCCATTGCAGCTTTTTCAGCAGTGAGTTTCTTCTCATTTAATTCAAATACACATTGATCATAAAACGTACGGCCAATTTCAGCTTCAGTTGCCATTTCTGCTAGTTTAAACTTTGAATTTTGAAAGCTTCCAATTTTTTGACCAAATGCCTTGCGTTCATGACAGTATTCAATCGTATATTCCAATACTACTTCTATGGCTGCAATTGATGCAGCTGCAATTGATAAACGTTCTTTCGGAAGATTTTCCATCATATAGTAAAACCCTTTTCCTTCCTCACCCAAAAGATTTTCTTTTGGTACTTTTACATCCTTGAAGAAGAGTTCAGCTGTATCCTGTGCTTTTTGACCAATTTTTTCTAATTTTTTTCCTCTTTCAAATCCTTCCATACCACGTTCAAGAACTAATAAACTAATTCCCTTAGCATTTTTCTTAGAATCAGTTTTAACTGCAGTGATTACAAAATCACTTAATAAGCCATTAGTAATGAATGTTTTACTTCCATTAACAAGATAATGATCTCCCATATCTTTTGCGGTAGTTTTAATCCCAGCTAAATCACTACCACCACTAGGTTCAGTCATTGCTAGTGCTCCAATGGTCTCTCCAGTACATATTTTTGGGAACCAACGTTTTTTTTGTTCTTCATTACAATGAGATAATAAGTACGGTACCACTAAATCATTTTGTACAGAGTGTGCAAATCCAGAGGATCCAGATCTTACTCCTTCTTCAATAAGAATGGTATTATATCGATAGTCATCAATCTCCATTCCACCATATTTTTCAGGAACATCAATTCCAAAAAAATTATTTTCTCCTGCTTTCAGCCATACCTCACGTGATACCTGTCCATCTTTTTCCCATTGTTCATTATTAGGTGTAACTTCACGTTCAAAAAATGTGCGAACTGCATCTTGAAAAATTAATTGTTCCTCTGTTAGATTCTCTTTTTTCATTATTTTTTTTCCTTATTGTTTTGGTAAGAGAGTCTACAAATTTTTTTTTAATTATTCCTTGAGAACTTTTTTAGCTTAATTTTTACTAATTATGAATAAAACAGTATTATTTTTGTTTTCAGCAACAGGGTTGCTAGTAGTAAACAATTTGTTTCTTTATTGGTGGTTCTTTGAATTCGATTTGAACTTATTCTTATCAAACACCATTGGGGTTGCCTTATTCATAGAAGCATTTTTACTAATGTTATTGCTTGCCTATTATTTCAACCACCATCCTATCGGTAAATACAAATGGTATTGGTTAATTATACTATCCTTGTTAGGGAGTTTATTATTTGCGTTACCTTTGTATTACTGGCTTAACACAAAGGATAAAAAGTAGTAGATTGCGCTTATGTCATTTGCAAATAAAACGATTATAGTAACAGGAGCTTCTTCTGGAATTGGTGCAGCAACTGCGAAACGGTTCTTATCGCTTGGTGCTAAAGTATTGTTGGTTGCGAGGAATAAGGAAAAGATGGAGGAAATGTTTGGTAGCTATAATGCCAATCAATATCGTATTTATCCTTTTGATTTAACTGCACTAGATCAAATCAATACATTCGTATCTGATATAATTAGAGAAGAAGGACCCATTGATATTGTATTTAATAATGCTGGAATTAGTCAGTTTGGATATTTTGAAGATTCCGATCTTTCCGTGTTAAATAAAATTATGAAATTAGATTATTTTTCTGTTGTCACCTTTACCAAGGCTATTTTATCTCATATGATTGAAAAACAATCAGGGCATATTGTAACCAATACCAGTGTTGCTGGATTGATTGGTTCTAGGAATCGTACCGCATATTCTTCGGCGAAATTTGCTTTGCATGGATTTTTTGATAGTTTACGTTCTGAAGTTGCGAAACATAATATTCATATTACGTTAATTGCTCCTGGTCTGGTACAAACAAATATTGGCAAAAATGCATTAACAAAGAGTGGCCATACTTACGGAAAAAATGATCGTGGTCATGCCAACGGATTATCTGCAGAAGCAGCCGCAAAACAAATTGTTTCTGCTGTCAAAAGAAAAAAAAGGGAAGTGATTGTTGCAAAGTGGAATGATATTGCTTGGTTAGGTATTGTTTTGCGAAAATATTTCCCTTGGCTATATTTCGAACTAGCTAAACGAATTAAAGCATAAGTTAAAAAAATGAAATATAGTATTTTAGAAGATCCACGATATCATTACCTGTCTAAGCCCAAATCACCCCTGCTGAAATTTTTTTCTTTCTTATTTGATTTGTTTGCCAATACGGTCTTGACTTTTTACGCTCCTGTTACTGTGATTGGGAGAGAAAATATTCCAAAGGACACCCCATTTATCTTTTGTAGTAATCACAATAGCCATATGGATATTGCTGTGCTTGTATATGCCACACGATTAGGATACGAACAATTTGGATTTTTGGCTGCAAAAGACTATTGGTTTGACAATAAGTACCGAAGAAAATTTTTCAAAAATTTTATTACATTAATTCCTATTGAACGAAAAAATAAACCAGAATCCCTTGATTTAGAAGATACGTTTCTTTTATCTAAAGCATTCGTTAATCGAAACAACAATATTATTATATTTCCAGAAGGATCACGTGGAAAACCAGGAGTAATGCAACGATTTCGAAAGGGCGCAATGAAATTTTCTTTAGAATTAAACATCCCGATCGTACCAGCTGTAATTCTTGGAACAGAAAAAGCGTGGCCAAGAAAAGGACGTTTTATATATTCTGTACCTATAGCTATTCACGTACTGCCTCCGATTTATCCAAAAGATTTTTCTGAGATGAATAAAACGGAATACAATAAAACAATTGTAAAGCAAACAAAAATATTAGAAAATTTAATTAATGATAATTATTCTTTATTAAGAAGCGATGATAGTAATAATAGTTCCGCTAAGTGATGCGTTATATTGGGTGAGAGAACTCGTTGCTGGGCCTGATACAACATTTCCACTAAAATCAAATACAGAACCATGGCCAGAAGTTTGTGCACTGCATGGTAAATTACTATTTGTACTATCAATATTGACAATATTTCCTTGATGAGTACAATTTCTAGAAAGTGCTCTCACTCCTGTATTACTTGTACGCAAAACAATAATGCCTTTATTATCAAATGTAACACTACCACTTAATGCAATTCCACTTCCTACTGTTTGTAGCGTGGTATGAATCATCGTGATATCAATAGTAATTGTTCCAGTATTAGCATCGTAATTATATCCAGTAGATCCTCCACCACCACCAGTATCACCACCACCAGTATCACCACCACCAGTTCCATCATCATAGCTTGTAGGAGAGCCACCACCACCACATGCTTCCAAGATGAAAGCAGTTCCACCAATGATTGTGAGGGTCGTTGCTTGTTTGATAAAGTTTCTTCGAGAAGGATCAGAAATTGCTTGGCAATCGCATTCACCTGAATCAATTTTTTTTATTAATTTTTCTTTGTTCACTATATATTAATTTAAACAATTGTGATAGACTGTAAAAATATAATACCAATTCTTTCTATTTTTTTGTTCTGTTCTTTTATCCAAGGGCAATCTATTGTCACAAAAGAAAATTATGATCAAAGATTTATTCCTCAAGAAGTTGGATTGCCTGAAGATATGCCTTATGTCAAATCTATTATTTGGGGAGAAGAAGGATTGTTCCGAAAATGGGATATTGGTCCAGAAACAAGAATTGAAGAGCTAAAATTAAGACGCAAAATGTTGCAAGCACATCAATGGCTTGGCATTGTAACTTTAACTGGACTTGCTTACCAATATTCTGTTGGTAAAGAGTTATATGATGATGATGAGGGTGATTATTGGAATGATCATTATGATAAACATAAAGCAATGGGTTATTTTACATATACTACATATATGACGGGAGCTTCTTTGGCAATTTTTTCTCCACCAGCACGAAAATATGATGACAATTTCTCATCTATCAAACTACATCGTACCTTAGCGATTTTGCATTTTTCAGCGATGGTTGCTCAACCTTTTTTGGCAAAGAATGCTGTAAAAAATGGTAAAAAATATAATGATTTAATGGATGCACACTTAAAAGCAGGGACAATTGCATTTTTTACGCTCAGCTTGGATATGTTAGGACTTACATTTTTTAAATGAGAAAGATACTTCTAATATTGTTCCTACAGTTTTCCTTTGCTCAGTCTCTTGAAGTCAAGGTCGATTCAGATCAAAGCTATTTATCCTATCATGGAAATCATCCCGCACATCAATGGATAGGTACAAGCAACCAAATATTAGGCACTTTTTTGTTTAATCAAGAGAATCCTGAGTTATCAAAAGTAGATTTATCTGTTCCTGTTTTTAGTATTGATAGCAAGAATTCCAATCGTGATTCTAATATGTTGGATGTAATTGAAGATTATTTTTACCCTGTTGTTAGTTTTACTTCTTCACGTATTGAAAAAAAAGATAATCACTATCAAGTCGTTGGCGATTTATTATTTCATGGGGTTAAAAAAGAAATTTCTTTACCTGTCGATTTACTAATTGAAGAGGATAGAGTAATTGTAAGGTCCAATTTTGAAATTAGATTAAGTGACTATCAAATAAAACGTCCATCCTTATTAGCGATACGAATAAATAATGTGATTACAATTGAATTTTATTTGGTTGGAAAGCTCTAAAGGTTCATTATCCGAAAAAATGCCAAGTTTTATTCGGAACCATCACAAAAAGAAAAAATAGAAACTGCAAAAGCGCTATTAAAGCGAAAATTTTTAGTATTGATTTTGAATTTTTGTCCATTATGTTATTTCCCAAATAACCTTCTTAATATAGTAATTTCTGGAAATAAAATATGAACTCTTTTTTGATACATTTAGTTCTTTTCGTCATTGGTAATTGACTTAATATTGATACCTTCAGAGAGCAAATAGATATATCCTAAAATAATTGTATAAACAAGAAAGATGCTATGCATTACAATAGCCGCACTTTGTGCTTTTTCTAAATCAATTCCATAGAGACTATTTAAGCAATAAATCACTGCCAAGTGGTATGTTCCAATCGCAGCAGGAGCTAATGGCATCGATGTAACTATGCTTGATAAAATGGTTAACCCTAATACTTGTTGTATGTCTAATACAATCCCTATGGATTGCAATGTAATGGAAACATACACAACAAATGTAGTCCACAATAGAATAGACCACATGCCCAAACGTAATTTGTTTTTTGACACCAGCTTGTATCCGTCAATAAAATTTTCTAATACAGGAAAATATTGTAATAATTTGTTAGAGATTGTATGCCGTCCAAAAATAATTAATGAACTCAAACAATATGCCCCAACAAGAATCAATGTAAATTGTGTTCCCAAAACATCCGTATATCCAAATCCAACCAAAACCATTGTAAAGAGACCAATCATCCAAAGGTCAATAATTTTTTCACCGACAAGACTACCAATTACATAGCTCATTTTTATTGTTGTGTCATGATTAGATAAAAGTTTAGCACGCACCAAATCTCCAGCACGTAATGGCAAAATATTATTGAGAAAATATCCAATATGAGTCGCAGAAGAAAAATGATGGATGGTGTAGGAGCTTGGATGTCCTAATAAGGTGTTCCATCGGATAGAGCGAATAAGAAAAGTAAACCCTGTAATTCCGAATGCATACACAACATAGAGTAATTTTCCTTGTGAGAGAGTTGCAGAAATATCACTAAAGTTAACTTGTCGAAATGCTAAATAAAGACAGATCAACGATACCGCGAAAGATAAAATTTTCTTCAAGGATCTTGTTTTTTTCTTTGGAATTCATAGTAGACAATCCTTTTTTTCATGGTTTGTCCATTTTCATCTAGATGTTCTTTGGACTCAAGAGGAGAGTCATATGAAAGAGGAATATCCGTGTTGACCTGACAATTGCTCATCAATGTTAAAATCCCAGCTAGCATGACAAGTGCAATAATTGTTGGTATATGTTTAGTCATTTAAATTGAAATTTTTAAAAAACCTTGTTTGTGTTGCTAAATATATGATTTCAAGAATACCAAGTAGCTGAAGAAATCCTACAGCTAAAAACCATAATTTTTGATTATTGCGTGCGGCAAACCAACATGCAAGTAGCGTCCAAACTCCTTCCCATAACGTCAACAAGAGTAACATGGTAGGATTGGCTTCTAAATAAGTTCCAAATGATTGTAATACTTCCATTTTTTTCCTTTTTAGTGGTTGAAAATCATAGCGACCACAAACACGAATATGATTATTCCCCCAAAGATGCCGAAATAATATAATTCAAACATGTGGTATTTTAATTATTATTTGTTTAAAACAAAATGAAAACTAAATACTATTTCTATCTTTAAAAAGATTATAAATTTTAGCATGTTAAACTCAAAGACTACCCAGATTACTATTTATACAACTTCTTGGTGTGGACCATGTAAATCTGCAAAACGATTCTTAGCTGATCAAGGATTTGATTTTACAGAAATTGATATTGAAAAAGAAAATCTTAGTCGAGAAGAAATGGAATCCATGACAAAAGGCCTCACTGTTCCCCAAATTGTCATTAATTCAAAACCAATTGGTGGGTTTGAAGATTTGCTTGAATACTTTAAATAGAATTAATTGACTTTGCTGTGGCTTAGGAGCCATTCATAAAGATTATCATTTTCATATGTTCTAGTCCATGAATCGTGATTAGCATCTGGATAGAGAGTGTATTTTATATTACCCCCAATTTCTTCAATCGCACGAACCATCTTTTCTGATTCATCTGAAGGAACTACTTTGTCTTTTCCTCCATGGAATACCCAGATTGGAACATCTTTAATGCTATCAGGAATATCAAGACCAGGAACCCCTCCACCACAGATAGGAACAGCGGCTGCAAATAGATCTGGCCTTTCACTTAACAAGCTCCAAGTTCCATATCCTCCCATGCTTAATCCAGTGACATATATTTTGTCTTTGTCCACTCGATAGTTATCTATTACTGATTCAAGAAGTACAATCAGGTCCATTTGCATTGCTTGATCAGTCCATACGTGGTCAATGGGGCATTGTGGTGATATTGCAATAAAAGGAAAAGTATCTGTTTTCTCTGAAATTTTAGGTATGCCATGCATCTTCACCAACTCCAAATTATCTCCTCTTTCTCCCATACCATGTAAAAAAAGAATCAGCGGCCATTCCTTTCCACGGTGTTCTTGGTATTCATTAGGAAGGAAAAAAAGATAATCTAACCCATCGTCCACTTCAATTTTTATATTTGTACCTTCAGGATATCTATTTTCACACCCTTGGCTTGATAAAGAAATAATTAGGCAGGAAAGAATTATAAAGTTATAATTTTTTATGTGTACCATCACAATATGGTGAATTGCCAGTAACCTTGCAACCACACCAGGCAATATTCCCTTCTTTCTCGTTATGTACAGCTATTGGCGAAAAATCAGTGCCTTTGTGGCTTCCATCACAGAATGGTTGATTGGTAGATCTCCCACAAGCACACCAATAATATTTTTTCTTTTCTCCTTTGAGTACATAAGGTGATTTTTGTGCAGTTACAGCTTTACTCATTATTTTTTCCAACTTTTTTTAAAACATCTCTTAAAATGGTACTAGATGTATGGGTTGTATAGGAGAAATAGATAATTTCAACATTATATTTACTGAAATCTTTTTCTATTTGAATCCATTCTTTAGTGTTTTTCCAGTCATCGCCAACAAACATCCTATCAAATTTTAGATTGTTCCATGCTT
>Ga0310121_10004426_pt1 | contig 12395 bp, 7 predicted proteins | sample CB27_Tmax_986_MG_FD_203504 | JGI IMG/M metagenome (GOLD analysis project Ga0310121, IMG submission 203504) | Marine microbial communities from Western Arctic Ocean, Canada - CB27_Tmax_986 | ecosystem: Environmental > Aquatic > Marine > Oceanic | place: Canada: Western Arctic Ocean | collected...
CTGATCCAGCAACTCGAACTGCAGATTGCAAAACTTCAACAGGCGCTGGACTCGCAATGAAATCTGCAGTCGCAGTTCTATAATTAGGCTAGCGTGGGTGTTGTTTCTGTTATGCTTTACTGTAACTCTCAGTAGATTCCTCAACGGCCACCGATTTCCTCGGTCTTAAAATGGAGAACGCTATGAGCGGTGAAAAGCTCAATAAAGTCAGTGCTCGGATCACGCAACGGCCTTCCCAGGGAGCTTCCCAGGCGATGCTCTATGCCACAGGCTTGTCACGCGAAGACATGGACAAGGCCCAGGTCGGTATTGCCAGCGTTTGGTGGGAGGGCAATCCCTGCAATATGCACTTGAATGATCTCTCTGCGGAGATTAAACGTGGTGTTGAAGAAGCGGACCTCATTGGTATGCGTTTCAATACCATCGGTGTCAGCGATGGTATTTCGATGGGTACAGAGGGTATGTGTTATTCGCTTCAATCCCGGGACCTCATTGCTGATTCCATAGAAACTGTCATGGGGGGGCAATGGTACGACGCGCTGGTTACGGTGCCTGGTTGCGACAAAAATATGCCAGGCGTCATGATGGCAATGGGTAGAGTGAATAGACCTTCAATGATGGTCTACGGAGGTACGATTAAACCCGGAATCGCCGGCAAACAGGTTGTTGATATCGTCTCAGCGTTTCAGAGTTACGGAGAGTTTATCGCTGAGAAAATAACAGACGATGAACGTGAGGCCATCGTCAGAAATGCCTGTCCAGGGGCTGGTGCCTGTGGCGGTATGTATACCGCCAATACCATGGCAAGTGCGATTGAGGTCATGGGTATGTCACTGCCTTACAGTTCATCCAATCCCGCAGTGGATCCCAGTAAGATTGAAGAATGCTTCAGAGTGGGTTCGGCCATCAGAAGGTTGATGGAACTTGATCTCAGGCCACGCGATATTATGACGCGGGATGCATTTGAAAACGCTATGGTTATCGTTTCTGCATTGGGGGGATCAACAAATGCGGTGCTTCATTTGATTGCGATAGCCCGTTCTGTGGATGTTGACCTGACGATTGACGATTTCCAGGCGGTAAGTGATCGAATACCGTTCCTGGCTGATCTGAAGCCAAGCGGGCGCTACGTGATGGAGGACCTACACCATGCCGGTGGCATTCCGGGTGTGATGAAGTATTTACTCAGCGAGGGGCTAATCAGCGGTGATTGTATGACCGTAACTGGTCACACCGTTGCCGAGAACCTAGAGATTGTGCCGGAGCTAGAAGCGGGGCAGGCCATATTTCATTCCCTGTCCAATCCGATCAAAAAGACCGGCCATTTGAGAATCTTGAAGGGCAATCTGGCGCCGGGTGGTGCCGTGGCTAAAATCACTGGTAAGGAAGGTGAGCAGTTCAGTGGTCCCGCCCGTGTGTTCGACTGTGAAGAAGATATGCTGTCTGCCCTTGAAGAAGGCCGTATACAAAAGGGCGATGTCATTGTTATCCGCTATGAGGGGCCCAAGGGCGGGCCTGGTATGCCGGAGATGCTGACACCAACATCTGCAATCATGGGAGCTGGTCTAGGCGATGATGTTGCTTTGATGACTGATGGTCGTTTTTCCGGCGGTTCTCATGGATTTATCATCGGTCACGTGGTTCCGGAAGCCCAGGAAGGTGGCCCAATAGCTTTGTTGCGTGATGGGGACGTGATCAACATTGATGCTGTCACAAATGTAATCGACGTTGACTTGAGCCCCGAAGAGTTAGCCAGCCGGTTATCAGAGTGGACAATGCCGCCTTACGAAGCTGTTCGGGGCACACTCTACAAGTACATCAAGAACGTCAAGACAGCAAGTGAGGGTTGTGTAACCGACGAATAGAGTGTCGAAGAATTCTTTCGCCACAACCAAAAGTCAGTTCAGGCTGATCCTGATCGCCGCCGTCGCGGCGATTGGCGCAAGACACAGCGCAAGAACTGCCATTGCACTTAATAAATAGATCTGCCCAGCAATGGGTAGGCCAAGTCCGGCGCTCTGTACGGCGGTACTGCCGAATACCAGCACAGGTACGTAGAGTGGCAGAACAATCAGGCTCAATAGGACACCACCGCGCCGCGTGCCGACGGTCAGTGCGGTTCCAACACTGCCAACTAGACTTAAGATCGGTGTGCCGATTAAGAGTGTCAGTAGCAGCACTGCTGTAGAAAGACCGCTAAGCTGCATCATCGGTGCAAGCAGGGGTGTGACCAGTAGTAGTGGGAGACCGGTAACACACCAGTGTGCCAGGATTTTGCCCAGAATCAGAAGTGGTAGAGGTCCCGTAGTTAGAACCAGCTGTTCCAGTGATCCATCGTCAAAGTCCGACCGGAAGAGTCCCTCTAGTCCGAGTAATGTGGCCAGTAGAGCTGCGATCCAGATTACTCCGGGAGCAAGCGCCTGCAGTTGTGTTGGATCCTGACCGATCGCAAGTGGGAACAGTGTAAAGACGATGACGTAGAACACGACGGAATTCGCTGCATCTGCCCGATTGCGTATCGCGATCATAACGTCGCGCCGGATAATCGCTGTGAAAAGTGCAAACAGCCCGGTGCGATTCATGCGGACAAGTGCAGGGGCTTAATCTTCCTGCCGTCAAACTGTAGATGCTGATGACCTGTCAGCACGATTAGTCCGCCGTTATCCAGGTGCCGGCTAAACCGGAACCTAGCTAGATCGATCCCATCCTGGTCGAGCGCAGTCAGTGGCTCATCTAGGATCCAGATCGATGCCCGGGTTATGAAAAGCCAGCTCATTGCCACTCGCCGGCGTTGACCTGCTGAAAGATGAATGCAAGGGACATCACGAACCGGGGAAAGACCTATTTGGGCCAAGACCTCATCGATCTGGAAGTCGATAGCAAAGCCCTTGACAGCAGCTAGGCATGACAGGTTTTCAGCGGGACTGAGTTCGAGTTTAATGCCGTTGCTGTGGCCGACATAGGCGAGATGTTCGTAATAAGTCGAACGACAGGTTCGAATATCCTGTGACTGCCACAATACAGTGCCACTGTCAGGTTGTGTGGTGCCACAAAGGATTCGAAGAAGACTGGTCTTTCCTGATCCGTTGGAACCCTCGATGTGTAGAATCTCTCCCGCATCAATAGTCAGATTCAGGCCAGTGAATAGCGCGCGCTGTCCACGAATACACGTAATCTCGTGGGCTGTCAGCACGCGCCAGGGCCATGTCGGACGTTCAGGCTGGCCAAGGAAATCAGTAGAATCATGCGTTAGGTTATTCTGGATCAGTAGCTGGATCGGATAGGTGAATTACGGGCGGTGAGCATAATCTCGTACGCAAAGATCACAATTGGTAGCGACATAGACCTTATAATCTAGCTATCCAATTGGGGGTAATGGCATTGTGCACTTAGGTAAACCCTACAGTGTGCCGGCGCTATTATCAATGTAAATACTGAGACCATCATGCGGATTCCCAAGCTGTTTTAATGGTCGGTGAGGAAATGGACGCTGTCTGATCATGAGTGACTCTACAAATTGACTACAACAAGCAGGAAGCGGAAAAAGCGTTTTGGCCGTAACAGAACTAGACAGGTCGGTGCAGAGGATCGACAGTCGGTTCTAGAGGCTCTCGGTGATATGCCTATGCAACGTGATCTGCTGATCGAGTATTTACATAAGCTGCAGGATCGATATAGCCACATCTCTGCCGGACACATGGTCGCATTGGCAGACCTGATGAAGCTTGCGCCTGCTGAGATTTACGAAGTTGCTACGTTCTACCATCATTTCGATGTGGTTGCCGATGGCCAACCGATACCGCCGCCTCTCACTGTTAGAGTGTGTGATTCAGTGACGTGTGAACTTTTCGGGTCAGAGGTGCTGGTCAGTTCGCTTCAGGCAAGTTTGGGAGATGATATCAGGGTCCAGAGAGTCCCCTGCGTGGGCCGCTGCGATGAGGCGCCTGTGGCCGTCGTGGGAAAGAACGCGATTCCAAGGGCAACTGTGTCGCAAGTGTCCACTATGATTCGGGAAGGTAGCGCGGCAATCACAGCGCAGCCTGACTGGATCAGAATTGAGGAGTACAGACGTGGCGATGGGTATAAGTCTTACGAGGCCTGCCGTGCTGGATCTCTCACTCATGAACATATACTTGATGAACTAGAAAGTTCTGGTTTGCGGGGCCTGGGTGGGGCTGGATTTCCCGCTGGGAGGAAGTGGCGGATTTTGAAGGATCAGTCAGCGCCTCGACTGATGGCCATCAACATCGACGAAGGCGAACCCGGTACATTCAAGGACCGTTATTACCTAGAGCGAGATCCTCATCGATTTATCGAGGGTATGCTGATCGCGGCCGAGGTAATTGGTATCGACTGCTGTTATCTCTATGTGCGTGATGAATATCCGGACGTGTTGCAGATACTCGGGGATGCGATTAAAGAACTGGGTTCAGTATTTGATAACAAATTACCGGAGGTTCATATTCGGCGAGGGGCTGGTGCGTATATATGCGGTGAAGAGTCAGCGATGATCGAGTCAATTGAAGGCAAGCGCGGCATGCCGCGCCTGCGACCCCCATATGTTGCGGAAGTCGGTCTATTCGGCAGGCCTACGCTTGAGCACAACTGTGAAACACTCTACTGGGTTCGGGACATACTCGAGCATGGTGCGGACTGGTTTTCTGGCCAGGGTCGACATGGACGGCGCGGGTTACGGTCTTTTTCTGTCAGTGGCCGTGTCAAGAAACCAGGTGTTCACCTGGCTCCGGCTGGAATCAGTGTGAGAGAGTTGATTGAGGAATTCTGTGGTGGGATGCTGGATGGTCATACATTTCGCGCTTATTTTCCCGGCGGTGCTTCAGGCGGAATTCTTCCCGCTTCGCTGGGTGATGAACCGCTCGACTTTGACACGCTGCAGGCGCACGGCAGTTTTATCGGCTCAGCAGCCGTGATTATTTTGTCCGATCAGGATAGTCCCAGGCAAGCAGCCCTGAATACAATGCGATTCTTTTCGCACGAATCGTGTGGTCAATGTACACCCTGTCGCGTTGGTTGCGATCGAGCGGAGCGTCTGATGCAGTCGCCACAGTGGGATACAGAACTCCTCGAGGAATTGGCCTGCGTCATGGAAGATGCGTCTATATGCGGTTTAGGCCAGGCAGCGCCGAATCCTATACGTACGGTAATCCGGTATTTCCCAGAGGAGGTAGGTGCACAATGAATAGATTGGGAGACCAGGAAGTGGCACCGATTAGCTTTACGCTTGACGGCCATTCGGTTTCTGCCCAGCCGCAAGAAACCATCCTCCAGGTCGCACAGAAGAGCGGTGTTGATATCCCACACTTGTGCTACTCAGAAGGGTTACGTGCTGACGGTAACTGCCGGGCCTGTATGGTTGAAATTGAAGGTGAACGCGTGCTGGCGCCAGCATGTTGCCGGCAACCGACTGAGGGAATGAATGTTCAGTCGACAAGCCAGAAAGCGTTACGCTCGCAGTCGCTAGTTCTGGAATTGCTGAAGGGCGAAGTGGGCCCTGCCCGCCACACTCCGGTGTCGGAGTTAGAGTACTGGTGCCAGAGCTTTGGGCTGTCTGAGAGTCGATTTGGTGGCCGGACCCAACCACCTGCCGACCAGTCGCATCCGGCAATAGCCGTCAACCTTGAAAGTTGTATCCAATGCACGCGTTGCGTGCGAGCTTGTCGGGAAGAGCAAGTCAACGACGTAATTGGGCTGGCATACCGGGGTGCCCGCGCTGAGATTGTTTTTGATCTTGGTGACGGTATGGGTGACAGTTCTTGCGTGGGCTGTGGTGAGTGCGTTCAGGCCTGTCCAACCGGGGCTCTGATGCCCTCGGGGAACGTGGCGCAGGAAAATGATGACGCCACTGTGGACTCGGTATGCCCTTATTGTGGTGTTGGGTGTCTACTGACATACCATATTAAAGACAAAAAAATAGAATATGTTACGGGTCGTGACGGACCATCTAATCATGGAAGACTGTGTGTTAAGGGGCGTTATGGATTTGACTATGTCAGCCACCCGGACCGAATTACTCAGCCGCTGATACGACGAGATGGTGTTGCAAAAGGCTTGACCGATCAGTTTGACCCGAAAGATCCTCTGAAGAGTTTCAGGCCGGCCAGCTGGGATGAAGCTCTCGATTTGGCAGCCCAGGGATTCAAGACTATCTTGTCAGAGAACGGCCCCAATGCCCTCGCTGGATTTGGATCGGCCAAAGGCAGTAACGAAGAGGCTTACTTGTTTCAAAAACTGATCCGTACCGGCTTTGGCAGTAATCACGTTGATCATTGCACACGACTGTGTCACGCATCGTCCGTTGCAGCTTTGTTGGAAGGAATAGGGTCTGGCGCTGTATCCAATCAGGTGGCTGATGTTGAGCAGGCAGAGGTCATAATTGTCATTGGTGCTAATCCGACCGAGAACCATCCGGTTGCGGCGACATTCATGAAGAATGCCACAAAAAATGGTGCCACCTTGATTGTGATGGACCCGCGTAGAAATCAGCTGGCACGCCATGCCACCCACTATCTCCAGTTTCGCCCGGACACCGATGTTGCGTTATTGAACGCAATGATCCACACCATTATCGATGAGGATCTGGTTGACAAGCAGTTTATCGCTGACCGCACCACAGATTTTGATCTGGTACGTGAAAACGTTAAGGCGTTCAGTCCTGAGAATATGGCGGAGATTTGTGGCATCGATGCTGAGGAGATTCGCTGCGTTGCCCGCGCTTATGGTCAGTCGCGTCGCGCAATGATATTTTGGGGAATGGGTATATCACAACATGTGCACGGTACGGATAATGCCCGTTGCCTAATCGCGCTGTCCATGATGACCGGTAATATTGGGCGTCCGGGTACAGGATTGCACCCGCTGCGTGGTCAGAACAATGTACAGGGTGCTTCTGATGCTGGCCTGATTCCTATGATGTTCCCGGACTATCGTCGTGTAGATGACCCCGAAGCATTGGCGTGGTTCTCAGATTACTGGGGCACTGAGCTTGACTCCACCCCAGGTCTGACTGTTGTTGAGATCACTGATGCTGCGCTTTCCGGACAAATCAAGGGCATGTACATCATGGGTGAAAATCCGGCTATGTCTGACCCGGACCTAAACCATTCCCGTGCAGCGCTGGCGGGGCTCAAGCATCTGGTTCTACAGGATCTGTTTCTGACTGAAACAGCCGCATTTGCGGACGTGGTCTTGCCGGCCTCGGCGTTCCCGGAAAAAACGGGGACATTTTCAAATACAGATCGGCGTGTCCAATTGGGACGGCAGGCACTCGATCTACCAGGCGATGCGCGTCAGGATCTCTGGATTATTCAGCAAATTGCAAAACGGTTGGGTTTGGAATGGGAATACACCGATGTTCGCGATGTTTTCAATGAAATGCGTCATGCAATGCCAAGTATTTCCGGCATGACCTGGGAAAGGCTGGAAAGCGAGCACAGCGTAACCTATCCCTGTGAGGAGGCGTCCGATCCGGGGCAGAGTGTGGTTTTCGAAGAAAGTTTCCCGACAGCAGACGGTCGTGGACGATTTGTGCCGGCGCACCTCAAATGGGCCGATGAAAGACCAGACCAGGATTACCCCTTTGTGTTGATCACCGGCCGACAACTGGAGCACTGGCACACCGGGGCGATGACCCGTAGAGCGACTGTTCTCAACACCATTGAACCCGATGCCGTGGTCTATAGTCATCCAGACGATTTAGCCGCGCTTGGAATGAAAGAGGGAGACCTGGTGAAGATTTCGTCCCGGCGGGGTGAGATCATAGCGCCTTGCCGATCAGACGACGGTCTGCAGCCTAAATCCATATTCATTCCGTTTTGTTACCAAGAGGCGGCAGCCAATCTACTGACCAATGCGGCCCTGGATCCGGTCGGGAAAATAGCGGAAGTAAAATACTGCGCGGTTAATCTAACCGCTACAAATTGAACAAGATTACGATGACTGGAATCATTGACGGTAAGGCGTTTTCTGTAGAACTAAGAGCACGTGTAGCGAATGTTGTGAGCAGCCTAGAATCAAGCCATGGACTGACTCCTGGGCTCGCTGTGGTATTGGTCGGTGAAGATCCTGCCAGTGAAGTTTATGTCCGAAATAAGGGCAAACAGACAGTCGAAGTCGGTATGGCATCGTTTGAACACCGCCTGTCTGATCAGACGACCGAGCGTGAACTCCTGGTGCTGATTGATCAGCTTAATAGTGATCCAACGATCCATGGGATTCTGGTCCAGTTGCCACTGCCCGCTCAGATCAATACCCATGCCGTGATTAATGCGATTGATCCAGACAAGGATGTTGATGGATTTCACCTGATTAATGTCGGGCGATTAACGACTGGTGAATCTGGACTAGTCCCCTGTACGCCGCTGGGCTGTATGATGCTGCTGCGTGCGTATGCCGGTGATTTGTCGGGTCAGAATGCGGTGATTGTGGGCAGATCGAATATTGTCGGTAAGCCGATGGCTGCTCTGCTCCTGGCGGCGCACTGTACGGTGACAGTCGCACACTCGCGCACGAAAGATCTGACCGATGTCTGTCGGCAGGCAGACATACTTATCGCAGCAGTGGGTAGAGCCGAGATGATACAGGGGGACTGGATAAAACCGGGCGCAACGGTAATCGATGTAGGAATAAATCGTGTCGATGGCGAAAACGGTAAGAAGCGGCTGGTGGGTGATGTGGAGTTCGCGTCGGCCAGTGATGTGGCAGGTGCAATTACACCGGTGCCCGGTGGAGTGGGGCCAATGACGATCGCGTGTTTGTTGCGTAATACGGTTCAGGCAGCCTGCGCAGTAAATGGAGTTGACTTCACTCTGGAATAGAGATCTACCTGAAGTTGCGTGACCGGCTGGTAAGGTTTGCCAGCAGACTGCTATGATCAAGCAGTCGATAGGCAATCAGGTGTAAAACATCACCATCACGTTGAACTTCTCCCACCGCGCCGAGTAGGTGAGCGCTAAGCAGTTCCCGCCGCTGTTTTTCAGCCAGGCGTTTCCACACAACCAGATTAATATTGCCAGTCTCATCCTCAAGGGTGACGAACGTAACACTGTTAGCGCTGGCGGGGCGTTGTCGGGTGATTACCAGGCCAGCGACCTGAGCTTTTTGGCCGTTGGTTTTCTGGTAGACCTCAGCGCTTGTGGAGATACCCAGTTGGTTCAGTTCGGAACGCAGCAGAACCAATGGGTGTGGCCCCAGGCTGAGGCCAGTACTGCCATAGTCCGCTTGAATCTCTTCAGCGGTACTCGGTGGGCGCAGCAGGGGAGATCCTTCAGACACCTGCATGCTTTGAAAGATTGGGTTACTGTCTTTCAGACCTGAAACTGCCCAAAATGCCTGCCGGCGGTGACTATTTACCAGACTGGATAGAGCATTTGCTCCAGCCAGTGCCTGGAGGTCCGATTTACTAAGGCCACCTCGTTGAGAAAGATCATGTAGGTTCTGGAAGGGCATCTGGCCCCGGAGTCGAACCAGTCGTTGTGCGCCTGGTCGAGTGAATCCTTTTACCATTCGAAGTCCCAGTCTTATAGCGAACTGATCGTTTTTCCTCTCTAGGGTACAGTCCCAGTTACTGGAAAGCACATCTACAGGCTGTATAACAACGTTGTGACGACGGGCATCCTGTACCAGTTGTGCAGGGGCATAAAATCCCATTGGCTGGCTGTTCAGTAATGCGCAGGTAAATGCCGCTGGATGGTGATGTTTTAGCCACGCGGAGATATAGACCAGCAGTGCAAAACTGGCAGCATGGGATTCGGGGAAACCATACTCGCCAAAGCCTAGAATCTGGTGGTAGATGTTGCGGGCGAAAGTTTCATCATAGCCGCGTTTTTGCATGCCATTGATCAGTTTGCGTTCGTAATTTTCAAGTCCGCCCTGTCGGTGCCAGGCTGCCATGGATCGTCGTAGTCCGTCGGCTTCACCGGGCGTAAAGCCGGCAGCGACCATCGCCAGTTTTATGACTTGTTCTTGGAAGATCGGCACACCCAGAGTTCGTTCAAGTATCTGACGCACCGCTTCACTTGGATAGGTGATCGGTTCTTCACCCCGCCGTCGCTTGAGATAGGGATGCACCATGTCACCTTGTATGGGTCCCGGTCGGACGATTGCAACTTCGATAACGAGATCATAAAAGCAAGCCGGTTTAAGTCTGGGCAACATAGCCATCTGCGCTCGAGATTCGATCTGGAATACACCGATGGTATCGGCACGACTGATCATGTCGTAGACCGCAGGATCTTCTGCTGGAATCGATGACATGGTTAACGCGATGCCCTGGTGTTTTTGAATCAGATCGAAGGCACGGTGGATAGCGGTCAGGATACCCAGAGCAAGGCAATCAACTTTCAGCAGTCCAAGTGTATCAATGTCATTTTTATCCCATTGAATTACAGTGCGATTCGCCATAGCAGCGTTCTCAACCGGCACAAGGTCATAAAGAGGCTCCCGGGAGATGAGAAATCCCCCTGTGTGTTGTGATAAATGGCGAGGAAACCCAATGATCTCACTGGCCAGTTCGAGTGCTGTGGAAATCAAAGTATTTCTGGAGTTGAAGCCAGCTTCGTGCACCCGCTGGGGGATTATTTTCCCATCGTCCCACCAGCTGATATTTCGTGCTAGCCGATCGACTTGATCCAGACTGAGTCCAATCGCTTTACCCACATCACGAATAGCGCTGCGAGGTCGATAAGTGACTACAGCTGCCGTCAATGCAGCATGCTCACGGCCATATTTCCGGTATACATACTGCATGACTTCTTCGCGTCGCTCATGCTCAAAGTCGACATCGATATCGGGAGGTTCGTTACGCTCCCGCGAGATGAATCGTTCAAATAGAATCTCCATTCGGGCGGGGTCGACTTCAGTGATACCCAGACAGAAACAGACTACAGAGTTGGCCGCAGAGCCACGCCCCTGGCAGAAGATATTGCGCGATCGTGCAAAGCGTACGATGTCATATACCGTAAGGAAGTAGGCTTCATAGTTGAGTTCTTCAATCAATGAGAGCTCGTGCTGAATCTGTTTCCTGATTGTTTTTGAAACAGCCTCTGGCCAGCGTTGGTGCATGCCTTTTTCGACCAGATGGTGAAGGTATACCGTTGGATTGAGATGATCCGGACAGAATTCATCTGGGTACTGATAGCGTATCTCGTCGAGAGAAAAACTACACTGTTCCGCAATGACAGCAGTTTCAGACAGAGTATCTACCGGGTACATTCGTTCCAGCAGTTGTAGGCTACGAAGGTGGCGTTCAGCATTTGCATGAAGTTGGTGTCCGGCCTGGGATACAGTAATACCCAGGCGAATAGCGTTAAGCGTGTCCTGAAGTCGCTGTCGTGTTCTGGCATGCATATGAACATTGCCGCTTGCAACCAGCGGTACCCTGGTTCTAGTTGAGATGTTTCGAAGCTGCTCAAGGTGTTGGGAATCCTGACCATTGATAAGTTGCTCTATACCAATCCATATACGGTTTGGCAGGAGTTCATTTAACCAGCCAGCGTTTTGTTCAAGAGATCTGTAATGGTCAGCAGTTCTATCACCAGATGTTGATTCCAGACTGCACAGTATCAGGACGAGACAGTCAGCAAGTGCTTCGCGGTTTATATCATCTGTCACAAGTCGATACTGTCCTTTGGAGACAATAGATCGTGCCTGGGTCACCAGTCGGGTCAGGGAGCGATAGCCGTGCCGGTTGGTCGCGAGTAGAACCAGCTTAGGCCCATCAGCGAGGGAAAATTCACTGCCAATAATCAGGGGCAGGTGGTGCTTCTGAGCGGCAACATGGGCTCTGACCACACCTGCCAGGCTGCATTCATCAGTCAGTGCGAGGGCGCGGTAACCAAGTTCTTGAGCTCTTTTGACGAGTTCCTCGGGGTGAGATGCTCCCCGAAGGAATGTGAAGTTAGAGAGGCAGTGGAGTTCGGCATATTCCAGCATGGTGTGATATTCGGTATACTGTATATATATACAGTATACCGAATGATCCAGCTGTTGGTCGATGGATACGGTTGGGGACTATGTCGACTGTGGGTAAAACTGGGTTAATCAGTGCGCGGTTGATCGACTTAATGTCGCAACAGTGAATCCTATGCTAATAAGGGAGAAACCAGCTGCCAGAGAGAACCCGTAGTGGAGCTCAAAATCGCCAACAAGGCCTGCCGTGACTGCACCTAGAGCACCCACACCATCCATCAGAGCAAAAATGAATCCCAATGTGGTGGCTTCACGTTGTCCTGAATAGTCAACAGCCATAGCAAGAACGCTGGAGCGAACAAATACCAGAATAGCCATAGCTGCGATGAGTATGCCAGCCGTCCACAATTGAAGCGGGAATCCCGCAGCCAACAGAGCACACGTGCCTGCAATCGTTAAGCCACAGATAA
>Ga0310121_10004427_pt1 | contig 12389 bp, 8 predicted proteins | sample CB27_Tmax_986_MG_FD_203504 | JGI IMG/M metagenome (GOLD analysis project Ga0310121, IMG submission 203504) | Marine microbial communities from Western Arctic Ocean, Canada - CB27_Tmax_986 | ecosystem: Environmental > Aquatic > Marine > Oceanic | place: Canada: Western Arctic Ocean | collected...
TTGAGAGAGAAATGCCCACAACGTGAGCGCCGGAGTGAAGATGTCGTCATCATCTTGGGCGAACCAGGATTCCTGATCGTCGAACGCGTTTTCGATCTCTTCTTCGGTAAGAACGTCCGAAAAAGGCCAGCTCGCCGCTTGCATAACTGACAACAGGATGAGGCGAAATCGCTGTGGGAGAGATTGTCTTCCTTGATAAAATGACACGAGACCTTCCTTAGTCTAAGTGAAGTTCCACCTAGCCAAGGAAGGTCTCGATGTTGACAACGTTAGACAAGGAAGGTCTCGCTGTCGATATCAATAAACGGCACCGTAGCCGCTCGTGAATTGCGAGTCAAGTTAAGTGCCATATTTTTGCACCATGGACAGGTGCCGTGCCCGAAGTGCGCGCATTCCGAAATTTGGCCCTCGTCGTAAGTCGTTGCTACGAAAGCGGCAGTGCCATTCAGACCTGCCCCCAACTCTTTTACGGGCTTGCGCAAATAGACACCGTGGCAAGCCAACAGACGAGATCAGGAGTTCTGAATCTGTTAAAATTGAATTCAATGCACAGATACTGTATTTTAGAGAGACGGGTTTTACGCTGTGCGGTCCAGCGTTCGAATAAACCGTTGCTCGGACGAAAATCTGAATCGATGGATATTCTCCTAAAATGGTTCGTGGCCCCACGGCTAGTATTCGTTGCGGTGGCGACGTTCATGCCCAGCGATGTGTTGGCACAATTCGACACTGAAATCGAACTAACCATCCCAGACTCCGATGGCTTTTTTGGCCATCCGGTGTCAATCTCCGACGAAACGGCTGTCGTGCAAGGCTGCGACAGCTCTTCTTGCGGGATGTTTGTGTATGGGCGTAACGACGGGGACGCGAATAATTGGGTAGAGGTCAAAAAACTTGCTGCCACCGGTAATGCCGTATCCGTCTCCGGTGATGTACTGATCGTGGGCGCATCGGCCGATGACCACGCCGGCACGTTCTCGGGATCGGCGTTAATATTTGAACGGAACCACGAGGGGCGAAATAACTGGGGAGAGGTTAAGAAATTGACCGCCTTGAACGCCGAAGCATTTGACAGTTTTGGCAAATCCGTCTCCATCTCCGGAAATACGGCTATCGTAGGGGCGTCGCTCAAAAGTTACGCAGCTTTTCTCTCTGGCTTAGCGTATGTTTTCGAGCGTAACCACGGGGGTGAGAACAACTGGGGAGAAATTACAAAACTCGCGCCGTCGGATTTAGCTGCCAGCGACACTTTCGGCACCGCCGTATCCGTCTCCGGCGACACGGCGATCGTCGGGAAACTAGCCCCCGACCGCTCTGGTGCAGCATAGAACGGTCTGAAGAACGGTCTGAAGACACAGACCTGAACGGGGAAGACTTCACAAAAAAGGAAGATTCGTTTCAGCGTGGGCTTGGACCGAACGAAGAATCGGCCAATGCTTCGACCGCCCCATTTAACGCATGTATCCCAGGATACGCATGCTTCCCCGCTGAGGTCTGTGTCTTCGACCATTTTCATCGCCAGGGGATTCTTTCCAGAGCGTCGAACACACTCACGGCGTCGACCTACAAACGGTACTCGCATCGACAGACAACAGTACCGAGTTTAATTCTAGCCCGGGGGTTATACTGAAAATCGAGAAGGCTCAGCCTCTTGAAGAGCAGCCGGCCGAAAAGAATTCACCGAACTAAGATAAGTGATCCTGCAAATGGTTTTTGACGACGACCAGGAAGAAGCAATAACACCGACAGACGAAGTGAGCATGGACTCGCTTGCTGACGATGAAGGCGGCCCCGGTGCGGAAGTGGATCGCACGGCCTTGTCAGCCCTGGTACGGGAAGTCGGTGCCACCCATTTTACCGTCTGGACGGTAACCCACTCGGGACTCTTGCAATCGCTCAATACACCCGTTGCCGATGTGTCGCAGCAAATCTCCCTGGCAGGCCGACTGATGGGACGCAACTTTGACCAGGCCGTGCAGATGGTGATGACCGCATCCAATGCATTTAATGCTGCAGCACAACAGTGGGAAGCCCAGGTTCAGCAAAGCGAGCAGAAACTACGGGCCAACAGGAACATGGGCAAGTTGAACCAGATCAAGAGTCAGCACAACCAGATCAGGACTCGGATTGCTCCGGTACAGAGCGTCTTTCGACGAACGATCCTCATGCTCCAAGAAGTCGGCATGAGATATCAACGAGAAGCAGCAGGTTCAGCGGAAACCGAACCGGAAGCTGAGAATGACTCGTAGCAGCGGTTACTGGCGAACCAGCCTGGCAGACAAATCGTTGCTGCCACCGACGTCCGTCAAACGCCGCTCACGTCCTTCAAACAGGTAGGTCAGTGCTTCGTGGTCGAGCCCCAGCAGCGATAACATGGTGGCATGCAGATCATTGACATGGAAGCGGTCTTCCACCGCGTTGAAGCCAAAATCATCGGTGGCCCCAATGGCTTTTCCTCCCTGGATCCCCCCACCGGCGAGCCAGACACTGAACCCATAGGGATGGTGGTCCCGGCCGTCACCGCCTTGCATGATCGGTGTGCGACCGAATTCACCCGACCAGACAACAAGCGTTTCCCCCAACAACCCGCGCTGCTGCAGATCAGCCAGTAATCCGGCAATCGGTTTGTCCACCGCCTTGGCACGCGTGGTGTGGTTCCCCTTGACGCCGCCATGAGCGTCCCAGTCACCGTCGACCAGGTGAACGTAACGGACTCCCCGCTCTACCATGCGACGTGCCATCAAACACATTTTTCCGAAATTCTCTGTCGGCCCCTGGTCAAGACCATAGAGTTTTTGAGTAGCTTCGGTTTCCTGGGACAGGTCGATAAGTTCAGGAGCTGCCGTTTGCATGCGAAATGCCAGTTCGTAATTGGCAATGCGAGCATCCAGCCGCGAATCTCCCGGGCGTTTGTCACGATGACGCGTATTCCATTGACGGATTTGATTCAACAGGATTTGCTGGTTTTCCACGGACAGACCCTGCGGACGTCCCAGGTTCTGGATCGGCATGCCCTTGGTTCGCAAATAAGTCCCCTGGTAGACGGCAGGCAAATATCCCGAACTGAAAGTGGCCGTCCCGTTACGGAAAAAACTGTTGGTCATCGCAATGTAACTTGGCAAACTGTCCGTTTCGCTGCCAAGTCCATAAGTGATCCAGGAACCGGCGCTAGGGTGTCCCAGCAGCTGGGTTCCGGTGTGCATCATGGTCAGTGCCGATCCGTGGATAAACAGTTCGTGATAGCAGGATCGGATAACTGCCAGCTGATCAGCCTGTTTTCCCAATTCCGGAAAGAGGGAGGAGATCTCCAAGCCGGAATCACCCTGTTGCTGGAAGGCAAACTGGGGGCCGAGGACCTTGGCATCTGCCGTGTTGATCTGTGCCAGGTCGTACTTTCGGAATTCCTGGGGGAGAAGTTTTCCGCTTTGTTTGGCAAGTTCAGGCTTAGGGTCAAATGTTTCCAGGTGACTGGGACCACCCTGCATAAAAAGCCAGATGACATTCTTGGCCGTGCCGGGCAAACCCGATTGACGGGTGGATTCTTGACCGCTAGCTTCCCGGCTCAGTAAATCTGCCAGGCCAATGGCTCCCAGCCCCATCCCGAAACGAGCGAGCGCCTGCCGACGATTAGGAGTGCATACCGAAAGAGGCTTGATGCTGGAGGTGGACTGGTTCATCGTGGCTAGTCAACAAAGGAAAATTCATTGTGGTTAAAAAGAGCCAGGCAAACATGGATGTAAGCTGCCGCCCGCACTGGGGCAAGTTTTGCCAGTTCCGGCGGCAGGTCTGTCAACGGTTCCTTCGAGCGCTTGGCTCTCTCGGTCTCCAGGGTGCTCAGCAGTTTCAGCGTTTCCGTCTTTTCCCCAGCGGTGATGGGCCGACATAACATGCGAAACCAGAGTTCCGAGACCCACTTTTCAGGATTGTCTTGTGTCGTTCGCAGCACCAGGGCTGCCAGTTGCCGGGCTTGCCGATAAACCGATGGGCTGTTGAGTGTCCAGAGCGCTTGAGGCGCCACCGTCGTGACATCACGCTGGGGACAACTGACTTCCGTCAGCGGGGCATCGAAAACCTGGAACATGGGAAAACGGAAGTTTCGCCGCACCAGGATATACATTCCCCGACGGGTATGCTCAGCTGGATCGCCGGAGACGGGCCATTGCCATTTTTCACGCAAAGCGGCCAGTTCGTCTTCAGCCAGGGGTGGCACCACCGGGCGGCCGTACATCTTGAGATTGAGGGTGCCGGCCGTCTGGTGGACGGAATCCCACAATGCTTCCGCTTCCAGGCGTCGCCGATTCATTCTCCAAAGATACTTGTTGTCCGGATCGGTCTTCAGATGATGCTCGCTGGCAAAAGTGCTGGCGGCCCGGTAAGTAGAACTCTTCATGATCAGTCGGTGCATCTGCTTGATACTCCAGCCTTCACGAACGAACTCCGTCGCCAGCCAGTCGAGCAACTGTGGGTGAGTGGGAGCAGTTCCCATAGCTCCAAAATCATTCGGGGTGGAAACAATACCGCGTCCAAAATGCCATTGCCAGAGCCGATTGACCATCACCCGCGCCGTCAGTGGGTGGTCCGGCCGAGTCAACCAGAGGGCCAGTTCCTTGCGCGACTCGAATTCCTTACTAATACTGGCAGGGTGTCCCGTGGCCGCTGCCAGGGTCTGCGGGATGGCTGCCTTGACGACCTGCTTTTGTTGTTCCAGCTCACCGCGCTGCAGGAAATGTACCGGCTTGAGCAGTTTCGGGTGAACATGTCCCAGCACGGTGGCGGTCGGGGAAGTCATCAGGATGTCGAAGGGTTCGTTCGGTACTGAATTGGCTTTTTCCGGCAGTTCCATCAGGCGGTCTACGATCGCACTGCGCAGCTGCTGGTTCTGCTGCTGCTCTTTTTCGCTAAGCTTCCGGCCGGCAGTCCGTTTACGGAATGCTTTCAGCGCCTGTCGGGCTTCTTCAACCGCTGTCAGACGCGGATAAAGCCAGTGCCAGTCGCCTCGCATCATCGGGGTATGCAGGTGCACGTATTGCTTTTGGCTGCGGGCAAAAATGGCCTGTATCGCATAGTAATCCTGCTGACTAATCGGATCAAATTTATGGTCATGACACCGTGCACAGGCGACGGTCAGCCCCATGAAGACCGAGCAGGTGGTATCAACCCAGTCGGTCAGTGTTTCGTGCTGCAGGCGATCTGCATCCAAGGCGGATTCAGCCACTTGCGGGTTCAGTGCATAGAAGCCTGTACCAACTCTTGCCTCCAGGTGTTTTTGTTTCGATTCCGGCAGCAGGTAAACACGTTTGGGGTCCAGGTCAAGATTGTCAGGCCAGATTTCATCGGCAGCAATCTGTTCCTGCACAAAGATGTTGTAAGGTTTGTCCTGGTTAAAACTCCGGATGACATAATCCCGGTACCGCCAGGCGTTAGGGATACTGTTGTCACCTTCAAATCCCTGCGAGTCCGCATAGCGGGCAACGTCCAGCCAGTGCCGCGCCCAGCGTTCACCATACTGCGGCGATTTGAGCAGTTGTTCAATCAAGTCTTCCCAGGCCGTCGGCGACTGGTTGTCGATAAATGCGCGGATCTGATCAGGTGCCGGTGGCAAACCTGTCAGGTCAAAATAAGCACGCCGAATGAGAGTGTATTTATCAGCCGGCGGAGCCGATGATAGCTGTTTGCCCGCCAGCTCGCGCTGGATGAACGCATCAATCGGGTTCGCGACCAGAGCGCCCTTGTTAAGCTTCTCAGGGCCGGGTGGTGTGTGCCGTTTCGGCGCAGTGAACGCCCACGGGTGGTCCGGCTTTTCCGCGGCCCACAGGCAGCTACCTAACGTCACCAGGATGAGCAGTACTGCGAGTAGTTTTGGCCGGAACATTAATGGTAACCCGCGTTCGTTAGAGGCAGCGGTCGATGGGGATCAGAGTCAGCCAGCGGGCTCATTTTAACGCGCCGCACCCAGCAAATCAATGCTCCATCTCTGCAGGCGGCTAGGCAACGACTGCCAGGAACCTGGCACGCGCTCGCTTCAACACCGGCAACCGCGGGCAAAAAATAGCCAGTCGGTTTGACGTTCGTCGATCAGACGATTGTCATAGCTGACCGGCTCAAACAAACACACCGGTGCGGCCGTTGAGCCAGGTCCCTTCAACCTTGATTGTTCCTTCTTCGGTGTTCAACCGTCGCACGGTCTGGCAACCGGTTCCCATGATCGTAAACAGGGATTCAACGCCGTGAATTCCGTACCAGAACAGGTCGGGGTGCGTCTTTTCGATATGGCATGGGCTGTGCGTCTGGCAAAAGGTAACCTGGCCGATCGAACCCGCCCGAACCGCCTGAGAATTCTTCCCGTACCGCAGGGAAGAAGCAGAGAACAGGGGCACGTTGTGGTGCCGTGAAGCCCTGAAGATGGCCAGCACGTCGGCCAATGACGCCGCCATCGGTTTGTCAATAAATACCCGCTTGCCCGCCTTCAGCACGGGTATGACCTGCTCGCGGTGAGGCCGACCGTCGTTGGTTTCCAGCAGCACGCAGTCGACCTGCTCAAGCAACTCGTCAATCGAAGACACGATCTGGACACCCAGCAGCACGCAGTCGACCTGCTCAAGCAACTCGTCAATCGAAGACACGATCTGGACACCCAGCTGCCGAATTTCGGCCGTGTACTTCGGGATGCGGCTGGTACTGGACTCAATATCGGGGCTTCCGTGCGGATAAGCCGCGACCACTCGACAATGGGATACATCGGGCCGGGCCTCCGGATCGTTCAGGACTTTCGTAAACGCAATCGAATGGGACGTGTCCAAGCCAATTATGCCGACCCGCATCGGGACCGGTTCGGCCGGCTGGTCGCCGGCGACGGCGACGGCGAGCGGGACGAAGAGGATCGCAGCGAAACAGGGAAATAAGACGGCTGGCGGGGCTGAAAGTCGAATCATGGCATGGTTAACATAACGGTGCCGGGCCTTCTGCGCGGGGCAAGGTTGTTTCCCCCCTGGACTGGCCCTTACTGGTTCAATACCTCAGCAACACACCTCCTTAGGGGCTGCGGTTTAGCGGCAAGCTTAATTTGGATTTAACCCATGATCAAGCGGGCGACTTCGTTCATTCTGTTGGTGACGCTGCTGACCGCAGCGCCCACCTCGGCCGAGCCGCTGAAAATTGGCGTTTTCGATGTTGACGCCTCGCCCCCCGTGGGGTCGCGACTGGCCTACGATCCGACCCGGGCGGTTTTGATTCCATTGCGATGCCGGGGAGTCGTGCTTGTCGGCAGCGATCAACCGATCGTCCTGTGCGCCGTGGACTGGATCGGCATCGGCAATGGCGGGTATCTCGCGTTCCGCAACGCGTTGGCCGAGGCGGCCGGTACCGCGCCCGAGCGCGTTGCCCTGCATGTGCTGCATCAGCACGACGCTCCGCTGTGCGACTTTACGGTAGATCAACTGCTCGTGCAGTACGGTTCCGACTGGGGGATGTGCGATCCCGGTTTTGCTCGCGGCGTCATGAAGCGAGCTTCCGGCGCCGTGTCGGATGCCATCCGCGATGCCCGTCTCGTCACGCATCTGGGGCTGGGCGAGGGCCGGATCGAGAAGGTCGCCTCCAACCGGCGCATCCTCGGTCCCGACGGCAAGGTCATCCATGTCCGCTGGACTACGACCACGGATCCCAAGGTGCGGGCCTACCCGACGGGGACGATCGACCCGATGCTCAGGATGGTCAGCTTCTGGTCGGACGACCAACCGCTGGTCGCGCTGACGTACTACGCGACCCATCCCCAGAGCTATTATCGTACGGGCCTGGCCAACCCTGATTTCCCCGGCATGGCCCGCAACGCAAGACAGGAAGCAACCGGTGTATTGCACGTCCATTTCAACGGCGCCGGCGGGAATATCGGCGCGGGAAAATGGAACGACGGCGCGCACGAGAATCGCCAGGTGCTGGCCGATCGAGTCGCTGCCGGCATGAAGGCGGCCTGGGAAAACACGCGGCGCACGCCGATCGGTCGTGAAGACGTCGCAATGGGGTCGGTTGCGGTGCAACTTCCCGTGGCGCCCTACCTGGACGAGGCCCGACTGGTCGGCGTCATGGAGGATGAATCAGCCACAGGAACATCCCAATGGATTGCCGCCAGCCAGCTTGTCTGGCTGCGGCGCTGCCGATCCGGGGACTCAATCGATCTATCCTGCCTTCGTCTGGGCGACGCACGGATACTGCACATGCCGGGCGAGTTGTTTGTCGAATACCAGCTGGCTGCCCAACAGATGCGGCCCGACCTGTTCGTCGCCATGGCCGCCTACGGCGACTATGCGCCCGGTTACATCGGACCGAAATCGCCTACAGCCAGGGCGGCTATGAAACCCGGCCGGGCGTGTCGCACGTCGCCCCTTCCGTCGAGGGCGTGTTGATCGAAGCGATGAAGAGATTGTTGGACGTGGAATAGGCACGTCGTCTCGATCCACACACGCTTGAGGATATCCCCCGTCATGTTTCCGGGCCTTGCCTGGCCTGCAACCGAGGTTGCGGGGTTCGGACCAGCTGTTCTATTCGACAGTCTGCAGGTATTTGATAAGGTCCGCCATTGTCTGCACGTCGATCTCCTTTTCCACGCCTTCGGGCATCAGGGACAACCCGGTACTGCGCATCTGGTCGATGTCGATTCGCAGCACCGTGTCGGTCTTGTTTTCGGCCCGGACCAGGTTGACGCTCGTGGCCGTCTCCGAACCGATCATGCCGCTCAGCTGGCGGCCATCATTGGTGATGACCAGGTAATTCAAGTACTGCGGATTCACCTCCCGTTGCGGGTCAATCACGTTGACCAGAATCGCTTCCGCCCCTCGATTGCGCATGGCGGCCAGGTTGGGGCCGATCTCGTGGCCGATGGCCTCAAGTTTGTGGCAGGCGGCGCAGACCTTTTTGAACGCCGCCTTGCCGCGCGAGACGTCTCCGTCGATTTCCAGCGCCCGGCCGTATTCGGAGAGTACCTCGGCACGGCCGGAGAACGCCGCACCCTCAAAAAGTGACTCAGCCTGTGCACGCAGATTTTCGTCCGGGTGCGACGCCAGCAGCTTCCAGCGGCCCGGATCGAGGTCCGCGACCTGAATGCTTCCGCGCTGGATCCGGTCCAGCAGCTGCGCCAACCAGAGACTTTTCGAGAACAACACATCGCTGGCCGTGTTACGTAGACGCGGGCTCAACCCCGTCCATCGCTCGAGCAACAAATCAGCAACCTCGGGATGGTCGAATTTGGCCAGCGTCTCCAGGGCGGCGGACTGGATCTCTGCGGGCTGGGTCGCTTCCAAAAGCTGCGCAAACAGGTCGCGGTGTTCGGTGAAGTCGCCGAGCTGAAGTTCGTATACCGCGGCAATGCGCTTGGTTTGCGGTGCCTGCCCGTTGATCGCCTGGTCGGCCGCTTTCTTGACGATGGCATCGATCAGCTCTTTCGCTCGACCGCCGGTGACACCGTCAATCCGCTCATGCAGCGGACTGCCCGGAGCCAGCGCCAATCCCACGATGACGGCGGTCGACACCTTTTCTTCGTCCGGCGACAGCGAGGCCAGACCGTGAATCAGGTCGGCAACATCGTCGGGCCGCTGCTGCTTGCCTATTTGCGCGGCGAGCTCGCCGATCAGCTCAAGACTCCCTTCCGAATGACAGAACGCCCGGTCTTGCATCAATTCCGCCAGCACGGCGCCGCTGCCGGTGACCAGCGAGCTGCGCACCGCCACGTGGACGTGCCGATCCGAGCCGTCGCGGCGGAGGATCTGGGCCAGCGTCTGATAGCGCCTCGGGTCATTCAATTCACCCAGTGTAAACGCCAGCTGGTACCGCACCCGCAGGTCGTCGTCCTGGACCAGCCCAAACAGCTTTTCACGCACGGCGGGGGAGTCATGCGCCACGCGTCCGGCCAGACGGACGGCATGCTCGCGCACGCGCGGCGAGCGATCGTCCAGTCGCGGCAGAAGAATCTCCGGCGAGAGCGCCTCCAGGCCGTCGAGTGCCCACAGCGCGCGAATGCGGCCCGGGGCACCGCTGGCTTCGTGCGATAACGCTTCCAGCGGCGGAATCGCACGACGGTCCCGCCGCTCGTACAGCAGTCGAGCCGCGGTTTCGCGATGCCAGCCGTTCGGGTGGGCCAATGTTGAGACCAGCCGCGGCGTATCCGCCTGGCCCAGGCCGGAGGCACGACGCCGTTCAAATCCGTCCGGCACGATACGATAGATTCGCCCCCGATTACGGCCACTGGTCAGATCGAGATGTTTTTTGATGACCGGATGCAGGCTGTCGGGATGTTCGATCACCTCGCGATACATATCGACAATATAGATCGACCCGTCCGGGGCGTTGGCGAATTGTACGGGACGAAACCAGGTATCGATGGACGATACAAATTCGGATTTTTCATCGACGCGGTGCGCGATGTAGCTGACCCCGTTGCGCTGTAGCCGCTTGCGGTGAACCAGGTTGCTCCCCACGTCACCGATGATGGCCCAGCCGTCATATTTCCGGGGCCAGGCGTCTCCGCGGTAGATCGTGACTCCGGTCGACCCGGTGAAATAGCCGGCGGCGGTTCCTCCTCCTTCGACCGGTCCTGGTACCAGCCCCTTGACGCGCAGCCTCGTGCGGACAATCCGCCACGGTTCGACCGGGCTGGTGCGGAACACGTCCGCCTGGGGGCCATCGGCGGCAATCATGGCCCGTGTCGAGGGGGTGGCCAGATACGGATTCCGGGCCAGGTAGTGATCTTCGAACAAGATGAACTGGATATGATTGCTGTTGGCACAGACAAATTTTTCACCCCAGGCATTGAAACTGATTCCGTGTTGCCCGCCGCCGCTGGTCGGCTGAATCGAGAGTGAGCGCGGCTCGATCGCAAAATCTCGCCCATGCAAAATCAGCGGTTTATCGGATACCGCATCGGAGCCGGCCGCCGGGTGGTCTTTGCCAGGCACCACCGCCGCGCGGCTAGTGCTGGTGGTTCCGTGAATCCGGTTATCCATGCCCCACTTGAAGGTATTCAAGAGTCCCTGGACATTGTTGCGGCCGAACCCGGTAAAGACCACCTTGCGGACATCGGCCTTGCCATCCCCGGTCGTGTCTTTGAAATAGAGAATGTCCGGGGCGGCGCCCACAAAAACTCCCCCGTCGTAACACGTGATCGCCGTGGGCCACGACAGGCCGTCCACGAGGATCCGACTCGTGTCGCATCGGCCATCCCCGTCTGTGTCTTCCAGTACGCGAATCCTGCCCAGATTCTTGTCTGAATCTTCCGAGTAGCCGCGCATCTCCGCGACGAAGATCCGGCCGTTGGCGTCGAAGGCAATCGCCACCGGATCGGTAACCAGCGGCTCGGCGGCGACCAGCTCGGCGCGGAACCCGGCCGCGACGTTGAGCGTCGCCAGCGCATCTTCCGGTTCGATCGGATCGATCCTCGGGAGTTCGTCGCTGTAATCCCGGTCGACCGAATCGGCTTCGACCGAATCGGCTTCGACCGAATCGGCCGTGGGACCGGCCCACAAAGAGCGGATGCCCAACACGGCGACCAGGGCCAGCGTGAGCAGCAGGGCGGACGAAAAGATAATAAGTAATTTGCGATGCATGAGGATTCGACTTTCGGTGGGCCGTCTATTGTAACCCGACGCGCAGGCGGGGGATATCTGTCACTTACGCGTCGGGTTGCGATGCTTCCCGGCTAACATCGGAAAAAAAGGTCGTTTCCCATCCCCAATGGCGTTCCCTGTAACGCGTTTCGCTGCACTCAGTTTCTGTTGTTGGACTCCCCGACCGCGTGCAGCTCCAGCGCGGTCACCGTCCGCGCAGCGTCTGACGCGGACGCGCGTTTCGCCAGCCGCATGTCCACCTGATTCGAACCTCGTTGCAATAATCCAGGAGCCACGGCCGCCGTCAGCCGGTCGCTGCCATCCCGCCGCCAGCCGTCCACGGGCCGGCCGTTCAGCTGCACCGCGATTTCGTCGTCCGGTTGCAGGTTCGTTACCTCGATCTGCAGCGTCAACCGCACGCCGTTGCCCAACGGCTCGAAAGCGCGAATCGTGGCACGCAGCGGTTTGTCCACGGACAGCTTCTCCGGCAACACACAGTGCAGCCAGTTGTACTGGTACGCCTGCTGAGGTCGGCCGCGGTCGGCGGGGAACATGATATGCCTCTGGCTGGCGCGCAAGGCAGCAGGGTCGCCCATGTGTTTCATCAAGGGGGCCATGTAGTCGCCGTAATTTTCGCTGTTGTTTTTCATATGAGGGAACCAATTAAATAAGAGGGGTATCCGGTTTACTCAGGTGCGGTTTAGCACTATTATCACGGGGAAACTGCAATCAACCCCGGAAACAGACAGTATGCGTGGCCCTGATGAATATCCCGCGAATTTAGTTGAATTCATTGAC
>Ga0310121_10004430_pt1 | contig 12386 bp, 10 predicted proteins | sample CB27_Tmax_986_MG_FD_203504 | JGI IMG/M metagenome (GOLD analysis project Ga0310121, IMG submission 203504) | Marine microbial communities from Western Arctic Ocean, Canada - CB27_Tmax_986 | ecosystem: Environmental > Aquatic > Marine > Oceanic | place: Canada: Western Arctic Ocean | collected...
CTAAAAAATGACCTCGAGCACTACTGAAATAAAAAAAGACCCCTGCTAGCGCTATTAAAGTCGCCGGATGGGGATTAAAATCACTATCAGTCGAACGTGACCAAGTGGTCCAGACTGCGGTGCGTGCAGCGGCAGGAAAGGTGCTGGTTATTGCCCAATCGAACCATCCTGCGGCCGTTCATGCCGCCGAGATTGCCCGCGCCAACGAGGCCCTCGGCGCGGATTTAATTTCGTTCGCTATCCCCAGGATTTTTGCGATGCCAGAGGCCGACCTGCTGTCGTACTGCCGTCAGGTCTGTGCGGCCGTCCAGGTTCCGGTACTCGTGTAGGACTTCAATCCTGGTGGTGCGACCATTGGCCCGCAGTTCTGTCGCCAACTATTAGAAAGTTGCCCAAACTTTCGATACACCAAGCTTGAGGAGCCGATGATGGCGGCCAAAGTCGTGGCGGTTCGCGAGGCGACATCCGATCACGTCGGTGTGCTGGAAGGATGGGGAGGGATGTATCTGATGGAACTGATCGAACCCGGCATTTGCGGCTTCATGCCGGGCCTGGCGATGGCCGACTTGTTTCAGGCGATTTGGCAAAAGGCCCGCGACGGACGGTTGGGTGACGCACTGGACTTGTTTGAGAAGCTCTTACCACAGGTCGTTTACTCGCTCCAGAGCATGGAACTGTACCTGTGGATGGAAAAGGATCTGTTGGCACGGCGAGGCGTCATCCCCGCCTCCAGTGCCCATGTTCGAGCCGCGACCTGGACGCCAGACCAGCAGGGTTGGCGACATGCGCAACTCCTGAATCAGCGAGTGGACGAATTGAAAGTGTGACGCATTGGAATCCTTGTGATCTGCACTTTCTGAAAAAAGTCACTCCCCCGGAATTACCAGGCGATTCGATCATTCATTTCGATGAGCCACGGATTGAACACGGATACCAGTATTTCTATCAAGGGGTTTGAATTCAATTCCTCTGGACTAGCCGTGTTCAATCCGTGGCATTCCTCCAAACAAGCATAATGCGTGTGGTTTCATTTTTTCTCGTCTCCCTAGCCCGCATATTTCACCCACTACCCCTACCCCTAATTAGCGATTGCCATGGACAAATTCTTCAACAGCTATGGCAAGAAAATACTAGGTGAGGAGGCTGTTGTTTATACACAAGTCGAAGTGTGTCGACATCGGCTACGCTAGTCTTCCTTGCCAGAAAACGACTTACGGCCCTTCGCGACGAAGTCTGTGAGACATTGGGGCTAGAGATCAAGCCGGAGGTGCCGGGCCCCATGGATCGATCTGGCGCAGGTCCTTTGTTTTCAATTCCGCGAAACAATCCGCAAGATCGAAATGCTCTAGCACGTTCGGAAGCAGTGCCGACAGCGGCCAGGAGTAGTGTTCGCTTTCGGCGATCCCCGTGTACGACTTCAGTGCATTCTTAAGTGTGACCTGCTTGACCTGGTCCGACATTAAGGCCGCGAAGGTTGCGCAGAGTGCGCCCCAACCGCAACCGACCAGGTGAATGTCAGAATGGCCCATAGAGGCCAGCCAGTCGAGAACTCGTAAGACGTCATAAGTTTTCTGGCCAAGGTACGGACGGTCCAGCATCAGGCTGTGGATTGCGTAAAAGTAGTCACACCCATAGGGGCTGTGAAACGAATCGGGATGACAAGTGTTCGGAAGCGACTCACCGATTCCGCGGACGTCGCAGGCGAAAATCGGTGATTCAGGTTCTGCCTCCATCAATTCTCGAATCAGCGTCTCCTCACGCAATTCGCGGTCGCTGGAAAGATGCGACACGTACAAAACGGCTCGGTTTCCGGCTCGGGGAGGACGCGATTGCCAGCTTTCGTTGGTCAGGCGAACCACGATCGATTGGATACCGGGTTCCGTCTCGACGTTGTACGCCATGGCGTATTTCGTTGGATAGTCACGTGACTCAAGGTATTGCCAGTTGCGATGTTCTACAGCGCCAGGCCGATTTGTCGGCATTTTCAGCACGTCGACAGCCGCCCGCCGCAGCGCTTCGCCGCGTAGCTGTTTGCGGGCAGTGGCTAAACGTTTTGATTTCTCAACAGTAAAATCAAATACCGTGCGCGTGTTCTCAAGAGCAGCAACTTGTCCGCTGGGCGTGCACCAAAGTGTCTTGTCCGCTTCGATCGAAATTTCGGGTTCCGCGACGAAGCCAACTTTTCCGTGTGATCGTAGAACTCCGTTGAGGTGACCTTCGCCGACATTCGCAGCCCTACCGACGGCGCGGCCGAACCAAGAATACATGGCTTCGCGGTGTTCCTGGGAGTATCCATGTTCGGTAGGAGCGACGAACAAGGCGACCTTGTCTTCCGCATCAAGCAGCCGATAGAGTCGCCGCAGTCGGTCGTAGGTTTCTTCCGATCCGCGGACGTCGAAAGAATCTCGTTCCTTCGCCAGAATAATGATCGGCTTGGGCGCCATGGCCGCCAGAAAGTCGGCGTGATCCAGATCGAGGGCAAGTGTAGAGGGCGGGCACTGTTCCGTATCCTGTGGTACTTCATTCTCCAGGTTGCGCCGAAACGTCGCGACGAAACAGCTCGGAGCTGCCATTGTAAACCGCGGTTCGATCCCGCAGAGCCATGTCGTCAGCGTGCCGCCGCCCGAGGTTCCGGTCACACCAATGTGCTGGCTGTCGACTTCAGGACGCGTCAGCAAATAATCAAGTGCACGAACGCCGTCCCACGCGCGCCACATGCCGAAAAACTCGCCGACAAGAAACTGCTGATTTCCCGCATGCAAATGTTCAAATACGCAGTTTTCTATTTTCGATGATAGATCTTCTTTGACGTACTGCAACCGTTCGCCTTGGCCAATCGGGTCGTAAATCAAACAGACATATCCCAGGCGAACCAGCCCTTGTGCGAACGATTGATAGGCTGCGTATGCTTTGCCATTACCTGCGTGCCCGCAAGTCCCGACAACCGCCGGCATAGGCTGCGTCTCTCCTTTCGGTAGGTACAAATTAGCTGTCACGGGAAATCCAGGACGGCTCTCGAAGATCACGTTTTCAATTCGATAGCTGTCCCGCTCGACAACGCCGGTGACTCGTGGATTGAGCGGCGTGCGCTGCGGTTCCGGCCCGAACGACTTGCGAATTCGCTTTTGCGCTGATCGAACGTATTCTTGCGCATCAGCTGTCGTGCGGAGCTGGCTGAGTCTGTCGAGGTGGCGATCGCTTGCGCTACGTACGTGCCGTACAAAATATTCATGCACCATTCGCGGAAAACGGTTGAGTGGCGCGTACTTTTTCTCTTCGGTCGCAGAAGCCGGAAAAGGGTCCAACCAGGAGAGCACCGGCACTACAGCAGTCTGCGCGCCAATCGTCTGCAGAAATCTGCGTCGGCCAACCTGTTGATATTGCAACAGTGGGTCGAACAAGCAATCCGTTGACATACGAAAGTCTCCCCTGCCAGGTCCTTACATGGTACGCATTTTGTGTGGAAGAGCAATCGTACTCTCCAACCGTCAATCAGACGATTCGCAGCCGGGCATCAGGGCTGCGATCTGGTCGATGCGTTTGACGCCTACGACGCATGCCGTGAGCCCGGGCTGATCGAGGGCCCATTTGAGCGCGTATTGTCCGGCGGTCAATCCGCTGGCGTCAGCCTCGGCGTTGAACGCCTCGATAGAATCGTAGATCGCTTCGTCCGGTTCGCTGAGCCAGCCGCACTCGTCGTCGGCGCGGCTGTCTTCGGGTAGCGGTTGGCCGCGCCGATACTTGCCCGTGAGCAGGCCGCTTTCCAGAACACGGTAGGGGGTCACGGCGATGCCCGCTTCGGCGCAAGCGGGAATGTGCTGTTCGGCCGCGTCGCGGCTGAGCCAACTGAACTGTGGCTGGCTTAGCCCGCCATCGCATCCGTAGCTCTTGGGGAATGTACGCAATTCCGGTTGGCCTGTTAGCGGATTGATCCTCTCGCCAGCGCTAAGCGACCTCTGCTTGGGTGGCCGATATTGCGAAGGTTCGAGAGCTTTGGGATCGGGTTTCTCAAGTTGTTGTCGAACCTTGGTGGCTTCATGTTTACCTAGGACGCGACCGGTGTAGATGTCGCTCAATTCCGCATCCAACAGCGGATAGTCGACTTTCGTTGTTTCCTTTGAACCGCTCGAGGTGCCAGTTCTTGGGATACGAGATCATCAAACCATCAATGAATTTCGGTTGAGGCGAACGCTTGAAATGCCCCAGGCCGTCGTCAAACCACAGCACTCCCAACGGTGCCCGCACCCGGGTATCCAAGCTGGGCTGCCAACCGCCCGTGTAGTTGGTCGCACCCGGAAGTCCACCCGACCGACGGACAATGGTAAAACGCCCCAAGCGTTCCAGGGAAAACGAGCCCATCGACCCTTTCTTTAGCAACGCCTGGATCGACCGATGGGTCGCGTCATCGGTGGGGAGGCAGATGGTACCGCCAAACGGTCGCAGAAGTTCGGCTGCGTCAAGAATGCTGTCCAAGTCCTTGAAGCGTCCTGGCGTCTCGGTCGTCGTCAAACTTGCCAGATAGGGAGGGATTTCAACTTGCTTGGCGTTGCCAGTCAGCAAGGCAACGCGAGTGCCATAGTCACCGTGGTCGAAACGCCGTCGCAGTTTAGCGATCTTCGCACGATCGGGATCGACGCCAATGATGTGAAGCCGCGTCTGGCGAATGAGTGTTTCCAACAAGTCTCCTTCGGCCAACCCGTAAACTAGCGCAAACCCGTCCTGCATACCGGCAGCTTGGACAAGTCCCGTGTTCGAGGAAGATTCAGCGGATCTGGATGCGGTCGACGGCTGCACAACATGGACTTTAGGAGTCGAACGTGGTGACGGACCATAGCAATGTAAGTCACCCCCACGTGTCACGACGAATGTCTTGCCGGCGGCCGCGATGATGCAGTGGATCGGGGACGTTAGTTCGGCAAACCTGTCGTCAAAATTGACCTTTGTACCCGCCAATGTGATGCGGCGGCTCAGTCCATCTTCCGTCGCGCCTGTCCGCCATCGGTCTTCGTGTTCCTCACGGTTGATCAACTGGTCGAGGGTCACTTTTCCACGCCGCAAGTCTCTCTTGTCGGTCGGGTCAAGTGCCGCAAAATATCCGCCGGGCGTCCTCGTCTGACGCGGAAGGCTAAATTCGATGGTCTCGCCTGTGCGGCGATCCAGCTTGGCGGGATATGCGGCCGAACATGGCACAATCAATTCGTCGCCGTTTACCACCAAATAGCCTTGAGGTGTCAATCCACCAAAAGCTTTCGCATTGTGCGGATGATCCCCGTAGACGAATCCTAACCGATCGTTCAGCCAAATCTTTTTCCCGGTTGTGGCGTCGAGTGCATAGATGAACACGCCTTCGAACGGCCAGACCCCTGCGGCGAAATAGACCCGATTGTCCGCGACAACCGGCCCACCACGGATCGGCCACACAGAAATCACTCGCCGATTCCCCAGGACTTTTCTCGATCGAGGAACCGCCTGAAATTCCCAAAGCAACGTGCCATCATCCAATGCCACGCAATACAGCTGCCCGTCGTCGGATCCAAAAATCACGCGACCTTTCCACAAGACGGGAGCAAATCGCACCGGCCCTTCGGAATAGAATCGCCACAGTTCCTCCCCGGTTTCTGTCGAATAGGCCGTCACCGAGTCGTTTCGCGATGATGCGACGACCAGCGTCGTGCCCATTACGACTGGTTCGTATCCCGCATCGAACTGTAGTCGCGGATTTCGAAAGGCTGACGTAAGTGGTAGTAGTTGTCGCGTCCATTGGAGATGCGGAGTCGCCAGCTTCGGCTGGTTCGAAATCCCCGTTCGTCCGGCGTCGTGCCGCCACATCGGCCAGTCGTCGCCACGGGCCAACATGGAGGTTGCTGCCATCAGCCCGATAGTAATTAAGACAGTCAAAGAGTTGTTCTTGGACATAGGGGTTCCAATGATCTGATGTCGAATACGTTTGGATCGCGTGCAAACCACGAGTATACGTCGTTTGCATCGAACCGTGTGGGGCGAGCCGCAGGGACACGACGCCACGAAGTGGTACTTGGACATTGGTACGGGGCTTGCAGTTTAATTGACCGATCCCGTGACCGTTGTGTTTTAGCATTCGCGGCTGGTAGACTGGGATCGGGAAAGGAGTCAGGAACCAATAGATGACCCCTTTTCGATCCCGCCCCATTACGATGTCGAACGAGGCACATTCATGACCTACTTCACGCAAAATCGCCGCCAGTTTCTCCAAGCTACATCCACAATTGCGGCAGCAACCGCGGTCGGAATCGGGGAGTCCGTCGCCGGGGCGGATGAAGGCTCGACCCACATGCCAATCATTTATTCGGCGATCAAAGGCGGCGAAATCGGAAAAGACAAAGCGGCCATGGTGGCGCGGCTGAAGCAATTGAAAGCGTTAGGCTTCACGGGCGTCGAGGGAGGCAGTCCTGGTATCTCGAATACGCGGGCCTTGCGCGAGGCTGTCGAAGAAGTTGATTTTCCGGTGCATGGCGTCGTCGACATGGTGCACTGGAAAGAACGTCTCTCTTCGCCAAACCCTGGCTCGCGGGCCACTGGCGTGGCGGCATTGAAGAGGGCAATTCGTGATTCCTATGCCATCGGCGGATCATCCGTCTTGCTCGTACCGGGCAAGGTCAGCGTTGATGAAGAAAAACACGACCATGTCTGGCAACGGTCAATCATCGAGATTCGGAAAGTCCTGCCGCTGGCCAGTCGGCTGGGAATTCATGTATTGATCGAAAACGTCTGGAACGGCTTCTGCGAAGATCCAGCTCAGCTTCGGGACTACCTGGACGAAATCAACAGCCCATGGATCGGTGCCTACTTCGATATTGGCAACTGCCGCAAGTTCGGTCCGGCAGAGGACTGGGTTCGGACACTTGGTCGACGTATCGTCAAATTGGATATCAAAGACTGGGGCCAAAAGAATGGATTCTGTCGGCTCGGTGAAGGCGACGTCGACTGGCCGGAGGTACAGAAAGCACTGGTCGAGATCGGATTCTCAGGGTGGGCGACTCGCGAAGGACGCGACAAATCACTGGAAGACACCGTCGCACTGACGAAGAAGCTGTTGGGTTGAGCTACGCTCGTACCTGCAGCTCGTTTAGTAACGGAATTCGAGACCGGCGTTCAGTCCATGCACCCAGTAGGACTTGTCATTGAAGACAAAGGGGGACGGAACATTCAAGTTCATCGGAATGTGATCGCCCGCTTGGGCAACACTACTCCAATAGATGAATGAATACCCAAACGACAACTGAATATCGTCATTGAGGAAATAGTTGGCCGTGGCCCCGATTTCGGGTGAGACGACGAACGTATCCTGCATGAACTCGCCTTGATTATTGAGCGCCAGCAAGCCCACAGGGGGCGCGACTGGGACGCCGTTGTTTGTGGTCGTCCCTGCGATTGACACCGACTGCTTCATATTGCCGAAGCCGACTTTGGCAAGCAAATCGAACTGCCAGCAATCGTAGAAACACTCGTAGGCGATCCCGATTTCTCCCGCATGAAATTCATTGCGTGTGTCGAATCGATCCGTGATCATCTGGACGTTGCCGGTCGCGACGATCGTCGTCGAGTCGCTGATCATCAAGTCCTCGTTCAATCGCGCGTATTGGTATCCAGCCAACAGGTACATACGCGAGTTATCGTAATTGCAACCCAGGATACGATATAGCACATCGCCGCCCAGCACTTCCGAGCTACCCGTTACGTTGATCGAACCATTCGCGAGGATCGTTCGCGTCACGGAGTCTGGTTCGGTCGTGTATCGTGCGCAGAAGGGCGACTGCCGGCGCTTCCCAACGCCAGCCAGCCGTGATTTGGCTGGCGGCGCCAGCCGCAACTTTCAAGTTTTCGACTCGCTCGATCTCCTCGCGGAACTCACGCAGCACATCCCAGACAAGGGAGAACATCTTGTCAGATATTTCGGATGGTATTCGTACGCCGCCGAGGAATGCACGCCAAGGAGGCGTCGTGCGACGAAGTGAAGATCGACCGGCGGCTTGTCGGTGAGGCACGATCTGCCGCAAAGGCCAAATCGAGCGGGACCGCTTCGAGTTGGGCCGCTCTGGTCAAACGGGTGTTTGAAGTCGACCCGCTCGAGTGCCCTCATTGTGGGTCAAGGATGAAAGTCATTTGTTTCATCGAACGTCGCCAACGCGACGTCGTGGAAAAAATTCTCCGGCATTGTGGTCTGTGGGAAGGTCCGCTGCGAACGTTGGCCACGGCCAGGGCGCCACCCAACACAGCGGAGTCACATCGAGACGCATCTGAGCCGCGTGAGCTCCAGTTGGTACTCGATCCCGAGTTCCTATAAGTGATCATCTGTGGCCGTTTTGGACACGCCCAGCCACATTTTCGCTACCCGTACGCGCCGATCCGGTCGTGGCGACTCTCCGATTGCCCAAAACCGGCCCAATTCCCGCATGCCCTGGCGCCGCAAACGTGTCCGGAGTGTTTCCGGGCAAGTCGGCTGCCCGGATCGTAGCACAAGCCTGCCCGATCGCGCCATGACGCGAGAAAAACGGACGGACAATCGGGCGTTAACAGGCCATAGTTGGGTCGTAGTGACTCAACGTGCGCGCGTCACAATCACCCCTCTAGATTTCTAGCGTCCTTCTCTTCAGACCGGTACGGGGTCGCTGCGGCATACTTATTTGTTCGTAATGCCCGGCGTTGCACAATGTTAGTGGGATCGATGCGTCTGTCATCTGAGTCGTGGCACACTGATTGCTAAGTCATAGGGTGGCAAGGAAACGATGATAGGCCACTACGAGCCACAGATGATCTGATGGCCTGACACAATGGAATAATCAGCCGGGATCAAGAAACTCAGAGGTAAGCTAATGTCGTATAAAAAGCTGAACATCAAGAAGTGCCAGTATCGTGCTGTCTATAAAACTGTACAGGGCGCCCGTGACCTTCTAATGGTCATGCTAACCGCCTTGGCGATGATGCCGGTGGCTGCGCGAGCATCGATGATCGCCTATGAGCCATTTGATTACACCGACGGCCAGAATCTCAAAGATCGCAACGGCGGGTCGGGCGACTGGAAGGACAAGTGGTCTGGCGATGACAAGCTGAAAATAGTCGACCCTGGTACGCTCACCTACACCGACTTGCAGGGCAACACGCTTAACACCAGTGGCGGACATGTGCGTAACACTGAAAATAGCTCCAAGATAGGCACTCGTGATTTAGATGACACATGGGGCAGCAACGGCACCACCGTTTGGCTGGGTGTACTCATCGAGGGCGCCACGGGTGACAGACAGACCAACGTCGGCTTGGGTGAAAAGTTTTTCGTAGGCCAGGGTAGCAAAGATAAAACGAACACCAATTGGACCCTGTACGATCAGGACGGCCAGAAATTCAACTCCGGCGTAGCTGCTGGCGGCAATACCGCTTTTCTCGCCGCGCAGATCGACTTTAGCTCCGGCAATGAGAAGGCATGGCTGTGGATCAACCCGGACCTCAACACCACGCCTAGCAAGAGTGCCGCTGCTACCGCATCGGGCGGCTGGAGCGTCAAGGAATTTGAATTCGACAAGGCCGGATTGTTCTTCAACCGTTCGTCGAACGGCTTCATTGACGAACTGCGGGTGGGAACCACGTACGCCGACGTCTCGCCGTTTACCGCGTCTTTGAATGACACGGTCATCACTAGTTCCGCATCGCTGGATTTTGGCAACATGCTGGTGGGCTTTGACCCGGCGGCGCAAAACGCCGACCTGAGCAAGACGGGTCTGTTCGCGACGACCTTTTCAAATGCGGTTTCCAATGATGGCATCACGGTCACCACCGACGGCGCCATCGACGCAGGTAATCAGACCAAATTGATCAGCGTTGACTTCAACACCAACGCCAACGGCTCGGGGACCAGCGGAGCCAGGAACCTGTCGGTCACGATTGACAACACGGCGACCACCAGCGCAGCCGCCGGTGAGGGATCGGACGATACGAACGATGTAATTGCCGTTGCCGCTGGGGTCTTTCAAGTCGGTAGCCCGACCGCCAACAACAGCGGAGTGCTAGGCCACGGTAACTCGGCGACGATCACCAACGCCGCTTCGACCGACGGCGGGCAACGCGCCAGCGTGTTTCTCGACAGCTTCTCCGTCACCGGCAACGGCTGGAGTGCCAGCGATCTAATCGCAGGAACCACGGCCACCGGGGTGGCCGCTGCCACCAGCACCTCCTTTTCCGGCACTGTTAGCTTTAACGAAGCCGGAAAACTCAATGGACAACACGGCGGCACACTCAGCATGCTTGTCGAGAATGATCCGTCGCTTCAGGGCGCGGCCAATCGGGATCTTAACTCCGGTGCGCCGTTTGACTGGGAGTTGTCACATACGGTCTCCGGCAACACGGGCAACCTAAGCGTCACCCTCCCCGACGGCGACACAGATCTGGGCAGTCAGGCCGTGAAGTACCATGCGATAAGTGATGTCGCCGGCGGAACCACGGCCACCCTCCTAGACGGCACACTTTCTGCAGAGAGCACCATCGCCATGGGCGCATGGCGTGTCGGCGTGCCGGGCGAGGGGGGTATCTTCCATTTACTCAGCGACGTGTTCACCCTTTCCGGTACCGGAAGCGGCACCTATGTACTACAGATGAACTACGACAATTCCTCGCTCGGCGCCCTCGAGGCTGCGACGGCAGCCGGCGGAATGATCTATTTGGCGAGGATAAACGGTGGCGAGTGGGTGAACGCTGTGGAGGGCAACAGCGGCGGCACTCCTGCCATGAAGCTGGGCGCTTACAATCGTGCCACCGACTCTGTTCTGGGCAACTGGGGCGTCGATATCGACGCGAACAACGTCTGGGCCGTGCTCAACTACAACGGCGAGTTTGCTGTCATTCCCGAGCCGTCCACCGGGCTGCTGGCCCTATTTGGCCTGGCCCTGTTGCTACCAAACAAGTTACGACTAAGGACGAGTCCCATCCGGTTTGGCACACGCGTTGCTATCAGCGAGAAAACAGCAAGTCCATTAATACTGAATCACAATGCGGCCAGAATTGCGGCGTTCAGCATGCTCACCGTGTTCTTTGGCGCAGGGCAAACCGTCGAAGCGACACCGATCGATGCACCAACCATTTCCGACTATCTACTCGTAGGGCGTGGTTCTTCTAGTACTGCTGTGGGTGTGAAGGTCAGCAGCAGCAATTCACTTGGAAGAATCTATACCGTGCCATCCCCCACGAACCCCGATGTCGACGACAACCCACCCTGGCCGTTACCGACAGGTGCGACTCCACCGGTCGCGGGCATATCCAACGACGGAAACATCGCGGTCACGCATCCTAGTGGGAATTATGATTTCGCGGATATCGGCGTCTGGTCGGATATCGGTATTCGCTGTGACAACAACGTGACGGGGCGATGCCGGGAAAGTTTTAGCGGCTCAACTTTGCATACCGGGTCGTTCGCCAACGATCCCACGGGGATGGCCGCGATCGAGGCCGAACTCGATGCTGCTCACACGACGATCAGTGGACTTTCCGGTACGATGGACTGGTCTTTGAGCGGCGAAGGCACGAAGAAAGCCGCCACCGGCCACTGGAAACTCAACTCGGACGGCGTAGACAACGACACCACCATTACCCTGGCCAATGGGCTGAACGTGATTGTGATCGATACCGACTCGAACGATATGAAGATCGACAATGCTGGCTTGGTGATCGATGGTGCAGCGGACTCCAGTGTGATCTTTGTGTTGAAAAAACAATCAAATGATTTCCTCTTTTCCAACGCCTCGATTACGATCGGTCAGAGTGGAATTGGGACGGATGCAGTGCTCTTCGCGATGCTCAATGGTGGCAACGGCAGCAACTTCAACTTTAGTAAGGTTATCGTCAACGGAGCCGCCTTTTGGGATCTCTCCGAGGACGGAGGCCAGATCAACATGGACAACGCCCAAGGCTGCGGCCAGTGGGTCGGCGACCATCTCAATTTCAACGACGTGCAACTCTCGCTTTGCGGCGTCGGTGTGCCTGAGCCTGGCATGCTGACATTGATCGTTGCTGGAGTGTTGACGCTGCTCGCAGGGAGCAGACGTCGCCTGGCTTGATTTAGCAAGACCCCGTCGAAAGTCTTTCGCCGCTTGAAAGCTGATAGGAACTTTGATTTTCTCTAGGAGTTTACTGGGAAACAACAGGCAAATCCTGGCCCAGGGCCAGGATTTTCGGCGCGTGTTGGTGCTGGTGATGCGATGTGCGGTCCACCAGCGATGGACACCAGAGAAAAGTAGCGCGGCAGACAGAGCGATCCTGCGGGAAGTGGCCTTCCCCCAAACTATGTACCAGCCTTAATGAGAGGATCTAGGGTTAAGGGACCGCTGCTGTTCTGGAGTGAGGGCGTAGCCCGAACGGGTGCG
>Ga0310121_10004431_pt1 | contig 12386 bp, 10 predicted proteins | sample CB27_Tmax_986_MG_FD_203504 | JGI IMG/M metagenome (GOLD analysis project Ga0310121, IMG submission 203504) | Marine microbial communities from Western Arctic Ocean, Canada - CB27_Tmax_986 | ecosystem: Environmental > Aquatic > Marine > Oceanic | place: Canada: Western Arctic Ocean | collected...
CCAGTCCCAGGGCGTGTGGGCCTCTTCATACAGGTCGTGGAGTGTTCGTCCATGCCAAAGGCTCTTCGGGTCCGTGATGGTGAATAGGTCGCTGGTGACGTCCAGTGTCATGGTGTCGGCTGTGTAGGTTTGGAGCTTGAGGGCATCCGCCCCCGTTTTTGCGGCTGCGGCCACAATAGCGAGTGCTTTTTCGAGCGAACCGTCGTGGTTTCCAGACATTTCTGCAATGATGAAGGGCGGATGGTCCGGCCCAATGGCACGGTCGGCGATGGTGATGGTGGACGGTGTGCTCATGGTCTTTTTGCTAGCGCGGCTTTTCCGGTCCAGAAGGTGGGCGGATCGTTGTCCGCGTTTAACTCGTCTAGTAAATCGTGCAGCACTCCAAAATCGTAAATTTCTGTGTGCTGTCGACGTACGTACACGGGTAACTCCTGCGTCATAAAGGGCGGGATGAGTGTTTCATTCGGGTGTGAGCACAAAGCGATGCATCTCGTTCTCATCACTTCGCACCGGTTCAAAGCCGCACGCGGTATAGAGTCGAAGGGCTTCGATGCTCATGGTGGGAACATGTGCAACAAGGGGTACATTGGGACGTTTTTCCCAGAACGCGTTGATGGAAGCACGGAGCAGTGGTGTGGATAGCCCCAAGCCTCGGTAAGCGGGCGCCAGCATGAGGCTGACCTTCGCCTCTTCACCGCGCATATCGAATTGACAAGAGCCCACGGTTTGGCCAACCCATTCGCCCATGAAGAGGTGTTTGTCGGTGGTGGTGAGCACGTCTTGGAGCCACTCTTCGTGGCTCATCTTTTGGGTGTCTGCTGGCTGGGAGTCCTTTGCTGTGGCGCTGGGATCATTGGCCCACAGCCACAGAGACTCGGAGTCATCTCGTGTGGCGAGTCGAACGGTCGGTGCCACCAGCCGAGCTGCCACCCGAAGCGGTCCTCTTCCATCGACCAGGGGCAGCGCGCGGATCGACAAGACCTGCAATGCCTCTGGGTTGTGAAGCAATGTCGCGATGGTTTGATGGAGATTGTTGTTGCGTTGGTCTTGATCGTCCGGCGTACCGAGCATCAGGGCCGCACCTGCGCGGGTTAAGGCCCTCGTGTTGCTTTCCTGATTGTCTGCCACATTGACCAAGAGCGATGGGAGGCCGAGTGCACATCGCTCCCACGACGTTTGACCACCGCCGCCAATGGCGAGATCGGCAGCGAGCATGAGTTCTCCAAATGCGTTGGCATCGAGGTCTTCAAAAACCCGTACTTGGTGTCTTTTGGCCGCCAATTCGTGGAGATGCTCGCGGCTGGGATGAGAGGGTCCAATGACGACATCGAGTTTGAGTTGGGAAAAGTCTTTCAGAATACGGGTGCACGCCCATTGGGTGAGGTTTTTTGGGTCACCGCCACCAAAAGAGATCAGAATGCGCTTGAGTTTCGTTCGTTTCTTCGCCTTGCGACGCAGTTTGGCAAAGGCGGGGCGCAACAGGGCATAGTGCGCTCCACAAAGGCGTACGCAGTGCTGGGGCACCCAGACGGAGTATGAGGAGGGATCCGCCCCGAGATTGGGGTCCAACAGGAAGTCACAGTCCAGGGGGCGGTCTCCCAGATCGTCGATGGCCAAGATGCGTTGCGTGTGTGGACGGATGGCGGCGTGCCATGAGGCATCCAGATCATAATGGTCGCTGATCACCAAATGGATAGGAGTTCCTTTTGTTCCAGCGAGGATCCGCGCGATTTCATCGTCTGGCATGGTGTTCGGTTCCAGTGCAATGTGTGTGCAACCAGCCAGCTGGATCCGGTTGATGAGCTCATCCCCCTTCGTCTCTGTGGCGACCCACACGGAACCCAATTCGGACAGTGGCTTGACGAGCGCGAGTGTCCGCACGAGGTGGCCCATTCCCGCGTCTGCCGATGCGATTGTTCGGACCAATGTGTTCATCGATGGCTCCGGTCAACTCTATTGTCGTGCACGTACATCCGCTTCCCGTGGTTTTTTGACGTCCTTGATCCTTGCCGCAGGATACCATCGTTGTTCATCGTCGGAAAAATAGACAGCGAAATGGTAGCCAAGCTGTGTCTCCAGGAAACACCAGACTCGGTCCTGTTGTGGGCGAAACGCCGTGGATATTCGGATCGTTCGTGAGATCGCACGCTTGCGCTCATTCCGCCACTCGACTCGGATGCATACCAGACCACGACGCTGCCTTGAATGACTCTGTTTGGAATCAGTCGGGCATTAAGATGAAGCGGCTGGCGTGGCTGAGATCACTGTCCACAGGTTTGAATCCGCACGCTGTAAAGAGGCGGAGTGATGGCGTATTTTCGGGGCGAATATAGGCGATAATTGGGTGTCGCCCTTTCGTCAACCAGAAATGGTCGATTGCACAGGTTAAGACGGGACGCGACAACCCGAGGCCACGGTGTGTGGACGCGAGTCCAATGCTCACGATGGCTCCGTCGCTGGTGGTGTCGAATCGACACGATCCGATGTCTTCTCCGAGCCATTCCACGACGAAGAGGGCCTGGGCGGGATTCGCCAAAAGGGCTTGGAGCCACTCCAGATGGGACTCCCAAGGGATTTCATCGGAATCCAGTGAGTTCTGTCGTGTGACCGGATCGTTGGCCCATTCCCAGAGCAGTTGGGCGTCTTCATGGGTTGCCGGTCGCAATGTCGCTGTCATCGGGTTTCGTGTACAGCCGTGCGCACTTGTTCCACGACCCACAGGATATCATCGTTGGTCATGGCCGGAAAAATGGGCAACGAAATCGCCCGCGAAGCGAAATCAATGGCGTTGGGGCATGCGTCGGGATCAAAGCCGAGAGAACGATAATACGGGTGGTGGTGAACCGGCTCGTAGTGTACTTGGACACCCACGCCCAACGCTCGGAGTTTGTCGAATAGTCGTTGGCGCTGCGCACCGTCGTCGGAGACGCGAATGACGTACAAATGCCAGCCGGAGGTGACGTTGTTACGTACAACGGGCAACTCGATCCCGTCGATGTCCGCCAAGCCCCCATGGTACTTGCAGGCGATTTCACCACGGCGGGCGATGAGCGCGTCCAGCCGGGTGAGTTGGCTCAGCCCCAGCGCACACTGGAGGTCCGTCAATCGATAATTGTACCCCAGAGTTTGCATTTCCTGGTGCCAGGCACCGCCGTCGGTGTGCGTGTGCCGCACCGGGTCGCGGACGAGACCGTGGGTTCGAAAGTCCCGCATGGTAGCCGCCATCTGTGCGTCATGGCACGCGATGGCGCCCCCTTCTCCCGTGGTAATGGGTTTGACCGGGTGAAAGCTGAACGTGGTGGCATCCGCTAAGGTGCCTACGGGACGCCCTTGGTCTGTGGCTCCCAGGGAGTGAGCGGCGTCGGCGATCAGCTGGGCGCCAATGCGGTCGGTGGTGCGTCGAAGGGCATCATAATCGGCCGGTTGGCCGGTATAGTCCACGGCGACCACCACGCGAGTGTTGGCCGTGACGGCTTCGTTCACGGCGTCCGGATCGATGAGTCCGGTGTCCGCTTCGACATCGACAAAGCGTAGGGTGGCGCCAACATAGAGCGCGGCGTTCGCTGTAGCGGCAAAGGTGAGTGGCGTCGTGACTACTTCATCGCCCGGTTTCAATCCTGCAGCCGCATAGGCGGTGTGCAATGCAGCGGTCCCGGAATTGACCACGACCATGTGCGGGGCGCGGGTCTGTGCGGCCAGCGCGGCTTCAAACGCTTGGACGGTCGGTCCTGTAGTGAGCCAATCTCCTCGAAGGACGTCGCATACCGCTTGGATGTCCTCTTCGGTGATCCATTGACGGCCGTAGGGCAGGAATCGTTTAGTCATTCACCATGGCCTGCAGTCGTGGAATGTCCAACCAGTCGTCATTGTTGTCACTGCTGTATCGAAAGCCTTCGGGCAACGTCTCCCCTTCGATTTTTGCGCTGTTCCACCACTCGAACTCGGGCTGGATGACGTAATGGCTGCCCACATCCAGGGTTCTGCGTGCATCGGTTTCACTGATCATCTCTTCGTGGAGTTTTTCACCCGGTCGAATCCCGATAATTCGTATCTCCGCACCGGGGGCTATGGCTTTGGCCAAGTCCACGACCTTCATGCTCGGGATCTTGGGCACGAACACTTCCCCGCCCTCCATTTCGTCGAACGCATTGATGACGAAGCGGACACCTTGCTCCAAGGTGATCCAGAAGCGTGTCATGCGGTCATCCGTGATGGGAATGACGCCGGTCGCTGCCAATGAACGGAAGAGCGGCACAACACTCCCGCGGCTGCCAACCACGTTGCCGTAACGCACCACCGCAAAGCGCGTACTTCGCTTTCCGGCGTAGGCGTTGCCGGAGACGAAGAGTTTGTCACTGACCAACTTGGTGGCGCCGTAGAGGTTGATCGGGCTGGACGCTTTGTCCGTACTCAACGCGACGACCTTCTTTACGCCCCGGTCGATGGCCGCGTCGATGACATTGCGCGCGCCAAGGATGTTGGTCTTGATGGCCTCAAAGGGATTGTATTCGGCGGCCGGCACTTGTTTAAGAGCGGCGGCATGGATGACCAAATCAACGCCATCGAACGCGCGCAGGAGGCGGTCTCGCTCTCGGACGTTGCCGATGAAAAACCGGAGGCGTTTTTCGCCGGCGTATTCGCGCTGCATCTCAAACTGTTTGAGCTCATCGCGGCTCAAAACGATGACACGGCGAACCTCCGTTTCGTTGAGCAGCGTCTTGGTCATGTGCTTGCCGAACGATCCTGTGCCCCCGGTGATGAGAACGCTCTTTCCTTTGAATTGTGCTGTCATAGTCGCCCCTTCGCGCCTACTCACGCGATATACAAGACCTACCTGCCAGTTCATCAGGCATGGTGCAAGGGGTCAAAAAATTTGCATCAATCGATGGTGTAGGCTGGCAATCCCAACGTGCTGTGAGCAACGAGTCCTTATGAACAGAGGCCAATGACTCGATACTATAATTTGACAATAAGGAGGCCGGGATGATGGACCACTCTTCCGTGACGTCTCAAATCAATCTCTGGAAATCGGAATTTGGGGAAGCGTATACCGAGCGCAACGCCGTGGATGGTGCGGCGCGGCTCCCCGCGTTCAAAGAGGTGTTTAGCGATTTGGCGATACAGTCTGCTCTGGAGGTGGGCTGCAACAAGGGGCACAACCTGCAGTCGCTGAGCACGCTGGGTGTCTCGATGTTGGCAGGCATAGAGCCAAACGGATACGCGCGGGAACAGGCCCACGCGATCGTTCCCGAGGCGTCGGTTGTGGACGCCGTCGCGGACGACATACCATTTGACGACCAATCCTTTGATTTGGTGTTTACCGCCGGTGTGTTGATTCACATCGCGCCCGAAGACTTGCAGGCGGCGATGCACGAGATACATCGGGTGTCTCGTCGATATATCGCCTGTCTTGAATACTTCGCTCCACAACAGACGGAAGTTTTGTATCGAGGCCACACGGCGGCGCTCTGGAAAACAGACTTTGGTGCCACGTATCAGCGTGTATTTCCCCACCTAACGTTGATCCGTACCGGTGACTTCAATGAACCCGGTGTCTGGGATGACGTGCGCTACTGGGTCTTCGAAAAATAGCGACAAACGGGGCGGACTCGGTCGCTGATGTCTCGCACTAGTTGGACGACGAGGATAGCTTACGAAGCTTCTCCTTGAGTGGTTTGGCCAGGTAGTCGTCGGCTTCCAGCACAATACGGTAGAGGGACTTGGATGCGTTCAGCATTTCCCGCATGCTGGTGCATTCAGAGATGTTTTGGAGCGTCTCCCGGATCAGTTTGCTCTGTACTTGTGAGATGAACACGATGGGCTGCAGCTGTTCGATCAATTCGCGTTCACTCTGGTGGAGTTTCTGAAGCGCCCCCGGATTAAACTGTGCTTTGCCCGCCAGGGTTGTGCATCGTTTGGCCAATTGAACACAGCGAGTCACCGAGTTGAGCAACGCGGTACCTCCGTCGAGCATGAGTTGTCGGCGGTTTTCCCAGTCGATCTCATCCCAAACCCGGTCCAACGTGCCTTCGATGTCGACACTCTGGCCCTGTAGGCGTTGAATGGCTTCGGACAGAGGGATGTGCTCCATGCCGTCAATGTATGCGCCGCCTTCGGTGCAATTCCAAATGCGTGTCGTTTTATTGTTTGCTTTGGCCACGGTCTCGAACCAGCGGCGATAGATGTTCAGCGGACCGGTTGTGAAGACCGTCCCCCCATCGTACCCCGGGACCTCCACGGTTTGAGTCATCGGGGTAGACTCGTTGCCCTTAATGGAGTCGAGCGCCTTGAACCCATCCGAGAAGTTGGTCGTTCGAAACATCTTGCCGCCTTCGCTCATTTCTACGGCCATGCCGCCGTCCACGCAGGTCTTGGCATAAAACTCGCCATTGGTGAGGGCCAGATCTTGGCCCACGAAGAGGATGGGATCGCATTTCCACAAGAGCGCGAGGCTGAGCGCGTTGTTGGCCACGGAGCCACCGCTACTCAATTGGGCGGTTTCGTTCATGCAGTGGAAAGCCCAATTGTCCACGAGGTTGTCGCCTGAAAACGACAGGAATCGCTTCACAGGCAACTGAAACAAGTTGTTCTTTACGGTCGCAGACACCGCGAGTGCAGCCAAACCTTCTACAGGGAAATCCTGGAAATGATAGGTCAAATCTTGTGCTTCCAATGCGATGGCCAGATCGGGCATGATCCCGGCCTTCTGCATTGCGCTCAAGGAATGATTCAGCGCGACCAAGATGGCCTTGCCCTTGAGCTGTGCCAACTGGTCGATATTCTTGCTGAGTGAGGGGCCGGTGGATATGACCACGAATGGTTTGCCCTCAAAGTGATTCCCTACATGATGGATATTGGCGGCCCCTGGGATGTCGGCAAAATTGCCCAAGACGTTCGCAACCCACTTCTTTCCGAATCGATCCACGGTGTTCAATTGGGCGCGGAAATCCAACATTTCCATGTACACCAAATCGGACATCTCTTGGACAAAGTCAGTGGATCCACAGCCCGCATCCACCATTTGTGTGATGGCCTTTTCGGGAGGATTCCCGCGAAGGGGTTGAAGGGCTGCCAGGAGTTCTTCCCCGGTGTGCACCATGGTGTAGTCGGCCTGAGAGTCGTCCGTGTCGACGTCGTCAGGAACGACGCAATAAACGCGCTGTTGGCCCTTTTTGAGCAGTTGCTCCGCGAGCGAGGCGCAGGAGCGGCCGACCAGGACGATCACGTCCGCAGCAGTATTCCAGTTCTCGGAGAGCATGTAGTCCGCGAGCTCTTCGATCTGTTTGCTGTCTGTCTCTGATTTCGTCAGCAAGGGGACTTGATGGATGCACTCTTCCAGAAGGCTGTCCGCTGCGCCCAAACGTTGTGTTGCTGTGCGCAGTGTTGGCAGCCATTGGGCCAATTCACTCTGGGGTAGGTCGGTAAGGGGAGGGAGATTCTTCTTGGCTTCTGCAATCCCTTGTTTCATGGGCACCACTTTCCAGATCATGGACCGTGCTTCGTTGAAATTTTGGTCAGCGATGTGTTGGTTGATCTGGTCCAGCCAATCAGCGACCGATTCGACGGCGCGGCAAAAGGCTTCAATTGGTGTGTGTTCACTCATTAGGCCCGATGGTACTGGCGGCATCTGTGGTGGGCTACTTTTCTCTTGCTGTTCGTGAAAATAATCGGAAGGAACGACGGGGCAATGCGAGGCTGACCATCGGCGTTAACGGCCCACACGCACCTTTTTCCGAATGTGTGTCATTTCGTGCGACGACGCATGCCACAGCCGGTCAACTTGCAGACCCTTGGATCGCGATGCACAATGAGACCAAGGAGTTGCGAGCCGATGGCGTCGTTTCCACCCTACGAGTTGCTCGATCCCGTCATTGTTGCGGAGACTCAGGCCAAGTTCCGCCGCCTTGAGAACATTTATCATGCATCTCACACCAAGTCTTGGGACGGGCGGGCTGTGCTGCAACAATTGCTCGAGGAGCATGGCGGCATCCAAATCGAGCCGGAGAAAAGACGGGCGCTCGGTCAGATCTTTTCGGCGATCTTGTGGGGGGAATTGGCCGCGTGGAATGTGGCCATGGATCTTGCCTTGAGCATTGACGATGTGGAAGCGAAGATGGCCGCGTCGTCCCAAGCGTATGACGAGGCACGCCACTTTTACGTGATGCGCGATTACCTGCTTGCCCTCCAAGAAGAGATCCCCCCCTTGGATCCCTATTCGCGCCTTGCGCTGATCGAGTTGGCCAAAACGAAGAGCCTGCCCAAGAAGATGGTGGGCATGCAACTTCTGGTGGAGAACGTCGCGTTGCATCTGTTCAAGATGGTGGCGGATGCGAACGTGGATCCGGTGCTCACTCATTTGATGCCGTACTTTGAGCGCGACGAAGCGCGGCATGTCGGCCTCGGGATGCATTATTTGCCTCACGTGCTCCACGACATCAGTTTTCGCGAGATCGTGGGGTTGCAGTTGTTTCAGATCAAGATACTGGTCCTTGTGTTCTGGTCTGCCTATGGTCAACGGCATGCATTCAGGACCTTGGGGCTGGATCCGCATGACACGTTCATGTCGGGTCTGAAGAAACAAGCCGAAGTCATTTCCATGGTGGAACAGTCCATGGGCCGGAGCTTTACGATGACACGTGAGGGTCAGGGAGATAAGGCGGATCCACTGGCGCATTTTTGGCGGTCGTTGAATTTGGCGACTGTGCATACATTCTTTCCTCGCGATGGCGTGGTGGCCAACAGCACCCATGCAACGGGGCTGGAGGCTGCGGACAAAGTGGTCCGGACTGTCGGGCGAATTTTGGAGGTCGTGGGGCGATGATTACCAACATTATAGTCGGATTCTTGTTTCTCGTCGGTTTGCTGATCGTGGGCTTGGTGCAGGCTTCGCGGGCCACTGGCTGAGGAGTTTCCCCTGGGTCTCTCTTCGGTCTATACTCGGCCAATGAAACGAACTCTTCACCACATTGTTGGGAGCGTGTTGGTGGCTGTGGTTGTGCTAGCGTCGCCGGCACCCGCGCACGCCCAAGAGGCCGCATCCAACGCATCTGACTTGCCCCAAACCCTTCGGGTTGCGACCAAACCCTTCGAGCCTTTTGTGTTCACACCGGCGGTGAAAGGCGGCCCATTTTCAGGCTTCAGCATCGAGTTGTGGGAGAAGATTGCGGAGGAGTTGGGCGTCAAGACGGACTTGTATGCCGCCCAGACGGTGAACGAGTTGATGGAGCAGGTACACACAGGCAAAGCGGAGGTCGCGATTGCCGGTATCACCATCACCGCAGCCCGAGAAAAGTTGGCGGATTTCTCGCATCCATTTTTTGAGTCGGGATTGCGCATCATGGTTGCCGGTACTCATGAGGGTTCATTCACGGATCTGATCTCGTCGGTCTTGTCGCCGGCCTTGTTGAAGGTGTTCGGATTTCTCCTGCTCTTGATCATCGTGGCGGCTCATTTTCTCTGGTTCTTCGAACGCCGACGCAATCCAGAGATGTTTCCAGCGCCCTACTTTCGAGGGATCTGGGAGGCCATTTGGTGGGCCGCGGTGACTGCGACGACCGTGGGGTACGGGGATCGGACTCCTCGAGGAGTGGCCGGCCGCGTTGTTGCATTGGTCTGGATGTTTAGCGGCATCATTCTCATCTCCTTCTTTACCGCCACAGTGACCAGTGCCCTGACCGTTAAGCAGATCGAAGGCACGATCAACAGCCCGGCTGACCTGGTGGGACGTTTGGTCGGAACGGCCTCTGGGACCACGACCGTGCGTTTCCTGGAAAAACAGGGTGTGCGGGTGGCGGAGTACCAAGACATCAAGGGGGCTTACCACGCGCTGGAGCGCGGCGAATTGGACGCCGTGGTGTATGACTGGCCCAACTTGGTCCATTACGCCAAACGCCACGGTCGGGGCAAAGTGCGGGTGGTCGGTGAGGTGTTTGAGAAGCAGAGCTACGGCATCGCTCTACGCAACGGGAGCCCCTATCGCGAACGCATTAATCAGGCGCTCTTGTCGCTCAAAGAGAAGGGTGTCTATCAGGAGTTGTACAACAGCTGGTTCGCGTTGGATTCGAACTGATGCGGTGTCGGTAGGCCGCGGGACAAGTGGTCCGGGAGGGCTCGCACCACAGCGGCCTTTGTGTCATTCATACGGGGCTTGTTGCCCAATATTTCAGCCACGCTCGTCATGACATTGGCCCGAAGCCCACACGGATTAATTCGCTGGAAGTAGGCGAGATCGGTGGTCACGTTCAGCGCGATCCCATGCCAAGTGACCCATTTGGCCGTGACAGCGATACCGATGGAGGCCAGCTTCTTATCGCCCCACCACACACCGGTGAATCCCCATTTGGTTCGTGCGTTGGCAATACCGAGGTCATGGATGGACGCGATCAACCAGCGTTCCAATCGGCGAATGAATTGGGGTGCGTCGCGTTCGTCGGGGCGCAATTTGAAGATGGGGTAGGCGACCAGCTGCCCTGGCCCGTGGTAAGTGAGATCACCGCCACGTTCGACATCCACGACGGGCACATCACCGGGGCTTAGGATGTTTGCGTCGTCTTTGCTTTGGCGGCCTCGTGTGAACACGTGGGGGTGTTCGACGAGGATCAGGGTGTCCTGAATGCGATCCGCGCTGCGTTCTGCGACCAGGTCTCGTTGCAGGTCATGGGTTTCCAGGTAGTCGAGGCATCCCAAGTCAAGGATTTCAATGGGGTGGAGAGCGCTGCCATCTGGCGAGTGATCAGTCACACGGTTCTCCTACCGGTTGATCAGGTGAATCGCCTCGCCCATGGCGCTCTTGGTGGCTTCCAGGAACGCCTCTGCGAGGGTGGGGTGTGCATGGATGGTTAGCCCCACGTCGTCGGCATAGGCCCCCATCTCAATGGCCAGTGCGGCCTCGGCGATTAAGTCACTGGCTTCCGGGCCTACCATTTGTACGCCCAAGAGCTCCTTGGTCTCTTGATCGATCACGACCCGAACAAACCCCTCGGTTTCTCCAGTCGTCATGGCTCTGCCGAGACCCGCGAATGGGTACTTGCCTACCGACACCGAATGTCCTCTCTCTTTGGCTTCGGCTTCGCTGAGCCCTACCGAGGACACTTCGGGCTCCGTAAACACGACGGCAGGAACACAACGCACGTCGTACACGACGTTCTTTCCTGCGATCACTTCGGCCACCACCTCGCCTTCTTTGGACGCTTTGTGTGCCAGCATGAGACCGTGGGTCACGTCGCCGACGGCGTAGATGCCCGGGACGTTGGTTTGACGTCGTTCGTCGGTTGGGATGAATCCCCGCTCGTCCACGTGCACACCTGCGGTCCCCAGGCCCAGCCCCTCGGTATAGGGTGTCCGACCCACGGTGACCAAGATCTTGTCACACGGAATGGACTGTGGGTTGCCGTCGGGATCTTCCACCTCGCAGACGAGGCCATTGTCCGTTTTTTTCCAGCCCTTGGCGCGGGTCTTTAGCAAAATATCCGCCCCGTGTTTCTTGAGGTTTTTCTGGACCGGCCGGACCAATGCCTTGTCGAACCCAGGGAGCAACTGATCCATCATTTCGACCACCGTGATCTTGCCGCCCAGCCGTCCGTACGTTCCGCCCAATTCCAATCCAATATAGCCACCGCCAATGACCACCAGATGCTCGGGAACCTGGGTCAAGGTCAGCGCGGACGTGGAGTCGAGGATGTTCTCATGGTCGAAGGCAAAGCCGGGGATCTCAAAGGGTTTGGATCCCGTCGCGATCACGATTGCGTCACACTCTACGCTCTCCTGTGTACCTTCATGGGTGTCCACCAAGACACGTCCTGGCCCCTGGATGGTGGCGGTGCCACGAAGCACTTTCACTTTATTTCCCTTGAGCAACTGGGCCACACCACCGGTCAACTTTTTGGTGATGCTCTCCTTCCACGCTTGCATGGTCTCCATGTTGACCGTGACATCACCCACTTCAATGCCCATGGTGGACAACGACGACATGGCTGCATATCGTTTGCTCGCGGTGATGAGCGCCTTGGACGGGATGCAGCCCACGTTCAAGCACGTGCCACCGAGCTCGCTCTTGTCTACGATGACGGTGGGAATACCCAGTTGGCCCAAACGGATGGCGCACACATAACCACCGGGTCCCGCCCCGATGATGAGAGCACCTGTTTTTTGCGAGGCCATCAGTGCGTCTTCCCCTGTGTGAGCGCCAACTCCAGTGCCCTTTTCTGTTCTTCTAGGTGCCAAGGCACGTGGGCATAGACATCGTTGAAGAGTGAGTCCAACGTGGGGCCCGGCGCGGCTTCTGCGCGCTTAATCTCGGCTCGAATCTGGGTTTCGTACTCGGTCAGCATGGCTTCTTCGTCGACGTCGGTCCATTCCTTGCGCGCTACCAGCAGGTTGCGCAACCG
>Ga0310121_10004432_pt1 | contig 12385 bp, 12 predicted proteins | sample CB27_Tmax_986_MG_FD_203504 | JGI IMG/M metagenome (GOLD analysis project Ga0310121, IMG submission 203504) | Marine microbial communities from Western Arctic Ocean, Canada - CB27_Tmax_986 | ecosystem: Environmental > Aquatic > Marine > Oceanic | place: Canada: Western Arctic Ocean | collected...
GTCAACGGGTCGGGTGCATCGCCGTTGGTGCGTTTTGCCTCGGATGTGGCCCCATTCTGTGCCGCCAGGCCTCGCTGTTCGATCTGCTTGAGCAGATCCATGTATACGTCGTTGCCAGGTTTGTAGCCGTGGGTCGGGACGGGGTTTAGAATGTTGGCTTGGATTTGCCCAAGTCGCTCGCTCGCAGTCAGTATTTCACCGCTCTTGGAACTTTGTGGTCGCTGCGCCGTCGTTAATAGCGCCAAGTGGGGATTGAGTTGTCGTCCCAGTTCCAGCGCGCTGTGAGTGCGCAGGCCGATATCAGTCCACTGACCGGATTCGAGGTCGATTTTCGTGCTGATCCGTTCAGGGGTGATTCGTGGATCTTCGCCCGAGGCATCTGTGGCTTTTTGAGGCAAGGAACCGGGTATGTACTCGGTCAGGCCCAGAGCCTTGCGTGGATCGAATAGATTGCGTTGGATGCCCAGCAGGGGCGACGCAGTCGTTTCGAGAATCTGGCCGTCCGGCAACGTCATGGTCTGGAGGGTGCTCCGCATGCGTGGATCAATGCCGGTTATCCCGATCCGCGCCAAGCGTGAATAATCGAAGATGCGGTACCCGCCCTGCTTACCGGTGGTCAGCGGCTGACCCGGGTCACCCAGCAAGCCGCCCTGACCGGTGGCCGGTCCGACGAAACTGCGATAGATCGTTTGCCTTTGATAGAATGGCCGCACATTATCGTTCGGATCCCCAACCCCAGATGGTCCGCTGATGGCGTGAAACCGGAACAGGTCGTCGCCACTTGTCACGTCGCGGAACTCATGGGGCGAGGTGTAGCCCACGTCGTCGTGAAAATAGCCCAAGCCTGTGACGTTGCCGGTGATCAGGTGGTTGCGTGCGGCGTAGTTCGAATCGCCCACGGTGGGATTGATACCCCCGCTTCCGACTTGGAGGTTTCTGTCCAGCGCCCTGCCGTCGCCGAGGGCGAACTGGGCATACGCTGGCGTTGCTTGGAACGCCACTGCGATCAGGAGCGCCATGCTGCACGGTTTGCGTGTGTCGCGGTTGATCATCGTAATACCTTTCGTAGCTGCCGGGCTCATCTGCCCGATGAGCCGTTCCGGTTCCACGCCGCTGCTCGAAGGCGTGCCATCTAAAGAAGCTCGACGACCTCGAACCGTTTCTCGCCGCGCGGCAGGTCCACCCGGACGACTTCACCGATGCGTGCTTTCATCAACGCCTCACCCATCGGACTGGCGACGGTGACTTCAATCTCGTCGGCGTCGAAGTTGCCGCTGGCTTCACCCACGAGCCGGTACACGTCGTCACTACCGTCATCGAGGTCTTTAAGCCGTACGACGGACCCAACGAAAACCATGTCGTCGGGCACCTCGGCATCATCGGCGACCTGCGCGGTCTTGATCCGCTGTTCAAGGCGACGGATCTCGGCTTCGGCCAAGCCCTGCTCGTCCCGTGCCGCGTGGTAGTCGGCGTTCTCCTTGAGGTCGCCGTGTGCACGGGCCTCGGAAATTCGCTTGGACAGCACCGGCCGATTGGCTTTCAACTCCTTCAGGCGTCGCTCCAACTGCTTCTTATCATCGGCCGTGATGAATTCCATCTGGTGATTCCTGTCAATTGGCGCGAAAATATCGTCGCGGGTGTCGTTATCGGGCTCAATGAGGTCTGGTCAATGTCTTACTTTATCGCCTTCGACAGCCCAATCCAATTTGTTCTACTGGTTCTCGCCTGCCCCGGTTCGCGGTGGTGAGGGCGTTGCTCGATGCCTCAGCAGGCTCAGGCCGACCCAGCCCAACGCCGCGGCTGCCGTCACGGCGATCATGTGCGGCACGTACTGGTGAGAGCCGCCTTCATCGTGTGGCACGATCAGGCCCGCCACCACGGGCAGGGGGCTTGCCCGCATCGGCCAGACGATTCCGCCGCCGGTACCGGTCGCACCCGCATTGAGCAGACCCAAGATCGCGGGCTCGCCGAGCACCAGCACCAGGCAGGCTGCCATCGCACCCGTGCGCCGCCAGCTGGAGTTCGACTCGACGCCCCAGGCGACAATCAGTCCCATCAGCAGGCTCCAGCCGGCCAACACGCCGGCCAGGTAGAAAGCCTGTGTCGCTGTCCACGAGGCGTTGAGCATCAGGGGCCAGATCACCGACTGCAACACCAGGTTCAACGCCAGCCATTCGCGCAGGATTTCGCCATGGCGTACGCCGTTGTGTACCCGCCACAGGCTCAGTCGGTAGGCCGGCCACAATATTGTCAGCCCGAACAAGGCTGCAAACGGCATTAATCGCTGCGCTGCTAATTGGGGGGTTGTATTAAGAAGTGTGATAAGCCAGTTGCCAATCAGGTAGATGCACCAGGCAAGTACCAGATTTTGCATCGAGAAGCGGTGATGCATCCGATGGTCGGACCGTAGGTCAGCCGGGCCGGCGGGGCTCTTGGGCGGCTCGTGATTGATTGTCACCATTGCCTCGCGTAACCCGCCGAATCCGGCTGGACACTGCTTTGGGGCGTATGGCGGACAAGGGCGGTCGGACCGAAAATCTCGACGATGGGCGGCGGGCCGCCATTGGCGATTGTCCGCTGCGTGCGCAACACACGCGCCAGGCGTTGGAGCTTCGTGGCGGTGTCACGCTCGATCGGCTCGCCGAGGCCGGGGGCCAAGCCCCACTTGATCTGCACGTGGCTGGAAAGCAGTACCAACCGCACCCTTTGCTCGGCATCGCGCTCGGTCACATCGATTTTCGTGATCTGATGGAAAAAAGGCTGACCTCGCAGGACCTTTACCAGCGACAATGCGTCGACAAGATCATCACCCCGCCATACATTGCCGGGTCCCTTCGCCGGGGATTGTACGCCCTCGATCACCGGCAGATCCAGCGCCGGCAATTGGCTGGTCACAAACAGGCCGGGCAACTCGGTGGCCGAGTTGTCTACGCGGTGGTATCCGCTTGCTCCGGCGACGATTGCCACGGGTTGGCGATAATCAGCCAAGACGTCGATCCCGCCGTCACGCCGCTGGCGGATCCGATCCACGTCCGCCACCCAGGGATTGCCATTGAGTGCCGCCACTGCGTGGCGCAGATTTGCGGAGCTGTAACTACGCCTGTGGATCTGAAGGGCCACGGTCCGTCGCAACTCCTCGTGGGTCAGATGGTCCATCCAAGGCGGGGCATTGACAAGGTGCACCTGGTCCGCGTTAATCTCGGCAGGTGCCTGAATTTGAGCATAGCTGACCAGGCAAAGCCGGCCCTGGTGCCACCCCACGAGCACTGCACCGATTACTGCCGCCCCGGCCGTCAAGCCCAGCAACTGGCGTGGGGTTGACGGCCGGCTCAAACTCTTGAACCACGGCCGACTGCCACGCGCCATCGCCGCTTTTTTCCCGAGTCGCCATCCCATGCACCGCTCCACGCCGACTGAACTGCTCGATTTATCGGCATCTCCCGGCAGGCCGCGCCACCCGCGAGACCATCGTCCGATGCTGCCCGATCATCGGGTGCACTGACGGCGAAACGGTGGTAGGCGACGTATTGCAGTACTCGCACCACCTTGCGGGCTTCTTCCTGTTTCCGGCCGATGCGGAGGGCAACAACTAAGAAGGCCCTCATCATCAAATTCATCGGTGCAGAGCATCATTGCGGCGTGACGTGATCACCTAGGGGCAGCCGGGCCAACCGATCGTAGAACTTCGCCAAACTCATCCCCGCCGCTTTGGCGGCCATCGGCACCAACGAATGGCTGGTAAATCCGGGGATGGTGTTGACTTCCAGTATCCACGGGCGCTGCTGCCCGTCGACGATGAAATCCCATCGGCTTACGTGACGGCAGCCCAGCAGGGCGTGCGCCTTAACCGCCATCTCGCTCAGATCCGCCAGCAGTGACGCGGGCAGGTCGATGTCGAACAGGTACCGCGTATCGTTGCGCTGATACTTGGCATCGTAATCGTAGAAGTCGGTGGCGGGTACGATCTCGATTGCCGGCAACGCCACGGTTGCGCCGGGTCCGCCCAGCACGCCGACCGTGATCTCCCGACCCTCGACGTATTGCTCGATCAGTAGCTTCGGGTGGCGCCCGCTCAACTCGATGCGGGCCGTACGCATCTGCTGCTCGTCCCGGCAGATCAGCAGATCGATGCTGCTGCCCTCGCACGGCGGCTTGATCACCACGGGCGGCGCCAGCTCGATCGAATCGCCCACCGCCCATATCTGGTGCGTTGGAGTCGGCAGGTCGTGCTGGGCGATCACCAGCTTGGTGCGGTGCTTGTCCATGCACAACGCCGCGACCGTCTCCGTCGACCCGACGTACGCCAACGCCCGCTCGGCGAGGATGTGTTGAAGTGCTCCGCCCTCACCCCACTTGCCGTGCAATGCCGGGAACACCACGTCACCGCCCCATTGGACAAACTCGTCCAAGGCGGACAAATCCTCCGGTCCGATCTGCCGCTGTCGCACGTCGTGGCCCGCTTCGACCAGAGCCGCGGCAACCTGTGCACCCGACATCAGGCTTACCGCGTGCTCGCGATCCGGGCCGCCGGCCAACACCATGGTTTTTAACGGTTTTTCCGTCACGCCTACGCCTCTATCGGCCGTGCATAACCCCTGCAGTCAAACTACCAGAAATGCGTGACTCACCTCCCGGCGCAAGCTGATAAGGATTGATGCGAAGGTGGTCCTTCATGCTCGGTGTGTCACGTTTCAACCGGCCAAGATCGCGGTGGCGCGTCGGCTGTGCCGAAGATTCTTGAGCAGATTCGACGGTTCGCCGCGATACCGTCGAGGGCCGTGTCGTCATGACGGGGTCCAACCGCTTGTCATCGAACAAATCGTGTGGATAACGGAATCAGTGCGGGCGTACTTGTCGAAAAGCACCAGCAAGCCGGCCGTTGAAAACCACAATCCGTTTGGGCCGTATCGATTCGGGCTTGCACAACGCAGATTCGCTTGATTGAGACGGTGGCAAGGTGGTATACTTGTTATCCAAAATGCCTCTGGGGCACAGTCAGGTGAATGGTTAACCGGCTAAAGTATCGACTAACACCGGTTGGTAGGATATCATCGGTTTAACCACTACCCCGCGATGCCGATGGATCGATTATTATCGCCCCCACCAAGCGACATAAATCCGATGCGTGACTCCAATCAACTCCTGCTCGACAGCCGACAGTTCGCGGTGGACGATCGGCGTCGCAGTTGGTGGTGTTTGCTCACGGCCGGATCGCTGTTCGTCGCCCTGATCGCCTTCTGCCTGACCGAGTGGCACTGGTGGGTTCGCCTGCCCGCCAGTGTCCTTGCCGGGCTCATGCTCGTACGTCTGTTCATCATCTACCACGACCACCAGCACGGCACGATCCTCAAGGGTTCGCGACTCGCCCGGATGGTGATGATCTTCTATGGCTTGGCCACGTTGAACCCGCCCAGCATCTGGGGCCGCAGTCACAACCACCACCACAAGAACAACGCGAAGATCTTCGGCGCCGCCATCGGGTCGTATCCCGTGATGACGACCGATGTCTGGGATCGCGCGACCCGCGGCCAGCGCATCGCCTATCTCGTCCAACGCCACCCGCTGACCATTGCCGCCGGATATCTGACCATTTTTTTCTACGGCATGACGATCCGCTCGCTGATCAACAACCCGCGTGAGCACTGGGATTCGGCCGTCGCGATCGTCGTTCATGTGGGCTTGATCTTGCTGGCTTTGCTCGCCGGCATCGATGGGTTGGTGCTGGCCGTGCTCATCCCGTGCACGATCGGGTCGGCGGTCGGCGGGTACCTGTTCTACGCCCAGCACAACTACCCGGACATGAAGATCCGCGACCGGGCGGAGTGGGACTACGTCAACGCTGCGTTGCACTCGTCCAGCTACATCCCCATGAGTCCGCCGTTGGCATGGTTCACGGGCAACATCGGCTACCACCACGTGCACCACCTCAACTACAGGATCCCGTTTTACAAGTTGCCCGCGGCGATGGCCGAGTTGGCGGAGTTGCAGAACCCCGGCCGCACGACGTTCCGGCCGTGGGACATCGCCCACTGCCTGCGACTGAAGCTGTGGGACTCCCAGCGCGACCGCCTGATCACTCTCGCCGAGCACCGCCGCCACAATGCCCAAGACGCCATGGTCGATGTCCACGCCACGGAGTCGGCGTAGGCGCCCCGTTCATATCTCGGTCAGCGGCGGCCCAATAGACCCACGCTTCACTTGTCCCCCATGGCCACTTGAGTTCGTGCGCTACACCTGCGGCGCTGCGATCGTCGCCAAGCGGTGGCAGGCGAAGGAGCGCGGAACGACGGGAAAGTAAGACACTGGGCAAACTGAGTGGGTGGGGAAAAGCAGTTGAAGCGGAAAACATCAAGAGGGCAAGGGAGAGCAGCTATCGGGCGGCTTGATTTGTCTGTTTCTCAAGTACTCATCCACGCCTAACGTTATTGCAATCTCAGCACACATCATCGATACGGCCAGATCAAGTGGTTGCAGGGATCGGACCGTTTTCGGCCAAGCTGCCCCGAACAGACTGAGAACGAGTATGATTTGACACGCGACCGGCGGTTGCCGATACTGTCAATACGTTGGTTTTCAAGGGGTTGCGGTGAAAGTTGCGAGTCACCCACCTTCCCGAAAATCGTATGGTAAGGGTGACGTCGTGGGTTGAGGTTCCACGGGTGCCTAGTTGGCTCGTTGCGGGCAACCCCGCATTTGATTTGACGGCGGGGATACAGGTATGATGGATTGATGATGTAGACGGACCTGTTCAGGGCAATCCCAATGATTGAGCCAGCACCATGGGGCGTTATCGCACTGGATGCCGGTTTAACTTAACGGTCAGGCGATGGTCGTCCTGTCCGCGACAATCAGCAAGCCGTACAGGCGGAGGTAACAAACGACATGGCTAAGGACGTATTTAAGCGAACCAAACCTCACGTGAACGTCGGCACGATCGGGCACGTGGATCACGGCAAGACGACCTTGACGGCCGCGATTACCGCGGCGCAGGCCAGCAAAGGCATGGCGAACTTCAAGTCGTATGACGAGGTGGCCAAGGCCTCGGAATCCGACGGTCGACGTGACGCGACCAAGATCCTGACCATCGCGACATCTCACGTTGAGTATGAGTCGCAGAACCGTCACTATGCTCACGTCGACTGCCCGGGTCATGCCGATTACGTCAAGAACATGATCACGGGCGCCGCGCAGATGGACGGCGCGATCCTGGTCGTTTCGGCCGCAGACGGGCCCATGCCCCAGACGCGCGAGCACGTCTTGCTGGCGCGCCAGGTCAACGTGCCCAAACTCGTTGTGTTTCTCAACAAGGTGGACCTGGTTGACGATTCTGAGTTGCTCGACCTTGTCGAACTGGAGGTGCAGGAGTTGCTGACCAAGTACGATTTCGAGGAAGACACGCCGATTATCAAGGGCGCGGCGTTCCCGGCCCTGCAGAGCCCGGATGACGCGGAAAAAACCGCGTGCATCCAGGAACTGTTGGATGCGCTCGACTCGTGGATCCCCGAGCCGCCGCGTGAGACGGATAAGGATTTTCTCATGGCCGTCGAGGACGTCTTCTCGATCAAGGGACGGGGCACGGTGCTGACCGGCAGGATCGAGCGTGGTGTCGTCAAGGTCGGCGAAAAGATCGAGATCGTCGGCCTGCGCGATACGCACGCAACGACGGTGACCGGTGTAGAGATGTTCAACAAGACGCTTGAGCAGGGGCAGGCCGGCGACAATGTCGGCTGCCTGCTGCGCGGCGTCGAGAAAGACGACGTCGAGCGTGGCCAGGTGCTGGCCAAGCCCGGGTCGATCACCCCGCATACCAAGTTCGAGGGTGAGGTCTACGTGCTGACCAAGGAGGAAGGCGGCCGGCACACGCCGTTTTTCACAGGATACAGGCCGCAGTTTTACTTCCGCACCACGGACGTTACCGGCGCCATCGAGTTGCAGGGCGGCGCTGAAATGTGCATGCCCGGTGACAACATCGCCGTCAACATTGAACTGGGCAAGGGGATCGCCATAGAGGAGCAGTCACGTTTTGCCGTGCGTGAGGGTGGGCGGACGGTCGGCTCCGGCGTCGTGACGAAGATTGTCGAGTGATTTTCAGCTTGCAGCGGTCAGCAAGTATCGCAACCCCGCTGAAAGCTAAAAGCTGATAACTGAAGGCTCAAACATGGCCAAGAAAAAAGGCGGTGCCGTCGAATACGTGTGGTTGCAGTGCAGCGAATGCGGCGACCTGAATTATCGCACGCCCATCAACGTCAAGGGCGGCATGCCGGAGAAGCTCAAGGCGGGCATGAAAAAGTACAGCCCCCGCCTGCGCAAGCACACGCTGCACAAAATCAAGCGGAAATAGGCTGCTTAAGGGCCTGGGCGTGAAATTGGTGACGAGGCTCAAGCCCAATCCTACGCCAGTAGCTCAATTGGTAGAGCAGCGGTCTCCAAAACCGCAGGTTGGGGGTTCGAGTCCCTCCTGGCGTGTTATTGGAAAGGCGCGATGCGACTGAGTATTTACAAATACGGTCAGGGATACTGGTCACGCGTGCTCACCGCGGTCGGCGCGGGTGTGCTGGGCGCGGCCTCCGTATTGTGGTTGATTCCGCAATTCCGGTGGATCACCGACGACAAGGTTCGCCTGATGACGCAATCGGGCATCGCCGTGGGGGTCGTGGTCGTTTTCGGCGTGCTGGGCTGGTATCTGCTCAACAAGCCGCGTATTGTCGATTTTCTGATCGCCACCGAGGCCGAGATGCGCAAAGTCAACTGGCCTTCGCGCGGTGAAATTATCGGATCGACCTGGATCGTGATCTGCGGCACGCTGATGATGGCGCTGTTCCTGTGGATCATCAATATGGGATTTGCCGCGTTTTTCAAGTGGATTGAAGTGCTGGCCTGACCGAGTTCAGGCCGCTGACCGGCGGCGCACAAGTGCGAGGATGCCTTTAGATGTCCGATGAACAACCGGTAGAGCAGATTGTCGAGCAGCCGGACGCCACCGTGGTCGACCAGATCAGCGAGGAAGAACCGCTGGTCACCGAGGGGATGGATTGGTTTGTCCTACGCGTTGCATCGAACAAGGAAGACGGCGTCCGCCAGACGCTGCTGCGCAAGATCAAGATTGAGGACTTCGACAATCTGGTCAACCGTATCCTCGTGCCCACGGAAAAGGTCAAGACGATCAAGGGTGGCAAGCAGCGTATCCAGCTCAAGAAGCTGTATCCAGGCTATGTCTTCGTCGAGATGAGACTTGAGCCGGATGGCCGCATTCCGCAGGACGTGTTCTTCCTGATCAAGGAGACGACCGGAGTCGGCGATTTCATCGGGACGGCGGGTAGGCCCAGCCCGATGAAAATACACGAGATCGAGAAAATGCTCGCCGCCTCCAAGGCACCGGAGGAAGATCCGACCGTCAAGATGGAGTTCCAAAAGGGCGACCACATCAAGATCAAGGAAGGCCCGTTCGAGAACATGGAGGGCACCGTCGACGAACTGCTGCCCGATCAGGGCAAGGTACGCGTGGTGGTGACCATCTTCGCCCGATCGACCCCTGTCGAGCTCGAGTACTGGCTGATTGAGCGCACCGACGAGTAGACCTTCTCCCACCGAACGACGCCCACAGACTTCGTAACCTGTTGCATTTACCAGATGTAGCCGAGCCGCCTTGGCCCGGTTTCCGCCCTCGCCGCATTTGAGCGTGGTTGCCTGACGGACGTGTTTTGTCCGGGCCGTGCCGGCGCACCGGTAGCGATCGATATTGTTCGCCGTACGATACCGATCACACGTGGACAAGGCTTGTTCGCGTGGGAACGGCCGTGGAAGTGATCCGAAGTGGCTGAGGCTCACATTGCTGTGCGCCTTTTTACAAGGGCAATTTGGTTCTTTCTGGCAGCATAGGTTTGTAAGTGCCTGCTGTGAAATGTTTTGCAAAGCCACCCAAGGGACTCGAACCCTCGACCTCACCCTTACCAAGGGTGTGCTCTACCAACTGAGCTAGGGTGGCACAAGCGCTGCACCCGGCCCCACGCCGGGTTTAGCCGATCCAGAGTCGATACCGTAGCGGCAGGGCGATCAGATTCAAGGTGCCTGACGGTCAAATCGGCCGACGGATCGCTGATGCCATCGTCACGTGTGGGCCGGTTTCTCCTCATTTTTTCTGCCTTGGTGCCTCGGCCCCCACCATAAACGGGTGGTGGGGGGCTCTCGGGCTGCTTGGATCAGTGATATTTTGGATCTCCGCTCAACCTGCTAGAGACATCCACGATCAGATTGTGCAGGTCCCCGCAGTAGCCAGACCATCTGCTTGAGCGTATTATTAGGCGTCGATCGCTGATGATCCCACCTTGGCAGAGGAGCGCCATGAGCAAGCAAGAGGCTACGCCTGAGAATCAGCAAAGCCTGTTTAAGCAGGTTGAAGGCGTCATTTCGCGGATCAGGCCTGCCGTGCAATCTGATGGCGGGGATGTCGAGTTGGTCGAGGTTACGGCGGAGGGGGTCGTGCGAATACGCCTGCACGGTGCGTGCGTGGGTTGCCCGTCGAGTTCAATGACCCTTCACATGGGTATCGAGCGGAACCTGCGTGATATGGTACCCGAGGTGAGCGGGGTTGAGCAGGTTCAATAACCTGTTGGCTGACACCGAAATCTATACGCAGCCCCCCAACGAGCCGATGCTGCATGTGAATCATCGGGCAGGCAAGGGCGTGAGCGGGTCCGCCGCCAGGCGGTGAGAACTCGCCCCATACCCGGTAGCAGGAGTGCACGCAAATGCTGGCACTGACGCGACGAATCGGCGAAGAGGTGGTCATTGGCGACCCGAGCGATCCGATGGGTGTGATCCGGGTGGTTGAGATTCATGGTGATAAGGTTCGCTTGTCCTTTGATTTTCCCCGCGAGGTGCTGATCAACCGCCGCGAGTTAGCCGAGCAGAAAGCACGCCAGCAGTCGCAGGAGTGATCCATGGGGGGTCGGATCGCGTGACTTGGCGACTTTACTGGCCAAGCCCAAGTCTACGCCAGTCCGAGGCTGGGCTATCCGCATACATTCGTTAATTGCCCGACTGATCGAACCGTCGCCATCAGGTCGGGCGATCCCGTGCCAGGCTCCGGCGCCCCACGATGAGGTTACGCATATCGTGAAGGTGTTTCGCGAGCGATTCGTCGACCTCCAGGTGAGTCACAATCACCTGCACAGTACATGGTCGGTCCGCAGCGTTTCCCTGAATTGTTCGCCGAAATCGGCAGATGCCTTGACAATGCCCACACGGCTGAGATTTGTGTGCCTATCGCGGTCGAGCGCGGGCGGTTCGGCGAACTTAGGCGGTCACTTGAAATGCCGGCCCCACAGCACTGCAAGACGATCAATCTCGTCGCTGGGGATCTGGCTCTTGTCCGACCAGATTGCCAGTGCAAGCGCGTCGTGTGCGGGACTGGGCTGATCGCACAGCGTGGTCACGTCGGCCAGAGCTTTTTTAATCAGGGTGATGCTGGTGCTCGACGCTTTTTGCAGGTTGCCCATGATTTCTGCCAGCAGATCCTGCGGATTATCCACCTTGTGCGGCCGCCAGCAGTCGTAATCAGTGGGCAGCGCCACCAGGGCGTAGGCGATTTCAGCCTCGCGCGCCAACTTCGCTTCGGGCATGGCGGTCATGCCGATCAGATCCCCTCCCCATCGGCGGTGCATGTGTGATTCAGCCCGCGTCGAAAATGCTGGGCCTTCCATGCACACGTACGTGCCGCCGTCATGTACGGTCAGGTCATCGAGCTTTGCCGCCGCATCGAGTAACCAGCGGCGCATCACCGGACAAAATGGCTCGGCGAACTCGACGTGCACTGCCGCCTTTTCGTAAAACGTGTTGGCCCGCTTACAGGTCTTGTCGATCACCTGGTCGGCGATCACCAGATCGCCTGGTCCAATCTGCTCGCGAAGGCTGCCTGTCGCACCGCTGGCGACGATGTGCGTCACGCCCAGCGACTTGAGCGCGAAAATGTTGGCGCGATATGGCACGCTCGACGGATTGAGCACATGCCCCGCCCCGTGACGCTGAAGGATCGCCACGTCCATGTCCTGCCATCGCGTGACCACGATCGGCGCACTGGGCTTGCCAAATGGCGTTGTCGGGAAAGACTGTTCTCCCGTCTCACCACCCAACGCCTCGGCTACACCCGTGCCGCCGATGATGCCGATACGAACGGGTCGTTTGCTCATGATGAGCATCATATAATTGGACGGCTAGATGACCAAGTGAATTCGATACCCCAGTTGGCACTGTGGTTGGGCCATGATTGGGTAAGGGCGAAATGCCTATGATTTCGGGTGATGCAATGAATCCATCGGCTTCGGTCGGAGTTTACCGATGGTGACCCCCCAAACACCAGCAAAACGTTGACTTTGACCGCATGGAT
>Ga0310121_10004433_pt1 | contig 12384 bp, 10 predicted proteins | sample CB27_Tmax_986_MG_FD_203504 | JGI IMG/M metagenome (GOLD analysis project Ga0310121, IMG submission 203504) | Marine microbial communities from Western Arctic Ocean, Canada - CB27_Tmax_986 | ecosystem: Environmental > Aquatic > Marine > Oceanic | place: Canada: Western Arctic Ocean | collected...
AAAAATAATTCAAAAGGCATTGCAATCAAAGGCAAAAATTAAGGCAATACGGATAAGAAATTTTTCAGGAATGTTTGGTTTTGAACCATACTCGGGAATCAGATTGGGAAAAGAAATTGGGCAGCTTGTAAGATTTTTCGGCATTGGAGGAGTTTTCCATTCAGATGAGCTTCCTAATTACGGAATTAATGATTCCGATGTTGGTAAGATAAGAGAACATCTTGAATTAGCAGACAAAGATGGTTTTCTGATTATAGCTGGCGAAGATTCAAAGTTGGATTATGCTGTAAATTCTATAGTAAAGAGAATTCAAGATGCGGTAAACGGAGTTCCAGCTGAGACTAGAGCTGCCACACAAGACAGTGAAACTGTTTTTCTTAGACCACGTCCAGGTGCATCAAGAATGTATCCGGAAACCGACATCCCTTCGATTAGTGTAATCCCTGAAGAAGTAAAATTCGCAAGAGAAAACATTCCAAAATCATGGGATGAATCAATCGCTGAAATTCAACAAAAATACGATCTAAACCCCCAATTGTCTGAACAGATTTTTGATTCAGAATACACGGAACTGTTTGAAAAAATCTGTGAAAATAAAAAAAACTCGGCAAATTTTGTAGCCTCAATACTTTGTTCTAGTATAACAAATCTGGAGAGACAGGGACTTGACGCGACGCTATTGAAGCCAGAACACATCACAGAATCGTTTGAGCTGTTGGCATCTGGCAAAATACCTAAGGAATCATTAGAAATTATTTTCGAAAATATAATGTCTGGCAAATCAGGAAGCGTCAAAACCGCTATGCAAAGTACAGATGTTTCAAGTATGAATGAGGACGAATTAAATGGAATTTTGGATAAAATAATTCAAAAAAACATGGAACTTGTTAAGAAGTTAGGAGAGAATGCAATAACCACTATGATGGGAATTGCCATGAAAGAAGTGAGGGGCAAGGCTTCTGGAAAAATGGTTAATGATCTCCTGCGCAAAAAAATTTCAGAATTATAAAATGCGGGAAGTGGGATTTGAACCCACGAACTCCTAGGAGATAAGGATCTGAACCTTACGCCGTTGGCCAAGCTGGGCGACTCCCGCAACAAGAAAAGAAAAAACATGGAATAAGTTTCTTTTTTTGCGTTAGAGAAGACATAAAATAGTCTAGTTAATTTTCTAAGAAACTAACTATGGTCCTTCTAAAACCATTTTTAATAGAAAAAGTAGGATGCCAACCAAGTTTTTGGATTTTTGAAATGTCAGGTTTTTGAATTGTAACTGATTTATTTGCATATTTATGTTTTAAATTACTTTTCTTGATAATTTTCAAGTTCATTTCAGGAAAAATATTTGCTATAATTTTTACCAATTGATTGACACTAACAGACTGGGTTGGATTAGAAATATTATATGCCTCACCATTTTTACCTTTTAGCAAAATTGTGAATAATGCGCTAATTGTATCACTGATGTAACAAAATGGCCTAACTGTTTTACCATTTGATTTAATTATTAAATTTCTATTATTCACTACATCAGATACAAGAGATGCAAATATCCGTCCATCACTTAATTTCATTGTAGGTCCATACGTATGAAAAATTCTACCAATCTTAATAGGAATTTTTTTTTCGTTATACCAAGATGAGCACATACTCTCACCCATTCTTTTACTCTCTGCATAGCATGATCTAATATCAAGTGGATCTAAAGTTCCAAAACTATTTTCTGAAATGCTCTTTTTATGCAAATTACCATATATTGCACCACTAGATAAAAATAAAAACCCGTTAAAATTTTTATGTAATGAAATATCAAGTAGATTTTTTGTCCCAATAATATTGGGTAAAAGTGTGTCTATGGGATGATTCTGATATCGCGTTGGGTCTGCTGGGCTGGCACCATGTATGATATAATTTACTTTGGTTTTGATTTTAATTTTATGTATTACATCTTGATGAATGATTTTTAATGATGGATCATTCAAAAAGTTCTTAAATAATTTCTTTGCTTTTGTTTTATCTCTTACTAATACAAAAATTTTACATTTTTTTGAAAATTTTTGATTCAAAGCAAGTAATGTGTAAGCTAAGTATGAAGGTATCATACCAGTGGCACCAGTTATTAAAATTGATTTTCCTTCAAATTTTCCCCAAGGAATTGAAGAATTTAATATATGATTTATGTCGTCTTCAATAATTTTATTCATTCTGCTACTCAATCTCTTCATAGAAATAAAAATAACTATTAATAAAAAAGTATGAATTGAATAAACTGTAATCCATATTTAGTTGCCTTATCTTTTTGTGTTACACCACTTTTTGAAATACCTTTTCTTTCTTTGAATGTGATAGGTATTTCAATTACCCGTAAATTATTTTCAATTGCAATTTGTGTAGTAAATATTGTAACTGTAATATCATTAATTCCATCTATAAATTCATCAGAATCGCGTTTGGTAAAATCTCCAATTATTTTTTCTAATGATTCTCGTCTTATGCATCTGTAGGAACACCCAATATCTGTTAATTGAGTTACACCCAAATGTCTTGAATTAAAATACTTTAATTGAAAAAGCATTCCCAAAAATTTATTTCCCCATACAAGAAATGTGTCATTTTGGTTTGTTTTCTCACATAGCACTTGTGCCATTCTTGATCCTACTACCATATCACAGTTATCTAAATACGGAATCATTTTTGAAATATCATACCCATTGTATGTACCATCACCATCAGTAATGACAATGATGTTAGCATCAGTTTTTAATGCCTCTTTCAATCCTGTATACCAAGAATGGGCATAACCTTTGTTAGATGTTTTAGTAATTACAGTTGCACCAGCCTTTTGTGATAGTTCAACAGTTCTATCAGTACTATGATTATCTATTACAATGACTTTTTCTACATAATCTTGTTTAACAAAATCTTTAACAGTTTTTTCAATAACTTGTTCTTCGTTATATGTATGCATAGTAATACAAATTTTTTTAGATGATAATGGATAATGATTCAAATAATGAGACAGGTCAGATTTGTAACCTTTTCTTTGTTTTACAAAAATTAAAAATAATATACACCATAACACATCAACACAAATAATCCATTTAAAATATGAGGAATAATATATATCATCAAACAAAGTATTAGAACTTAAAACTTCTTGAATACCAACTGTTGACCAATAAAATATATTAATTATTATCCAGGAAATGTTGACGATAAAAAGCGCAGTAAATGTGCTAACAAGTATAAAAAAAAGTTTTTTCATAATTAATTCAGAAATATAGCAATACTTATGACTTAGGATCCTAAGAAATCAATAAAAATGGCTGATACTATAACACAAGGAAATTCTGGAATTAATTTTATTGTAAATAAACTACATTTTATTATTCCAATTATTTTTTTAATTTTTACTGCAGTTGTTGCATTTATGATAGATGATCCATCACATGACAATGATTTATTGTATTATTATTTTTCAGGAAGTGAGATTTTATACGGAGATAAAGAAAATGTTGCAGTTACAAATGCACCTGTTGGTTGGCCCATCTTATTGGCATCTGTAGATTCTCTAATTAATGATGTGTTCATCACAGGTAAGATATTTTCAGTATTAAGCGCAACTGGAATTGTCTTATTGTCATATTACATAATAAATCAAGTCTTTGGAAAGAAAATTGCTTTACTTACTCAAACATTAATTGCTATTAATCCATTTTTACATTCTGAAGCTATTATAACTCATAATGAAATGCTTCCCGTATTTCTAATTTTTGGAGCACTCTACTTCATTACAAAAAAACACCTATTGTATCAACACATTGTATGTACTGCAATTTTACTAGGTCTTTCTTTCATGTTAAGATACCAATCTTTACTGGTTTCTATTGGTATTATGATTTTTCTGTTGATTACTCTTAAGAGTAATTCAAAAATCTTTCCTATCTTATTTGTGGTTGTTTTACTATTGAGCACTTCGCCTTTATTGTTATATAATTTAGAAAATACAGGAAATTTAATCGATTCTGATTATTCTGTCTATATGCAAATGGAATCCAAATATAAGATTCCAGAAATAGAGAATGCAGTAATAGACCAGTTTAGAAATGTGCCAAATAATGAACTAATCCAATCTGAACCTCTTCTAAAAAATTACTTGTACAATGTATTAATTCATAATCCACATAGAATCTTTAATTTAGGATTAGGCTGGGATAGTTTTGCGCCTATTCCTCTTATCCCATACATCGGAATTCCGTTTGTTTTAGGAGGAGCGATTTATGTTTTTAATAATAATTTTACGAAAAGACAGCTTGTAAGTGTTGTATCTATTTCCTTTGGATTAATATTGTTCTTAGTAACAGTAGATAAACTTGAATATTTTTTTGTTGCAATTAGTCTGCCAGTTATAGTATTAGGTATTTTATCATTAAGAAAAATTGAAAAAAATATACTAGCACTACTGATTATATTTTCTAGTTTTTTGTTACTTATTTCAATTATTCCGATTAATGCACCTTGGGATTTATTTTCAATTTTGATAATACCACCAGCTTTAAGTGCCATATTTATAATAAAATCTATTCCTAAAATTATTTCAAAAATAGGTAGTCTTCTAAATCATAAAACAACTAGAATTATCAAAACATATTTAATAATTTTGATATCTATTATCGTAATTTCAAATATTTTATTTTCAATTATGCTTGAGAGAAATTTATTATTCGATGAAAATATGGATTATAAAAATATCTTATATCCAGAAAAACATGAAAAAATTGGTGCAAAATTCAAAGAAGTAGGAGATATTCTATCCAAGGAACCGGATATTCAGAATAAATATATAATTACTGGAGACCCCACATATGCCTACCTTGCAGGCAGTAAGATGATTTATTCAAAATTCACTGAAGGGAATGAAAATGATTCCATCTCTTCGTTTATTACACAAGAAAATTGGTCAGAGTTTGAAAAAGGATGGTCAGACGCAGTGAGTATACCACGTGATAGATTCGGAAAATACAATCCTCAACCAGATTACATAGTATATGATCAACGTTCTGTTAATAATAAATTGCAAATCTTGTACGATCCAAATAATCCTAACATTCCATCAAACCTTGAGTTATTATATATCTCAAATAGTAGTAAAGTAGTAATCTATAAGATCAATAATACTGATGAATGAAAAAATTGTTGTACTGTAAGCGTAACCTATTCTGACTATGATTGAGCTACTGAGTATAGTTTCAAAATTTAAGATTAGATTGAGATCTTCGCAATACTTATGATTGGTTATGACGGAAAGAAATCTAAATTGAAAGCTGTAATTTTAGCAGGTGGATATGGTACTAGAATAACGGAAGAATCATATCTAAAACCAAAGCCAATGATCGAGATAGGAGCAAAACCACTTTTATGGCATATTATGAAAACTTATTCCGCTCATAAAATTAATGATTTTATTATTTGTTGTGGATACAGAGGTGATGTGATTAAAGAATATTTTAGTAAATTTGATTCTACATTGTGGAATATTCAATTAATTGATACAGGTGAGAATACAATGACTGGTGGTAGATTAAAAAGAATTCAGGATCATATAGACGATACTTTTTGCGTGACTTACGGTGATGGGCTTAGCGATGTTGATATCAGTAGTTTAATAGAATTCCATAAAGAAAAAAAATCCATAGCTACACTAACAGCTGTTCATCCCCCAGAAAGATTTGGTGTACTAAATCTAAAAGAAGATTATGTTACGGAGTTCCATGAAAAACATAGCGGTGAATCTTCTTGGATAAATGGAGGATTTTTTGTGTTTGAACCGGAAATTTTTGATTATTTACATGATGATTCAACTATCTTGGAGAGAATGCCATTAGAAACTTTAGCAAAAGAACACAAACTAACTGCGTTTAAACATCATGGATTTTGGCACCCAATGGATACTCTAAGAGATAAAATACATTTAGAAACTTTATGGACTTCAGAGAAGGCACCATGGAAAAATTGGTAAAATGTTGTCAGAAAATCTATTTAATGGAATTTTTAAAAACAAAAATGTTCTTGTTACTGGGCATACTGGATTTCAGGGATCGTGGCTATCACTTTGGTTGAAATTACTTGGTTCAAATGTAGTTGGATACGCTTTGGAACCACCTACACAACCATCATTATTTGAAACACTCTCATTAGAGCATGAGGCTAAACACATAATAGGAGATTTGCGTGATAAAGAAAAACTATCTAGTGTTATAAACCAAAATCAACCTGAAATTATTTTTCATCTTGGAGCGCAAGCACTTGTAAGAAGATCATATAAAGAACCTTTAGAAACATTGGAAACGAACATTATGGGAACTGCAAATCTTTTAGAATCGATTCGTAATTGTCCAAGTGTTAAAGTTGTAGTTATCATGACTAGCGACAAATGCTATGATAACACACACAGTGAACATCCACACGCCGAAAATGATCCAATGGGTGGATTTGATCCATATAGTGCAAGTAAAGGGGCAGCTGAATTAGTCACATCTTCATACAGAAACTCATTTTTCAGTCATGCAAATTTGACTCGAATTGCTACAGTAAGAGCTGGTAATGTAATAGGTGGGGGGGATTGGGCTGAAGATCGCCTAATACCAGATTCTATAAGATCTTTGATGAAAAATCAAAGTGTTGGAATTAGAAACCCAAATGCAAAAAGACCATGGCAATACGTTCTTGAGTCTATTTCAGGCATGTTATGGTTAGCGGCAAAAATGTTTGAAGAGGATAAATTTAATGAGGCATGGAATTTTGGTCCGGATATAAGTTCTGATTCTTTACAAGTAGAAGACATAGTAAAAAGAACCATAAAAAATTGGGGTTCAAAAAGTACCATCAAAATGCAAAACAATTCTGATATATTACATGAATCAGAATCTTTGCAACTAGACTCCTCAAAAGCAAATCAACGTTTAGGTTGGAAAAATGTGTGTTCAATAGATCAAGCATTATATGAAACAGTTGAATGGTACAAAACTTATCATGAGAATAACAAAGATATGAAACAATTTACGATTAGCCAGATAAAAAATTACATATCTTATGGGCAACAAAGTAATTTAGCGTGGGCAAAACAGGAAAATTAGAATGGCTACAGATTTAGATAATTTGCGTGTTCCATATGGATTAGCTGTTCATGATCATGAAGAGGAAAATGCTGTACTCGAAGTTATAAAAAATCATAAGACAATCATGGGAGAAAAGGTAAGTAAATTTGAAAACAAAATTGCTGCGCTATTTGGAAAGCAATTTGGCACAATGGTTAATTCAGGTTCATCAGCTAATCTACTTACATTTGAGATACTTGGTATTCCAGAAAACGCTGAAATAATTACTCCGATTCTAACTTTTCCAACTACATTATCTCCAATTATAAAAAAAGGATTAGTTCCAGTTTTTGTTGATGTTGAACCAGAAACTTATGTTGTAAATATTGATCAAGTTGAACAGTCTATTACTGATAAAACAAAAGCATTAATGATTCCATCTCTTTTAGGAAATGTTCCAGATCTCAAAAGACTGAGAAAAATTGCAGATGATAATAATTTGATTTTTGTGGAAGATTCTGCGGATACTTTGGGTGCAACCTTTGATGGAATTCCTACTGGAAAATTTTCTGATATATCCACTACAAGCTTCTATGGTTCACATATTATTACTGCAGCAGGAGAAGGTGGAATGATTTGTTGTAATAATAAAAAATGGGACGAAAAATTTAGGATTTTACGTGGTTGGGGTAGAACATCTGCAATAAACGAATCAGAAAAACTTGAAGATAGATTCAACATAAAATTAGATGATATCCCCTATGACTCCAAATTTATTTTTGAAGAAATTGGCTATAATTTTTTACCATCCGAAATAAGTGCTGCATTTGGATTAATTCAACTACAGAAGTTAAAGAAATTTGCTGAAATAAGGCAAAGAAATTTTGAAAAATTGTATTCGTTTTTTTCATCTATCAAATTTTTTAATCTTCCGAGAAAACTTCCACAAGTAGAAACATCTTGGCTAGCTTTTCCTTTGACAATTAATTCAGATGCACCTTTCACAAGATTAGAACTTGTTAAATATTTAGAGTTGAATGGTATTCAAACTAGACCAGTTTTTACTGGTAATGTATTGCGTCAACCAGCATTCAAAAAAATTAATTACGGTAAACACATATCAGTCAACGATTTTCAGGTTGCAAATAATATTATGAAGAATTCGTTCCTAATAGGATGTAACCATGGATTAAATGATCAGCATATTAATAAAATTCAACAAACTTTCTTGTCTTTCCTTCAAAAAATTTAATTCTATTACAAGTTTAATTATATCATGAAAAAGAAAACTGCTTTAGTTACTGGAGCTTCAAGAGGAATTGGTAAATCAATTAAGGAATCACTATTGAATGAGCAAATTGAAGTGTTCTCACCATCTAGAAATGAATTAGATCTTTCGTCTTCCGAATCTATAGATAATTTTTTAACAAATCTTTCTACACCTGTTGATATCCTTGTAAATAATGCTGGCATCCTAAAAGTTGGACGATACAATGAGCTATCTTCAGATGATTTTCAAGAAATTTTGCAAATTAACGTAGTAGCACCATTTAAGCTTATTTCTGGAATTGTAGAATCTATGAAACGGAAGAAATTTGGTAGGATAATAAACATTAGTTCTATCTGGGGTCAAAAATCAAGAGAAGGCAGAAGTATTTACTCATCTAGCAAGGCTGCATTGGATGCTTTAACAAAATCTTTAGCATTAGAATTTGCTTCATATAATGTATTGATAAATTCAGTCGCACCAGGATATGTTGATACAGAATTAATTACAAAATATAATACAGATTTAGAACTTGAGAAAATTAAAAAAACAATTCCGATACAGCGTTTTGCAAAAAAAATTGAAATATCTGAGCTAGTGAAATTTCTGTGTTCGGAAGAAAATTCATACATCACAGGTCAAATTGTGACGATTGATGGTGGGTATATCTGTAAATAAATTGATTATAGATACTAACAATTTTTAGATACGAATGATAACAAAGTAATATGAAAAAACAATCAGAAATTTCCAATCGAATAGATGGTCAACCTATGTTTAAACTTCTTGAGAAAGTTAAAAATCTTGAAAGCCAAGGAAAAAATATTATTCATTTTGAAATAGGCGATCCGGATTTTGATACGCCGGAAAATATTTCAAATGCTGCTATAAATGCAATCAAAAACGGAAATACACATTATGTAAGCTCTTTTGGTTTAACGGAATTTAGACAAAAAATTTGTGAAGTTACTGAAAGATCTAGAGGATTTAAACCAGATTTGGAACAAATACTTGTCACACCTGGAGCAAACATTGCAATTTTTTATGCAATTAGCTGTCTTGTTGATCCAGGTGAAGAAGTGATAGTTCCTGATCCTGGGTTTCCTACTTATTATTCTACAATCAAAATGTGTAATGTATCTCCTATACGTGTACCAATTCTAGAATCAAATGAATTTAGAATGAATCCTACTGATATAGAAAAATGCATTACTGAAAAAACAAGATTAATTATAATTAATTCACCTCAAAATCCAACTGGTTCTGTAATGACAGAAGAAGAAATAAAGATCACATATGAAATTGCTGAAAAACATGATGTGTTTCTTTACAGTGATGAAATTTATGCTAGAATGATCTATGATGATGCTAAATTTAGTTCTCCTGGCATTTTTGACAAATGTAAAGAACGTACAATTATTTCAAATGGATTTAGTAAAGCATTTGCTATGACTGGATGGAGATTAGGTGCAGTAATTGGACCATCTAATGTAATAGAAAAAATGAGGTTGTTGCTTGAAACAACTTCGTCATGTGTTTCGCCGTTTATACAAGTAGCAGGAATGGAAGCGATAGGTGATAATCAGAAAGGTCAAAAAATTATGGCCGATGAGTATCTGAAGAGAAGGGATATTATCACAAGTGGGATAAATTCCATTGATGGGCTTAGTTGCATTAAGCCTGGTGGTGCGTTCTATGTTTTTGTTAATATTAAAAAAACTGGGATGTCAAGCAATCAATTTTGTGAATTTATTCTTGAAGATGCAAATGTTGCAATGTTGCCTGGAACGAGTTTTGGTCAATTTGGAGAGGGATTTGTCCGAATTTGTTATGCTGTTGACCAAATTCAAATAAATGATGCAATTAAAAGAATGAAAAAATCAATAAGCAAGTTAGATATGGAATGATTTATGCGTGTAGCGGATTTTGTTGCAAATTTTATTGTTGAGGAACTTAATGTAAAACAAGTTTTTACAATAACAGGAGCAGGAATAATGCACCTGACTGATGGATTAGCATGTAATAAGAAACTTCAAACAATATGTCCTCATCATGAACAAACTGCTTCTATGGCATTAGAAGCATATTCACGTGCTTCCGAAAATTTTGGTGTTGGTATATTCACTACAGGGCCAGGAAGTACTAATGCTATAACGGGATTAGCAGGAGCGTGGCAAGATTCAGTTCCATGTTTGTTTATTTCTGGGCAAGTAAAACTTGCTGAGGCATCATCTCAATCGGGAATAAAAAAATTACGCCAGTTTGGTGTTCAAGAATTAGATATTATTCCTATTGTTGAATCAATCACTAAATATGCTGTGACAGTTACACAACCTGAAAAAATAAGATATGAGTTAGAAAAGGCGGTGCATATTGCAAAATCAGGAAGGCCGGGACCGGTCTGGGTTGAAATTCCTATGGATGTACAGAGTGCTAAAATTACTCATGAGCTAGAAAAATTTGAAATCAAGCAATCTGAAAAACCAAAAATAAATGAGAAGCAAATTGATCTGATAATAAAACTATTACAAAATGCAAAACGTCCAATAATAATTTCAGGTCAAGGAGTAAGAATTGCTGGAGCTATAGAATTACTGACTAAGTTAGTAAAATTATTTGAAATTCCTGTTGTTACTCCTTATCTAGGAATTGATACTATCAGGCATGATGAGAAATCATACATTGGAAAAACTGGTGTGAAAGGTGAACGAGCAGCAAATCTTGCAATGCAAAATTCAGATTTAATATTATCGATAGGTTCTAGTTTACATGTTTCTGTTATTGGATATAACTATAAACAATTTGCACGTGAAGCTAAGAAGATTGTTATAGACATAGATGAAATCTCTCATAAAAAACAAACAATAGATATTGATCAATTTGTACATGCAGACGCAAAGGATTTTCTAAATATTTTGATTAAAAAGTCAATAAAGAATAAAATTTCAAAATATACTTCATGGTTAAAAAAATGTGATGAATGGAAAAATAGATACCCAACATGCTTAGATAATTATAAAAATACAAAAAATGAAATAAATTCATATTTCTTAATTGATCAAGTTTGTAAAAACTCAAAAGCCGGAGACATATTTGTTTCTGATGCAGGAGGAACATTTTATGCTGTTTCCCAAGCAGTTACTTTAACAAAACCAAATCAACGATACATACCTTCTAGTGCCATGGCTACAATGGGATATAGTCTTCCAGCTGCAATAGGAATAGCAGTTGCGACAGATAATAGAGTGATTTCATTCACGGGAGATGGATCATTACAGCAAAATATTCAGGAATTTCAAACGTTAGTAGAGTATGACTTACCAGTAAAACTATTTGTTTTAAATAATGATGGATATCATTCTATTCGTACATCACAAACAAACTATTTTCAAAAACGATATATTGGTGAAAGTTCAAAATCTGGAATTTCTTTTCCAGACACTCTTAAAATTGCTAAAGCGTATGGTATAAAGGCAGTTAGAATTAACCAACCATCTCAAATTCTTAATACTATTAATGAAGTTCTAAATTATGAAGGACCAGTAGTGTGTGAAGTCATAGTTCCTAGAGAACAAGAAATAATTCCTACTGTTGCATCAAGAGTAAATGATGATGGAACAATGTCATCACGGCCACTAGAAGATATGTATCCATTTTTAGATAGAAAAGAATATCAAAGTAATATGTTTGTTGAAGAAATTTAATATAAAATAGTTTATCTATTAAATTCATGGAATTTAGAGAGATATATTGTGATAGTTGTAAGAAAGTGCTTGCTAGATACAATGTAAAATATTACTCGGAAGATATGGTTGCTGGGCTAATTCAGACGATACATGTTACGCACACTCGTGGTGGACATCATGTAAAAATTCAGAAAAAAAAATCTGAAATCGGTTAAAATTCAGTGTTAATTAAACGAATCTTCTAACTCCTTTAACAAATCTTTTTGGTGCTTGCTTAGTTTTTTTGGAATATTAACTACCAATCTAACATATTGATCACCTCTACCTCTAAGTC
>Ga0310121_10004434_pt1 | contig 12384 bp, 8 predicted proteins | sample CB27_Tmax_986_MG_FD_203504 | JGI IMG/M metagenome (GOLD analysis project Ga0310121, IMG submission 203504) | Marine microbial communities from Western Arctic Ocean, Canada - CB27_Tmax_986 | ecosystem: Environmental > Aquatic > Marine > Oceanic | place: Canada: Western Arctic Ocean | collected...
AGAACCTGCGCGAGCCGCCTTGATGATCCAGGCGATTGCCGACCGCAAGGAGACGGTCATCCTTGCGGCGGTACTCAAAGCCGCCGAACAAGGTCCCCAACGCGTCCGTTTGGCAGCTATCGACGCGCTCGGACGTATCGGAGACACTTCCTGTCTGCCGGCGCTGATGGAGATTGCGATCGTTGCGGACGTGGAGTTAGCAACCGCAGCGAAGGCGACACTTGCCCGTATTCCCGGTGAGGATGTCGACTCGCAGATTACCGAGCTCCTCCCTGCGGCGGAGGGTAAAAGTTATCCGTTGCTGATCGAGCTGGTCGGGCTGAGACGAATCGAAGCGATGCCAGAGCTGCTGAGAGCGCTCGACCATTCTGACGGCGGTTTGCGTCAGGCGGCACTGATCGCCTTAGGCGAAACAGTCACTCTCAAGGATCTTTCTGTGCTGGTTTCACAGGTCGTGGCACCGAAACATTCTGAGGACGTAACGGTAGCCCAACAGGCGCTGAAAGCCGCCAGCGTTCGCATGCCGGATCGCGAGGCATGTGCGGCTGAAATCGCAGTGGCCCTCGAGCGCTCGCCGGCGGCAACGAAGCACACTTTACTGGAAATTTTGGCCGAAGTTGGTGGCAACAAAGCTATGAAAACACTTGGCATGGCAGCCAAGAGTGACAACGGGGAACTTCAGGATACCGCCAGCCGTTTGCTCGGTAAATGGAATAGCTTGGACGCGGCGCCAGTTCTGCTGGAGCTGGCAAAAACTGCGCCTGGCGACAAGTACCAAGTCCGAGCGCTACGCGGTTACATAGGTCTGGCGCGGAAGTTCGCAATGCCCGCGCGACAGCGCGCCGAGATGTGCCAGACGGCGCTCGACGTTGCCCAGCGGCCTGAAGAGCAGAAACTGGTCCTCGATGTGCTGAAACTCCATCCGAGTGCCGAGACGCTGAAGCTGGCCCTCCGTGCCATGGAGGTTCCCGAATTGAAAGAAGAGGCGACGCAAGCCAAGCAGGCGATCGAACAAAAGGTCAACCGCAAGTGAACCTGCTGCCCGCTAAAGCAAACGCTATTGCCCACGAAAGATGATTTCGCGGAACGAAGTCCATTCACTCGGCGAAGGCTTGTGATTTTCGCCGCACACCAGATTGGTGATCCACTCGTCGGTGCGGCGCAAACGTTCGGACAACTGTTCAAGACTATTCATCGCCAGTTTAAAGGCGACTGGATTGCCGGCGGCGCACAACACGTCGTAATCTTTGCGGGCTAACCGTAGTAGTTCCATGTTGGTCAGCGCAATGACATCTGCCGAATGGGGAGCGGCATGGAAGAATGACATTTCACCGAACTGCATATGGGGCTCCAGCTTCGCCAGGTTCAGTTGGCATCCTCCGTCGGTGCGACGCGTGACTTCACATTCGCCTTTTAAGATAAACCACAGGTTCTGAACCAGCTTACCCTGCGTGATAATCTGCTCGCCCGCGTCAACTTTTACACGGTGGCCAATCGCCAGAAATTCGCCCCGTTCGCTGTCGCTCATGCCTTGAAAAATGGGTAGCTGGGCCAAAGAGTCGTTGGTCATTGTTAATCTCCGCAGTCACGAGAGGCGAGAGGCGAGTCGCGAGAGGTTCCGTTGTCTGGCAACTCTTACGTTATTCCAGCCAATACTGTCGCTCGCCCGACTCGGCTAATGCCTTGCATAAACGCCGCTGTACGGAGGCTGACGTTGCGCTCGCGGGAAAGTTCCCACACTTCTTCAAACGCATTGCTCATGACGCGTTCCAACTCCTGGCGTACCCGGTCGAGATTCCAGCTGTAATATTGACGATTCTGGGCCCATTCAAAATAACTGACCGTCACGCCGCCTGCGTTCGCCAAGATGTCGGGTACAATCACGACGCCACGCTCGGTCAGCAGGTCGTCGGCGTCGGGACGGACAGGAGCGTTAGCGGCTTCGATAATGAGCGGCGCCTTAATACGCGGAGCATTTGCGGCGTTGATCACTCCACCCAGCGCTGCGGGAATCAGTAGCTCGACGTCGAGTTCCAACAGCGCTTCATTCGTGATCTTGTCCGCTTCCCCCCATCCCTCCAAGCTGCGCCGATGTTCGTGGGCATAGCGAGTCGCGGCCGGGATATCGAGACCTTCTTCTCGAAAGTAAGCGCCGCTGATATCGCTGATCGCAACGACTTTGCATTGGGCATCATGCAGAAACATTGCCGCGTGCGAGCCGACATTGCCAAAGCCTTGAATGGCCACTCGCGTCTTTTGCGGTTTGTGACCAAGACGCCCGATCGTCTTGATTGCCAAGATGCCCACGCCGCGGCCGGTCGCTTCTTCGCGGCCAGGAATTCCATAGTGTTCGACAGGCTTCCCAGTGACTACGCCGGGATTAAAACCGTGGTACTTATTGTGCTGGTTCATAATCCAGGCCATCACCTCGGCATTGGTGCCCATGTCGGGCGCCGGAATGTCGTGGTCGGGGCCGATGATGTCGTGGATCTCGTCAACGAACTTGCGGGTGATCCGCTCCAGCTCGCGATTGCTCAGCGAACGGACATCGACAGCGATTCCCCCTTTCGCACCGCCATAGGGGATATTTACCACGGCCGTTTTCCATGTCATTAGCGAAGCAAGGCTGCGGACTTCGTCGAGGTCGACTTCGTGATGGAATCGCAATCCGCCCTTCATCGGCCCGCGGGAGTTGTCATGTTGGACGCGGTAGCCGATGAGCGTTTCGAGGTCGCCGTTGTCGCGTTCGATCGCAATTTGCACCTGCACCTCGCGCTTGGCCGTCAGCAGTAGGGTGCGCATATTGTCGGTCAATTCCAATTGATCGGCTGCACGACTGAAATAATGCTTGACCGCCTCGAAAGATTTCATGTTCACTCGGGGACTGATTTTGATTTGAAACGGGTTCTAGTCAAAGGGTGGCACTTCGGTCGATAATAAGGCCTAGCAGCCTATTGATAAAGTGCTTCGATAAAGCCAAATCCCAATTACTTGGTCGAATGACGTTGTCGACCGGCTGCTAAGGCGGGCTGCGGCAAGCAAAACCTGACAGCAAGGCGACCATCGGGAGCTAGTGACGTCGTGGAAGAGAATCCCTTGAAGATACGCATAGCGGAACAAACCGTGGCGGCGCGGGCGGCCGGTCGGCGGCATAGCGGAGGCTCGTGGCTGACTGCTGGTGTTATACTACTGCTGCTGCTGCTCGCCGGCGGAATTTTCTTGGCCTGGCCGCGTCCTATTGAGCGGCCAACCTCCGTATTACCCGATCGAGTCCAACCGACCAACCAAACTAAGCTCGCAGCCGATACAGATGCGCAGCTGGCCGATCCCACTCAGCAAGAATTAGTAGCTGACGACGGCGAATCGCTTTGGATATCGCCGACGGCAGGCCAGCCGATTGAAAGAGGCTATCTGCTTCCTGGTACGCAGCTGATCCTTCACATTCGCGTGGCCGATCTGCTTGAGCACGCAGAGGGTAATAAAATATTCGCTGCACTTGGCCTTTGGGGGGAGCAAGTCGCCCAGCAATTGGCAAGCTCGACCGGCGCTGAATTGCGAGAGATGGAGACGTTATTGGTCGGAATTCGTGCTACACGCAGCGGTAGCTTGGACTACACGTTGCGAATACGGTTAAGTCAACCGTGGCTGGAGAAAGAGTTGGCCAATCGGCTACCCAATGGCCATGCGGCTGCAGGGCGCGACCAAGCCTACTATGTTCAAAACGAACGCGCCTGTTTTTTGCCGAGTCAGTTGGGAGGCAAAGTCCTAGTTTCCTGCCCGGCAGAAGCTTTACCGGAATTAGATCCTACAGGTGGAACCCTGTTTGCCCGCGAGCTGGCGCGCGTGCTGCAACGAACCGACGCGACGCGAATGGCAACGCTCGTCTTTGCCGGCAAGTTTTTGCAGATTAGCGGAGAGAAATTCTTGTCAGGGACGGGCGCACCATTGCGGGCAGCATTGGTTGACTTTCTTGGCGACGAAGCGACCGCCACACTGCTTAGCGCGCATTGGGATGAGAACTTTTTCCTGGAATTACAATCGACCGTCGCACTCAACCAGCGTCCCCACCGATTTGCCGGCCTGTTGCAGAAACGGGCCACTGCGTCCTCCGATCGCATCGAAGACGCGCTTCTTACCGAGCCACCGCATCTTTACGGTCGCAAAGTGCTAGCCCGATTTCCGGCGATGCTGCGCAAGCTTGGCAACTACACACGCTCTGGCGAAGAGGAGGGTTTCAGCGTATTGCGCAGTTACTTGCCAGTCACCGCCGGCCACAATTTGCTAATGGCTACCGAACTGTTCCTCAACTCCCCAGCCAGCCAAGGCGTCTCCGCTCGCGACGTTATCGCAGTCGAATCTTCTCCTGAGCCGCAGTCGGTCGACCAACGCCTGGAGCAGACTATCTCGCTCGTTTTTCCGAAAGAAACGCTCCAGAGAGCCGTAGAAATGCTTTCAGAAGACTTGGGCGTGCCGATCGAAATCGCCGGCCGTGACCTACAATTAGAGGGGATCAGTAAAAACCAGTCGTTCGATCTCGACCTGCGCGACCGACCGGCATCGGACATTCTGCTGGCCGTGCTGGCGCGGGCTAACCCCGATCGTACGGCCAGTGGCCCGGGTGATCCGAAGCAGAAATTGGTGTACGTCATCCGCGACAAGATCGGGCACCGGCCATGCGCAATCGTTGTGACGACACGCGCAGCTGCCGGCCGTCGGGGTGAAAAGCTGCCGGCCATTTTTGATACGGCACCGCGCTGAGTTGTTACAATAGATAGCTGAATGACGAATGACACATGACGACACCGCGAGTGATGGAGTTTGCCTACACGTCTCGGTCGTTGCCGCTGTTTGCGAAGAAAATATTTCTGTCTGTGAGTGCCGACCGTGGAGTTGTTTAAAATTACCTGTGTGACGTGCCAAGCGGGGCTGTCGGTGCGCAACGAAGCGCTGCTTGGGCAGATCGTCGCTTGCCCTCGCTGTGGTAGTATGGTCGAAGTTGCAGCGCCGACCCTTGCAAGTGATTCCGGTGCTGCCATTGCCGAGCCACCGGCCGCTTCTCAGCCGCCGAGTTCTCTTGCTACCGGTTCTCTTTCTGCCAATTCACCAGCAACCAGTTCTTCGGCAACCGGTGCTCTGGGAATCGGGGCTTCCGTTCCCGGGCTCCCTGCACTGGAGTCTTCTGCTGGGCAGCCTCTCGAAGCAACCAGCGAGGTTGCTGCTGCGACAGAGGAAGCAGCGCCGTCGGTGGCCAGCCACGAGGCAGTGCAGGCGAGCGCGGCGGTTGCCAAATACCAATTGATCGTCTGGTCGCTAGCGAGTTTTTTGATTGGAGCAGCCTTGGTGGGAGTTATCTTATTTTCACGTGGTGATTCGGGTGTCGAGGCGACAGCGCTAGCTCCAAATAATATGAAAATCAATGACGTCGAGGCGACTGTCGATCCAACACCAGGTGTGGCCGATCTGCTATCGCAAAACGACACGGTAGCCGATACTCCCGCAGTTGTTGAAAAGCGGTCGGCTGAATTTGGCGGCAGGGGCGTACTCGTCGAGGGCGCAGCTGACGGAGAATTGCTCACCCCAGCCAACGATCGATCAAGCGTAGCTGCAGAGCCCGTGAATGGACCGACGAAGCAGCCAGAACCGCACGATCTCGAGGAGTCGCTGCCCGAGGAGTCGCTGCCCGACAGGTTGCCGGCGGCAGCACCTGCCGCTTCCCCTGAACGGGCGCCGCGGTTAGCTCGGCGGCTTGATCCGCTCGCGCCCAATCCCCTCGATTGGGATCCCCTCGATTGGGATTCCGAAAGTTTGACTCTTGAAACGGTCGACCAGCCAGCTGATGTAGCGACAACTGCCTTTGAGCCTCCCGTGCCAGAATCCCCCGCGATACACGCAGAAGTTTCCGAAGAAGTCCCTTCGACGGCACCTCTGGTTCGTCGTGGCCCTGCTGGCGGTCCGGCGGGTGTCGGCAACGCCAGCCAGCGCGACGCTGACAAGCAATTAGCGCTGCTGATCCCTGCGGTGAAGGTCGATCAACTTCCGCTGTTAGATTGCTTGCGGCTGTTTTCACAGCTGTCTGGTGTGCCGGTGAGTGTCGCTCCCGAGCAACTGTTGATGGCGGGCATCAACCCACAAAAAAAAGTTTCACTGCACGTGAGCGAAATCAGCCTGGGCGAAATGCTTACTCAGGTGCTTAAGCCGCTACGGCTCGAGCACGAGGCGCATGGCCCACAGGTCGTGGTGGTCCGCCAGGAAGCAACCAAGATTCGCGAGATCAACTACCCTATCGACGACTTGCTCAATTCCTCCACTAGCGCAGCAGAACTCGCCGGCTGGGTCGAACAAGTGGTCGCCCCCACGACGTGGCAAGCTGCGGGAGGGAAGGGCACGCTAGAAACATCGGCTGGCAGCCTGCGGATCACGCAAACGCAGCAGGTTCAGTACCAAGTACTGATTCTGCTGGAGCAATTACGACTCGCCAGAAAACTGCCCCCTCGCAGCCGTTACCCAGTCGAGCGTTTAGCTGGCACACCCGCCCACCTGATGGTCAGCGAGAAATTGAGCGCGTCGACAACTTTCACGTTTTCACAATACGCGGCACTCGACGAGATTTTTGTCCATTGGCAAACCGAACTTGGAGTGCCATTGCTGATCGATTGGCCTGCGCTTGCCGGGGCTGAGCTTTGGCCAGATTCAAGAATCGCCTGTGCGATCATCGACCAGCCTTGGGGCATCGCATTAGAAAAGGTTCTTGAGCCACTGGGGCTCGGTTGGCGAGCGGCTACAGGAGGCTCGATTGAAATCACGTCGGCCGAAAAAGTCCTGAACGAGCCGCAGCTGCGACTCTATCCGTTGCGGCGCGACTTGGACCGTAATGGCGAGGCGATGTTGAACCAGCTACGCGCGCTTGCGAGGCAGCAATCGGCTGAAGTTACCAGCGCAATTCTCTACGACCCCGCCGGAAAAATTCTGTTGTCGTACCAGCCGGCGGCGGCGCAGCGACTCCTGCAGCAGCAACTGCAGCGTGATTAACTGTTGACGGACGACTGATCGGTCTGGCTCGAACGCGAGAGAGTAGGGGCGGACCGTCAGGAGAGCTGCAAAGTCAGGAATTAAGTGGCATCCGGAAAATAGTTTTCCGTTATTTGGCGAAGCGGTTACACTGACGGCGAGGGCGTCTTTCAATAATATAAAGAAACGATTCTCGCAAAGGCGCAAAGATCGCAAAGAATGGATTAGAAGGATAACAATGCCCACAAGAAGCAATTCCTGACGTATCTCAAGTTCACTGGAATGAGGCTTGGTTACCTACTCAATTTTGGAGAGGCTATGATGAAGGCTGGGATCACCCGGACCGTCAACGGTATCTTGCGAGTAGCAGAGGTCTTGGCGATCTTGGCGTCTTGGCGAGAGGCAATCTGGATTCGAGTGAGGGCTGCCTGTAAGTCATGCAAAAATGCATTGCGCATACGGGGATCTTCCAATTGACAAAACGTAGCGAGAAGAGTTTCGGAATGCAACCTGCAGGCTCCTTTTTAGAAAAGAGCCACCATGATGCACGCTACTACGGACTGGAAAATACTACCGTTCGGGAAAAAGAACTATGCAGTTCTCCTGCGTTTTTGACCACATGGTTATCCAAGAAATATCTGCTTTGATACAATGGTGGCAAAGTTGAGCTAGCCGCGGTTGAATCACCAAATTGCTCGAGCCGTCCTGCGCGAAGCGAGTTCACCCAGCGCCCAATGTGCGCTCAACCGCTGCAGCGATCTTTCGGCACCCGGCCATTGTTTCCTCGAACTGTTCGAAATTGAGCGACTGATAACCGTCGCTTAGTGCCTTGCCGGGGTCCGGGTGGACTTCGATAATCAATCCGTCAGCGCCGGCGGCGATCGCGGCGCGTGACATCGATGGTACCAATGCCGTATGGCCGGTGCCGTGGCTAGGGTCGACGACGATCGGCAAATGTGTCCGCTCTTGTACGTAAGCGACCGTGGCGAGTGGCAAAGTGAAACGGGTATGGGCTTCGAAAGTGCGGATGCCCCGTTCGCAAAGCATGACGTTGTGGTTGCCGCCGTCGAGAATATACTCGGCGGCTAACAGCCATTCGTCCACCGTCGCGCTAGGGCCTCGCTTTAGGAGTACCGCCCGTGGCGATTGTCCGGCCGCTTCTAGCAGTCGATAATTTTGCATATTGCGGGCGCCGATTTGCAAGACGTCGGCGTATTCGCTTACGAGCTCGACGTCGTCGGGTGAAACAACTTCAGTCACGATCGCTAGTCCGGTCTGCTGGCGAGCCTCTGCCAGCAACTTGAGGCCTTCTTCTTTCATGCCTTGAAAGCTGTAGGGGCTGGTGCGAGGCTTGAAAGCACCGCCTCGCAGGGCTGAAGCGCCTGCTTTTTTGACGGCGTGAGCTGCGGAGATTATTTGTTCCTCGCTTTCGACCGAGCAAGGACCGGCGATGACGCCGATTTGCCCGTTGCCGACCGTCAAGCTACCGGCACGGATGACGCTTGGCTCCGGTTTGACTTCACGGCTGGCCAGCTTGTATGGAGCGAGTATCGACATCACTTCATCGACGCCCGGGTTGCTCTCCAATGCGCTGATACCGGCGATTCGCTCCTCGCCCACCGCCGCGACGACAGTCCGCTCTGTGCCGCGAATGACATTGGCTTTGAGGCCTCGAGCTTCGACATCTTGAATCACGGTTTCGAGATTTTGCTCCGACGCGTTACTCTTCATGACGATGATCATTGCTTTTTACTCCAATCGCGAGTGGGCAGTCGACAGCCGGCAGTCGGCAGTTATCGGCGAGATCGCTACGCGATCTTCGAACTGCCCAATGCCCACCATCAACAAAAAAAGCCCCGAGAACCGTAGGGGTACTCAGGGCTGAGAAAGGCAAAAGTAATTGTTGAGCTACTACTTACGCACGTCCTCCGGCCCCGCTACCAAAAAAGTAGCGAGTAAAGATAAACCAGAAAAATGTAAGGTAACGGGTCATGTTGATTCCATTGTTAGCACGATTGGCAGTGAAGGCAAGCATGGAGCTGAAAAATAACCGCCGCAGCTAGTCGCTATGGCTGCGGAGTTTTGATGTGTAGGCAGCATTTCTGCTCTTTTCTTCCGCTCCCGTAGGGACAAGGTTCACTGTGACCGATCGTAATTCGCTCACGTCATCTTGGCGCTTAGGGGGTTTCAAGTGCTTCGGCGGGTGGCATTTGCTGACGATCTTTCGGCAGAGCTTTTGCCAGACCGGGTAACCTGTCAGCACCGGTGGGGACATACAGGCTCGATCCTGTGAAATCGTCACCGATCGGTTCCGCCTGGCCCCCCAAGTGTTTGGCCAAAAAAGCTTCGGTCACGGCGTTGAACGACATGCGATTTTGCTCGCCCGAGAAACCGTGGCCTTCGTCCGGGTAGAGCACATAGGTCACCGCGATTTTCTTGGCAGTCATGGCCTCGACGATCTGGTCGGCTTCGAGCTGCGTGACGCGCGGGTCGTTGGCACCTTGGCCAATCAACAGCGGCCGCTCGATCTTGTCGACGATGCTCAGCGGCGAACGGTCGAGCAGTGCTGCCTTGCCTTCCGCGGTGTCGACGTCGCCGACCCGGATTTTCATCACCGGCATGAACGGAGCCCAGTAGTCGGGCACGTTTTCCATCAGCGTGACCAGGCTCGATGGACCGACAATGTCGACGCCGCAGGCGAATACTTGGGGCGTGAAGGTGAGCCCGACCAGGGTGGCGTAGCCGCCGTAGCTGCCGCCCATGATGGCGACTTTTTCACGTTGGGCGATACCTGCGTCGACAGCCCACTGTACGGCGTCAATCAGATCGTCGTGCATCTTGCCGGCCCACTCTCCGTTGGCGGCATTGATAAAGTTCTTGCCAAAACCGGTCGAGCCGCGATAGTTAACGCTAAGTACCGCATAACCGCGATTGGCCAGCCATTGATGAGACGAACTGTAGCCCCACTCGTCGCGCGCCCAAGGGCCACCATGCACGTCGAGCACCATCGGCAAAGGTTTTTCAGGGTGACCATCACCGTCGACGTCACTACCAGTGGGCAATGTGAGGTACGACACAAGATTCAGCCCGTCGCGGCTTTTGATCACCGGAGTGTGCATCTTGGCCAGCTCGTATTGATCGAGATCGTCACGGCTGCTGAACAAGAATTCGGTTTGCTTTTTCGCTCGGTCATAAAGATAGAATTTTAGCGGTCCGTCGTCGAGCAGAAATGCTACCGTCCAAAGCTGGTCGTCAAGCGTACGACTGGTGACGATCAATTCGCCATCTTCGACGGTGGCTAAGTATTCGAGGTCGGGCCGGATCGAATCGTCGAGAATCGTCCACTCGCGACGCGAGTACGTGAATCCGACCGCTTGGATGGTTTTTTCGGTCGGGTGGACGAGCAATTCGCCGACGTCGGCGCGCGGGTCTTCGGCAATCAGCGTTGTTTCGTCCGAGTTTAGGTCGACAGCAAATAGCGCGCCGGTGTCGCGGTCGCGGCTGTCTTGCACGTAGAGCACCTGGCCCGTTTTGTCGAAGCCAGCCGGACCAGTCGTCATGGCGTCTGCAGGACCGGTCTTCATGAACTCATCCCACTGGGCGTCAGCACCGGTCTCGCCGGCGGTCTTCGGCTTGAGCAAGACCTGTCCGCCGTCGGGTGTGAACGTGAATGCGAAGCGGATCTGGAAATCGTCGTCAGTTACGTAGGCAGCTACGCCTTGGTTTTCTTGAATCAGTTCGCGGACTCCCGTTTCGATGTTGACGCGGTAGACGTCATGCAGCTGCCCGATACGATCATTGAGGCCAACCAACAGCTCATTGGGGAAATTTTGGCTCACGTCAAGAATGCGGGCGTGAACGTTCTCGACCGGCGTCAGATCTATCGTCTCCCCCGATTCAACGTTCGTGGCATAGACGTGCCAGTTCTCGTCCCCTTCGTTGTCTTGCGAATAGAGGATGTGATTGCCGGTGTAGGCCCAGCTATGGCCACGAATGTCGCGGGTTTTGTCGTCGGTGACTGGCTTGGCGTCGCCGAGATTGTCGGCCGGGGCAACCCAAACATTCAGGATGCCTTCGACCGGGGCGAGAAAGCTAAGCCACTTGCCATTAGGGCTGATGCGAGCCGAGGCTTTTTGAGGGTTGCCGAATAGGACGCTACGAGGGATCAAGGTCGACTCCTGGCCATTTGAAGGAATAGTCCTGTTACAACGCAGTGCGTTATCTCCAGATTCCTACGGTTTCAGTGCAGTCGGCATTGTCTCAGCAAGCGCCTCTTGGATCAACCGATCCGGACAATTTTATCTGCGGTGTCCCTTGTGCGTTGTCATTAACGCGTGTTCCAATTTTGTCGTGTTTTAGGCCGGCTCGCCGTCGGTTCGCTGGCCAGAAAGTCGGGCGTTTTTTGGGCCGTGTCGTGCTCAATAGGGTCGAGCCATGTTAGCATGACGATATGGATTGCGAATTCCCTGCCGATATCGATCAAAGACTGATAGTTCCTGTAGGACTTGGTACCTACCAGAGCGAGGAAGAGGGCTTGCCTAATCACAAAAGTTTCCATGCCAGTTATGTGGTTCTCTTATCACTCGTGCTGAATCCATGTTCATTCGCCGACGATCCAGCTACCTACAATCGCCACATTCGTCCGATTCTGGCCGATCGATGTTTCAACTGCCACGGCCGCGATGAGGGCAATCGTCAAGCCGAATTACGACTCGACGTGCGCGACGACGCCGTTCAAGCCGCGATTGTGCCTGGCGATTCCAATGCGAGTGAACTCATCGCCCGCATCGCATCAGCCGATCCCGACCAGCGGATGCCTCCAGCCGACTCGCATAAAAAGCCCCTCGATCGGAAGCAGATCGAGTTGATTCGCGGCTGGATTGACCAAGGTGCCAAATACGAACCGCATTGGGCTTTCATTCCGCCCGAGCGTCCCTCGTTGCCGAAAGTGAGTGACCGCTCGTGGGTCCGCAATTCGATCGACGCTTTGGTTCTGTCGCGACTCGAACAAGAAGGTTTGAAGCCGTCGGACACAGCAAACCGAAGTACGCTGATCAGACGCGTGACGCTCGATTTGACCGGCCTGCCGCCTTCCGCTCTCGAGGTCGAACGGTTTGTAAACGATCAGTCGGCCAATGCGTACGAAAAAGTCGTTGACCGCCTGTTCAAGTCGCAGCGATACGGCGAACATATGGCTCGCTACTGGCTCGACGCGGCACGTTACGCCGATACGAACGGCTACCAGTACGATCTCGAGCGCGAGCAATGGATCTGGCGCGATTGGGTCATCCACGCGCTGAACACCAATATGCCGTTCGATCAGTTCACGGTAGAACAATTGGCCGGCGACCTTTTGCCGGGCGCCGCCGATCAGCA
>Ga0310121_10004435_pt1 | contig 12381 bp, 9 predicted proteins | sample CB27_Tmax_986_MG_FD_203504 | JGI IMG/M metagenome (GOLD analysis project Ga0310121, IMG submission 203504) | Marine microbial communities from Western Arctic Ocean, Canada - CB27_Tmax_986 | ecosystem: Environmental > Aquatic > Marine > Oceanic | place: Canada: Western Arctic Ocean | collected...
TAGGTCATGCCGCCCACATCCAACTCGACACGGTTTTCCAGCAGGCGTCGGATAGTGCCTTCGATCTGAGAAATCATTCGGCGCGAAGCAACTCCTTAATTAAGTCGTTCGAGCCTCGCCTTCGATCACTGGCCGATTCCATCACTTCTCGCAAACTTTCAGGGAGGCTATTGGTTGACTTCCCCGGAAGGGTCCCTCCCAATCGAAGTGTGTTGATGTGACAGAGCGCGACTGCCAGGGCATCTGAAACGTCCACAGGCGAAGGAGGTTGATCGAGGCCAAAGATGGACTGAATCATATTCTGGACCTGCGCCTTGCTGGCGCGCCCTCTCCCGGTCAGCGATTTCTTGACTCGCGTTGGCGCGTATGAATGTACCGGAAGGTGCGATTGCGCCGCCGCCAGGAGAAGGACCCCGCGCGCATGACCCATCTGGACAGCTGTTCGAGGGTGGCGGTAGTTCGAGTAGAGTGCTTCTACCGCGACCGCTTCCAAAGACGCTGATTCGATGACCTCAACCAATCCTGAATGAAGTTCGAGCAGCCTCTGCTCGAGAGGGAGAGCGGCCGTCATTCGGAGACAACCCGCGTCCACGAGAGAAAAATTGCTTCCCTCGTGTCCCACGATCCCGAACCCCGTAATGGAAAGTCCCGGATCGATTCCGAGAACCCGCATCTGATATCCCCCGACCAGATCTCTAAAAACCGAGAATGTTGTTGAGCTACTTTCCCGCCAGCTCCTTGATCTTCGTAAGCCTTGCCCGATTCCCCGATTCGATTTGCTTTCTTACACTCTTGGTAATCCTCATCAGTCCTGATAGCTCTCCGGAAAGGTTTTCAATATTCTCCATAACCCGATCTGGATTGGGTGAACCAACCGTGAAGCGCGCGCCAATGAGATCCTCTGGTGACTTGAAACGACTGGCCAGCTTTGGGCCTACTTTGTAGTCGAGCGAACAATCCTTCAACGCCTGGTTGATGGCTGGAAGAGAGAGCCGTCCTGCTTTCCGTGACTTGTTGACGGCCATTCCGATTGCCTTATACACATCCCGGAACGGCAGCTTCGAGTTCTGGGCAATGGCATCCGCCCATTCGGCTGCATCAAGGAACCCTTCGCGGGTTGCCTCTTTCATCTCCCGCCGATTCATCTTCATCGCTCCGAAAACAATTCCCAGAACCTCGGGGATTTCCGCAACCTCCCGCCAGATGTCCTGTCCGATTTGCTTCGAATACTGAGAATCCCTCTGATACCCGGAGGGCAGTCCTTTTCCCAATGAAAGCAAACTGGAAAGGGCGCCATGAACCAGGGAGGTTTTCCCCTTAATCACCTCGGCGAAATCGGGATTTCGCTTCTGCGGCATGATCGAAGAACCGGTGGTTGTTTCAGGGGCAAGCTGCATCCATCCAAATTCCTCAGTCGAGTAAAGAATCAGATCCTGCGCGATGGTCGAAGCATGTGTCATCCAAATTGCCAACCATGCCGCAACATCGGTTTCAACTTCAAGGCGGCTCGATACCGCATCCAGCGAGTTTTCGACCAGTCCCTCGAATCCAAGCAGTTTAGCCAGCAGTTCACGATCGATCCGCCAGGATGTCCCAAACCCGGCCGCCGCGCCCAGAGGCGATTGGTTAACCCGATTGAGTACTTCAAGTCCGCGTTCAACATCTCTCAACCACGCCTGCGCGTACGAGGCAATCAAATGTCCCCACGTAGTCACAAATGCCCGCTGATGGTGAGAATAACCGGGCATGACCGTGCTGCGTTCCTCCTCGGCCATGTTCAGGAAAGTCTCGATCGTCGCTCCCTGTGAGGTGATGTGATCCAGAATGCGGTCCCGGTGCCACTGACGAAGGTCGCAGGCAACCTGATCGTTACGGCTGCGACCGCTGTGAAGCTTCCCCGCTGCCTCGCCCGCTTCATCGCGCAGCGCGGCCTCCAGGTTGATGTGTACATCTTCAAGGCTTGGATCAAGCCTAAATTCACCGGCCTCGATTTGCGATCTGAGTTGGATGTGCGCCTTGGCTAGGTTCTTGGCTTCGGCCCGCGAGAGGACACGCGCCTGGCTGAGCGCAAGAAGAGCGGCCTCATTGGTGGCGAGGTCAGCTAAGAGTAGGGATTCATCGGATGGAGGAACCTGCTCAACATCCCGGCCGGCGCAAAATTGGACGATGTGGGCACGGATATCCCCCTTATTCCCGCCGCTGTGCGCCCACACGGGCTCTCCCCGATTCCCCTTTTTCGGCTTGGCCATTCCTATCAGCCGGGATAGTAAATGAAAACTGGCTCAATAACAGACCGTGCGGTCAACGAGGGTTCCTTTGACCTTCGAGGAATTCAAGATCACCATCACTAACCCGACGGTAATAACACCCCAAGCGAGCAATACCGTCCGGACCTTTGGTGTGGCAGGACCCCCGTCCCTTCAACCGAACAATGTAAACCAGCGAATTCTGCTCACAGTTGACCCGAACCTCCACAATCTCCAGGACATCACCCGAGGTTTTGCCCTTCACCCAGAGTTCGTTCCGGGAAGTACTCCAGAAGGCCGCAACGCCATTCGCTAAGGTGTATTCAAGCGCTTCCCGGTTGGCATACGCAACGATGAGCACTTCTTTTGATTCAGCATCCTGAACAGCGACCGGGACCACCTCCTGACCGCAGCCAGCCACCTTCTCCAGCTTGTTCCAATCAAGCTGCAACCCGGTTCCCTCTTCAATGATATTTGCCTCACTCTTTTCGGAACTGTTCATAATGAGAAACCACCCAGTCGGAGTAGAGTCCTTAGGCACCTTCCCCTCGGAGTAGAGCTTTTAGGCACCTTCCCCCCGGAGTAGAGCCTTTAGGCTCATTTGGACTTGCCACCCACCAAATGAGCCTAAAGACTCTACTCCGGACGTCAATGGCCTCCGCAAACCGTAGACATCGTAGCGGAAGTGGTGACACTTCCATTCCGAACCCTGTGCTTCCATTCCGAAACCTGTGCTCCCATCCGAACTCTCACGAGTCCGGCTACAGGCCTGATTGCGTACGCTAAATTTGGTATTACAATACCCATCTGAACCAATTGGTGTGCTTTTTACAGGAGGTAAAAAATGAACCCTTCCACCACAAAATCCCTAATAGTTGTAACCCTGATGCTCGCAATTGCAACCAGCAACTGCATCCATGCCGCCACATTTACTGTCACCAACACCTCTGACACAGGCCCGGGCTCCCTCCGGCAGGCGATCCCGGATTCAAATTCCAGTGGCGGCGTACCCGATACGATCGAATTTTCTATCCCCGGCGCTGGCCCGCACACCATCCAGCCCGGATCGGCGCTTCCCAGCTTCACCGACACCTCCGAGTTTTCTGCCTGCATCGAAGTGAACGGCCAGGCTGAACCCTGCCCCACACCCTTCCCCGATTTCAACGTAGACCTGCTTGTCAATTCCGCAGATGTCCTCCTCATGATCCAAGGCCTCCACGACGCGGACCCGGCTTTCGACATAACTGGCGAAGGCACAACCGACGAGAACGACCTCGTCAAATTCAGCCTGAATTGGTACGTCCCCAATTGCGGGCAAGAACCGTAGCGTAAATCGCAAGAAATCCGACCCAGGCACCCTGGTTCAGGGAGTCGCGCTGATTCAAGAGTTGTCCTATGCGAGAGAGAGTTAGACTACCTGCATACGAGAAGGTTTCGTATTGACAAGACTTTACGATTTTGCCACGGTGATCTCCCCATAATCTAGGTACAACCAAGCCCTTACAAATCACTCGGCAAGGTTGCTGTAGATTTTAGGATCTCCTTAGGAAGGGGTTCGCTGATCAGTCTACTTGACGAGCCAACTGGGGGCTTTTTTTATTGCTGAATTGAAATTTTCCGAAGAAGAGGAACGAAGCCAATGAAAAAATTATTCTTACTCACAATAGTCGTGTTGGGAGTGACCAACGTCGCCGATCCTCAAGCCTCGGGTGCTGAGACGGGTACCAAAGGGAACGGCTGCTCCTTGGAGGTAACAACAACTGTTGACGGAGGACTTGGCTCGTTACGAGCCGCGATCCAATGCGCCAACGATACTCCCGGGGCCGATACGATCACCCTTCCAGCCGGTGCCTACATTCTGACCCTTACCGGGACAGGTGAGGACGCAAACGCCATGGGGGACTTGGACATTACCGACGACCTGACCATCACCGGTGCCGGCGACACGACAACCATCATCGACGCCAACGATATTGACCGTGTATTCCACATCCTCGCCCCTGCCACCGTGGAATTCTCCGACGTGACAATCCTGGATGGAAATTCTCCCTCCGGCGAGGTTGGAGGTGGTGGTATACTGAACAACGGTACTTTGACATTGAGTAGCGTTACCCTCAGGAGCAACAACACCGCCAGCGGTGACGGAGGCGCGATCCGAAATGACGGAACCGGTGTGACCATCTCGGACAGCACCTTCAGCGACAACAACGCCCAATCGGCGGCCGGCGCGATTGACAACAACAACGGCGATCTGATGATCTCGGGCAGCGTTTTCACCAGCAACAACGCGGGCGGTGCTGGGGGGGTGATCGACAACTCGGGCGGCGCCGTGACCGTCACCGACAGTATGCTTGACGGTAACAACGCGGGCTCGGGAGGTGGCGTCATCGCCAACGATGGCGGCACCCTAACGATAACTGGCAGTATGCTCGTCGATAACAACGCGGGCTCGGGCGGCGGAGTCATTGATAACAACGCCAGCGATCTGAGCATCACCGGCAGCACCCTCGACCGAAATAACTCCGGCTCGGCTGGAGGCGCCATCGACAATAACGGTGGATCGATCACCATTTCTGGCAGTAGCCTCACTGACAATAATTGCAGCTCAGGCGGCGGTGCCCTCTCGAATTTCACCGGCGCACAGGTGATGATTTTGGGCAGCACCCTCAATGACAACAACGCCGGCTCAGGCGGCGGCGCCATTTTTAGTATTACAGGTACTCTCAACATTAGCGAAACTACGCTTAACATTAACAACGCCGGGTCCGGCGGCGGCGCCATCGATTTCAACGGCTCTAGTTTGACAGTTACGGCCAGTACCATTCGTTCTAATACGGCTACGTCGAGCGGAGGTGGTATCGATAATAATTCCGCAAACTGCACCATCACCAACTGTACGATCAGTAATAACTCAGCCGGCTCGAACGGAGGGGGCATTCAGCATTCCGGCAGCGCTCGGATCGTCAGCAGCTCGATCAACGGCAACTCGGCCTCCGACGGCGGGGGGATTAACGTCGTGGGCGGTGAGCTGACACTTCTGACACTTGAAAACAGCAGTGTCAGCGAAAATACCGGCGACGATCAAGGAGGCGGAATCAGCAATTTCGGTGGAACCGCAGTATTGACGAACTGCACCGTCGGTGGGAACAGGATTCCTGGGACCGGTGAGGGCGCCGGTATCTATATATCGTCCACTGCTACATTCACGCTGACCAATAGTACCGTTAGCGGGAACTCCACCGATTCCACCGGCGGAGGAATCTACAACGATGGAACCCTGACTCTGATCAATGTAACCATTTCTAATAATAATGCGCCCACCGGGGGCGGCATCTTCGATGGCGGAACTCTGACACTTACAAATACAATAGTCGCTAATAACACCGGCGGAGACTGTAGCGCCACCGTTACATCCAATGGCAACAACCTGGACAGCGACGGCACCTGCGGCCTCACCGGACCAGGCGACACCTCGAACACCGACCCCCTTCTCGGCCCATTGGCCGATAATGGAGGGCCCACTCTCACCCACGCGTTGCTATCCGGAAGCCCGGCCATTGACGCAGGGGGCAACCTGCGACATAGGAGCGTTTGAGAGTGAAGCTTCCGTGGGACCTACGCCGACACCAATGGTAGAAATCACGGACTGCAACAACAACGGGATCGATGATGCTCTCGACATATCCAACCAAACGAGTCCGGACTGTAACGGCAACGGCGTGCCCGACGAGTGCGATATCGCCACCGTCTGTACTGCCGACTTCCAAGGCCTGGGTAACCTGGGAGGCGATTTCAGCGAGGCCCAGAACGTCTCAGCCGACGGCACGACAGTGGTGGGACGAAGTACTTCCGCGCAGGGCTCCGAGGCGTTTCGCTGGACCTCGGACGGCGGCATGGTCGGCCTGGGTGACTTGCCCGGCTTAACCTTTTCCAGTACTGCCTGGGGCTGCTCGGCCGACGGCTCGGTGGTGGCTGGAGAAGGCACTTCGGAGTCGGGCAACGAGGCTTTCCGCTGGATCTCTGACAGCGGGATGACCGGCTTGGGCGACTTGCCCGGCGGGCCCTTTGGGAGTAGAGCCCACGGCATCTCTGCCGACGGCTTGGTGGTGGTGGGATTGAGCACTGTCGATGGTGGTTTCCAAGAAGCCTTTCGCTGGGAGAACGACGTGATGACCGGTCTGGGCGCCCTGAGTGACGCCAAGGTTAACGGTATGGCCTGGGACACCTCGGCCGACGGTTCGGTCGTTGTCGGGATCGCCGAGTCCACCTTGGGCGAGGGGTTTAGCTTGGAGGCATTTCGCTGGGAGAATGACGTGATGACCGGCCTGGGCGACCTGCCCGGCGGGGGCTTTATTGGTGAAGCCCGGGCCGTCTCGGCCGACGGCTCGGTCGTGGTGGGATGGAGCGAGTCGGAGTTGGACGACGAGGCGTTTATCTGGGACGCCGTCAACGGCATGCGCAACCTGAAAGACGTGCTGGAAGACGATTTCGGCCTGGACCTGACCGGTTGGACGCTGAATGAGGCCCATGGCATCTCTGCCGACGGCACCGTGATCGTCGGTGCCGGGGAGAACCCCAGCGGCAACGACGAGGCGTGGGTAGCCACGCTCTGCGTCGGGCCGTCCGGAGGCGGCTCGAACGACCGCAACAACAACGGCATCCCCGACGAATGCGAGGCCTTTCCAACTCCAACCCCAACTTCAATTCCATCCCCAAGTCCTTCTCCATTGCCGATTTCTGACTGTAACAACAATGGCATAGACGATGCGGATGAGATTGCATCTGGTTCGAGTTGTGAAAGTATTCTCTTTACTTTTGATGATGATCTAGAAGGTTGGCAGACCGGAACCGGAGGCGGCGAGTTGGATTCGGTCGTATGGCTCTCGGGAGTGGGACAACCACCGGGGTCCGTGAAGCTGGACGGTTCAGATTTTGGAACCTCGGATGGGCAGGCAAACTCCTCGATTTTCAATCCAATCGAAATACCGTCAGGCGCCACTTTATTGCAATTTGACACAAGTGCTCATAATCGCGATGGAGCTGACTCTGAGTTGAGGGTCCTGCTGGATTTCGGTAAAGAGACCATAACGCTACTGGACTGGGAAGTGTTATCAGGGGCTGAAGATGTTTACCTCTGGGAAACCAGAACGGTTGACATCTCTCTATTTGCGGGACAGACCGCAACCTTCGTATTTGAGCAGGGTGACAATGATCGGGGTATTCACGAACAACGTTATATCGATAACATCCTAATTGGGTGTCCACAGACACAAGATTGCAATAACAACGGCGTCCCGGACGAATGTGACATCACCGGCGGGACAAGCACTGACTCCAACCAGAATGGCATCCCGGACGAATGTGAGGCCGTTCCGACCGACACGCCGATGCCAAGTCCGACTACCACACCGACTACAGTTGAACTCGGAGATTGTGATAGCGGTCTTTACACATTGCTGTCGTCGGGAGGATTGCAGAAAGTCGGAACCCCACCAGACGTGGTCAGCAGTCTCGATCTGGGTGACCTCGGAATGGACCTAGAGCGAGTTTCGGCGAGTAAGGAAACCGCTGGAGACGACCTGGTGATCCTCGATGGTTCAGGAATCCTTCACTTTGCTCAAACGGCCGGGAGTATCGATCAGGAAGTCATGTTTCCGCCGAGCACTGAATTCCCGATCGGACGTGCAACAGATTTCCAGTTAACACAAGATTTTCAGGGTGCCTGGGTCCTAACAGACTTCGGCGGCATCTACCGCGCGGGTACTGCCAAGGATGCTGCTGATCCGGCACTTGTCCCCGGTACGGATCAGATGGGCGTCCTCGGTTACGATGTGGATTTAGCTGGCACAATGCGTAGAGAGGGTTTCCCCGACCCGGGCGGTGCGACTCTGCGTGCCGTCGGGATTCAGGTCATCGACATCGATGCGCCGCTTAATCGCGCGGATGGTTATATAGTCCTGGACAGCCAGGGCGGTCACTGGCAGTTCAACCCCGATGGATCACCCGTTGCACCGGGCACTTACGCCAACCAGCCAGCTAACCACCCACACCACCTGCTGGATCCGGATTCCTTCGTTTTCCCGTTCTTCCCGGGACTGGACATCGCGCGCGATGTTGACATGTTGCACATTACAACCGGCGTCAACGGCACTAAGGGAATCTTTGATCTTGCCGGCATTGACATCCTCGATGGATGGGGCGGTATTCATCCGGTGCCTGTGAATGATCCGGCCAACCCGGTGTTCTTTACCAGAAACCAAGATCCGAACAACCCGGGTACACCCATTTCCACGGTCGGTATGCCCTATATGGTTCTTGGATTTGATGATCCGGACACGCCGGAGAATGAAGCCAATGGGGAGCTATTTGGCAGCGATGTATTTTCTATCTTCATTGATTTTGATTTCTCGCTTGGGTGCGCGGACGGTTTCTATACGCTGGATAAGATGGGTAGCGTTTTTGCCTTTGGATCCACCCGGGCAACGCCGAGCAGTTTGGCAGTTCCGTTTTCGACTGGTCCACAGTTCCGTGCTGAGCAGGACGTGGTAAATATGCAATTGTTCCCGCCGCAGCGATAATAGAGCAGGGTGTGTTCATAACGCGACTACAGATCCCATGAGACGCAATAACTTATTTCGCGTTATGAACGCACCACGTCCCACCTCGTAGCGGAATTCGTAAGAATTCCGATTCAGTGCTTCCATTCCCATCCGAATTCTCACGAATTCGGCTACACGATCTCGTGCTGGTTCAGGAGTTGCACTCCTGAACCGACCTGCCTCCGGTGTTGTACTCCGCGAGGAGGTTCCGCATCAGCACGCAGGCCGACCTCCTCCCAACCAATCTAGCCAACGACGGCGAAGTCGAAGATTACCGCGCCGAAATCTCCGAGGATTCGACTCCCCCTTCACCCTGCGGCTGCCCTTTCCCCGATTTCGTCGAGGGTCAGGGTATCAATTCAGCGGACCTGCTCGAAATGATACAGGGAGTCCAAGACGGGAACGTTCAATTTGATCTAACAGGGGAGGGAACAACCGACTCCGATGATCTTGTCAAATTTAGCCTCTGCTGGTATCAGCTCGGCTGCTCAGAGCAGTAGAGTTCGCTCATAACGCGTCGGCCAACATCGCCTTTCTACCGAATCGCTCAAATCTCCTTGACCTGAGACATGCTAATTCCTCGCAGCCGTCATTGGGTCGCCTCTTAAGGATACGCAGTCCTGCGGAGCGACACGGATGACCTATAGTTATTCTTATTCGACTAAACATTTTTCAAATATTCATAATATACAGACGTGATACTCACGTGAAACGAGCCAGGAAAATTTATTTTAGCACTTTGTTCAAATTAAATATGATTTATATGAAAACTAATCTTAATCAATTATAGACTCTCTGGAATGAGCTAACCTACTTAAAACACGTCACTTACAGTAAAAGATCCATTTTCCACTAGTAAAACGGGCCTCCATACAAGTATCTAGTTTCCCGTTTTGCGCTCTCCCTTGGCACGGGAAGTGTTATTGAATGCAGGCATGAGCACTCGCCGCTCAAAGCACCAATAGCTGGGACCAGGAGGCCCATATAATGAAAAGCGGATGCGAGACCTCCACACGACGCCCGACCCGATCCATTCGGGGGGGACGCCGATATCATGCCTCAAAAGGATTTAGTCTCCTAGAAGGAATAATCAGTCTTGGTCTACTAGGAATTGGAGCCGCCTTTATCGGGTCGGCCTTTACTTTCACTCTCACGTCTAAGAAGGAAGCAGCTCTAGAATCCGAAGCTGCCCGCGCGGGGGCAGCTATCATTGACGTTTTTCGCTCAGCGGGATTCGACCAGGTGAATTTCCTCACGAATCCCGTCGAGGAACCCCTCGAAAGTTTTAAGTATCTGATTTTTTCAGGGACACCACAACAACTCATCCTGGACAATACTCAAAATCAGCTCTCCTCAATCGGATTGGCAGCATTCCTTACCATCCGGCCGTGGCAGGCTACCGGTGAGATGAGGGTTGTAGAAATCACCATCGTCTCGGAAAACCTTGCCTCAAACGTTTCCCTCTCAGACTTGAAAGCCGGTGAAATCATGGTCCGGCAGGCAACCGTCATTACAGATGGAGGACTCAATTTATCATGAAAAAGAATACGGTATCCAACAATCGCGGCTTTACGTTGGCGGAACTAACGTTGAGTCTTGGAATGGTCACCCTCATCTCAGCAGCTACGTTTTCGGGACAGATGAACCTGATGTTGACCGCGTCCCGCGATGAAGTTTACCAGGGACTTCGCGATGAGGTCTTGCTCAGTTTGGACCATCTGGAGAGAGATATCAGTCTCTCGACCAATGTGTACCCAGCCATAGGTTCAGCAGGCAATATGCGAACCACGGGGGACACTACTCTGGTCCTCAGACAGCCGGTGTATAACGACGACAATACCATTGCTCCCGGGGCCTTTCAGTATGTGTGCTATACCATTCCGAACAATTCAACCCTTCTGGTCCGGGAAGAATGGGCCGATAAAAACAGTATGGTGCCTACGATTTCCAAAGTACTCAATAAAAACATCGTTGGAATGGCGTTTCTATATGGGGGCAAAACATTCACCGAGGTCACAGACATGTTTGCTGTCAGCGAAGTTTACACACTCCTCATCGGTGGCCAACCGACGGGTACTCCTCTCCCCGCGGGAAAGTCGCTGGACGTTTCAGATGTTTCTGATCTACTCCAATTCGACGGTCTGGTCTTTACCGGCCTGAATCCAACTCACCTCCCACCAAACCTTGACCAGATAAATTTGGACCGGCAGGACTTTCTATTCTCATCCCCCATTGCAGGAACTACCTTGCGCAATCACAGAGCTCCACTGAAGTTGGAGCGGGAGTTAATTTGAATTCGTTCCTCTAAGGAAGGAAGCGCCATGATGACTAAATACAATGTGGTAGACACAACGAACCGCGAACGAGGGACCGCGATGATTTTCGTCCTCCTGGCGGGTCTTCTCGTGGCGCCCGTTCTCCAGCGCGCATCCTTTCACCACGCGAACGCCTTTCGGGAAAACCGTTCGGCTACTGCACTCCATCTCGCCGAAGGGGGAATTGATGAAGCGATGTGGCATCTCGTTTATGGTGTTAAAATCAATGGGGATGCTACCTGGTCTGGATGGACGCCCTCAACGGACCCGGAAACAGGTAATCAATCCTACCTGAAACCACAGGAAACCTTTCTGGATTCTTACAATAAACCGATTGGCAATTACAGCCTCAATGTTGTTTTAGAAGAGGATAATGCCGTTATCAGTGCTATCGCAGGTGTACCCGACATTGACTCGCCCGGAAGTGAAATTCGAAGAGTCGTAGTGGTTGCCGATAGGGACACTACCTTTCCATTCAAGCTGTTCAGCGACCTAGCGATGGATTTCGCAGGAAACAATTTGGTGAATAGCTACGACTCCTGCTCAGGTCCATACGATGTAGCCAACGCGGGCAACGGAGTGGAGGTGGGGTCCAACAATGACATCACCCTTCAAAACAGTTCCCTCGTTGATGGGAATGTAACCTCAGCTGGTAATGTGATCCGGGACTTGGATACGTCCGTGTCCGGTGAGACGGTTACCGGATCATTCGATGTCGAGCTGGAGTCTGTGAGCAGTCTCGTCGAGACAGCCAAGTTAGCAAACAATAACGGTGAAATTCCGAACGCGACCGCCGGCATCGATATGGGCTTAGATCTCTTAGATGATATGCTAAGTCCTATATCGGATTCCGGGGTCGTCGTTTATGATCCCACATTGAAAGAACTGCTGGTGCCGAACGACTTGGTATTGACCCTGCCTGGAGGCACGAAGGACAACCCAAAAGTCTATTATTTCTCCATGGCCGTAATCAGTGACAATGCCCAGCTGGCCATCAAGGGATATGCAAATATCTTTATCGACGGCGATTTTTACGTTAGCGGGACATCTGTCGTAAATGGTGGAGGGTCGGGAATTCCCAACCATCTACGCCTGTTTTCGAGTGGTGATCTGAGTACTTCGATCCAAATATACGGTGACGCGCAATTCGCCGGGATAATAAATGCCCCCGGTGCAAGCATCCAATTTGACGGGAATTCAGATGCGTACGGCATGGCCATC
>Ga0310121_10004436_pt1 | contig 12375 bp, 10 predicted proteins | sample CB27_Tmax_986_MG_FD_203504 | JGI IMG/M metagenome (GOLD analysis project Ga0310121, IMG submission 203504) | Marine microbial communities from Western Arctic Ocean, Canada - CB27_Tmax_986 | ecosystem: Environmental > Aquatic > Marine > Oceanic | place: Canada: Western Arctic Ocean | collected...
ATCCCATTGGCAACCGCAGTGCTGACCCAAGCGGCGTACCTGGACCTTGTGACGACGTCAGCATTCGGGGTGGCGGGGGATTCGCTCAAGACGTGGAGGAGCCCGTGGGAGATGGGCGACGTGGAGCTTCATGCGTACGCCCGCCTGTGGGAGATCGGTCAAGAGACTCCGGTAGACGGACCGGCGCCGACCTTCCGCCTCGAAGTTGGAGCGGGTGCGCTCTTCCGACTCGGCTCGGGCCGGATCGACTCCCCGCGTAACTTTATCGACACGGGCAGCGGGGACGGCCAGAACGACATCGAGGTGAGCGCGTTCGGGATGCTGGGCGTTGGAAGGCGGCTCGCGATCTCAGGCGACCTTCGGTACGGGATCCAGAAATCGGTCCTGGTCCTGAGGCGAGTCACGGCCCCGGACCGAATTTTCGCCCCCATCACGGCCGAGCAAAGGGTTCGTTGGAATCCCGGTGACTACATGCAGCTTCGTGTATCCCCGCGGGTGTATTTGACGGAAGAGGTCGCCCTCGCGTTCGATCTGCGGTACTTCTCGAAGAAGACGGATCGCTACCGCTACGTCGGCGCTGTGTCGGGCCCCGATCCAGGGCTTCTCGAGCTCGAGACCGAAGAGCGGTTACTGGGGATCGGTGGCGGCCTGGTCTTCTCTACGGTGCAGAGCGGCCGGGGACGGCCGGTGGAGGCTCGGTTTCTCGTTCAGCGGGCGGTGTCGGGAAGCGGTGGCTCGACCCCCCAGACATGGCGTGCCGAGGTCGGGCTGCGCCTCTATCGAGGCCTCTGGGGGCAACGCTAGTGTCGGGACAATGAGTGTCAGCACGCTAGTCGACCGCGCCTAGCAACTCCCTGGCGTGGTCCTGGGAGGTCTCGGATTCGGGATCGCCACCTAGCATCCGCGCGATCTCCCGCACCCGGGCGTCGCCCGTGAGTCCCTTCACATCCGTCGCGGCCAATTTCTCGTCCTCACTCTTCTCGACGAGCAAATGACTGTGGGCTCGAGAGGCGAGTTGTGGAAGATGCGTAACCACGAACACCTGATGGTAGCGGGCCACGTCCTTCAACTTGGCCGCGACCAGCGATGCCACCCTCCCGCCGATGCCGGCATCGATTTCGTCGAAGACCATCGTCGGGACCTGATCGACCCGCGCAAGAATCGCCTTGAGGGCCAGCATGACCCTCGACAACTCACCGCCACTGGCGACTCGCGCGAGTGCGGTGGGAGGAAAGCCGGTATTGAGAGAGACCAGGAACTCGACGTTCTCGGCTCCATGGGATGTCATCTCAGGAAGAGCCTCCAGCTCGACCTTGAACGTCCCGGACGGTAGACCCAGGTCGGGCAACAGCGCCCCGACCTCCTTCTCGAGCCGGGTCGCAGCCTCCCGCCTCTTTCCGCTCAGCTTAGCAGCAGCGAAAACCAGCCTGCCTCGCAGGCGTTCGATGTTGGCAGCGAGCGTATCCTCATCCCAGCGCCCGTCCTCGAGCTCGTCCAGCTCGGAGCGAACTCGGTCCCGCGCAGCGATGACGTCCTCCCACGTCGGGCCGTATTTCCTCTTGAGGGAGTGAATCAGGTCGAGCCGCGATCGAACTTCCTCAAGCCTCCCGGGATCATGGTGGACGGTGCCGACGTAGTCGCCGAGGTCCCGGCCAACCTCAGCCAGCGTGTGATACGCCTCCTGGAGATCCCTGCGGGGTGCCTCCAGGGATGCATCCCAGTCCTTCAGGCGGGCGAGGGTCTGGGCCAGCGCAGAAATCTTTTCGGTAATCGCGCCCTCGGCCGAATACAGCTCACCGTAGATCCTCGTGGCCTCACCGAGAAGCTCCTCGGAGTTCTCGAGGCGTCCACTCTCCTCCGCGAGCGCCTCATCCTCTCCGGACTGAACATTCGCCTCATCGAGCTCACCGATTTGAAAGCGAAGGAAGTCCGTCCGACTCGCGAGTTCGCGGCGGTGCTCCTGAAGTTCCTTCAACTGGGCTTCCAGTCGGGAAAGGCTCTGGAACTCCTCGACCACCACGGTCGCGTCTTGTTCAGCTTCGCCGAAGGCGTCCAGGATGCTGCGCTGCGTGTCCTTCCTCAGCAGCGTTTGGTGCTCGTGCTGCCCATGCAAATCCACGAGCGACCGTCCCAGCTCCCCTACCGTCCGGGCCGTAGATGGGGACTCGTTGATCCAGGCGCGGTTCCGGCCCGCCGACGCCACCTCTCGCCGAAGGATCAGCAGACCGTCCTCCGCCTCGATCCCCAAATCGCTCAGGTCGGTCTTGAGCTTCGGATGATCCGACACATCGAAGACGGCCTCGACCATCGCCCGCTCCGCGCCGGTCCGCACCCTGTCACTGGTCGCGCGCTCGCCTAACAGAAGCGACAGAGCGCCGACGATGATCGATTTTCCTGCCCCGGTCTCCCCGGAAAGAGCGCTCAGCCCGGGTCCCAGCTCGAGGGTCAGATCGTGGATGACTGCATAGTCCCGAATGCGGAGTTCGATGAGCATGCATCAATGTACCCGGAGTGTCCGCCGCAACAATGGTCCGCTGGGCGGTATACCTAACCGGAAAGCCGGGCCGCCCAGTTGAGCTTCCTCTGAAGCGTTCCGAAAAAATTTTGCCCGGCAAACCGGACCAGCGGGATCTCTATTTCGGAACGTCCAATGTGGATCTCCGTACCGGTCTCGAAATCGTGCGCGACCTGTCCGTCCGCCGTGACCACCAGATCCTTGGTCCGTTCGATCGGACTCACAGCCACCCGCTGCGTCGCCGGGATCACCAGGGGTCGCATAGCCAGCGTGTGGGGACAGATGGGTGTGACGACCAAACAATCGACTGAAGGGACCACGATCGGTCCGCCAGCCGAAAGCGAGTAGGCGGTCGATCCCGTGGGGGTGGCCACGATCAGTCCGTCGGCCGAAAAGCTGCCCATGTCCTGCCAGCCCCCATCCTCTCCGTCCCCACCATTCGCTCCGCCCACCCCGCCGTCTTGGACACGGAGGTCCAACCGAGTCACCCGGGCGACCCCGCGCTTGTGAATCACGAAGTCGTTCCAAGCCAGAAGGATCTCCCCGGGCGAACCGTCGGCATTGACCATGCGAGCCTCGAGCGTGGCCCGGCGATCGAGCACGTAGTCGCCGTCCAGCACCAGCGCCAGATGCTCCTCGAGCTCCGCATGCGAAAGGGCCGTGAGGAAGCCGAGGTGCCCGAGATTCACGCCGAGAACAGGAATGTCCCGCCCGGCGACGGATCGACCCGCTCGGAGCAGCGTGCCGTCCCCACCCAGAGCGATCACGAGATCGAGGGAGTCCGCATCGAGGTCCATGCGCTTGGCACCCGTAGGTGCCCACTCGGTGAGATGCTCCTCGAAGGAGAGCTCGATCTGGTTCTCCTGGGCGAACCTCTCTAGGCGCTCGACGCATCCGGGCACGTGATCATGGTCCGGGCGTCCCACGACACCGATGCGTTGGAGACGGGCCAATTTTCCGACCTGCGGGGTCCCTTCGGCCTGCGCGGCGCCTCCGGTCGGTGCGGATTGCCCGCTCACACCAACTCCGCCGCTGCCACAGCGGCACCCAACATCCTGTGCGCCTCCGTGGCAATGCCTTCGGCGTCGAGCCCGAGGTCGTGCAGGAGCACGTCACGCGCGCCGTGCTCGACAAACTGGTCGGGGAGTCCCAGACATCGCACTTCGATCTCATGCTCCACCGCGAGTTCCGACAGCTCCCGAACCATGCAGGCGCCGAACCCATTTACCACGGCGCCTTCCTCGACCGTGATCACGCGCCGATGCCGGCCGGCCACATCCCTCAGGATGTCGCGATCGTACGGTTTCAGGAAACGACAGTTGACGACCTCGGCCTGAATGCCGCATGAAGCCAGCGCCTCGGAGGCCTCGGCGGCGGTACCCACCATGGTTCCAGTCGCGAGGAAAGCCAGGTCGGAGCCCCGCCGAAGGATCTCCCATGTCCCGTATTCCACGTCTGGGATCTCGCTCACGTGTGGAACGGCCTCCGGCACCACCTCTCTCGGCCAGCGCACGGAGAAGGGGCCATCTTCGTGTTGAATACCGAGCCGCACGAGCGCCATCATCTCGGCTCCATCCTTGGGGGCAGTCACCGTCATGCCTGGCACAAGTAGCATATAGGGGATGTCGAACGCCCCGTGGTGCGTCGGCCCGTCGGGGCCAGCGAGCCCGGCTCGATCCATACAAAAGACGACCGGCAGATCCTGGAGCGCGACATCATGCACGATGCCGTCGAACGCCCTTTGGAGGAATGTGGAATAGATGCAGACGACGGGCCGAACCCCTCCGACCGCCGCCATTCCGGCCGCCGCCGTGACGGCATGCCCCTCCGCGATACCCACGTCGAAGTACCGATCCGGGAAGGCGGCACCGAAGATGTCAGTGCTGGTTCCATCCGGCATTCCCGCAGTGATGACGACGATGCGGGAGTCGAGTTCACCGAGATCCCTGAGTCCCTTTCCGAACACCTTCTGATACCTAGGCAGGCCGCCGCTTTCTTTCGTTGCTTCCCCACTTATCTTGTCGAATGGGGAGGCGGCATGCCACTTGTACGCGTTCTTCTCCGCGAGGGAAAAGCCCTTGCCCTTCTGCGTGATCACATGGACCAGAATCGGACCGTCGAGGCGGCGGACCCTGCCCAGAGTGTCGACAAGGGAGTCGAGATCGTGCCCGTCGACCGGACCGATATACCGGAACCCGAGCTCCTCGAATAGCATCCCGGGCACGAAGAGGCCCTTCACACTTTCTTCCGTGCGCCTCACAACCCGCCTCATGGTGCCTCTCGCGCCACCCGGGCCTTTCGAGAGCAACTCCTTCACTTCATCTCGGATCCGGTTGTAAACCGGGTTCGTCATCACGCCGGTCAAATACTTGTTCATCGCCCCGACGTTGGGCGCGATCGAATGGTCGTTGTCGTTCAGGATGACGATCAGGTTTCGGTCGGTGTGTCCCGCGTTGTTGAGCGCCTCGTAAGCCAGGCCGCAACCCATCGCCCCGTCTCCGATGACCGCCACCACGCTGTAGTCGTCGCCGTTCAGGTCGCGGGCAATCGCCGTGCCGAGCGCCGCGGAAATCGAAGTGGCCGCGTGGCCGGCGCCGAAGTGATCGTATTCGGACTCGTCACGCCGGAGGAATGGCGCCAACCCGTCCTTCTTGCGGATCGTCGGAAGTCGTTCGTTTCGGCCGGTGAGGATCTTGTGGATGTAGCCCTGGTGACCGGTGTCCCAGATGAGCTTGTCGCGTGGCGTCTCGAATGTGTAATGGAGCGCCACGGTGAGTTCGGCCACTCCGAGGCTGGCCCCGAAGTGGCCGCCGACCTTGGAGATCACATCTACTTGGCGTTCCCGGGCCGCCACGACCAACTCGTGCAACTCTTCCCGAGAAAGCCCTCGGACGTCCTCGGGTCTGTCTATTTGGTCCAAGATCGACACGGGCCGACTCCTAATGGCGTTATTGACCGGACCCTAACATAGCCTACTTCCTGCGCTCCACTACGTAAGAGGCGAGCGCAATCAACGCCGGAGCGTCCACCCCCGCACTTCGCAGCGCCTGCGTCGCCTCCTCGGCGTGTGTCTGAGCCCTTTTCGTCGCTTCCTCCAAGCCGTACAACGACACGTAGGTACTCTTTTCGAGCAAGTCGTCGCTCGGGTGTTTTCCCAGGTCCGCCGCAACCTCGCTAGCGTCCAGAATGTCGTCGGTCACCTGAAATGCAAGTCCGATGCCACGACCGAAGCTCTCGAGCCCGGCGAGGGCCGTGTCAGATGCGCCCGCGGCGAGGCCGCCAATCACCAATGAAGCGGTTAGCAGCGCACCCGTCTTCATTCGGTGAAGGCGATCGAGCTCGTTCGAGTCGAGACGCCGCCCCTCACCCAACAGATCGAGTGCCTGCCCACCGACCATCCCACCCGCGCCCGCAGCCCGATTCAACTGGCTCACGATCTGCCGAGCAACCGCGTCATCCGCGCCCAGAGCGTTCGACGCGCGAAGAGCCCACAGGGAGGCCGCCGGAATCAGCGCGAGTCCGGCTCGAGCGGTGGCCTCCTCCCCGAAGAGCGTGTGCGGCGTCGGCTGGCCTCTTCGAAGATCGGCGTCGTCCATACAGGGGAGGTCGTCGTGCATGAGGGAATACGCGTGAATCAACTCCATGGCGGCGCCGAGATCGTAGGCCGCAGGACCGGTGCCACCCCCGCACGCCCGGTACGCGACCACGCATAGAACGGGGCGAAGGCGTTTCCCGTCACTGAGTATCGCATGGCGGGCCGGTTGAAACAGCTCGTCCGGGAGTGCGTCGCCCAACCACTCACACGCGCGTATGAGCGCCCGCTCCACCTCCTCCCTTTCGTCACGGAGAAACGCTTCGAGGTCGATGGCGGGATGTCCGGTGGTCACTCCGGATCTTCCTCCAGCGGCCGAACAAGGGGATCATCCTCTGGGCCGAGAAGCTCCTCGACCTTGAGTTCGGCGACCCGCAGCGTCGCCTCGGCTCCGCGCACGTGATCGACGCCCTCCTCGAACAGCCCGAGGGCTACGTCCATATCGAGGTCGCTGGCCTCGAGGGATCGCACGATCTCTTCGAGGCGTTTCAGCCGCTCCTCTAGCGATGGAGTGTTTTCGGGAGCGTCCTTCCCTCCGGTCATGTCATCCCTCAAGGCTTAAGGCTCCCTCAACATCTTGGTCATCGCGATTCACCCTGCACTTCGCACGGTACGGACCCGTCCAAGACACGGAGGGCGAACCGATCGCCATCCGTGAATGCTTCAACGGTCCGCAGGATCCTCCCGTGGGCGTCCTGAGGGAGGGCATACCCGCGGTGAAGCGTCGCCAGGGGTGAGAGCACGTCCATCTTGCCGGCGACTTCGGATAGGCGGGCTCTCTTGAGCGTCGCCAACCCCCGGATCGCCGACTCCATGCGGTCTCCGGCCCGACCCACCGCCTCACGCCGTGGCCGTACCAACCTCAAGCCAGAATGCCGGAGCTGACTCAGGCGTAGACCGAGCCCTTCTCGGCGGCGGGAGGCGATAGCTCGCAGGGCCCCGCTCATTCGGGTGCGGGAAATTCCCAGCGCATCGCTCAACCCATCGCCGTCCTTCACCACAGCCTCCGCGCCCGCGGACGGTGTGGGAGCCCGGACATCGGCCACCAGATCGGAGATGGTGACGTCGCGTTCGTGCCCCACGGCCGAGATCACCGGGACGGGGCACGCGACGATAGCGCGTGCCACTACCTCTTCGTTGAATGCCCAAAGGTCCTCGAGCAACCCCCCTCCCCGCCCGACGATCAACACATCCACGAGGCCGCTGCCCCCGAGGGCCCGGATCGCCTCGGCGACCTCCTCGCCCGAGCCGTCGCCCTGCACGCGCGCGCCCCGCACGATCACACGAGTCCAGGGGGCTCGGCGGCGGATGACGGTCAAGATGTCGGCGAGCGCCGCACCCGCTAGCGAAGTGACGACACCCACAGCCTCGGGAAAGCGCGGCAGCGCTCGCTTTCGCTCGGGAGCGAGGAAACCCTCGGCCTCGAGCTTCGAACGCAGCCGTTCGAACGCCTGACGCCAGAGCCCCTCGGCTCCCTCCGCCTCGAGGCTGCGCACCACGAGTTGATACTCTCCACGTGCCTCATACAGCGTGAGCCCTCCGAGGGCCCTCACGGTGGTGCCCTCTTCCAGATGCGCGGGGAGGCTCGCCGCCTCGGTCTTGAACATCACACAGCGGAGTTGCGCCTGTTCGTCCTTGAGCGAAAAGTAGCAGTGCCCAGAGCGGGCGCGGGTCCAGTTGGCAACCTCGCCGCTGATCCACAGGCTCTCGATGGTGTCTTCGAGCAGGACCCGCACCGCTCGGTTGACCTGACTGACGCTCCAGACACGGGGCTCGGTCATCGTGGTTCTGCGCTTTGTGGAATGTCCACGCTAGAGCCGCTGTACTTCTTCAACAGCCTTCTGGCCCTCGGCCGCGGCCGACCGGACGGCCGCGGCCACAGTATTCGAGAGCAACATGGCGATCGTCATCGGACCGACACCGCCGGGGACGGGGCTAATGGCTGAGGCGACTTCCTTGACCTCGTCGTAGGCCACGTCACCGGTCAGGCGGTATCCCCGCTCACGTGTGTCGTCATCCACACGGTTCACACCGACGTCGATGACCACGGCGCCGGGCTTCACCATATCGCCTCGGATCAGGTCGGGCCGCCCGATCGCCGCGATCACGATGTCCGCCTCGCGGGTGACGGCGCCGAGGTTGGGCGTGTAGCTGTGCGCCACCGTCACGGTCGCGTTCCCCCCCGGCGCCTTGCGCAACAAGAGAGCGGCCATCGGCCGGCCGACGATGTTGCTGCGCCCCACTACGACCACGTGCTTGCCCGCGGGGTCGTTCCCACTACGTAGGAGCATTTGGACCACACCCGAGGGTGTGCACGGCGCCAGCGCATCCGGATCCCCGGTCGCGAGCCGGCCTACGTTCACCGGGTGGAAGCCATCGACGTCCTTCGCAGGGTCGATCGCCAAGAGGACTTTGGCTTCGTCGATCCGATCCGGAAGCGGAAGCTGGACCAGGATGCCGTGGATCTCGGGATCTGCGTTGAGGCCCGCCACGACCCCCAGGAGTTCATCTTCCGGCGCGTCCTCCGGCAGCGTGATCTGCCGTGAATAGATACCCGCCTCGGTCGCGGCCTTGTTCTTCGATCTGACGTAGACCTGGCTCGCCGGATCTTCGCCCAGGAGGACCACGGCGAGGCCGGGCGTGAGCCCGGACTCCCTGAGGCCGGCGACCCGCTCCTTGACCTCCTCGCGGATCGCCGCCGCCATGTCCTTCCCCCATATGACTTCAGCGGGCATTTAGTTTCCTCTTCAGATTCGCGCTTCGCGGTGTGAAATCGCCCTACCGTGCGAAGTCGACTGCGCGGGTCTCCCGTATCACGACCACCTTGATCTGCCCCGGATATTGGAGCTCGCCCTCGATCCGGCGAGCGACGACCTCGGAGATCTGCGCCATCTCCTGATCAGTTACCTTCTCCGGCTCGACCATCACGCGGATCTCCCGACCGGCTTGAATGGCGAAGCAGCGCTCGACCCCGGGGTGCTCCATCGCCAACTCCTCGAGCTTCTCGAGCCGCTTGACGTACCCCTCGAACATTTCTCGCCGTGCCCCCGGACGCGAGCCCGAAATCGCGTCCCCGGCCGTGACCAGGAAGCTCTCCGGGAAGTAGTGGGGCTCTTCGTCGTGATGGGCCTTGATGGAGTTGAGCACGATCTCGGTCTCTTCGTGCTTCTTGCACAGGCGATAACCAAGCTCTACATGCGTGCCCTCGTGCTCGTGTGTGAGTCCCTTACCGACGTCGTGAAGCACGCCGGCACGTTTCGTTTCCTGGACGTCGAGACCCATCTCCGCCGCCATGCTCCCCGCCAACTGGGCGACTTCCTTGGCGTGCTGTAACTGATTCTGACCACAGGAGGTCCGGAACTTGAGCCGCCCCAGAGTCTTGACGATCTCCTCGTGTACGTTGTGAATGCCGAGCTCGTACAGCACCTCTTCGGCCGCCTGGACCATGGATTCCTGGATTTCCTGACGACTCTTGTCGACGACCTCCTCGATCCGACCCGGGTGGATGCGGCCATCCTCGATCAGCCGTCCGAGCGCGATGCGCGCTACCTCGCGCCGTACGGGGTTGAAGCCGGAAAGGACCACGGCCTCGGGCGTGTCGTCGATGATGACGTCGATTCCGGTGGCCTGCTCGAAGGCGCGAATGTTGCGACCCTCGCGGCCGATGATCCGGCCCTTCATTTCGTCGGAGGGAAGCTGCACGACCGATACGGTCATTTCGGCCGTCTGATCGGCCGCCATCCGCTGAATGGCCAGTCCGAGAATCTTCTTGGCCTCGCGGTCGGCCGTCCGGTGAGCTTCTTCCTTGGCTTCGCGAAGCGTATTGGCTGCTTCGGCCCGTGCCTCGTCCTGCAGATCCTCCAGGAGCTGCTTCTTGGCCCCCGCCTGGGACAGCCTGGCAATGGATTCGAGTTTGGCACGAACCCGCTCCTGCTCCTGCTCCAGCTCCAGGGTCTGGCTGGCGAGCCGCTCCGTGCGCGCCTCCAACTCCTCCGTGCGATTCTCCTGACCGGACTCCCGCTTGTTCAGATTGTCGAAGCGGCGGTCCAGGGCGCTCGAACGCTCCGAAATCCGTTCGTCGGCCCTGTCGACGTCCTCGCGGTGCTTGGCCTCTTCCGCCCCCCAGGATTCTCGAAGCCGGATGACCTGCTCCTTGCCCTCAAGCACGTGGGCCGTGCGTAGATTCTCCGCCTCTTCCCGGGCACGGGCCAAGATCCCGGAAGCCTCATCCGCGGCGGCGGCTACGGCTTTCTCTCGACGCGCTCGCTCCACCGAACCGCGTCGTACATATCCTGCGGCTCCGAAGAGCAACGCCACAGCCGCCGCCAGTCCAACAACCAGCGGGTCCATTTATTGGCTCCAAAATCGGACGGGAAGAACACGCGTCCGAAGGGTGAGCGTACGTTGTCCTGAGTGACAATAGAATTTCGGCTCCCGCGGACGCAAGGAGTGCCGGATCAGCCGCCGAAAACGGTCTCCTCTAGCCGGGCCGCGAGCGCGTTCATCCGCTCGGCAATCTGGGAACCGCTCTCTTCCTGCGCATCCTGTGCCCGAAACAGCTCATCCGTGATGGAAAGGGCTGCGAGGATGGCCACCTTGTGGCCCTCGAGGAGCCCGACCTGCTTCTTGATTTCGTTGAATCGCCGATCCACATACGCCGCGCAGCGCGTCGTGTGCTCCGGCTCGGCGCTCGAGCGAATCGCGTGCTCCTCTCCGGCGATCCTGACCGTCACCGACTCTCTGCTGTCGTCCGTCACGGCTTCTCCTCAAGAAATTTTACCCGCGCCAGGAGTCGGTCCACGCCGGCTCGCCCCTGGTCGAGCCGGCTTCGAAGATCGCGATTTTCCTCTTCGAGGATGTTCAGCTTTTCGATCAATTCGCGTGGGCCTTCCTCACCGGAGGTTACGCCTTTGAGCAGGCCCTCCAGTGCTTCGCCCTGCGCGTACGTCCGGGCCACCTCGCCCTTGAGCTGCTCGACTTGTTCGAGCGCGGCGGTCACCGCCCTCTCCAGCCGTTCGGCGGCCATATCCGGTGACACGCCATCGGACGAAATCTTCTTAGAGCCGCTGCTCGACACCCAGACCCTCCTGGAGACGCTTGACGATTCCTTCCACCACCTGATCCACTTCCTCGTCCTTCAACGTACGATCCCATGCCTGAAGGCGAAGACGAAACCCCAGTGAACGATGTCCTTCGGCAACGCCGTCTCCACGGTAGAGGTCGAAAACCGTGACCCGTTCCAGGAGCGTTCCACCGACATCTCGAATTTCGTTCGACACGGACGAGGTAGGGACATCATAGGGAACGAGCAACGCCAGGTCACGATCCACGCCCGGGAACGGAGAAAGCGGCAGGTACGTGGGCGTAGTCCTGGCCACCGGTTCGCGGGGAAGGGTCAACTCCATGGCCCAGACCTGGCCCGCCCACGCGGGCGTGTCGACCCACTCGGGGCGGACCTGCCCGGCGGCGCCAGTCGGAGTGCCGTCTCCGGCCGTCAGAGCAATGGATGAGGGCGGCACGAAAAGATTACCGATCGAGTCCCCGGCCGGCACCTCCACCGCGGGCTCAGCCCATCCCGACTCCGTAAGAACGATCTCCACGAGACCCTTCACGGTCGAGAAGTCGAGCGCCTCGCCTCCTCCGTACCAGTGCTCTGGTTCCCTGCGCCCGGTAACGACGAAGGCGACATGGAGGTCCTCGAGCGGTGGCTCCCCAGGCCCGGCGGAGTGGAACACGATTCCGAGTTCGAACAGCCGCACATCTCTCACTCCTCGAGCGAAATTGTACTCGATGTTGCGAAGCAGGCCGGGGACCAGAGAAACTCGCAAACTACTTTCTTCCATAGATATAGGATTATTTATTTCCACTTCTCCTTCATGTGTAGGGGCGAACGCGGGATTGGTCGCTTCGAACAGGCCCTCACCTGAAAGGACGGTCCGGAGACGGTCCTCGAGCGCGAAGAGGGCGTGATCCGGGACGGTGGTCGGCCGTGCCGCCGTGAGCGCCTCTGGAAAGCGGTCATATCCGTGCGCCCGCGTGATCTCCTCGATCAGGTCGATCTCGCGGGTCACATCGTAGCTACGATATCCGGGAACAATCACGATCAGGTCGCCGCCGCCCTCTGCCCCCCCATCCCGGTGTTGGACCTCGAACCCAAGCGGCGTCAGCAACGCCTTCAATTCGGCGTCATCGAACCCCACCCCGAGCACATGCTCGACCCTCGTGGGCCGGAGCGTCAGCGCCGAAGGCTCCCACGGCCGCGGAAGGA
>Ga0310121_10004438_pt1 | contig 12373 bp, 9 predicted proteins | sample CB27_Tmax_986_MG_FD_203504 | JGI IMG/M metagenome (GOLD analysis project Ga0310121, IMG submission 203504) | Marine microbial communities from Western Arctic Ocean, Canada - CB27_Tmax_986 | ecosystem: Environmental > Aquatic > Marine > Oceanic | place: Canada: Western Arctic Ocean | collected...
GCTCTGTGATCAGGATTTTCAAGTATTGCATTAATAGTTGCAGAAGTAAGCTCTAAAGCCATGCCCCCATTACCTGTTCCTTCAATTCTTGTAATTTCAACCCCATCACCATAAGAAGCGTTTAATATTGTACCTCCAGCTTCAGGCTCTGTAAAATGAGGAATGGCAGAATACATCTGAATATTTCTTCTTCCTGAAATATAAGGTTGATTTCTACCATCATAATCTGCAGCATTTACATCATACGGATCAGCATTTTCTTCTGCTCTGTTATACCCATATGCCAATGACATAAAGTAATAGGTTTTGTGATTTACCAAACGTGTATTGCCGAGTGCAAACTTATCCTCAGTAACCTGGAAAGAGTATTGAACCCCCTGATCTACTGAACCAATAACTCCTGAGCTTAATACTGATGCCACCTCTTCAATAGGGGTATATACCTGTAAGAATGGATCCAAATACTGATTTACAATGCCTGTAACTGTATCGTTAATATCACTTCTGAATACTAATCTTGCTTTGTCAGCATCATCCAAATCAGTTACTGAAACGGTAGCACTTTTTAATTGATACACTAAATACCCTTGAAATTCATAATTAGGATTATTATAATAAGGAGGCCCCGTTTTAATAATGTAAGGGTCTTTTTCAACATAATTTTCATTCTGATTATTTGAAGTTGCTCCATTCGATAAAGTAAAAATCAATTCTTTATCTAATTCTCTCACTTTTAAGTCTGGCGCATCTGGTCCATTAAGGATATTAAAGTTGTTATCAAATAAAGCTTGCGCCTCTCTATCATAAATTTTCAATAAGTTTACAGAAGCCGTTTGTCCTCCAGACTTTGCTCTTGCCCATACTACACCGATAGTAATTGTATTTACAGCACCCGGCTGTAAAGTAAATGGTCCTGCTGACTGAACAAATCTTCTGTCTGCAGGGATATTACCAGCAGTTTGTTCTGTCCATTCCTGTCCTAAAAAAGCATCATCAGATGTTCCTGGGAACATAAAGTTACATTCGTTAGTTGTTGAACCTGCACCAGAACCATGCCCATCACCTCCATAAGTCATAGGTACATTATCTCTCCATATTCCTCTTAAATAGTTGTAGAAATCTGTTCCTCCACTAGGATTCCCAATAACTGTTGCATCATTATTATAGTATACAAATTTTGACATAATAATCTGTTCCCCAGCTTCATCTGTTACTCCATCTCTATCGTTATCAATACCATCATTTGGGTCGGCTAATGGTCCTTGAAAGAAATCAACTCCAATAGCTGGCGGATTATACCCATACCCGTCAGCGCCTTCATCCTCGGCATCTCCATTATAACAAAAACCTAAACCAAGGTTTACATCACACCCAACATAATCATCTAAATAAAACCCTAAATCAGGATCAACCCATTGACCAAAGTAGGTGTCATTAAGGGGTAAAGTTGAACGATTAATAATTTTGTAATTATAAAAAGTCATATCATTTACTTCATTGTCCGCAGTAAACCCAAATGCTTGAGCATGAATCTCTAATCCTAATGCATCAGCTGCGGTTTCTGAATGTATATTTCCTTTATCATTAAATATCCAAAATAAAGTTTGATCTCCAAACAAAGCAGCATCATCATTTGTTCCTGTAATATTATAATCAGGGTAATCACCACCATAAGGCTCATAAATTCCATTTCCATTAACATCATGAAAAGGAGCTAAAAATTGATCCTGTCCTAAAGATTGGTCTCCATTTGCAGGCCATTCCAAGATTGATGTTGGGATTACATAAGTAGGGTCAATATCGAAACGAGCAACATACTCTTCAACAACCGAACGCTCTAATTTAAAGTGTGTATCCCATTTATTACATTCATCAGCTGAGATAGTAGCATTATCCACATTTAATGGGCCTGGCCAGAAATCATTACCAGTTTGCCGATAAGTCATACCAGCTACCTTTAATTGTCCACCCGCATCAACACCTCCAATCCAAAGCGCACCAGCAAACAAAGAATTCTTATTCCCTTCTTTAGGTATTTCATACTGAGCATCAGCTAAATCCCACCACATGTCTCCACCACCCATAATAGTTGCTCTAACATTATTCACGTCCAAGTCAGTTTTTGAATTAGATGGGCTACAACCAGCTGCAATTTTAGTATTAACAATTACGGTAGCTCCAGGATAATTAACATTTTCTTTTGCCATGACCACTACAGTAAATAGGGATAAGGAAAGAATTACGATTTGTTTTATTTTATTATTCATAAATACTCTGTTTTTCAGTCTCATTTTGTTTATCTAATTATAATTGTATACTAATTCCCACTCTCCACATTCTTGGCAAACTATAGTTGGAAGGATTATTTACTTTTAAGGAATACAAATATCTAAATGCGTCAGGATCATTTTGTGCATCAATAGCATTCTGAGCAGCTGAAGATGTTAAATATCCATCATCTTCAGGATTTCCAGTAGCTCGGTAAACACTAATAATATTCTGTGCATTCAATAAGTTCTGTGCTTGTACATATACATTCATATGAGAGCTTTTTTTATCACTCCATTTAATTTCAAATTCTTTGTTCACTTTCATATTCATTCTGAACTGCCATGGCAAACGAGAGCCATTGATACTTCCTGCCATAACGGAACGATCATTAATTCCTTCAGCAACCTCCTGAGTAATATTAGATTGACGAGAATAAGGTGTTCCTGAACCAGCAGCTAACATAAAATTAAAGCCTGCATCCTGAAATACTTTTGCTCCAAACCAAACTGGTCCATCATAATCTTTCCCATGTCCATAATGATAATCAACTGATGCAGAAATAGCGTGTCTTTGATCATATGCTAAAGGAATAGTAGTACGTAAATTAGGTTGCCCTGTGCCTACCAAACTACCACCTGAAGTAGCAGAAGAGCCCGTACCATCTGCAAATTGTAAAGTATAATTTGCGGTAAGCTGTATGTTATTTGTTCTTCTTAAATCATAACTAACCTGCATCCCTTTTACTGTACCAAAATCAATATTACCATAAGTATAGTATTGAGCAGGGTAAGCGGCCAATGTATTTGTAAGCTGAGTCAAATCTCTTATCTCTTTATAGAAAGCTGATATTGTTAAAGCTGATTTTAACGATAGTGTTTTTGCAAAGCCTAATTCATAATCAACTGTTTTTTCAGGCTTTAAATCAGGGTTATTTAAAGTGGCTCCTACTCTATCTGCCATAAATAAATAATCAACTGGCTCTAATCTATTCCCTGTTGGAGGTCTTTGTGTTAATACGTCATAATGCGCAAAGAACTGTGCCTCATCCGAAATTGGAAAAGAAAAAGCAATCCTTGGCATAAAAACTGTTTCTGGAGTATAGTCCTCAAAAGCATCCATCTTGACATCTCCTGCTTTGGCAGCTGTAGCATCTTTCAAGTATGGAGCAATTTTTCCTCCTGCAGCTTCAGTTAATAAAGTTGGGTCAGAAATTACAAGTCCAGCAGCATTGTACCATACCTCTCCATCTCGATACCCAACAACAGCAGATGGATTTTCTATATCATCAACATACACCACATAATCATCTCCAATAGTTGAAGGATGGTCGGTTGTAGTTATAACATCTGTTGGTCCTAAATCTGCACCTCTTGTATAAGCAGTATATAATAGGTATCTATCTTTTAATACTTTTTGATTCGCATCAAAACGATCTACCCTTAACCCAATAGTAAAGATTAAATCCTCAATCGCAAACTTATCTTGTATATACCCGGCTTGATAAATTGGGTTATAAGCAGCAATCTGTCTATTACTACCCTCTTCAAAGAAAGAAGCAAGTGTAGGTGTGGATGTTAATTTATTACCATAAACATCATGCCCATAATAATAGATTAATGATGAGCCATTATTTAATAATTCATCCGCACTAAACATATCTAAACTAAATTGATCAGGAGTATAAGAATCAATATCCACAAAATCCAATCCATAAGGATCTAATCCTTGAGATACTCTAAAATTTCTATCAAAATCTGACTGTTCTTCAGCAATAAACAATCTATCATAGTTTACAGTATCCTGGTAAATTCCATTCTCATCAAAAACAGGCTTAGGCTTTGATAAATCACGCTCTAATATATGTTTATTAGCTTGTTGACGCATTAATCCCCACAATCCCATTGGGCCTATTCCCCAGTAGTAATCTTTTCTTTGTTCAAATTCAAATCCAAAAGAAAACTCATGCGATTTGATATCCGCAGAACCTGAAGCCTTGAATGCTATTTGGGTATTTTCTCGTTTTGCTGAAGTACCATACATTGTACCATGATTCCCAAATAAAGAATAAACATTTGATGGCGTACCTCCATTTCTTAATCCCTTACCTTGCAAATCAGCAGCAGTTCTTAGCACTCCATCAGCCCCATAACCATTAACATAAGATGACATTTGGTAGTCAGAAAATAAATCTACATAAGCATTAGTATAATTTTCCAATGCAGTATTACTAAAACCTAAACCTAACTGAGAGCCTGGAGTGTACTCATATAAAGTATCTGTCCAGCCATTCATTACTCTACCAGTGTAGATAGTTCCAGAAATAGAATCAATAGCAGAACCATTTGTATAAATTGGGGCTTTATAGGTGTCAAACTTCCCTACATAACCATAGTGGAATAAATCATCCTTATGATTAGCATCACCGAAGGTTTCTTTGTTATTCGTGTAATCTCCCTGAATAGTAAAAAATGCATTTTTAATAGTAGCTGATGATTCTTCATCATTGTCTTCAGCTGAACCAAATTTTTGTGTTAATTTTCCGAATAACCGATAAGTATGTTCAGTTGATCTTCTATTATCATCCCAAGAAAACATTGAACGCCAACTTGTAAAATCTCTACTTTCACGCGCAAAGTATGTTCCGCCCAAAGAGAAGAAAGTATTTTTACTTGGTTTAAAATCCAATTTCCCAGTAAGATTAAATCTTTTTTGGTTTGTATTTACTTTCGCTTGTACATTTTCAAAATCATCTTTATCTAAAAATTCTGAAGTACTTAAAAAACCTGCTGATGCATTAGGAGCAATAATAAATGGGTTTGCTTGCAAGTCAGCTAATACATCATTTTTAACTTTCCACCTTCCAATAGCTGAAGGATCAGTATCATCATTACTATTGAATTCTCCTGCTAAGAAATAACCAATTATTGAACTCCCTTTTGTTCCGTCAGTATTACGCTTTTTCAAGATAGGACCAGAAAGTGAAAATGCTAATAAATTGTAGTTGTAACTATCAAATAATGAAGACGATTCAAACTCAATTCCTCCTCCGAATTTATTAGAAGGTCCCTTAGTAGTTACCGAAATAATACCTGCTGTTGCATCTCCATATTGTGCCGGCAGACCACCAGTAATTACAGTAATTTGTTCAATACCTGAAGTTGGCACTCCCATACTACCTCTCACCTTAATTCCATCAACATAGTATGCTGTTGCATCAGCACGAGAACCTCTAATATTTACTCCATCTCCTTCATCTCTTTGGTAGATACCAGCAGTTGTAGCTGCAACAGAAGCTATCGATCTTGTTGGCAAAGCAACAATCTCTTTAGCTGTCTTGGTTTCCCCTGAAAGATTATCCTGATCCAATAATGGTTTTTTGTACGCAATAATTTTTACTTCTCCGATTGCAATTCCTTCTTGCAATTTTACGTTCTGAAAAGTAATCTTGTTTGCAGAAACAATAACCCCAGTAACCTCAACTGTACCATAACCAACAAATGTAGCTTTAATGGTATAATTCCCTGGCTCAACCGGTTTAATGGTATAGTTTCCATCAAAATCAGTAGTTGTACCTGCTGTTTGATTTCCATTCTTTTCAATGATAATATTTGCAAATGGGATAGGCTCTCCACTCATTGCATCTGATATCACTCCTTTCAAGGTTCCTGATTGCGCCATAGCAAGTGATGAAATAAGCACTAAAGCTGCTATTAAATAAATTTTTCTCAACATGGTATACTGTTTCGTTTAAATGTAAATTCTGATTTTAAAGGTCGTAAAGATATAAATATTTTAACACCTCAAGGAATGATAAAACCATTTCTTTTTTGTAAAATTGCAATCATGAAATTAAGCCTTTACATCCTTATTATTAGCCTATTAATTGCAAGTTGTAATTCAAAAGACGATTACATTGAAGAGGTTTATGTAAATATTCTTATAGATTTGAGCTTGCCAGAATATAGCGATTTGCAAGTTTCCGGCAACTCCATTTTTGATGTACCCCTATTAAATGAAGAAGGAGTTGAAGGAATCATCATTTATCACGGGGTGGGAGATGACTATAAAGTATATGACAGAAATTGTAGTTATGAACCCTCACTCGCTTGTTCTTTTATTGATTCAGTAAATTCAGCTGTCGCTTATTGTGGATGCTGTAGTTCTGCATTTTTACTTGACCAAGATGGAGTCGCTGCTAACAGTCCAGCACTACTTCCTCTTAAACAATACCATTGGAGCTTACAAGGAAGCCAAATGCATATATATAATTAAACTTTTAGTATATAAATGAATCTTTACTATCAGTGTTATGAGTTCACTTTATTTCTAATTCCATTATTGGTAGAAAGCGATTTTTAATAGAGCTTTCTAACCAATCAATAACTTTAAAACCGAGATTCTGATAAAAATTTTCAGCATTTGGTTCAGATTCAAGATGTATCCTTTCATATCCTTTATCTTTTACGTGCTGAATAAAATGACTCATCATAACCTTTCCATATCCTTTACCAATAAAATCAGGTTCAAGAAAAATATTATCTAGCTTGACTTTTTTATTGTTTAACTCAAGATAAGAGTAGTACCCTATCAATTGATTTTCATCAATTAATTTATAAACCTCCGCTTGATTAATATATTCAAAAGAGATGGTTAAATCATCTTTCCATTGCGCAATTTGGTCTAAAGAATAACTCCAATAAGATTTTGAATTTATTGTCAATTCAGTCAAATCTTTTGCGTCAATATTTTGAGCTTTTTCAATTTTCATTTTGATTACTCACAACTAACTTCTATTTGTTAGTATCTGTAGTATTCTGGTTTGTACGGGCCTTCAACTTTAACTCCAATATAATCAGCCTGATCTTGACGAAGTTCTTCTAATTCTACACCAATTTTGGATAGATGCAGTCTAGCTACTTTTTCATCTAAATGTTTTGGTAACATATATACTTTATTTTCGTAACTTTCAGTATTGTTCCAAAGTTCTAATTGCGCTAATACTTGGTTGGTAAAAGAATTTGACATTACAAAAGAAGGATGCCCAGTTGCGCAACCTAAATTTACTAATCTACCTTCTGCAAGTAGAATAATATCCTTACCATCAATCGTGTACATATCAACCTGAGGTTTTACAGTATCCTTAGTATGCCCCCAATTATCATTAAGCCAAGCAACATCAATTTCATTATCAAAATGACCAATATTACATACAATTGTTTTGTCTTTCATAGTCTCAAAATGACGAGACTGAATAATATCTTTATTTCCAGTTGTAGTAACAATGATATCTGCATTTTGACATGCATCATCCATTCTTTTAACTGCAAAGCCGTCCATAGCTGCTTGTAAAGCGCAAATAGGATCAATCTCAGTAATAGTAACCCTAGCTCCAGCTCCTCTTAATGAAGCGGCAGAACCCTTACCTACATCACCATAACCAGCAACAACTGCCACTTTTCCAGCCATCATTACATCAGTAGCACGTCTTATTGCATCAACCAAAGATTCTTTACAACCGTATTTATTATCAAATTTTGATTTTGTAACAGAATCGTTAATATTAATAGCGGGCATTAAAAGTGTTCCTTTCTCCATTCTTTCATATAGCCTGTGTACTCCAGTAGTAGTTTCCTCTGAAAGCCCTTTAATATCCGCAACCATTTCTGGAAATCTATCAAATACCATATTGGTTAAATCACCCCCATCATCCAAAATCATATTTAAAGATTTTCCACCTTCAAAAGCAGTAAGGGTTTGCAAAATACACCAATCAAATTCCTCTTCACTTAAACCTTTCCATGCAAAAACAGGGACACCAGTTACTGCAATTGCAGCTGCCGCTTGATCCTGAGTGGAAAATATATTACAAGACGACCAAGTTACCTCAGCCCCTAAATGCACTAAAGTTTCAATTAGTACAGCTGTCTGAATAGTCATATGTAAGCAACCTGCAATTCTTGCTCCAGCCAACGGTTTACTATTACCAAATTCTTCTCTTATTGACATTAATCCTGGCATTTCCGCTTCTGCCAAAGTCATTTCTTTTCTTCCCCATTCTGCTAAGGAGATGTCTTTTACTTTATAATTCATAGTTTCCGTTTCCATTTTTAATTTTTAAGGACTGCAAAGATAATCAATATTATTATTTTAGCGCCCAATTATTTAAGATATGGGTATCATCAGAAACACAACTGTACAAAATTGCATTATTGCTATTTGGGAAATCACAGAAACCCTAGAGGAATTACTGCAATTATCTCATGTAATAAGTACTGCAGATTTCAATACTGAAAAACGAAAGAAAGAATGGCTAGCAAGCCGTTTATTGCTGAATGAAATTAATCCAAACTATTCGATTTCTTACAATACATTTGGCACTCCTGAATTAAGTAATGATAGTAATATCTCAATTTCTCACTCCAAAGGATTAGTTGCTATCATTATAAGCCAAAAACAAGTAGGTATAGATATTGAAGAGATTTCAGAAAAAGCGCTCAGAGTTTCTTCAAAATTTGTTTCAACAAAGAACCTTAAAGCCTTAACTGCTGAAAAAGCAACCCTAATTTGGTGCTGTAAAGAAGCTATTTATAAATGGTATCAAAAAGGGGATGTAGATTTTATTGCTGATATAAAACTTCATCCATTTGAAAATATGGAAAAAGGAGGAATTACGGCTGAATTCAGAAATACTCAATTAATCTTGAATTATCAGAAAATAAATAATCACTATTTAGTGTATGTTTGCAAATAGAAATAACATTATGAATATTTACAATCACATAACTGAGAGCGAAAAAGCTGGAAAGAAACTTTTTGCTCTTTTAGTTGACCCAGATAAGCAAGACTCCAATACTTTAATCAGTACTATTGAAAAAGCAAAATCAGCACAAACTGATTTCTTTTTTGTGGGAGGATCTTTACTTACCAATGACAGTTTAGACTCTTGTATCTCCACTATAAAATCTAATTGCGATATTCCTGTTGTATTATTTCCTGGAAACGCAATGCAAGTAAACGACAAAGCAGATGGAATACTTTTCTTATCCTTAATTTCTGGCAGAAATGCAGACATGTTAATTGGAAAGCAAGTAATTACTGCTCCTATTTTAAAACAATCCTCATTGGAAGTATTGCCTACTGGCTATATGCTAATTGATAGCGGGAAACCAACTACGGCATCTTATATGAGCAATACCATTCCTATCCCGGCTGATAAAAATGCAGTAGCGGCTTGTACTGCAATGGCTGGGGAAATGTTAGGACTAAAACTTATCTTTATGGATGGAGGAAGTGGCGCGCAAAATCCTATTTCAGAAAAAATGATAGCAAGCGTAAAAAAATCAGTTGATGTTCCTTTAATTGTTGGGGGAGGAATCAGTAGTGGAGACAAAGCAATTGCTAATTGCAAGGCTGGAGCGGATATTATTGTTGTGGGGAATGCCATTGAAAAAGATGAAAATCTAATTAGCGAAATTGCTGATGCTATCCATAATTGCTAAATAATTGAAAAAACTACTACTTATATTACTTTGCCTGCCAATGATTGGGTTTGGGCAAAGTTGGAAATATTGGAGTGGTGGTAATGCTTTTGATGGAAATCCTAGGGGGTCATATGTTGTGGGTAGCGGAAGTGATTCCCCTTACAATGAACCAACAATGTCAATTAGTTTTTCTGAAAAGTCAGAAAAAATTTCTTTTAGTATTAGTGGTGCAGGATATTATCCTGATTGGATAATGGTATTATTCAGCTTTGATAATGAAGAGGGGAATGTTTATCAATCTAATTCTATAACGCCATCATATGATAACAATACACTTTCATTTGGTAGCGAGTTTTCATTAATAGACAATACAATTGTATATGAATACAAAGGCAGTCCTAGAAAAGAAATTGCTACAATAGATAGAATTGAAATTTTTTAAAAATTAATGGACGCTTCTTTTGTCAATTTTAAAATTATGAATAAACCTACTGTAAATTATATTAGATTTAGTTTAAGTGGAAGCACGAAAGCAATTAAAAATACAATACCAAAAATTGATGAATTATATGAACAAATTAGTGTGGCAAAAAGAGATACCACAGAATAATGCCATTTAAGAAAGGGATAGTTTATGGATGAAGTAGCTCTTTATAGCTTAGATTTCAATTGGAGTGGAATTGAATGTGTTGCTGTGTTTTTTTCTGTGCTTTATGTAATACTGGCAGCCAAAGAAAGTATTTGGTGCTGGGGAGCGGCCGCAATAAGTGTAACTCTTTACATTTATATTTGTTTTTTTTCTCAACTCTACCCAGAAACTGGCTTACAAGTATTTTATTTATTTATGGCTTTTTACGGCTATTATCATTGGAATAAAAAAGAACAATCTTTACAAATAAGTGAGTGGAGTATTAGTAAACACCTTTTCATTTTGATAGTTGGAGCGGTCTTAACTTTTTTAATGGGCTTCTATTTTGCCACTTATACCAATGCTAAAATGCCAATTGTTGATTCTTTTACTACCGTATTTAGTCTTTTCGCTACTTATATGGTTGTTAAAAAAATATTGGGCAATTGGCTGTATTGGATTGTAATTGATACGGTTTCTGTTTATCTTTATTTTAGCAGGGATTTACACCTTACATCTTTACTATTTATGATCTATACCATTATTGCAATTTTCGGATATTTTTCTTGGATGAAAAAAATGAAAATAGATGCCTAAAATAATTGTAACAGGGCCAGAAAGTAGTGGAAAAACAACTCTTTGTAAAGCATTGTCCGAACATTTCAAGATTCCATTTGCTGAAGAATCTGCTAGAGAATATCTTGATGTGTTAAGCGGAGATTATAATCAGGAGGATCTTTTAGAAATTGCAAAAGGACAATTACAAGCTGAGAACGGAATACAATTATTAGATACGGACTTAATCACCTTAAAAATTTGGAGTAAATACAAATACGGAAGTTGTGATAAGTGGATTTTAAATCAAGTAGAAAAGCAAAAATCTGAAAACAGATATTATCTTTTGTGCAAACCTGACATCCCTTGGGGAAAAGATCCACAAAGAGAAAACCCAAATGATCGAGAAGAGCTTTTTGAAATCTATAAAAAGGAGATAGAAAGTTTAGGGCATGATTATTTTATTGTAGAAGGAGAAAATAGAACAGAAAATTCCGTCTCAAAAATATCTCCTCTAATATCCCTTATCTAAAATCTATTTATATTTTTGCCGTATCTTAAAGGGGGTGCCGAAAGGCTGAGATCACACCCATTGAACCTGATGTGGTAATTCACAATAGGAAAATGAGTAACATTAAAAAACCGCAAGCAGTAACCCCATTCTACTTGTTAATGTTAACTGAAAAATTAAAAAATGTTTAACAAAAAAAGTTGTATAGCTAGTCTGCTGGCTTTACCTTTTATAGGTTTTGCTCAACAGCCCAACGACAGTATTTCAGTACGAAAAGTATTGGATGAGGTAAATGTAAATGCACTAAGAGCAAATGAAAAAACGCCAATGACCTTTACTAATATAAGTAAATCAGAAATTGAAAAAGGAAATCTTGGGCAAGATTTGCCTTACTTAATTTCACTCACCCCTTCAGTAGTTACTACTTCTGATGCTGGAGCTGGAGTAGGCTATACGGGCTTTCGCATAAGAGGCACTGATCCAACAAGAATCAATGTAACGATAAACGGAATTCCATTGAACGATTCAGAAAGTCAAGGTGTTTGGTGGGTAAATATGCCTGATTTCTCATCCTCTATTGAAAATATCCAAATTCAAAGAGGAGTAGGAACCTCAACAAATGGAGCTGCTGCATTTGGAGCGTCTGTAAATTTAAAAACAGACGGACTAAACAAAAAAGCATATGCAATAACAAATAATTCTGTTGGAAGTTTTGCAACCCTAAAAAATAATATCGAATTTGGCGCTGGCTTATTAAATGATAAGTTTGCATTTGATGGTCGTTTGTCAAAAATATCATCTGATGGCTATATAGATAGAGCTACATCTAATCTAAAATCTTTGTACTTGCAAGGAACTTATTTTGGGGATAATTCGGTATTAAAAGGAATTGTATTTTCAGGTCACGAACGTACTTACCAAGCATGG
>Ga0310121_10004441_pt1 | contig 12364 bp, 10 predicted proteins | sample CB27_Tmax_986_MG_FD_203504 | JGI IMG/M metagenome (GOLD analysis project Ga0310121, IMG submission 203504) | Marine microbial communities from Western Arctic Ocean, Canada - CB27_Tmax_986 | ecosystem: Environmental > Aquatic > Marine > Oceanic | place: Canada: Western Arctic Ocean | collected...
CTTATGACAGGTAAGATCAGTAAGCCTTCACGCCACGTCCGCTGAACCAGTAAACTACCGATGTGACGACGAAACAGGGATTTAGATTAAGAACAGCCGTTCCCGGCCGAAGGCCGGGAACGGCTACACAAGATGAGACCCTAAGGCAGACTGACTACTCCGCGGGGACGACGAGACGATCGGGAAGGTCGTCCAACCGATTCAATTGTCCCTGGTCGGCAAGCCTTTGAAACTCGATCAGCTCCGCGGACAACAGGTCGGCGACTTCGGGGCACCTTCCTGCTACATCGTTAAATTCCCAGCGATCGTCCGGTTTGGCGTACAATTCATGACCAAACGCCTCGTCATCGACCGGCTTTGAGAACGCTGCCGACGGCGTCGGGTCCTGGAAATTTCGATAACACCAGGCCGGTATGCGCAACACACAGGCCGAGGCACTCGTCGCCACGGCTCGATATTTGGGTGCCGCCGTGCCCTCACCTCGAATCGCCGAAAGCTGGCTAAGGGCCCCGAAACCTTCGTGCTCCACAGCCGCACCGGTCCACTCCAAGAGAGTCGCACTGATGTCTGCCATCTGGACCAGGTTTTGGCTGCGAAGCGCCGCTCCAGTGCCGTCTGGTAGGCGAACCAGCCAAGGGACATGGATCGATTCCTCATAGAGCCGTGAATCTCCGGCCGCCCCGACGTCACGGTGCTCACCCAGCGGAAAGCCGCGAGAACCCAATAACATGAGCAGATGCTCATCCAGTTTGGTAACGTGCCGCAAGGATTTCCACCATCGGTCCAGGCACATGTCCAGCATCATGACCTGCGCCGCGTAAGCGGCCGACAATGGAAGCAGCTCGTCGGGGTCAAACCCATCCTCCAGTCGCAGGTCTGGCGGAATCGTGGACTGATATGCATCCGGATCCTCGTCATCCAGGAACTGTTGGCGCAATTCCAACGGCGCATCCCAAGGTCCTTGCATCCCTTGGCTATGCACCCACAACACGAATGGCTCCTCGCTCGTCGGGATGTGCTCTAGCGTTTGGTCCAGAAACCTTGCCAGGGCCGATCGTTCCACCGACTCAGCCGGCTCCGATACACTCCCGCGATCAAACAATACGCTTTGCTCGAAGTCGTCGACCAACGGGTGGTTGGCCAGTTGTTTGTCATCGGTTACGAAAACGCTGGTATAACCCTGCTCGCCAACCGCCCGTGGCAGAGAGAGGCTAGGTAGCGAGACGCCAGCACGATTGGCTCGACAAAGAGGATGGCAACATTGCCAAGCCGACTGATAGAGACTGGACAACTCGGTCGACTCGACCAGTGCATGTTCGAAAAGGAAGGATTCCGCCGCCAATCGATTCAGCGCGGGGGTAGGGATGGACTCGCCTCCATAGGGACCAAGATGACCTGCACCGACCCGATCCATCACCAGAATAATTGCACTGAGTTTCCGCACTTGGCTCGCTTGTGGGGTGTCCGGGTTGCTACCAGGGCCATGCCGGGGCATGACTCAATCGGTAAAACGAATCGGTCGATACCTCGGCCGTCAACGAGGGCCTACTTGACGCTGCCTATTGAGACACTCTACGAAGTCGCCTTGGTCTTGTCATCCTGAGAACGCGCATTCCGCCCCGTCGAGCGGCGCGGAGCCGTCGAATGTGGCAAGCACCGTGAGGGCGGCGCCAACCGTACCCAGGGCGGCGCCAACCGTACCTAGGGCGGCGCCAAGGCTCGTGTTACTCGCATTGGCTTCCCCTAGGCTATCTTGTTTTGCCCCTTCGGGGCGGTCTGCGGGCGAGTTGACATCGGAGTTCCAACCGCTACCGTTCCCTGGATTTAGTGGTGGCCGGAAACCGACAAGGGACGAAACGGAACTGGGACAGTTAAATTAGGATTGAGGACCTCGTTCACGGAAACCGTGAACCGTTACGATGCGATGACACACATCAATATGAGACTCGACTGCGAATAATGTCTCTTGATGGTACATATACAATTCGTGCCGTTGGATCATGTTATCAACAGAGCCATTTCACGAGTTGAGGTATTGAGTGAGTCAGTCCCCGAATTCAGAACGAGCAGTCCGGTCAGGCGGGTGGTCACTCCAGACCCTGATCGGAACCGCGGCCATAGGCGTCTCTTTCGCAATGGCGGAGGTCTCGCTCTTTAGTGAATTGTCGCTGGACCAGTTGACCGAAGAGTACCCCGCGCAAATCTATCCGCTCGTCAAAAAGCATTGCATTGCTTGCCACTCGGCCGAGGAGAAGGAGGGCAGACTGGATCTCGAGCGTTTCTTGACCGCCGCCGACGTCCGGGGCGATACGCGTACTTGGCAAAACGTATCGCGCCGGTTGCGTAACGGCGAGATGCCACCCGAAGAAGGACCGCAGCCGTCCCCCGACGAACGACAACGTTTGATCGACTGGACTGAGAGTTACTTGCTGGCCGACGCGCGAAAACGTGCCGGTGATCCGGGACTTGTACTAATGCGGCGGCTGACCAAGGCGGAATACAACTACACTATCCGTGAATTGACCGGCGAAGATCTCCGTTCCGCGCGAAAATTCCTGAAAGACTCCGTGGCCGGCGAGGGATTTGCCAACACGGGCGAGGCCCTCTTCATGGCGCCGGACTTAATCCTCATGTATCTCGACGCCGCGCGAGACGTTTCCGCCCATGCGGTGCTCACGCCGACCGGGATACGGTTCTCACCGAGCAGCGACCCACATGCTTGGACCGTTGAAGCAGCGCAAAGAATAAAGGACTTCCATGCCCCGTATGTTGGGCGAAATGGTGGGCTTCCGCTTGCCGATTATCTCGAGGCGACGCTGCGATACCGCCAGCGTCGTCCGTCCGACAACTTGTCGCTGGAGGACTTCGCCGCGCAACTGACTCGCGCGAACGGGCGCACGCCGAGTCCGAAGTACCTGCATATTCTTTGGAATGCCTTGAATGACCCGCGACCTGTGGGAGTGATGGCCGAAGTGGTCCGGCAATGGCAGGAATCAAAAACAGTGCTGCAGGACTCTACGACGCACATCGAGATCGCCAATAGCAGCGATCCTGCCGACCCGGGAACCTTCCGAGATCCTCCGATTCCAGGAGCGTTCGATGACCCGGCACCGTACGGCATGTCCAATGTGGCCGGAGAGACCGTCGACACGGGCTTTATCTGGAGTCCGGGCAGTCATTTCGTTGTCGACCATGCCCAATCGAAAAGGATCAGTCGTGTTCGCTTGTGGAGCGGTTTCGGTGGTGGCGTCCGCGGCGCGACCATGGAGATATCCTTTGCGTCGGCTCCAGACGGACCGTATCAGGTGCCAGCGGGAGGGACCTTCGAATACCTAACATCAGTTGGTGGCGGAACTCTGGAAGATGGCAGCAAGTCACCCGATACCACGGGCTGGTATGCATATGATTTTGAACCGGCGACTGCCAGGTATTGGCGTGTCGCGATGGTCAACGCGACGTTGAGCCACATGCCTCGCACCACAACTATTCAGATTCGGCGGGTCGAAGGCGTAGGCCGATTCGGGCGTGGCGGAATCGTTGCCATGGGCACCGTGCGGACCAAGCATTCAGGCGCGTTGCGAACCAGTCCGGTGCTACGTGGCACGTGGGTCGTCGAGATATTACTCGGCCGCGAGATTCCCAATCCGCCCGATGATGTCCCCCAATTGGTGGAAGACGACGTAAACAAAGACGGTCTGACAGTGCGACAACTGATCGAGCGTCATCGTGCGGATGCCGGCTGTGCCTCCTGCCACGCAAAACTCGATCCGTATGGATTTGCGTTGGAAGCCTATGACCCGATTGGTCACCTGCGTGTTCAGGACCTAAATGGAAAACCTATCGACGCACGAGCCGATCTGAAGGATGGTGAAAGCTTCGAGGAATTGACGGGCCTGCAGAATCATCTTTTGCAGCACCAGGACGAATTCACGAAACAGTTCTGCCGCAAGCTGTTAGGATATGCCTTAGGCAGGACGGTGGAGCTGTCCGATGAGCCATTGCTGGATGAGATGCAGTCCCAATTGAAGAAAAACGAATATCGTTTCTCATCCGCCGTTGTGACTATCGTTAGAAGCAGTCAGTTTCGCCGTCATCGCGGTCAAAACGATTCCAGGGAGACATCATTATGATTCGTTCTCGCCACAAGTTATCGCGCCGGACGATCCCGCGCGGCCTGGGTGCCAGCATCGCCTTGCCCTGGTTGGAATCGATACCTGCATTCGGAGACGATGCGGCTTTGAGTCCGTCCAACGAGCCGCCGGTACGTTTCGCCTGCGTTTTCGCGGGCAATGGATTCGTCAAGAAACATTGGTGGGCCAAGGAGTCGGAAGGCACATTGGAGTTGGGCGACGTGCTGGCGCCCCTCGAATCGTTTAAAGAAAAGCTTGTTTTCATTCGCGGACTGTACAATCCCAACGCGCTCGGTTGCGGCATCCACAGTTGCCAGACGGGTAATCTGCTGACCGGCGACCGTTTGGCATCGGGTGGACGGATCCGCGCCGGCGTGAGCATGGACCAGCTGCTGGCATAACACGTCGGCCGGCAAACGAAAGTCAACAGCCTGGTGCTGGGTTGTGAGAAGCCTTATGCGGGAATCCACGCTGGCTACTCGATGTTGTACAGTTCGCACATTGCGTGGTCGTCGCCAACAACGCCCGCTCCACTGGAGCTCTATCCGGCAGCGGCGTTCGACCGACTTTTCGGCGATGGGGGTGTGCGCCGCGCCGACACAAGTGTACTGGACTCGGTGCTGGCCGACGCGCAGGGCCTGCGCGGCCAGGTTAGCGTGGCCGATCGTCGTAAGGTCGACGAATACCTCAACTCCATCCGCGAAGTCGAGCGTCGGATTGAAGATGCCGGAAAGGATCGCCGTTTCGAAGGATGGCGACCGACCGTCGACAAGCCTACTATGAAACGACCCGACAGCGAGATGCCGCAGGACATCGATGTCCACATGAAATTGATGTCCGATCTGATGGTCCTTGCCTTTCAGACCGACACGACCCGTGTCTGCACCCTAAAACTGAACAACGATCACTCAGGCATGAGATTTCCGAATCTGGGCATCGATTACATCATTCTCCATCTGCTGTCGCACGAAGAAGAAAACCCGGACTGGCTGCGAGTGAACAAATATTTCCTTAGCCATCTAGCGCGCATTCTCGCCGGCTTGGAGGCCGTCCAGGAGGGGGAACGAACGTTGTTGGACAACACGATGATCCTGTTCTGTTCCAGCATGCTCAGCGGAAACCACGACAATTCCCAACTGCCGGTCTTGTTGTGCGGTCGTGCCGGCGGCCAGCTCGAGACCGGGCGCGTGTTGAACTATTTGGAAAGCGACAATCGTAAAATGTCGAGCTTCTACTTGTCGTTGATGGACAAGATGGGACTACATCTAGACGAATTCGGCGACTCGTCACAACGGCTCGCGGAAATCTGAGGTGGGTATTTTGAAACGGATCCCCGCGGCGGCCATTTACGTCCCATGTGCGGGGATGCCTAGTTCCAAACGTTTATTCCGGACCGTCGCCGTTGAAACACCCAGTTGTTGGGCAATCTCCGGATCGGGGACTGTTCCCAGCCGCCGCAGAAGCCTGCTTGGCCACTTCGTTTTGATGTGTTGTATTGGGCGTATTCCCAGCTCGACGCGCTTGGCCGCCACGAACTGAGGTGAAAGATCTAGCTCCAGGGCAATTTCCGCGTCATCTACCCTCCCCAGCCGCTTCAAGTCGCGTTGCTTCCATTGGTACTTGCCCGTGCGTCGGGAGGGAGGAATCTTCAGTTCGATTCGTTTGTCGCGCACCGTGGTTGACGACACGTTAAGCCGTTTTGCTAGATCGGTATCGGTGATGGTTCCCAGCAACTTGATGTCCGCGGAACGCCATTGGCGTTTAGTTCGCGGGCAATTGGGAATCTCGAGTTTGTCTCGCTTTTGCCGGACCGTAGCCACCGAACAATTCCATCGATCCGCCAAGACCTGGTCGGGTTCCGTCCCCAATTGCCGCAAATGCTGCTGGGTCCAGCAGATTTTGTTCAAGCGACCATTCGGCGCGATCCCGAGTTTCCTACGCCGATAACTCACCATTGCCTTCGGCAGCCCAAGTTTGCGGGCGACATCACCGTCCGACATGGTTCCGAGATGACCCTCGTCACGCTTGGTCCATTTGTGCTGTGATTCTTGCACATAGGGAGCGATGGGGATCTGCTCCCGCAGCCGGTAGGAGCGGATGGCGCTGCGTGAGACCCCGTAGTTATCCGCCAACTTTTTGTCGGGAACGCTACCGGCCAAGTTGAGCACGTCCGCTGGAAGGTCCGGGATCGGATCAAGATGTTTCTTGCCGAAAGGCGGAATCCCAAGCTCTAAACGCTTCATCTTGACCGTCGTGGGATTGATTTCGTATTCGATGGCGATTTGTCGATCTGGCACGTTGCCTAACAGATTCAGCATGCCAGTCGTCCACTCGACGGGCAGCCCGTTTTGCCACGGTTCGATGCCAAGCTCCAATCGACGCCGTGTGATCGTCGTCGGTCCAAGTCCCAGTCTTTCGGCGATGATCGGATCGGGCAGGGTCCCCAAGAGACGATTGTCCGATTCGGTCCACCTTGCGCCTTTCGAATATCCGCGTCGGCTGGCGGTGGCGGCGGTGTTTTATAAGGATCAACTCCCAACTCGTATCGGCGGGCGCGAACGTGATAGGCCGTGGTGCCGAGACGTTCAGCCAGCTTCGTATCGGGCATCGTCCCCAGTAGCCGATCGCGAGATATCGTCCAGCGAATGGAGGGCGTGCGTTGTCGACGATTCGCCGACGGCACTTCTAACTCCACGCGTCGTTGCCGTGCGGCACGGGGTAGAATCCCATATCGCTTGGCGATCTCTCGATCCGTGAGCCTGCCGAGCTGGTTGTCGATCGACTTTGTCCAGCGAACTTGCGAGTATTTCTTGAGTGGCATGACTTGCGCGACCTGGTTCGGGAGTCACTCGACCTTTAATACGGAAGAGTTGCCGAATTCTAGCAAGGGTCGCATCCTATCATCAAGCGGCGCTCCGATAGCAAAAAGCTTGCGATCACGATTGACATCACGTTACTTATTTGCCTTCGTGGTTCCCTTCTATCCGCCCTAATATACACCACCGGGCCAGGCTGATGAAAAGGCCGGAATATGGACTATTTAGAGCAAATGGTGTGCTTCGTGTTTGTTGCGCTGCAGGGGAATTGCAAATGCAAATGTTCCAGGAATGATTTTGCATTTTGCAGTTCTCAATTCTCATTTGTCAATGCTATCGCGCTACAATAAGACTCTACGAGGTACGAGGTTTTCATCAGCCCACCACAGGGCTCTTGCGCGCCGGGATCATTGCGCGGTGCCCGTGTTTTGGAGCCTGCGCATCTCCTCTAGGTGCCGATTCGCCTCCTCGAGTTGACCGGCCTTTTTCAGGGCCGTGGCGAGGTATTGGTGTGCTTTCGGAAAGTCGGGTTTCAACTCCACCGCGCGCCGCAAGTGACGGATGGCCGCATCCAGTTCATCCTGGTCAAGCAGCGCGGCACCCAAGTAGGCATGGGCCGCCGCATCGTCGGGTTGGAGCTCCAGCACCCGTCGCAAATGAATCGTGGCCTCTTTGAAATTGCCGCTCAATGTCAATGCGCGAGCCAGGTCGCGGAGTGCTCGGATGTCATCGGGATTGAGCTCGACGGCACGCCGAAAATGAACGGCCGCTTCGTTGATGTTTCCGACCATCGCCAACGCGCGCGCGAGGTTGCTGACTGCCCGGCCGTCATCGGGATTGAACTTGAGTGCACGCCGAAAATGATCGATTGCCAGCTCCCTCTGGTGCTGGGCTAAATAAGATCTACCCATGTTGGAATGGGTATGGAAAGGGTCGGCGCCGCGCTCGAGTGCCTGTTGAAACTGGCGTATTGCGTCGCGATGCCGCCCCTCGGATTGAAGGAGGACGCCAATGGACGTCGAAGAGTTGATCGTGCACCACTGCAATTTTTCTATCGCCGAGGAATACGCGCTCCCCGATCGAAACGGAAAGCCGATCTTGGCAATCAGCTGCTGGGCCGTCTCGGCGCTGGAGTCCTGATGGCCCTCCAGCCCATCGACCGAGAGGACAACGATTTCCACACCCGCCGCGCGGATCCGGTCTTCCGCGTCCGTAAATTCTTTTAGCTCGTGCAGGCAAGGTTCACACCAACTGGCCCAGAGGTTAAGAAGTACGGCCCCCGGTTCGTCCTTATGACTGGGGACAACTGGCCGCCGGTTACCAGCAAACGTATCGTACTCAATCGGCGGCAGCGGCAGAGCCCCAACGGATACAAGGCTTGCCGTCTGCGTTGTGGGAGACCCGACGAGTGGCTCTGGCCGCAGCGCGTGCGGCTTCCGCACTGGTCCCTGCCACGGCTCCGCGTTTCCGCTGCTCTGCACAATTCGATAACGGCGATCGGCCACCATTCCGGCAAAATCTTCAATCGTCCCGTCAGGCCAGCGGACCGTCACGCGCTCGACTGCGTCCGCGCTACCCAGACCGAAGTGGAGCCACTTGCTCGATTGGGAAAGAAACCCATCGCCGGCGCGGAGAGTCTTGACGAGTTCGGAGTTCGGAGTGCGAAGTGCGGAGTTCTCTTTTTCATTCCGCACTCGTACCACTCGCACCCCCACGCGCGCGCGCCGATTCCCGAGTTGGCGAACAGCGAATTCCCCTTGGAAAACCTCTGAAAGCGGGCTTGGATCCGCTCGTCTTTGCCGGCCTTGAATTGCGCCTGACGCGTAATGCGGTTGCCGGCCGACGAGAACATGTTGCCAACGTAAAGGTCGACCTGGCCGTCGCGGTTGTAGTCCGCCCAACTCACCGACATTCCCGAGCCATAATCGACCACACCCGCGTCGTCGGCGACGTTGACGAAACGTCCCCCGTCATTGCGATAAAGGCAGTTTTGACCGTAGTCATTTGCCACATAGAGATCGGGATCGCCGTCGTTGTCGTAGTCCTCCCATGCCGCGGCCAAACTGTGACGCCGATTCTGCGCGTCCAGTCCGGTCTCTTGGGTCACGTCAGCAAATTGCCAGCTGCCGCTCTTTGCCGTGCTGATGTCGTTGCGGAGCAGCAGATTCGGACCACCATCGTTAGCATCGTGATAGACGAAGCTGACGCGTGGTTGATCGTCACGGGGGGCAGCGAGTTCAAAGTCGACGCAGAGGTAGAGGTCCAGGTCTCCATCCTAATCATAGTCGGCGGCTGAGAGCGACTGGCAATCGGAGCTGAGCGGCGGAAGCCTTGCCCGCTCCTCGAACTGACCGGTCGAGTCGTTCTCAAAAGCCAGGAGTCCCGATACGGTGGCCGCGACCAGATCCTGATCGCCATCATTGTCCAGGTCGACCAGCAGGGCGCTGGTCGTATGGTCGAGCCAATCGACGCCAGCCTCAGCCGAGCGATCGGTGGCGGTACCATCGGGTTGTTGCACATAGAGGCGATTGGGTAGGGCGGCGGGTTGGCAAACATAAATATCTTCGAGGCCATCCCCATTGATATCACCCGTGGCAATTCCGAAGCGGCTGACAAAACTGATGCCGTAGACGCTTTCGATGCGGCTGAGCCAATGATTGAGCCCGTACTTCAACTGTTCATGAAAGGAACGGTTGTGTCCCAAGGCGCTTTGCGTGCAATCGGGCAGCCACGGACCTCCAGTTTCTACTTGCTGGTAATCTTGCGACTCAAGTGCTACCAAGCGGAGCTTGTCTCGGCCATCCCATTGCCACCGGCAAGACCACTTGGCGCGTTGCTGAACCAACCCCGATGGTTGCTGGCCGCTCGCTTCAAAGAGACTGGTGGTCCGGACCGTTTTTTCCACCTCCTCCTCATCCGACACTGCGACGTCGATGATCTTGACGTGGACGTGAACGTGCGCAGCGCCGACCAGGGGAGTGGCCAACTGCGCAAGTGCCGCGACCAGTCCCGCGGGGCCCTGATGTGCAGCCGGACTGCCCGGTGACAACTCGGACTCCGGGGAACTCTCAGCAGCCTGACGCACCGTGATCGCCGGCTCCGTAAACGCGTCGACCAGCTCCGCTGGGCGCAAAGGTCCGCACTGAAGATCGGCCGAGACCAAATCCGCCACGCTTTCTATCGACAGTTCTTCACTCTTCGAGAACAAACCCGCTAGTCTTTTCAGTTGCGTTTTGGCTTGTTCGGCCACAACCTCCGACGCCCAGCCAGCCTGGCGCGGATCCAATCCGAAATTCGTCGACCTCTCGCGCTTCTTGGCATCCGCAATTTGCAATGGCACGACGGACGCGCCTGATTCCGCTTTCTCTTCGGAAATGTTGGCGATCGGGTCCAAGTCGGACGTCTCACCGGGTGCGGCGCCCACTGCGGGGATGGGCACTGTGGGGCTGGGCACTGCGGGGATGGGCACTGCGGGGATGGGCACTGCGGGGGTGGGCTGATGAAAAGGCCGGAATATGGACTATTTAGAGCAAATGGTGTGCTTCGTGTTTGTTGCGCTGCTGGGAAATTGGAAAATGCAAAATGAGAATTGCAAAATGCGGATTTTCCAGGAATGATTTTGCATTTTGCATTTTGCAGTTCTCATTTTTCAATGCTATCGCGCTACAATAGGACTCTACGAGGTAAGAGGTTTTCATCAGCCCACTGTGGGGGTGGGCAATGTGCTCTGTCGCGCCAGATAGGCCGCCGTGGCGGCGGCGATGATGAGTAGCAAGACGAGCGGCGCTGTCAGCCAAAGCCACGGCTTACGACGCGGCGGTATTACGAGCGGAACGGCGCGGCTGTTTCGTCGCGACTTATTCTGCCGTCGGGACATATTTCGACCGGTTCAAGATTAGTTAGATTCGCAATTCTGCCACAGTCTAGCACCTTCCCAGCTTAGCTGCGATTCAGGCGTACAGGAAGTTTACTGGGACGGCGAGGCCTTAGGTCTAGTTCTGCACTTTTTGCGTAACGGATATTGGAAAAAAAGAGTAGCTTTCGTAAGAGAAATTGCGTGATGTGTTTCGTGTGGCCTTAGTCTTAGGTCTACCCACATCTTTCGTGTCGCGTTGCGAAAAACTCGGTGGGGGTTGGGGGGCTTGCCGACCATTGAATCGCGGCCAGCTTTGGGACGAAGTTGCGTGGCTTTCCCGAGACGTGTGTCCGTCACCGTGGCGATTCCATTCAGCCCCGCTACAATCATCCCGTTGGGCTCACGCGAAGCTTCGCACAGGACCTGCCAGCCGCTTGGAGAGGATGAACGACATGAACCACAGTACGTCTGCCGCCAACGAAGTCGAGTCCGCACTCAACCATTTGATGGAGCACGGGTATGCCGTCATCGAAGGTGTCTTGGAAAGCGACCAGTTGGCGGTCTTGCGAAGCCAGGTGGACGAGGTCCTGGCAACGGAACATGCCGCGCCGGTAGTTCCGGAGGGCGGATCCGCGGCGGTAGTGGATCCTGCCATTGAGAAGTATCTGGCCGACAGCTACACCGTTGGCAAGGACGAACTGGCCCGGATCATGCAGCGAGTTCGTAGCACTCGTGCCGCTGAACTCGACACGCCGTGGCCGTTTGACATCCGAGACGTGAACAAGACGTTTTTGCACTTGCCGACGCTATTCGATGAGGACCGCTCACAGCGCATCTGGAACCTGCTGAAAAAAGTCGACGCGGCAGCAGCTTTGGTCGAACACCCGTTGTTCTTGGAGTTGGCTCGGGCCGTATTGGGGGTGGACTGTGTGCTTTCCGATTGCAGCGGAACGAGCATTGGCCCCGGCACCGGCGGCGGTGCCTGGCACGTCGACGTCCCGCTGGGACAGCTCGACGAACCGTTGCCCGATTTTCCGCTCACCACCCAGAACGTTTGGATGCTGGACGACTTCACTGAAGACAACGGGGCGACGCGAGTTGTGCCAGGCAGTCACCTCTCTCGGCGCAAACCGACTTGGGCCGAAGACGACGTATCGGACGAAATTGCGTTGACCGCGCCGGCAGGATCGGTCGCCATGTGGCTTTCCAATACGTGGCATCGGTCTGGACCGAATGAATCGGATCGACCACGGCGGGCCATACTCTGTTACTACGGGCGGTCTTGGATCAAATCATTCAACGACTTTCGGGCCGGTATCCCACGCGAGAAGGCTGAGCAGTTTTCGCAGACGCTGCGATACCTCATCGGATATTCGGCGCACGGCCCGCAGCGCGGATGAGTCGGAGGAGGACTAAGTACGAAGTACTAAGTACGAAGGGCCTGCAAAACAATAAGTTACCGAATTCCGTTCAGTCGAATTTTATTTCGCGGGTAGTATTTCATAGTTCCACTCACCATGGAACTCGTTTCGTTTGATTCTTACTTCTTGGAGCTGGTCGTC
>Ga0310121_10004442_pt1 | contig 12364 bp, 9 predicted proteins | sample CB27_Tmax_986_MG_FD_203504 | JGI IMG/M metagenome (GOLD analysis project Ga0310121, IMG submission 203504) | Marine microbial communities from Western Arctic Ocean, Canada - CB27_Tmax_986 | ecosystem: Environmental > Aquatic > Marine > Oceanic | place: Canada: Western Arctic Ocean | collected...
CGACAGCTTCTGCAGCGATGTGATATTTGTCCCGGTTAGCCCACAGGGATGTTCACCTGAACGCTCAGATGCATCTGTCAATCTGCTCGGTGTTCGTCCTCGAACATTGAAACCGCATTGGGCTGAAGTTCCTTTGCTTTATGCGATGAGCCGAGCAAAATGCAATCTCGTTCCCGGCGGAATCCCAAAGGGCGGAGCCAAAGCGAAGAGAGAACTTCCAGACGAACCGGATGCGGACTTGCGTGTATTCAAAGGAGCTTAGCGGGTGATACAGGAACTGCTTTACACGTCCTGTGAAGGCAAAGGCCTGCGCAAAGGCAGTGGCGGTGGCTACTGCACGGTTCAAAGCACACAGGGTATGGCTTCCAATCTAGCTGATGCCCTTGAAAAGCTAAGCGGATACAAACATCCTTTCGACCTCCACGACGAAAGATCGGAGAAAAGTCCCACGAATTACCGTCACCTTACGCTTAGGGTCGGCGGCGTTTCTTATCACATACTATCCCGTATAGCGGATGTGCGGCATGAGCATACTGGCCGTTCAAACAAGCTGGCACACCATTTGGTTTTGCCTAGCCGCTCATTACCCGTTGGCGGACCATCATGGATATTGTCCGACCCGAAGATATGTCACAGATCCTGGGACGGCAATGTTCGATTGGTACCGGAAATAGAGGCAGCCAACTTACCGTCGGACGATATTCCGTTCAAGAAGTGCGAGATGTGGGGGCGCCTAGCGGGTGATCCTGGCTGGTCCGGGCACGTGGCGGACCGTTTGATCAACCGGGACAACGATCCCGTCTATGTTATCTTTCCGTTGGGTACGGACACACTTGGTTTAGTGAACGAGGTGTTCTCACTTATTCCACCCAAGAAACGCTGGTCGGTCACGTTTAGTACCTATTTCACCAACTTGGTTGCGGGAACCTCCTGCGATCTTCGTTTTGTTTTAGATGGAACGCCTGAAGCAGCGAAGATTAGGCGCGACTTTAGGCGCATGATAGTCGACCTTGCTGGTGAGCTGGGTGTGCCAAAGGAAAACCAACTTGTAGAGGCTGCCCGCACCGGTCGGTTGGTCGCAACCGTTACGGATTCAGAGCCACTGGCGAAACAACCTGGGCCTCAAGAAGACCTTGTTGGTTCACCGCAAACTACATCCGCACCTTCGCGCGTTGCAGAGGCTGATCGTGACGACTACCGACTGGCGCCTCCCGCTGCCAGATCCGAGGTCCAACGATCAGGGCAAGATGTCACGTTTCAGTCAAGTCACGATTTGTACAAAGTAAAAAGACAAAAGGCAGAAAGACGACGCAAGCGGATTGTTTATTTCGTATCAACTCTTGCTGGAGTCGTTCTTGCGTGTCTTATTGCTAAATTCGTTGCAGGTTTAGACTCTCCCCAAAAACTAGCCGACGGTCAGTCTCATAACGGACCTGATGCCAAAGCGGACTCGACAGACGCAACATCATCCACGGGCACAAAGGAAGCAAGCCGAAAAGCTAGGGCACGCGCCGAATCTAAGGATCGCCAAACTGCTTCAAGGTCGGATGAAGCGCGTGTGCGTCAGGCAAATAAAGAGCCGAGATCTGAGAAGGATCCGAGGGATCTCGATCAAATTGCCAACCGAGAAACGAGCGGAAGTCCGAATTCAGTTAATGGTCACGCTGATTCTGGTGATGGTCAAGTTGATGCTCCTCCAACAACGAATCGACAAGATTTGGAACCACTTATCTTTGGTTCAAATTCCGTGGTGTTGAATCCGCCTCTGGGTTCGCCTAGCCGACGTCAGCACCCGACGACAGTCATCACTCTACTCGGAAGTCCCCAGGCTGAGGCGAAATTGGATGTGGTCGGACTTGACCTCCTTACCGCACCCAACAAAAACGCTACCTACCAACTAAGGGAAACATCACGTAACAACTGGAAAATCTTTAGAATTACAAAAGGTAAATTTAAACCCAGCCCTCCCGGAAGAAAAGAAAACACAGATGTCATTGCCGAATTTGAAAGAAGCGACCTCCGATTGACAATTGCATGGCCGAAAAAACCGGATTCTCGTTTGGCTCGCATGCTTAAATGGTGTGCCCTACGCCTTGATTCCGGTGAAAAAATCACTCAGTGCCAGTTGATGAAGCCGATTACTGCGATGCCGAAGTTGACGTACGCTAAAACGACCGACGAAGGCGAGTGGATATACCAGGCAGAGTTTAAGGACATATCACTGCCCAGTAAACGTTCATTGAATGTAAAGCCGCAGGACAACACAATCCGCGAAGGTTTCTGTTATTCGATCGTCGATGGTGCAACGCAGCTCTGGGACTACACTCCAGCAAGCGGTAAAGGCGAACCGCGAAAAGAAGAAATATTGAGTTTTTCTTGGTCGATCGAATCGGAAAAACCGGTCGTTTTGCAAGCTACCGTTCGGTATCTGACCGAATTGAATCCAGCTAAACAGCAAAAGGTCGAAGAATTCCTTCGAACGACACCCCCAAAGTTTCGGCTTCAGTTGTTGATCGAACATGACACGGCAGATCAAATAAGCGCTCAACATATAATAGTGGCTGACATTGAGAACGTAGTGATACCTCTCTTCGACGATGAGACTCCCGCGTCATGATCACCAATCGTGAAATAACGACGGATATCACACGAGTAACGGAGGCGATTGCCAACTGCATCGCCGTCGAAGGCGATCTGGAGAAAACTGATGTAGAAGAACTACAGACGCAGTTGGTGGATTGCGTTGAAGCAGTTAACGGCCGGTTACGTCGGTGTGACGAATTACTCCGTCGCGGACTGCGGAGCGAGGCCATTCAGGAATGCGAAATCGAGCCGATGCTACTGGACGTGGTTACGCAGCTGGACATGCCCGAATGGAACGCTTGGTCCGATTATGTGCGCCAATTCGGTATTGCACCAACTCCAGCACTCCTTCTTGATGTGGCGGCCGAACTGAATACGGCGTACATCGACCACGAGCCTCTCGATTCCTTATTACGACTTCACCGTTTGCATGCTCTGGCGCGCAGTCCACTGTCCAACAGACTGGATATTTTGCGCCGCATCGGTGAAAAGGATCCTTCTAACCCAGTTTGGACCGAGGATTTGCGCTTATACGAAACAGAGAGGCTAAGACAAATCGGCAAAGAATTGGGTCAGCTTCGAAAGTCGAGAGATTTCGCAGCGACAGTGCAACTTGCCCGCGAAGTTAACGAAACAAATTGGACCGTGCAGCTCCCAGCTGAAATAGCGAAGGGAGTGACTGACCTTCATCAAGAACTTGTTCGCGCGCACGCGATGGGCAAGCTTGCGGAGTTGTCGAAAACGATCAATGGCGCTTTTTCAGAGTTCGATGTTGACGTGGCATGCAAGGCACGCGATGAGTGGCAACGTTTTGCTGACATCGCCGGAGTTGAGACCGATGATGAAATCGCGGCGTCCGTAGACGCGGCATTCGATTGGCTCAATGGGGAACTCCGGCAACAAGAATTGAAAACCGCGATCGATTCGGCGACTAATGAATTGGAATTTGCATTAGACACGAATAAGATCAAACGCGACAAACTTGAGCGTTGCTATAACACACTTCAGCGCTACGGGGAAACGATACCCGAAAGACTCGAACGTCGTTATTTTCAACGACTAGAGGAGCTTGATCGCACCGCAAATCGACGCTTTTTCACATTGGTCGCAGCCATAATGGCCTGCATCATCACATTGGGATCACTGAGTGCTGTAGTGATTCGCAAGCAATCGCTGGACGGAAAGATTCGTGATGCGAGTGAGCTACTGGCCCAACAAATCGAAAGCAAGCGATTCTCCGAGGCGCGCAAATTTCTGGAGTCGATTGAGAATGATTCACCTCGGGTGTTCAACTCGCAGGCAGTCCAACGGTTGTTGATCGACCTGAATTCTGGCCATGAGTCGGAACAGGCCAGGCAAGTGCATTTTCAAGAAGTGGTTCAACGCGCATCCAACAAGATGACCGATGACCCAACTTGGGACGATGTTGAGCAAGCGGAATCATCGTTACGGGAAGCTGAAGCGATTGCCGGCAGTGAAAGTGAAATCACAACTCTCAGGCGGATCCAAGGCCGAGTCCAGGATCATCGAGATCGGCTGCAGGCATTGGTGGATAATGAGTTTCGTGACAAGCTGCAATCAATCGCCCTCCAATTGAAGGATTTGAATTCGGTAAAACCATCTGCGGTTCAGAAGCTCCAAGAATCTGCAAAGCAACTCCTCGTGATGAGTCGCGTCTCCCACCAAACCATACTAGCCAGCAATATCCATAACATCATCAAGAAACTTGAACAACGTCGCAAAGCGATGCGCGCACAGGATTTGCGAGCTGATTTGTTGACTGAAATGGAGGACGCGATAGGTGATATCTCGCGCTACGAAAGCGTGCTGCAGGAATATATCAAAGCTTACGAACAGGAGTCGCGATCTGACGACTTCAAGTCCATTGTAGCTAATGACATTCCCTATCTGGAAGCTGTTGAGGAATGGAACCGTCTAGTCGGTGCCTGGAACGCCGTCACGATTTCGCCTAATATCGCTTCGGTTAAGGAGCCACTTGAACATATTGGCGACATTCAGGCCGGATTTCTCGACTATCCCGGTGTAGTCAATCTCGAAGCGTTACGCAGCTATCTCGAGAGCATGGATAAGCGCCTTAATGCGGCTATTGATCCAATCGAAAATATTGAGCAAATGTTTTCGCACGGATGGTTTTCAATGAAATACGTTGAGCAGAAATCTAACGGTCAAAGACATTATTTTTTTGAAAATCCTAGTGAGTCACGAAAGAAGTTGACAATCAACGAGCTGACCAACGCACTCGCCTTGGAAGAAACTAGGAATCGCGACTTCCGGCCGATCGACTTAGAGAAACTCAACAGTATCAAAGTGCATGGCGATGCACCACAAACAGCGTTGGCCGAGAAATGCATGAAGTATCTGATTATGGATTCATGGGAATTTGAGAAAACGATTTGCGCCATTTTGCACACCGTTCTTGATGCCGACGAAGTGGACCCCATTATCCGAGCATTGTTTCTTCAGCTCATCTCTGAAGAAGGAATTACCAACAGCGCAATACTAGAAACATCCCTTGGCGATTTTTCCAACAGCGTACAAACCGACGATGATCTAGGTACTATAAATTGGCTAGACACCGAAACGGGCAGCTCCGTACCTGAAGTGCGTGCACGGGCCGAGGCGAGGTTGAAAAGGATGCATCAGTCACCTCTGCGTATTTACAAAGATGAGATCGAGCCTCAAACGGATAAATTTCGATCTAAGGAGTTCAAGCTTCCGATGTTGAAATGGATCGGAATTACGCGCAAAAGGCAAAACAATTGGATATTGGTTCTGAACTCGAATCTTAGTTTCGATCATAGGCGGCCACTTTACACACCGATATTCGACCAACCGACAGTTGCTCATCTGACTGAAGTCGGTTGGTTTCACGGAAGTGATGCTGAACTAGACCTGAAGAAGTCCAATCTTCTGATCGAAGGACAATTGTTATTTGCAGCGCAAAAAACCAAGTGAAGGGCTAAACTGTTTTGACATTTCCACTGCATATCAGACGCTTATATTTCTTCTTGGCCGTGATATGAGCAGGTCGTATGACTGAGACGCAACAATTTTTCGTACGACGGCGAGGAAGGGTGGAGGGACCCTGGTCCTTAGAAAAGCTCGCCGCGGAAGTGTCGTTGAGGAAACTTGGTCGGCACCACGAGTTGTCGACCGACAAGGTCGATTGGTTTAGAGCGTCGCAAGTGGAGGAGCTATTCCCAATCGTAGAGGCCAAGCGAACGCCGCGAGTCGTGGATGCTAAAATAGGTTCCGCGTCAACCGAAGAAGATGAATATGAACTTGAACCAGACGAGACACTAGTATGGTACTACTACTCTGGTGACGAACAATGTGGCCCAGTGCCGGGAACCGAACTAGCATACATGCTGGAACACGGGCAACTGCTCGGGAATGACCTGGTCTGGCGCGAAGGACTTGATGACTGGCTGTCGGTGGAGCAAATCCCGGAACTAGCGTGGCAGTTGAAATCGCATGAACAGTTCGATCCGATCGATGTTTCGGATGCGAATCGGAGTCGGAAAGTAGACCTGGAAACGGATGGATACGCGACGACGAGCTTTAACCTTGCGATTGTCTTCCTGCTGCTCGGATTGTTTCCATTTATTGGAATTCTTAGTGCTATTCCCATTACGATTGGGATCTTGTCGCTTCGGCGAATATCCAGAAGTGCGGGTTCCTTGGGTGGTAAGGGATTGGCAATTGCCGCAATAAGCATCGGCGCCGTAACCATTCCAATCTCCATTGTTACCGGCATTTGGTTTGTAGTTGCATCACTCGGATGAACGCTCGCCTAACGAAAATCCCAAGTTCAGTAAAGCAATGGAACTTTAATAGAGTCAGATTAGCTCCTTGATCCATCGTATTAATCGAGAGGCGTAGCCGGACGGCTTTGCATCCACCATGGAACCACGCGCAAACGTACCCCTTTCTTGGAGCAAACAAGACGTTGAACAGCGGCTGTATTTTCCCGGAGGAAGATTTACACGAATAAATACGGTTCTTGCCGTAATTCTGGCGGCCGTTTTGACTATCGCATTCTATTGCGCACTCATCCCTTTGGATGGCAAAACCTTTGCGAATATGTTTACAAAACGAGGCGTAATTCCATATACCATCGTGTTCTTTACATCTTGGTCGCTTGTGATACTAATTCTGAAAAGTTGGAAGTTGAGACTTCAACGATTCGCCTTAGACCACACCATCGTTCCGCAAGACGGTTCGTTCGTATTATCTTCCGGAAACGTAGACGAGGTTATCGATCGAATCTACGAAACCGTCGATGATCCGAGGCACTTCGTACTTTTCAACCGAATAGCCATCGCCCTGGCCAATCTAAAAAACTTACGTCGCGTCGGGGATGTGGACGAAATCCTTCGCACCCAGGCAGAAAACGATGAAGCATCGATGGACAACAGCTATATGCTTGTGACAGGATTTGTCTGGGCGATACCTGTTCTGGGATTCATTGGAACCGTTTTAGGGCTTTCCGAGGCCATTGGACAATTCGGAAATGTCCTGCAGGCCTCAGACGATATCTCTCAGATTAAGGACGCTTTGAAGAATGTCACCGGTGGGCTTTCAACTGCATTCGTCACAACGCTCCAAGCGCTGGTTGCTGCGCTCGTAGTTCAGCTAGTCTTGACATTCGTAAAGAAAGGAGAATTGGAATTCCTGGAGGAATGCTCAAACTACTGTACTAGTCACGTTGTAAATCGATTGCGACTTATGCCATTCGAGCGCACAGATGACGACAACTAAATTGGCTATCACTCCGGCTCGCATCCACATTTAACAACCGGATCATACCGTCGATGAAACCTCCCCCAGTTCCGCCCCGCCGTATTCGTTCCGAACGTTCCAATCCGGTTGGTCAATCGCCTCGCGAAGCCGAATCTCGCCTAGATTCCGTTTCAATGAGACTTGATTCGCATGAAGGACAAAAGAGGAAGCAGCAAGTAATTATTCTCTCAGTAATTCTTGCAATCGGCCTCTTGCTCTTCGTAATTCTACTAGTTGCCGCCCTGTTGCTTGCAACACGAGGCGGCGGCGCGGACTCAATAGCGTCTTCCAATGCACAACCGTCAGGCAAATCGAAAGGTGAAAATGTTTCAGATGCTGATGGAATGAAAAGCGATTCAAGTCAGGGTATGCCAACGGATCGGACCTCTGAGAAGCATACCGCTGGTCATTCTGGGCAGACAGCGGAAGCGACCGAGGATGCTGCTGCTGAAGGCAATCGGGGACAACAAGACCCACTTGAATATGTAGCCGACGAAGATACAAACAAGAATAGTGTGGAGAATCCCCCCGAGTCTGCAGGCGAGGACTCGAGCGGGTCTTCTTCACGGGTTACAGGCACAGGCAAATATCGAACCATTGCTGGCAGCAAGTTCTTTGGAATCGAAGCTGACGGCAGCACATTCGTTTACGTTGTCGATCAATCGGGCAGTATGGCAGGGGGCCAATTCGAGCGTGCAAAAGTCGAGGTCAAGCGGTCAGTCAATTCTCTTTCCGCAAGTCAGGACTTCTTCGTGTTTTTCTTCGCCGATAACGAGCACCCGATTGACACCCCGGACGCATTGTTACCCGCAAACGGAAACAATAAATTGATGTTGGGTCAATGGCTTTCGACGTTGCAACTCGAAGGAGGCACAGAACCGGAAGGGGCATTGCTGAGAGCGATCGCTTTAAAGCCAGACGCAATCTACTTCCTAACCGACGGTGCCTTTGACCCTGGCGTCGTACAACGTGTAACAATGGCGAACGGTGGTGTTACGAAGATTAACACCGTGACTTTTGGTAACAAAGAAGGCGAGACGATGCTGAAGGATATCGCCCGGCTAAATGGCGGGTACTACTTGCACGTGCCGTGATGCTAGGGATCGACCGAAGATTCCGCTGCGTCTTCGTAACGGCATAACAGATGAAAGTTGTTATCTTTGCGATTAGGAACTGCAATACGGAATTACGGCTGGCCAGTGACCAATGCGAACTACAAGAGACTACAGGCGAACGGTCTGCCAGATTGCGCGAATCGCACGGTGGGCAAACACGCCAGAAGACCGCTTCTCTAAGCACAAATAATGCGAAGACGTCGATCTAGGACTGCCGCCTTTTCTCTATTTTCCTTTCAGGACATCATAACGTCCGTCACGGGTATCATGGTATTGATTACCTTAATACTCGCGGTGGAGTTGATAAATAGAACTGAAAACTCTCCGCCAATCCAAACTCGCAGGCAAGTTGAATCACTGAATAAGGTCATTCAGCAACTTCGAATTGAGATTAACAGTCTTGAGAACATGATGGCTGAGCGCAGACAAAATGTATCCGATCTTCCTGTCCTCGACGAGCAGACGCTAGAAAGTCAGCTATCACAGAGTGCCCGTCGTGTTAGTAAAATGGAAACGTCGATCGCACTGGCTCGCCAAAGCCTTAAGCAGACTCAGCGTGCCCTGAACAAAGCGAAAGAACGCCGCAAGACGGACGAGAGGTCAGAAGGAGAAAAACTAAACGCCACCGAAGCCGAGCTACAAGAGAAAGAGGAGTTGCTTTCCCAGGTGAGTTCCTCCGAGCGAGTGTTTTTTCGGTCGGGGGTTAGAGACAAGACCACATGGATACTTGAGGTCTCAGAAGCGCAGTTCCGTGCCGCTAAGGTAGGCGAAAACGCGGTGCCGATTTCTTTGGTATCTATGATGGATCTAGAAAAATGGGTTAATCATCGAGACATTACGCGCGAAGCAGTATTCATAATTGTAAAACCGCCCAATGCTTCCGACCTTTTTGACAAGGTTCTAGAAGTCGCTACAAACTCTGGCGTTGATGTGGGATATGCTCTCGTCGGCGCCCATCAGCAAGTGTTGGATCCACAGATCGGAGCAGGTGCTCCATGATTCGACACCGGACGCAAAGCGATAATGGAAGCTTAGAACTTTTGCTCGACACAATCTGCAATATGTTCGGCGGTATCGTTTTCATATCGCTGCTCGTCGTGGTATTGTTAAACAGTACGTCGGAAATACAGTCATCTACTCCGCCAGGTACGGTTACAGAAGCTGAATTCATATCGTCGGAGAACACTCGGAGAACACTGAACAACAAATTGAATCGACTTCGAACGTCGGTCGCTCAGCAGGAGGCTATTTCTGAGATCATCGTATCCGATGAGACAAGACGCCTCGCGCAGGAAATAGAGCAGAGCGAGCAGCGTAAGGCTTCCTTGGTTTCACTGGAGAGCAGCATCGTGGGGGAGTCAACGGTGGTGCAAAAGGACATAAACAGTCTTGCGAAAGAAGCCACACAGAGCAAATCCAAACTTGAAGAAACACAACAGCGGCTGGCTGCTGTTACGCAGCAGCTGGAGATTACGATCGAACAGAACACGCGCGAAGCTGTGATACCAAAAGTCGTTCCCTCGACCAAGCCACCGCAAGTCTTTTTCCTAAAGAATGGCACTCTGTACGGGCCGGAAATCCTGTCGGGCGGCTCTTCAAATTCGCGTGATTTTGAGGTCGTAAAGCTTGACGATGGCACGCAGATTGTTCAGGAAAGGGTGGGTGGTGGTCGCCCGGTTGATTCAACTGGCAAACAGAACGCCAATTTGCAGCGACACTTAGGCGACCCGTGGCTGAAGTCTTTCTATGTAAAACTGTTCGTGTGGCCCAATTCGTATGGCCACGTTGAAGCCGTCCGCGTAGTACTCGAGGACGCAGCAATTAGGTGCCAAATTATTCCTTGTGAAAGAGATACGCAGATTGCGATATCTTCGACATCGACCGTCCGTCCAGTCCTCGTGCAGTGAACGCCATAATGGAAATCATAATCGGCAACAACTCAGTAATAGGCAGGACCGACCATGCCAATTTCGTCAAGTTACCGCCATATTGAAAACTGTGCTGATCCGCACACGCCGTGCGATCATCTGACAGTTTTCGCACGTGCGGGCAAATCGGCGTGCCATTAAGCACTGCAAGAATCTCACACGTGACCCCGTCTCTCCGGCCTACGTTCGAGACGGTATGGGATTTGCTAAGGTAACGCTCAGTGACCGTGACTCGTACAGCATCTTGCTTCGCCGAAACGGGCAAACCCTAACCGACCGAGGGATGGTATGGCTGCAAAGCGGTGGTATTACCAGTCCATGGGTGAAGATTTGGGACCTTTGTCATCCAGGGAACTCAAGCATTTTGCCGAATCGGGTCGACTAGCGCCAGTTGATTTGGTTCGTCTGGGCGAAGGCGTAGAGTGGGTTCCCGCGTCTCGAGTGAAGGGGCTTTTCCAGGAGCATGTGTCCCAACCTGCCGTTGCTGTCCACGTCGCCACGCGCGAGGCGATACCTCTTGCAGCGCCAGCAACTAGGCAGTGTCCGTGGTGCGCGGAATCCATCGCCTTGAACGCTCGTAAATGCAAACATTGCGGAGAAATCCTTGACGGCAGTTTGGCTGGCCGAAGTGCGCGGGGTTGCGACGTTTCTATACCTACCGTAAGGACTGATTCCGCATCGCTAATTGGTACTATGGCGAGGATGGAAGGTGAGGCCGCTAGCCCCAAGAAAATTTTACCAGCACTTCTTCTCTTGTTTTTCTTCGGCGGGCTCGGAATTCATGCGTTCTATGCCGGAAGGGCTGTAGAAGGCGTGATTTACATTCTCTTGCTTATCGCCATCCCATTTACGCTGGGCTTTTCGTTATTGCTTATAGCTGCCTTTGTTTTTGCCGATTTCATTCGTTTAGTAGTCGGCGTTTACATAGACGATCAGGGGCGGAAGCTAACTGAGTGGACGTAAATCGAGATCAACAATTCGCGTAGCGGTTAATTTATCGACGGCTGACTAAATTTGAACGTTGGCTTGGGCAATCAGGTTTGAGTGATGCAACGGAATCTGCTGCGGTCATTGAACTTTTTCACTCGTGTGAGGTAGTATCGGGTCTGAGTAATCCCATTTCATATCTCACAAATTCGCTAAGTCGTCATACAAAACAAGCATTGTGTGACGAGGCAGATACGATTCTATACGACTCCAACGAATTCCGCTGATTTGCAGATTGTCGCTTCCGGATTCAGGACAAATGAAGCGAGTTGCGCCGGATGCGTTCCGTTTTGTCCGCGTATCATATTCTCTCGAATCGGTAGGGGGATATAAAAATAGATGAACCGGAATTAGCATAATGTAGATGGTAGGCCAATTCCAGATCTGACGGTCCGCAGGTTGCTGTAAGGCAAGAACCGCATCCCTATTCGCGTGTTCGCAAACCCGCATAGATTCAAAAAACAAGAAGTTGATGAGTTGATCACTCAAAAGGCGGCCTGCAGTGATAGCGTACGCGATCTTTGGCGTACCGCAGATGAACGACTCTCAAACCGCACTATATCGGCGGCTGCCCGTGCAGCGCATTTCGACAGCTATGCGTGGTCAAACTCGCGAACACGTTTTCGGTCTCGCAACTCCTCGGTTAAAGTGCGAATTTCTTCGCGCAGTTTTTTAGCTTCTGATGCGGCAATCGAGTATATCGTAACAGAAGGGCTCGACGAATCAGAACTTCTCATGTAAACGCTGGCTAAGCCGAAGATGCGTTGAAATAAATCCTGTGAAAACGAAGTGTCTTTAACGCGATAAAGTTCAAGCTCATCTGTGCGACGCGTCAAGACGCCATGCGAAACCTTAAATCGTTGAGTTGTAAGTTCGTAATTGAGACACCGAACCTGAAGCCATCGCCAGACTGCGACGAATACTGGGACTATCAGCCAGCAAAACAGA
>Ga0310121_10004443_pt1 | contig 12364 bp, 9 predicted proteins | sample CB27_Tmax_986_MG_FD_203504 | JGI IMG/M metagenome (GOLD analysis project Ga0310121, IMG submission 203504) | Marine microbial communities from Western Arctic Ocean, Canada - CB27_Tmax_986 | ecosystem: Environmental > Aquatic > Marine > Oceanic | place: Canada: Western Arctic Ocean | collected...
AGGGTGTCGATGACGCTTAACGCGCTCGGTGTCCAACCATTACCAGACGACGAACGGTTTCCAGTACTCGAGGGTTACTAATGCGCCCGCATTACTGTTTCGTAATTTGCGTTTTCTCTAGGAAATACTGGAGCCGACGAGCGGACTCGAACCGCTGACCTGCTGATTACGAATCAGCTGCTCTACCAACTGAGCTACGTCGGCGCAACATATCCCACGTGCTTGTGTGGCCTTTCTGGGATCACATGGAAAGCGGCTCATGTTAGCACACGCATAGCGTCGTACTCGGCATTCGTTACGGGCAAAAGACTTTACCGTACGTCTTATGGATAGGGGTTGTGCAACGCACTAATCGTAGGAGGATTTCGACTGCCAAAACAGGTTGTCGTGAGTTTGCAAGTGGTTAGCACACAGCTTTAGAATGGTCAGTTGAAGTTTGCATCAAATAGCCGTTCTATAGAAGCCTCTTCGTTGTGGGAGTTCATGACCGTACAAGTAGCCAAAGATAGTCCAAACAACGCGATTGTCATTCGCGGCGCGCGAACACATAACCTCAAGAACGTCGACCTCACCTTGCCGCACGAACAGATAATTGTTGTTACGGGTGTGAGTGGTTCAGGGAAGTCGTCATTAGCGTTCGACACGGTGTATGCGGAAGGTCAACGACGATACGTTGAATCGCTCTCAGCTTATGCACGGCAATTTCTCGAGCGCATGGAAAAACCAGATGTGGACCGCATTGACGGCATCTGTCCGGCAATTGCGCTTCGACAGAAGAATAGTGTCCGAAATCCTCGGTCGACGGTCGGTACTACCACAGAGATTCATGACTATTTGCGTCTATTGTTTGCGCGGGCTGGCAGGACTATTTGTCGCGGATGTGGCCATCAAGTAGTGAGGGAAACACCGGAGCTTGTAGCGAGCCGTTTGTCGGGTCTACCTGACGGCACAAAGTTGGTCCTTGGCTTCGATATGCCAGTTGTCTCGATTTCATCTGATTCCGATGATTCTGCGGAGCTAGAGATTGACGAGATTTCTGAGCAGAGTAATTCTGCATCCGCAGATGGAATAGCAAAAAATACAGGTCGAAAGAAAAGAAGTAGCAAAAGGCAGGATGCAGATGACTCTGCAGTGCTACTTGCTGCTAACTATAGTGCGATCAGGGATACGATCGACGCACTTCGTAGGAAAGGGTTTGGGCGACTTTATTTGAAGGGCAGGATCGCTTCGTTTGATGAAGTGGACTTCGGACAGTTGGCTGACTGTAGTGACATTCAGGTTGTTGTCGATCGTGTGAAGTTGGACCCCAACTCGTTAACTCGATTGACAGATTCGATTGAGACGGCGTACCAGGAAGGCGGAGGTAATGCATTTGCGTTTGAGCTCCGTCAAGCCGATCAAGGGCAGGAGTCGGACTCCGAGGTTTATCGGTTTAGTGAAAAATTTGAATGTCGTGAATGCCAACTTGTCTACGAAGTTCCTCAGCCCCGTCTGTTCTCGTTTAATAGTTCTTTTGGTGCCTGCCAGACTTGTCACGGATTTGGCAATGTTATTGAACTCGACATGAACCTGGTAGTGCCAAACGTTTCTAAGTCGATCAATGCGGATGCGATTGAGCCATGGAGTAAACCGCACTATCGGTCTCATATGGCTGATCTAAAGCGAGCCGCCAGAGGGAGCAAGATACGCCTATCGGTTCCTTGGTCTGAATTGACAGCTGATGAGCGTCAATTCGTGATTGAGGGAGATGGAAAAGACTACAAGGGAATTAGAGGGTTTTTTAGCTCGCTTGAAAAGAAAAAATACAAGGTCCATGTTCGAGTGTTTTTGAGTCGATACCGTGGCTATTTGACTTGTCCTGATTGTGAAGGTGCACGTCTGCGGCGTGAGGCAAGAGACGTGTTCGTCGGAAGCCGAACGATTGATGAGTTGTGTTTACTGACAGTTGGTGCAGCATGTGAGTTTTTTGACTGCTTAAGTTTGACTGAGAAGGAGAGAGAGATCGTTGCCCGGGTCACTAAGGAGATACAGAGACGGCTAGGGTTTCTCCGAGATGTGGGACTCGATTATTTGACGCTGGACCGTTTATCCTCGTCGCTTTCCGGTGGTGAGGCTCAACGAATTAATTTAGCGACGTCGCTCGGGTCTGACCTCGTGGGCACGTTGTACGTGCTCGACGAACCTTCTATTGGTTTGCACCCTCGTGATAACGAGCGGCTAATACACATTTTGAGAAAATTACGAGATCAGGGAAACACGGTGCTTGTTGTTGAACATGACGCGGACATGATTCGTGCCAGCGATTATATTGTCGACCTTGGCCTGGGTGCTGGAACGAGGGGGGGCAAGGTCGTATTTTGTGGTAAATACGAGGCTCTTGGAAATGAAACGACCTCTTTGACCGCTAAATACTTACGCGGTGAACTCGCAATTCCAATACCTGTTAAACGGCGCAAACGCCTTCCTTCGACTCAATCGTTACGGGTGATTGGAGCAAGTGAACATAATCTCAAGCAGATCGATGTTGAAATTCCACTGAATATGTTTACCTGCGTGACTGGCGTCAGCGGTTCTGGGAAATCGACGCTGGTTCATGACGTAATGTATGCAGCGTTCAGACGAGCAAAAGGAAAATGGAATAAGAATGTCGGTGCTCACAAATCACTCGAGGGCGTCGAATTACTGAACGACGTTGTGCTGATTGATCAAGCTCCAATCGGTCGGACGCCACGTTCGAATCCGGTGACTTATCTGAAGGCATTTGATCCGATCCGTGAGTTGTTTTCCAAAACTCAAGAAGCGAGGGCGCGAGGACTGAGTGCTAGTCACTTCTCGTTCAATGTGACTGGAGGTCGGTGTGATGCCTGTGAGGGTGAGGGAAAAATCCGAGTTGAGATGCAATTTCTTGCGGACGTGTTCGTGACGTGTGAGCATTGCAATGGAAAGCGATTCAAGCCTCAAGTGCTAGAAGTTAACTATTGTGGGCGAAACATTCACCAGGTGCTTGAGATGACAGTTCGCGAAGCCTTACATTTCTTTGCGGCGTCGGCCAAAGTGATTCGGCGGTTACGGGTGTTAGATGAAATCGGTCTAGGATATTTGCGGCTTGGTCAGCCAGCGACAACACTGTCTGGTGGTGAGGCGCAGCGTATCAAAATAGCGGCCCATCTTGGGGCGCATCGCAGTGAACGGTCACTTTATATTTTTGATGAGCCAACTACCGGACTTCACTTTGATGACATTACAAAGCTCCTCACGGCATTTAGAAAACTCGTTGACGCCGGTCACACGTTGGTAGTCATCGAACATAATCTTGACGTCATTAAGACGGCAGATTGGGTGGTCGATCTTGGGCCTGAGGGCGGGGATGGTGGCGGAACAGTCGTTGCGGCAGGGCCGCCAGAGAAAATCGCCGAATATCCTAGTTCGCACACGGGCCATTATCTTCGGCAGGCGCTTGCCAGTGGTCGTAGCCACGCATATGCCGACGTGTGATTAGTCGTTTGCAACGCATCACGCTCCAGTTTGCGTGTGCCTTCATGTCGATCTCGGTCGCCGAGACGTCTGGGCTTCTTCCGGCGACGACTATGGCGTTTATCGAGTTCGTCGAAGAGAAAGTTCAACGCGGACCACCTCGTTAAACCAGGTCCGATGTTCGACATTCAGGGTTATGGTGTGCGCTTTCCACTGCATACCGGCACTGTCAGATCTGGTACAAACCTTACGTTCTGGACTAACGTTGAGGAGGTCTGGCTCTTTCGACGAGTACTTGTAATTCGATAGGTTGGCCGTAACGAAGAATCTCCACCGTGACGCTGGACCCGATTTCAGCATCTGAGATAAGACGCCCGAAGGATGCCACATCGTCAACTGGTTGTCCGTTAATACTATGGATGACATCGCCAGGTTCAATCCCGGCCCTTGCAGCGCTGGAGTTTTGATGGATTTGCCACACGACGACTCCCAATGTGTTTGGGGCGTCGACTTCTTGAGCTAGCGAGGGTGTCAAACCGCGAACATCAACCCAGCCAAGCGAGCCGCGTCGCACTTCACCATGTGTGACAAGTTCATCCATGATGCGACGAGCCAAGTTACTCGGGACAGCAAATCCGACACCTTGGTAACCACCACTGTCGCTGTAGATTGCTGTGTTGATGCCGATGAGTTCTCCATGTTCGTTAATGAGAGCCCCTCCTGAGTTTCCTGGATTTATGGCGGCATCCGTTTGGATAAAGTCCTCGTAACGTGCGACACCGAGATTGTCTCTGCCAACAGCGCTAACGATTCCAAGAGTGACGGTTTGCCCTAACTGGAAAGGGTTGCCGACTGCCAGTACCCATTGCGCAATACGCAGTTGTGACGAGTCTCCCCAAGCTACGGTGGGAAGGTCGGTAGCATCAATTCGCAGAAGTGCAATATCGGTCGATTCATCTCGACCGACCAGAGCAGCGTCAAACTCACGCTCGTCTGACAGCGTGACGGTTACGCCTCTGGAATTCCGCCCGACGACATGCGCATTCGTTAAGATGTAGCCATCGGCAGCTACGATAACACCAGACCCAAGGCTGGGCTGTTCTCGGTAGCCAGACATGCCAGGAACATCCCCGAAAAAGTATTGAAAAAATCTGTCGTTGTCGAAAGGTGAACGCTGTCGAACAACCTGTCGCGATGAGATGTTCGTGACAGCCCTAACCGTTTGTTCAGCCACGTCACTGAAGTTTGGTAGCGTTACAGCTTGAGGTACAACTTGTTGAAGCGTTTCTTGTCCTGTTGTTGACGCCCCGGAAGCGCTCACTGCTTCAGTGAGCGCCGGAATCACGATTGACGACGGCGGTGCCGTTCTTTCCTTGGTGCCATTCTGAAGCGTTTCGTTAACGATGGCGCCAGAAATGATTCCTACGACAAAGACGATGAAGACAACAGCAAGCGGTTTTATGCGCATGTTCTTAGTGCCAGAGTAACGACGGGGTACATTTTATCCCGTAAAGTTTTCTTCAGGCATCGTCTTTGAAGGTCTTAGGCTGCTGTAGTACGATTCCCAGCTGGTCGTTATGGAATCTATCCAAGCTACGCGCCTCCGGAAGGGTATGTTGGTCAAAATGAACGCGATACCTCATCGGGTTCTTGACATTAACCATATGACTCCTGGTAAGGGCCGAGGGTTTGTACGAGCCAAAATGCGCAATGTTCGTTCTGGAACGCTGATGGATCATAAGTTTGCTTCTGGCGATTTCGTTGAGCGGGCAATGTTGGAATCCCGCGAAATGCAGTATTTGTATACCGATGGCGATGGACATCATTTTATGGATACTGCGAGTTATGAGCAGGTGATGCTCACGGGTGAGACCTTAGCTGATTCCGTAAACTATCTGCTTCCAGACTCTCTAATTAAGGTGCAGCTAATTGAAGATGAGCCTGTCGGGATTGAGCTTCCCCTCACTGTTGAGTTGCTTGTGACGGAGACGGCCCCGGCAATTAAGGGAGCCACGGCTAGTGCACAGCTCAAACCAGCGACGCTTGAAACTGGATTGATAGTACAGGTGCCTCCCTTTGTAGCGGATGGTGACAAAGTGAGAGTGAATACTGACACTGGCGAGTATCAGTCTCGTGCCTGATTACGGCTTGCGGCAGGAAGAAGTTTCGCTGCCTACTAGTTGAGAACGCTCAGAAGCATTCCGAGGAGGCCGTACCCGCTCGCTTCGGGGTCTCCGAGCCATATGGGGGGCGTCAGCCAGACAAAAGATAATATTCCGATCACCATCAAGTCGTATTGCCAGGTAGCACGATCGAAAGTCCAGAAGAGTGCGTGCCAAGCAACACGCAACGGAAGCACAAAGAAGCTAGAGACTTTTGCGTTTTGGTCTTTCACATCGGTCTGTAGTTCTCGCCAAGTTAAGTAGATACGATCGAGTACTGTCACGATTGAAAGCACGAGAATCACCCAGAGTACACCGGCCATACGATTCGTGAAGGCCCCAATCATAAAGAGCACAATACGTTCGGGACGCTCCATAAAACCAACCTTACACTGTTCAATTTCTGACTCTGCTCGTGCACGTGTGTAACTCGTCATAACAGAGAAGGTGAGAGTAAGGGCCGTTATTAAGACGTAGTCCGGTCTATTGAGAGTCGCATAAAGGTAGATTAGTCCGATGAGCAGAAATAGATCAGAGAAGCGGTCCATGACGGAATCCCAAAATCCGCCAAACTTAGAACTTAGCTGAAGTTCGTCTGCTACCTTCCCGTCGATAAAGTCAAAAATGTTCGCTAGTAACATAACGAAACCAGCTGTCCGAAACTGGCCGAAGGCTAACTCCCAGCCAGCCCAGGCGTTAATGATTACGCCGGTGAGTGTGAGAATGTTCGGATGGATACGAAGCGAGACGCACGCCCAAATAATTGCCCGGAGAGGAAACATGCACGCTGAGCCGACGGCACCTGTAAATGTCATTTATCCTTAAAGCTGATGCCAATCCGCGATCTACGGGCTCAGATCAGCCATTTGCCAGAACAGCCAGGAGTCTACCTGTACTTCAACACTGCTGGTGACACGATCTATGTCGGCAAGGCACGAATACTCAGAGACCGTGTACGTAGCTACCTTAGTGCCTACGGTAATAACGCGAAGACGAACAAATTACTTGATGAAATCGCTCGTCTTGAAATCATTGTCACAGACTCGGTTGTAGAGGCCTTGGCCCTTGAAAGCAATCTTATCAAACAGCGCGCGCCACGTTACAACATACTGCTGCGGGATGATAAGAACTATCCATATTTAAAGCTGACAACAAGTGAGGCGTTTCCGAGAATACTTGTCGATCGACAAGTGGTGCGAGACGGAAATGTTTATGCGGGTCCATTTTTGCCTTCAACCTTGGCGCGTAAGACGATGTTATTGGTGCATAGGTTGTTTGGGCTTCGCTCTTGCAATGAGGTTATTACGGGTCGCCGCGATCGGCCGTGTCTTGAGTACGACATTAATCGCTGTGTGGCACCATGTGTGTCAGAGATTTGTAGTAGCAAGCAATATGACAATGCAGTCAACCAGACCAAACTCTTTCTTGAAGGAAGAACCGATGAGGTGATGGCGCAGTTGCGTAATCAGATGCAGGTGGCATCTACTGAGGAACAGTATGAGCGTGCGGCACATTATCGAGATTTAATCCGCACGGTCGAAGCGTCACGGTCGAGGCAGCAAAAGATGATGACCACTCAGCTCGGCGATCATGACGCCTTCGGTATGAGCACCGGACAAGACGGCGTAGTCATTCAGGTATTTCAGGTTCGTCGTGGAAAGGTGGTTGAGCGAGTCGAGCTGGTCGCTGACGATATAGGTGGGATGGGTTGCAGTGAAGCAACTCTTGTACAAACGGCTGTGCAACAATTTTATATAGCAAGAGATGTACCGCCGAATATCCATGTTCCAGTCGACATGGATTCTGCCGATAGCGATCTATTGGAACGCTGGTTGGCAGGACGAGCGGGACGACGCGTGCGACTTTCGCGGCCTAAGCGTGGCGATAAGCGAGGGCTCCTTGAGTTAGCGTCTCGTAACGCGATGCTCGCCTATGCATCTCGGTACAATGAGGATACTCGTGTTTCGCGTGAAGGCCTTGAAGCATTACACCATCTGTTGCATTTGCCGAGCGTCCCGCATCGGATAGAGTGCTTCGACATTTCAACGATACAAGGACGGGATACCGTCGGTTCCATGGTCGTCTGCACCGACGGTCGTATGCAGCGAAGCGAATATCGAAAGTTTCGTGTTCGTGGTCTAGAGAGGAAAGGTCAAGCTTCGCAGAGGAGAAAGAACGAGGCAAGAGGTCTCCGTCGTATGACCGCATCGATTTTAGGAACACAAGTTGAACAGCCTTCGGCTCGAGTTGATATCGAGGTTACTAATGATTTTGATTCAATGGAGGAAGTGGTGCTGCGGCGTTATCGAAGGCTTCTCGAGGAGGGGGGACCGTTTCCTGATCTTGTTGTAGTTGACGGCGGTCGTGGACAGTTAACCATGGCATATCGTGCCTTCGAGCAGTTGGGATTATCTAATCTCGTTGCTATTGGCATTGCGAAAAAAGAAGAAGAATTATTTATTCGTGGTTCTTCGGAGCCAATACGACTCCCGGCTGATAGCCCGGCGCTTCACATCATCCAACGAGCACGAGATGAAGCTCACCGGTTTGCGGTTACGTTTCATAGACGGACGCGTTCGAAACGAGATTTTCATTCAGAACTTGATTTGATTTCTGGTATCGGTTCGAGGAGAAAACGGGTTCTATTGGACCATTTTGGCAGCGTAACCAACATCCGGCGTGCGTCACGAGAAGAACTCCTACCAGTCATTGGGCCAAAATTGTCTGATGCCGTTATCGCACATTTCACAAAGCTTGCTGTGCAGAGCTAGTTATTTAGTGGTGGGATCGCGTACTTGCGAGGTCGTTAATTACTGCCGTATTCTGTTGCTGTTTGGCTTTCGATACGGGACGGCCGTCTGTTGTTGCTGCCGTACTCGTCTCGCTGTTGGGCTAGGAACTCGTAGTTGTTCTAATTTTTACGCGGACAGTTTTCGGTCACGTCCGTTGGATGCAGGGGATTGTGGCTTTTGTGCTCGTGGGTGTTTCACGGTAATCGTGTGTAGTTGTGTTGTTCTACCCTGTTTATAGTAAGAGGATGTGATACAGATGAAGCCACGTGTGGTGTCTGGTATGCGGCCGACGGGTCAGTTGCACCTTGGCCATCTTGTCGGAGCGCTTGGCAAGTGGGTCGAGCTTCAGACGAAATATGACTGCATGTATTTCGTAGCAGATTGGCACGCATTGACGAGTGAATACGCTGACACCTCGAAATTGGAGGGTTATGCCTACGACAATGTTACCGATTGGATCGCTGCGGGCATTGACCCTGAGCAGACGACCTTGTTTGTGCAGTCCTTAGTACCGGAACATGCGGAACTGTATCTTCTCTTGCAAATGGTGGTTCCAATACCGTGGCTTGAGAGAGTGCCGACTTACAAAGAACAAATAGAACAGTTAGCGGAACGCGATTTGTCATCAATTGGATTTCTTGGCTATCCCTTATTGCAGGGTGCCGATGTCGCAATTTATGGAGCGGATTACGTTCCCGTCGGTGATGACCAGGTGCCTCATCTTGAATTGACAAGAGAGGTTGTACGTCGGTTCCATCAATTTTTTGGTGAATTGTTTCCAGAACCGCAACCATTGTTAACTAGCATGCCGCGTCTGCCAGGGTTAGATAACAGAAAAATGTCAAAGAGTTACGGTAATACGATCGACTTGGCTGATGATGCCGAGACAGTTCGGAAGAAAGTGATGAGAATGTACACTGACCCAAAACGTGTACGTGCTGACATTCCTGGCACAGTCGAAGGTAACCCAGTTTTTCTTTACCACGATATTTTTAATTCTGATACCTCGCAAGTTGATGAGTTTAAGGAGCGCTATCGCGCTGGCAGCGTAGGCGACGTGGAGGTTAAGGAGGCGCTGGCAAAGGCTATTAACCATCGTCTTGAGCCTATACGAGAACGCCGTGCGGAGTTAGGTGGAGATTCTAGGCGTATTCGAGAGATTCTCTTAGACGGATCGGCGAAGGCTAGAGCGCGCGCCCAAGAGACAATGGTGCGGGTACGCGAGGCGGTAGGGCTCAGATACTCATGAGCGCCAAGATGTCAGACGATTCTTCAATTGACAGAGATATCGAAACGGTCGGCGAGAGCAAAATAGAAGTGCCTGAGAACTTTGATTCGCTTTTACCAGATTATCCAGTCAAAGTCGGGAATTTTGAAGGTCCCCTTGACTTGTTGATACACCTGATAAAGAAGAATCAGGTCGACATCTACGACATACCTATCTTTGTTATCGCGCAGCAGTACCTGGAATACCTTGAGGTAATGCAAGAGCTTGATCTTGATGTTGCAGGTGAATTTCTCGTAATGGCTGCGACATTGATTCAAATTAAATCACGGACACTTGTTCCTAGGTTAGAGGTCGAGGACAGTTCAGAGGAGGACGACGATCCGCGCGGCGAACTTGTACGTCGTCTCTTAGACCACCGAAGGTTTAAGGCCGCTGCCGAGCTTCTACATGAGCGCGAAACGGTTAGGAGTGCGCAGTGGACTCGACCAGACGGACGATTGGGAGATATCGCCGAGCAGCCGTTTGAACGGGAACTAGAGGTTGATCTTTTTAGCTTGCTTCAGGCGTTTCAGGCGGTCCTCACGCGAACACGTGATAGACCCTCAATAAGATTGCCTGAGGAGGTCGTATCAATTGAAACAAGGATTGAACAGCTACTCGTACGTTTAGAGACGGTGGAGCCGTGTGGATTTGATGAGCTTTTTACAGACGCATCGTCAAGACGGGAACTCATTACCACCTTTCTTGCTATTCTGGAAATGATCCGCTTAAAGCTAATCCGTGTCTTCCAGCAAGGCGCATGCGGACCCATACGAGTCTACGTGCGTTCTCCTTCGTTGACCGAACGGCGTTCTTTAATTGACCCGAGTGCCGATGAGGCACCGCGTAACAGCAGTGGTGAGAAGGGGTAGTTGGCCGTGGCTGAATCAGACGAACTCGGCAATCTCAGAGCGATTATTGAATCTTTGGTGTTTGCTTCTCCTGATCCGGTGACTTTGAAGACGTTGACGAAGACACTTGATGGAGAACCAGAGGAGCATATTGAGGAGGCCTTGAGAGATCTCTGTCAGTTGTGGAAGAAGCGGGCCGGTGGCCTCCAGCTTGTCGAAGTTGCTGGCGGATATCAGATCGTGACCAAGCCAGAATTGCACGAGTGGGTGCGACGCCTTTTTCATGAGCACTCAAAACAGAGACTTTCAGTACAGGCATTAGAGACGCTGGCGGTTGTCGCCTATCGGCAACCTGTTACCGGTCCTGAGATTACGGAAATACGAGGTGTGAACACCTCCGGTGTTCTTGGAACGTTGGTTGAAAGACGCCTGATTAAAGTTGTAGGGCGAAAAGCTGTCGTGGGACGTCCATTTCTTTATGCCACGACACGCGAATTTCTCGACCGATTCGGCTTGAAAGACCTCTCCGACTTGCCAAAGGTTGAAGACATGGCAGAGGCTCTTGGTATGGATGTTCCAGGAGCACTCGATGGGGCATACCCGATTGAGGAGATCCTTCCGTTTGACACTAGTGTGGAGGCAGATGCCTCTTCTAGTGATGTGTCGGACAAAGTACATTAGGCGCAAGTATGTCAGCGTTCCAGGAGATCGATGCCAGACGGAAAAACTGATCGCCCCGGTGGGGTCCGTTTACAAAAAATTCTTTCGGTGGCCGGGATCGCCTCCCGTCGATCAGCTGAACGGTTGATTTCTGACGGACGGGTGACAGTCAATGGGCAACCGGCTCGTCGGCTTGGCACATGCGCGGACCCGTCTGAAGATGACATCCGCGTTGATGGCCGGCGTGTAGGCGCTGCCCGTAAGCGTCGGTATGTCATTGTCCATAAACCACGCGGTTACGTTACGACCAGAATTGATCCTCAGCGCCGGCGTACCGTACTGGACCTAGTACCTAAAGTACGCGACTACATTTATCCGGTTGGGCGTCTCGACTATGACTCGGAGGGGCTATTGTTATTGACTAACGACGGAGATCTTGCGGCGCGCTTGACTCATCCTAGGCACGGAGTTCCAAGAGTTTACGAGGCAATGGTATTGGGCGTCCCAACAGCAATACAGCTTCGTCGGCTTGCACGAGGCGTCAACATTAAGGGGCGACGAACGTCAAACGCAGAAGTTCGTTTATTGTCAGGCGAGAGATTACGCCGAGGTAACTATGCTCGTGTCCAGATAGTACTTCGGGAAGGTAGGAATCGTCAGGTTCGGAAAATGTTTGAGAGGATCGGTCACCCGGTTGTCAGGTTGCGGCGTACAGCACTTGGGCCGCTTCGCTTGAGGGGTCTTAAGTTGGGTGAGGCGAGGAATCTCGTGAGTGGGGAGCTTGAAGCGTTACGCCGAGCAGCGGCAGTTGTGCCTGATGGTGCAGTGCAGGCCAGCAACAAAACAAAATGAGTAACTCATGCGTTATTGCCATCGACGGGCCCTCCGGTGCAGGGAAGGGCACTGTTGCACGAGCATTAGCGAAATCACTTAATTGCCGGCACGTGGATACAGGTGCAATGTACCGAGCTGTTGCCTGGAAGGTTATGCATGATGGGTGTGAACTTAGCGATGATGCGAAGATTGTAGAGATTGCAGCTGGTGCCCAGTTTGATCTTGATGCCGAGAAGATAGCAGTGGATGGCTGTGATGTAACGAATCAGATTCGAACGCCAGAGATTGATGCGGCTGCTGCATCTGTAGCTCGTCTTCCGGGTG
>Ga0310121_10004444_pt1 | contig 12362 bp, 9 predicted proteins | sample CB27_Tmax_986_MG_FD_203504 | JGI IMG/M metagenome (GOLD analysis project Ga0310121, IMG submission 203504) | Marine microbial communities from Western Arctic Ocean, Canada - CB27_Tmax_986 | ecosystem: Environmental > Aquatic > Marine > Oceanic | place: Canada: Western Arctic Ocean | collected...
ATCATGAACACTTTTCTTATTTTTCATTTTTTGTAATTCAAAAGATATTTTTATCTAAAGGATTAACAATTTTTGATGTAGAAGAAATTCCAACTCATGGTGGTTCACTAAGAATTTTTGCGAAACATTCTGAAAATAAACTATTTGAGATAAAAGAAAGTGTTGAAAATCTTATCAAAAAAGAAAAACAGATGAAATTAGATAGTTATTCAATTTACTCAGATTTTTCACAAAAAGTGAAAAATGTAAAAACTAAATTGAATCAGTTTCTAGAAAAAGCGCAATTAGAGGGAAAATCAACCGTTTGTTATGGTGCACCTGCAAAAGGAAATACACTTTTGAATTTCTGTGAAATTAAAACTGGGCAAATAAAATATACAGTTGACCGTAGTCCACATAAACAAGGTTTATTTTTACCTGGAAGCCATTTGCCGATAAAAACACCAAAAACTATTCTAGAAACAAAACCAGATTATATCATAATACTTGCTTGGAATCTTAAAGATGAGATAATGGAACAGATGAAAGATGTTAGAGGCTGGGGATGCAAATTTGTGATTCCTATACCAGAGGTGAAAATCCTATAATGGTTTCAGGTATTATAAATAATGGTGGTGATCTGAATTGAAATTTACAATTTTAGGGAGTACAGGATTTATTGGTTCATCATTAACCAACTATTTAAAATCTCAGGCAATTCAATGTGATACATTAGATTTAAGGACAGATAAAATTAATGAGAAATCTTTGGGGCATGTAATTTATGCAATTGGTGATGCTGGTGAATCTTTTAAAAAAAACCCTATTGGAGCAATTGACGCGCATGTTGTAAAATTAAAAAAATTTTTAGAAAGGGCAAATTTCGAATCGTTTCTATATTTATCTTCAACAAGAGTTTATTATAGTTCAACTTCTACTCGTGAAGATTCAACGTTAATTGTAGATCCTTTAAAATTTGATAATCTCTATAATATTTGCAAAATTATGGGTGAAGCAATTTGTAATGCGTCACAAAAACAAAATGTGAGAATTGTTAGATTATCAAATGTAACGGGAAAAAATTTCAATACTAATGTTTTCCTTCCATCAATAATCTTTGATGCCATTGAGAATAAGGAAATAATATTAAAAACAAAATTAGAGAGTGAAAAAGATTATGTTCTTTTAGAGGATGTTTTGGAAATTTTGCCAAAGATTTGTATGTCTGGAAAGGATAAAATGTATAATGTTGGATATGGTCAAAATTTAAAAAATATAGATATTGTAGAAAAAATTAAGCAGATAACTGGTTGCACATATAGTGTGGCAAAAGATGCAAAAGAACATTCATTTCCCACAATTTCAATACAAAAAATTCAAAATGAGTTTAACTTTCAGCCAACTTCTATACTTGCAAAATTAAATGATATTATTACAGCAATTCAAAAAAAACATAATTTAGACTAAACTAATTGAGTATATTCAAGCCATTCAGTATGATCATTTATTTGCGTAGATCCACTAACTTTTGATATCGGTTTTCTCCAGAACATATGTGAAGGAACAAGTTTTAGGGCTTTTGTATATCCCACAGCACTATTTCCAAAGAAGTTTATGTTATCATCAATTAAATGGAATTGTCCATCTGTAAGTACAAATTTTTCGATTATTGGTTTATTCATTTTACAGTTTTCTAATAGAAGAGTATCAGTTGGATCAGATAACCATTTTTCAATATCATAATGAAAAACAAATTCGGGATTAGTTAACATTCTATCTTTACCTAGAGGATTATGAGATCTTCCTTTACAATAATTTTCTATGTCAGAAAACTGTTGCTCTGTTGTTTTATTTAATATTCCATTTTCTTGGATCAAATCGCGTGCAATTGTTAAGGCATAAGATGTCCATTCATCCATGCATTTAGAGAGTACTACTGCATGATGATATCTGATTACATTTAATGCTGTTTTTTCGTTAATTATATCTTGATAGAATTTATCATCTTGAATTTTTGCTAAAATCTCTTCAGGAGAATCATATAATTCGTCTATGGTCGCTTGTTTAAAACTCTCATATACATTTTTGATTACTTCTGGTGCATCATCTCGCCTTTCTACCATTTGAAAGAATAATCCAGCAACATCAACTTGTAATTCACGTAGAAACTTTAAGAGAGCACTATATAGCAAGCCTCTATTTGTCATCCAAAGAGTAAATGCAATCATGCGTAACGCAACATAATCATCAAAAGATAGATCTTTAGAACCTACAACCACTTTTTCAGTTTCACAGATATTTTTACCAGAATGTAACTTGGCATAATCCATAGGAAGAATTCGATATTTTGTTTGAAATTTCCATTTTGATTGTTCTTCAGGTGTTGCCATTTCTGAACCTGGAAGTAACATACAGGTGTAAATAATTACGTCGTCTAATTTAGCATCAACAAGTTTACGAATTGTATCTAGATGAGAATCATAGGTCTCACCAGGTAACCCCACAATTATTTCTGCTGTAGTATCCAAGTTACTCTCTTTAATTGTAGGTGCTAAAGCTAGCATTTTATCAGCACTAATATTATCTCTTTTAATATTTTTTAGAACATTTTCATCAAGAGATTGAACTGACATTGATAAAGCCAAAGAACCATGAAGAGATTTTATAGATTCAATTACTTGTTCCTTTTTGTTTTTTCCAGTAGTAGAAAGGATCTTCAGAGGATAACCACCATACTTCTTTTGTATATCTGTAATGACATTACAAGTTTCTATATCACCTGGTATCATACCAAAATTTAAATCACTTATGAATAAACTGTGAACATTCTTTTTCACATGTGTTGCTATGTAATCCATTTCTTCTTTTACTCTAACTTTACTAAATCGGTTAACTTGATTTACAGCATCACGCCCATCTGTACAGAATGAACAACTAAACGGACATCCACGATTTGTTTGCAACATTGGAACAAGTTTATCATCAAAAAATTTGTCTAATAAACCAGTAAGATATGGAGATGGAATTTCATCCAAATTTTTTATTCTTGTACTATCAAATGTATAAAGTAACTTTCCATCAAGATTTCTAACAACACAACCATCAATAGAATCTTTTAAAACAGTATTTCTTATGTTCGCGTCATTAACAGTTAGGGATTTTTCAACAATATTAGAAAAACCAATTTCCCCATCAATAGGGACATAAATATCAAAATATCTAAAGTCCTTGAAAAATTTTGTTTGTGAAGGAATATCTAAAGGAAAATTTGGCCCTCCCCAAATTCTTAAACCATTTGGATTTTTTTCAGAAAAAACTTTGAACATTTCTTGGCTCAGATTTTGACACCAGCAATAATTACTTAAACCAAGAATATCTGGAGGAGATTCAAGAATTGCTTCTTCTAATTCTTCATGATATTTGAATAAAGTAATTTCAACTTTTAAACCAAATCGTTTTTTGCAATAGCTTGCAATATAACCAATATTGATAGGCAGTGCTTCAGTCGAAACAGCAATAGTATTATATGTCAAATCTCCGAGATAAATTTTCAGTTTATCCATAAACAAAAACTCAATTTTATCTCTTAAATCCTTAACTGTTAATGACTACTACATGTATAATACTGAATTATTAGGAAAATCTAATAATGGAAACCCCAAAACGGTGTAAGCTCACAATAGGGATTCCAATATATAATGGTGAAAAAAATTTACGGGAAAAAATCAATTCAATATTAAATCAGGATTTTGATGATTTTGAATTAATAATTTCTGATAATGGTTCTACTGATTCCACAAAAAAAATTTGTGGAGAGTTTATTACCAAAGATAAAAGAATAAAATTTTTCTCACATGAAAAAAATTTAGGAGCAAATTGGAATTTTAATTTTATTTTAAACAAAGCATGTGGAGAATATTTTATGTGGACGGCAGCAGATGATAAAATTTTGCCAGGATTTTATGAAAAAAATATGGAAACGCTTGAAAAAGATCCCAATATTGTTTGTAGTGCATCACAAGTAAAATATTTCGGACATGGGAGAGATTATTGGGCAAAAAGAGCTATACATGGACCTTTTAAGGGGATCAAGGAAAAAATGGTTAGAAGATTTCAAAATTTGCAAAACTATTCTACTAATGGTACTTTTGAATCAAAATTTAGGTATTATTTGAAATTACGTGGACATCATCACATTTTATATGGTATGTATAGAACTGAACAATTAAAGGAAATATTAATTGTAGACAAAAATTTACCTTCACAATTTGATCTTGTAACAATGTTAAATGCGTTAAGATTTGGAGACTTTCATGTAAATGATGAAGTTTTGATGGAAAGATATGACGGAGGAATGTCGGCACAGGGATTTTTTAATTGGCAAAAATCACAAAAATTGAATTTTATCAATGCAATTTCATCTAATTACCCATTCACAAGATGGTGTTTTAGAAATTTTGGATATCTTTTATGCCTAAAAAATTTGGATGTGTTTATACTATGGAATATAGAGCCATTATTTTTCTTAATGGTAAATATCATTAGAAAAGTGAGTGATGATGACACCAAATTGGTACTAAATCAAAAAAGTAATTGAAATGAAAATTTTAGAAAAAATAAAAATCCTATATCAAAATTTTAAAGGGCTAACAACTATGGGAGCAGCAACTTTCATCTCAAATGGGCTTGGAGGATTATTTTGGTTTTATATGGCATCATTAATGGGTACTGAAGAATATGGGCAGATCAGTTATTTTCTTGCAATAGGGATAATAGGTTCTAGAATCTCACTGCTAGGTTTTTCAAATACCATGATGGTTTATTCCGCGAAAGGTGTTAAAATACAGCCACCTATTTACCTAATCGCTATACTTGGATCAGTTATTACATCATTAATTTTATTTTTTGTATTTCTTTATGATGCAAGTATTAGCTTATATGTAATTGGTTTTGTTATTTTTACACTAGTAACATCTGATCTACTAGGAAAAAAGCAATACAAAAATTATGCAAAATACCTTATTAGCCAAAAAATAATTTTGATTGTACTTTCTGTAAGTCTTTATCATCTGATTGGCTTAATGGGAGTCATTCTGGGAATTGCAATATCATTTCTTCCATATTCATTTGTAATTTACAAAGAATTCAAAAATTCAAAAATAGATTTTTCATTGGTTAGAAGTCGTGCAAAATTTATAATAAATAATTTTGCTACTGATTTAACTGGTACATTTGGTGGACACCTGGATAAATTAATTGTAGCTCCGATGCTTGGTTTTGCATTACTTGGAAATTATCAGTTGGGCATACAATTTATGTTAATTTTTGATATTGTGCCTGTTATGTTTTATCATTATTTATTACCAAAAGATGCTAGTGGTGAATCTAATGCAAACTTAAAGAAAGTAATAATGCTGATTTCTGTTGCTCTTTGTGTACTTGCTATTATTTTATCACCTATCGTGATACCTATTTTGTTTCCTGAATTCACCGAAGCTGTTCCCGTCATTCAGATTTTGAGTATTGCAACCATACCATTTACGGTTACAACTATTTTAACTTCAAAATTTTTAGGGATGGAAAAAACAAAATTCGTTTTGATTGGATCTATTATTCTGGTATCTGTCCAAATACCAAGTATTATTGGATTAGCCGCCTTATATGGAATAAATGGAGCAGCTATTGGTCTGTTATTAGGAATTACATGTCAAGCCATATACCTAATTTTGTGTTATAAAATTTTTCACAAATAAAAGGTGTCATACTTCATCCTTGAATTATTTTAAATTCAGGTAGAGGAACCAATAATTTTCCGCCATTTTTTAAATAACTTTTTTCCCGCTCTTTGAACTCTTTAATAAAATGCCATGGAAGAATTAAAAAATAATCAGGATTCATTGAATGAGATTCTTCCTCAGATATGATAGAAATGTCAGTTCCGATAGTCTTCCTGCCCCATTTATCTGGATTTTTGTCAGCTATAAACTGAATTAATTTTTTATCTAAATTATAAAATTGTAAAAGTGTGTTACCTTTGGTTGATGCACCATAACAATGAACCGTCTTCCCCGCCGAAACTTCATTTTTAATAAATGTGACCAGTTTATCTTTTTCATCATTAATTTTTATTATAAAATCGTCAAATGGTTGGTTTGTAGAAAGATTCAGATTTTTCTCTTTTTCTCGTAGTTCTGTGATATGTTGAAGTGATTTATTATCAATTGATTTCTCTTTATGCTGAACTACAACACGAAAACTACCACCATTAATATCATTTAATTGGATGTCTACAACTTTCAAATTAAATTTAGATAAAAGAAATTCTAGAGCATCTAGATGATAATATTCTAAATGTTCATGGACAATAGTGTCAAAAGCGTTCTGAGATAACATTAAAGGCAGATAAGACAATTCAAGTATCCAAATTCCGTCAGGGTGTAAAATTTTAGAAATATCATCAACGAATTGGTTTGGATCTTCTAGATCATAAAACATAGCAATGCTTGTAATGATTTTTGCTTTTTCACTCCCATAATTTTTGATGAATTCTTCAGCAGAAAAAAATTCAGTTATAATTGTAGCACCAGTTTGCTTTGAAAATTGAACCATATTTTTTGCAGGATCAAAGCCTATCGATCTAATTGGTAATTCTTTGTAATTTTGTAATAAAGTACCGTCATTACACCCAATATCTATTACTATATCATTTGGATTTAGTTTTATTTTAGAAATAGCCTGTTTTGCAATTTCATTAAGATTATTAGTCATTGTTTGGTTGATGCCGGATCGATAAAAATATCGATCATACATTAGATTCGGAGGTGTTGTATGTCGAAGTTGCACCAATCCACAGGATTTAGGATCAATCGATTTATCACATCTAACTAATTCAAGAGGAATCTTTTCTTCAAATGGAACAACATCATTTGATTTTGGAGAATAATTAGCAAAATATTGATCTCCTAAATTTAGAATAGAAGTAAGATTTTTTGAACCACATATTCTACACGAGTCTCTTGAGTTAAGTTTCAATTGGCTAATCTTGTTTGATCCTCATTATGAATATTATTGTTGAAACGTTATTTGGTATATTTTGTATTGATAAAATATCATTTGTTCCAGAAAATTTATTTTTTTTCTACCAATTGATACTTTAGATTTGATAGTTAACTATTAAATTCAGAACATTTTAACAACAAATTATGAAGAGGGCGCTGATAACAGGAATTACTGGTCAAGATGGGGCATATTTAGCAAGATTCTTGATAAAAAAAGGATACAAGGTTTTTGGCACTTATAGGAGATTATCAACGCCAAATTTTTGGCGATTACATAATCTACAGATTTTTGATAAAGTTGAATTAATTCCTGGAGACATTGTAGATTCTGGTTCTGTTGCTCAAGCCCTAGAAAAATCAAATCCACATGAAATTTACCATTTAGCTGCTCAAAGCTTTGTTGATGTGTCTTTTAATCAACCACTTTATACCGGAAATATTACTGGGTTTGGATGTGTTAGAATACTAGAACAACTAAATAAATTCAATAATAAAATAAAATTTTATCAAGCATCATCAAGTGAAATGTTTGGTGTTGAAAAATCACCAGTAAAAAATGAGAAAACACCATTTCATCCGGTCAGTCCGTATGGTGTGGCTAAAGTTTATGCCTTTTGGATGGTAAACATGTATAGAAAAATTTACGGATTGCATGCCTCAAATGGTATTTTATTTAATCATGAATCTCCAATTAGAGGGCTTGAGTTTGTTACTAGACATGTATCAAATGGCGTTGCAAAAATTTCTTTAGGATTATCAAAAGAATTGTATCTGGGAAATTTAACAGCAAAAAGAGATTGGGGATATGCTCCAGAATTTGTTGAAGGGATGTGGATGATGCTGCAACAAAAAAATCCGGATGATTTTGTATTGGCTACAAATGAAAGTCATTCTGTTAAAGAATTGGTACAAGAAGCATGTAAAATTGCAGGCATTTCTACATCAAAAATAAAACAAACAAAACAAAAGTTAAGACCATATGATGTCCCAGATCTAAAAGGTAATTATTCAAAAGCAAAAAAGAAACTCAGGTGGTCACCTAAAACTAAATTCAATAAACTAGTAAAATTAATGGTTGAAGAAGATATCAACTCCTGGGAAAGATGGTTAAAAGGTGAACAGTTTCCTTGGGATGCAGCAACTTCTGGTGAAGATTCAAAAATTTTTAAAAATTAAATGTATAGAAAATTTATGATTTTTTAAGTACATAATTGTAAAACTCTTCAAGAGTTTTTGTTGTTAATTCCCAATTAAATTTCTTAGGTAAAAGAAGTTTAGAATTCCTTGAAATTTCTTCGTAGAGTTTATTGTCATTTAATAGCAAGTCCAATTTCTCCGAAAGCCCTTGAGCTGAGATATCTTTAACAATTATTCCAGTTTTATTGTCATCTAAAATTTCAGCATTAGATCCAACATCAAAAGCTACACATGGTATACCAATTGCTCCTGCTTCAAGCAAAGAAAGTAGAAAAACATCTTCTAACGAAGGATGAACAAAAATTGTTGTCTCGGATAATAACTTCATTTTTTCTTCTTCAGAAATCCATCCCATGAAAAACACCCTATTTTGTAACCCCTTATCTTTTGTAATTTTCTTTAATTGTTTTAACATACCAAAATCTGGCCCTGCAATGATCAAATCAACGTTGGAAGTTTTTATTTTAGAAAAAGCTTCGACTAGAATTTCCACGTTTTTAGTTTTAGATAATCTTCCAACATAGACAATTTTTTGCCTAGATGAATTTTGTTTTTCAATTGGAAAAATGTTCATAGCAGGGGGTAAAATTTTGATTTTTTCTTCAGAAACTCCATTACGCATGGCATCTCGTTTTTCAGCTGAAGATGAAACTAGAAACAAATCAATCCTATTTTTAAAATTTAACATGATTGAATCATGAATTTTTTTTAGTAGACCAAATGGGAATTTGTTAAAATGACCTAATCCCCCGTGTAAACTTATGATAATCGGAGTGTCAATTTGATGTCTTTTGCGTGTGAGATAATCTGTGACATGAAGTGGATAATCAAACACATGAATGATATCATATTGATCAAATTCACGATCTTCTAATAATTTTTTTAAATCTGGCATAAATCGATATTGGGGTAATAAGAAATCAATCGTTTTTAATTTAATAATTTTAGTAAATGGAATTTCAATGTTAGATTTTACATCAGTAAGAAGTGATACCTCATGTTTTTGTAAAAGAATTTTTGATGTATTACGAACTACTTCATATGTTCCAGTTTTGGTATATAATCCAGTTACTACAAATAAAATCTTCATTATGATATCCTATATTTCATTTTGTAAAATATTATATTTTTTCCAGCGTTTTGTATCTAAACTCATATCTATTGTTAAATCTGGTCCATAGTATTCATCCATTGTCATTGGCCCTATGTCATTAGTAGTATATTTGGCAAGTTCAAACATTGAAATTCTTTTTTCACCTACTATGTGTACTATCCCATCCAGATTATCCTCAATAACTTCTTTGATTCCTTTAGCAACCTGATCAGAAAATAAATAAGTTCCAAATCTGTCTGTGAATGCCTTTGGATATGGCCATTTCTTTCTTCCAGTAAAATTTGTTCTTATGACCAAACTCCGCTTTAATTTTTTTAGTTCATATTCACCTAATAGTTTGGTTGAGGAGTAAAAATTCTTTGGAGATGGAATAGATGTTTCATTATACATTCCTGAATCACCATCAAAAACACATGCTGTACTAATATATACAAAATAACCATCTGGGTTTGAATGAAATAAACCATCAACAAGATTTTTTGTTCCTTCAACGTTTATTTTCGTAGCTAGTATTTTATCTTCTTCACAACCCCTTACTGTAGTCAATGCTGCAGTATGAATCACCAAGTCAATCTGATTATTCTTAAAAAACTCGTCTACTTTTTGCTTGTCACAGATATCAAATTCGCTATGGAGTGGTGATATTGCCTCAGGAAATAATTTTTTTAAATCAGAACCAAGTGTTCCAGTCACTCCAGTTAATAATAAAGTCATAATGCAATATTCATTTTGAGATATAAATAACGTTTAGTAGAGATTTCCACCTAGAATGTTTAGTACTTTTCTAGCTGTTTTTCCATCTCCTAATGCTTTGTTCCATTGCCAATCTGGTTTCTTTGAAGTAATAGTTTGTGTTGATTGAAGTATATTTTCAGGATTTAATCCAGATAATATATTCGAACCAGATTCTATTATTTCTGGTCTTTCTGTAGTAGTTCTAATAGTTACACATGGTTTTTGAAAAAATAACGCTTCTTCCGGAATTGTTCCTGAATCAGTAATCAAACAAAAAGAATTTTTTTCTAATTTTGAAAAATCAAAAAAGCCTAATGGATTTATCAATTTGATTCCTTTTGGTATCTCTATATTCTTGATTTTACTCATAGTTCTAGGATGTATTGGATAAATTATTTTTTTTCTAAAAGTTTTACTAATCTTTTCTAAACCGAAAAAAATATTCTTTAATGATGTTTTGTTATCCACGTTTTCAGCTCTGTGTGCAGTTACTAGAAAATAGTCATTTTTTTTCAGTTTCAGACTTTCCAAAATTCTACTTTTTTCAATTTTTGGAAGATAGTGCTGAATAACTTCTATTATTGGATTTCCTACAACATAGATCTTGCTTGGGTGTATATTTTCACGTATGAGGTTCTCCCTAGAGTATTGGGTGTAGGGAAGTAAAACTGTAGATAAATGATCAATCATGACTCGATTTTTTTCTTCAGGCATGCGGGGATCATAACTTCTCATACCAGCCTCCAAATGTGCTATTTTGATTCCTTGATAAGCAGCAGGAATAGCAGAAAGACCACTATTAGTATCACCTAAGATTAGTAAGATGTCTGGTTTTTCTTTTTTAAGAAGTTTTTCCGCCTTGATTATGACATCTGCTACTTCCTTTGCATATTCTTTAGTATTCACTTTCATATCATAATCAGGTTTTCTGATTTTCATTTCGTCGAAAAAAACGCTATTCAGTTCATGGGTAAAATTTTGGCTTGTGTTAACCATCACATGGTCAAAATTATTATCCAATAATTCGAATATTCTGCTCAGACGGATTATCTCTGGTCTTGTTCCAAAAACAGACATTATTTTCATTGGTAAGATTTTTTTTCCTTGTTAATTTAAAAGGCTTTTTAATAATTTGATCTAACCAATCTAATCTTGCTGATGAATAATTAGTCACTATTTTCATTAATTTTTAATTTTGCTATGTAATATTCCTTCAATTTTCTGTAGAGAATCTTTTTTGTTGGTCCCTTTGGAATTGTTTTTAAATCTTTTAAATTATTGATAATGATTATTTTTTTAGGTTGTTTATAATCAGCAATTTTCCCTACAAGAAAATCTTTAAAAAATTTTTCAGACAATGTTTTATTCTTTTTAATTTTTATAAAAGCACATATTTCTTCTCCCCTAAGTTTATCTGGAATTCCAATAATTGCACATTCGTCAACATCTGGATGTTTATATAAAATATTTTCAATTTCTGCAGGATAGATATTTTCTCCTCCTTTGATAATTAAGGAATCTCGTCTTCCATGAAAATAATAATATCCCTCAGAATCCATCCTTCCATAATCTCCACTATGAAACCATCCATTTTTAAAAACTTGATTGTTTTTTTGTTCTAGACCCAAATAGCCAATCATTACATTATATCCTCGTATGCAAATTTCTCCCTCTTCATCTACACTCACTCTATTATTATTTTCATCTAAAATAGCCATTTCATTTGTAATCAGTGGTTTGCCAACGGAACCACTCTTTCTTTTAGTTGCTGGAAAATCATTTATGCATGAAAATGAAGTAGTTTCTGTTAAACCATATCCTTCAAAAATTGGAACATGAAATCTATCTTCAAATTTTTTTTGAATAGTGTTTGTTAATTTCTGGCCACCACAAAGAATTCCGGTTAAGCTATTATCTTTTCTTTCTTTCGACAGACTAAGAAGAATTGACAGAATTGAAGCCATCATGCTTGTCCAAGTTGCATTATATTGATTCACCAAATCCCAAACTAAGTTTATGCCTACTTTACCTTTAACAATTATAGCTGATCCGCCAACATAGAGAGGGGATAGTAGTGTTGTAATTTGACCATTATTATGAAATAATGGAAGAATGCATAATGCTCTAGTTTTTTTATCAAATTCAAATCTTTGTGAAATACTGAACGAATCTGAAATCAGGTTTAGATGTGAGAGTACTGCACCCTTTGGATTTCCCGTTGTGCCTGATGTATAGATAATAACTGCAGGATCATAGGGTGTTATTTTATCTCCATCATT
>Ga0310121_10004446_pt1 | contig 12362 bp, 12 predicted proteins | sample CB27_Tmax_986_MG_FD_203504 | JGI IMG/M metagenome (GOLD analysis project Ga0310121, IMG submission 203504) | Marine microbial communities from Western Arctic Ocean, Canada - CB27_Tmax_986 | ecosystem: Environmental > Aquatic > Marine > Oceanic | place: Canada: Western Arctic Ocean | collected...
CGTCTATTCGGTAGGTCAACGACCTTATCGCTCGCTGACTGAAATAGAAATGGCCGAGGGGAGTCGAGAAACGACTTCGCTGTCGACGACGGCCAAGAAACTACGGCTGCCGGTTTTTCCAGTAGCGAGAGTCTACGGATTGCCACTGGTGGGCGGCCATGTGGGAGCCGACGCCGCGGCCTGCCTGCTCGCAATCGGTTTGGCTGATGAAGAGCGGACGATCGCTTTGATGGACATTGGCACCAACACCGAGCTAATCGTAGGCAATCGCGATCGGATTCTCGCCGCCTCTTGTCCGGCTGGCCCGGCTTTCGAGGGTGGAGCAATTGCCTGCGGCATGCCAGGACTCGATGGGGCAATTGAAGGGATCACGCTTGCCGCAGGAGAAGACATCTCCTTGGAAGTGATCGGCGAGGGCGAGCCGCTGGGCATTTGTGGCTCGGGATTGATCGACGGCCTGAGCGAACTTTTGCGTACCGATCGCATTAATGAGTTGGGACGTTTCGTCGATGAGTCCGATCGATTTAATCTCACACCGGACGAGCAGATGTTTATTCATGAACAAGACATTAGCGAGTTGGCCCAGGCAAAAGGCGCCAACGTGGCGGGGCTGCGGATCGTGCTGAAGAACTACGGGATCGACGTGGAGGATCTCGACCGATTCTATCTGGCGGGTGGTTTTGCCAAGCATTTGGATCTCGACGCAGCACGCCGTATCGGGCTGATTCCCGACTTGCCCTGCGAGAAACTGTCGCAGATTGGCAACGCATCGATCGAAGGCGCTACCCGCGCCCTCTGCTCGCTAACGGCGCGGCGTCGGCTCGAGTCGGTTGTGCAGCGCATCGGCCACGTCGAACTAGAAACCGACGAACATTTCTTTGACCATTTCGTCGAAGGTTGCCAGTTTATCCCCATGAGAAATCTTCGTTGTCAATAACATGCATCAACCTGCCCGACTCATTACTGTGCCAAACCTCGCTGCCGACCAGGTACCGATGGCACTCTTTCGGCGTCACCTAGGCCTGCCAGCTTGTGCGGAGCTCGACGAACGATTGGAGACGTTGGTCGACCAGGCAAAATCGTGGTATACCAGGCATGGCGAGCCTTGGACCGAAGCACGGCAAGTCTCCGTTGAGCGTATTGTTGACGACGTGATTCACTTGGAAGATCAGCAGCAGTTGTCCAGTGCGCTGTTGGCCGAGGGGCTCGCCGGTGCCGAGGCACACGCACTGATCGTCGTCGCCATCTCCGCAGGCAGGGCCGTCGAACAGCAAATCGATCTGCTCTGGAAAAGCGGCCATGTCGACGAAGCGATGTTCTTAAACGCCTATGCCATTGCCACGGTCGAACATCTGCGTTGGCGGGCGGGCGACCTGCTGCGGCGGAGTCTGAGTGAATCGGGGACGACCGTCTTGCCGCATTATAGCCCAGGGTACGATGGCTGGGATCTGGCTGATCAGGCGCGACTCTACCGATTGTTCTTGAGGCACGGCGATTCGGCATCGCTCCCTCTCGAACTACTCCCTTCCGGTGGACTGATTCCGAGCAAGTCGACTCTCGCCGCCTTCGGTATCACTCACCGGACCGACTTCGACGAAGACCTCGACGCGTATTGGAGCTGCCGCTCGGCTCCCACGTCGACAGTTCGCACAAGTTCGAGCTACGCCTTCCCCGAGAAAGCACTCGCCAAATGGCGCGACAAACGATTGAAGGTCACCGCTGAGCCTAACAACGAGTTGCTGGCCCGATTTCGGTTCGATGGATCGACGTGCGCCAATATGGGCCTGCCGCTGGCGTTTGACTACGAAGTCCGTCTGCAACCGGAAGCAGCCGGGGGACATCGAATTCTCAGTTCGACATGCGAGCCTGCCGAAAAACACTCGGGCTACCAAAGTATGTGTGCGTTTCTTGACAAACCTGAACGCTATATGACGCAGCTCCGAGCTCACCAACCTCTAGTCGGCCAGTCTCTTAGCAGCGCGCTCACCTGGCAGTCGCCAACGAGTCCAGCCGGCTGTTTGTGCACCCGCGCCAGCCAAGACCACAAATGGCGAATCGTATTGCAATCCGTTCATTATGCCTTGCATGATCAGTAACGGTCTTGCATGATCAGTCTATTCCGACCTCCCCTACGAAAGTTTGTTCGTCATGAATTCAAAACAGCTAGTCGACCAAGCGATGCGTCTCGAGGATCCGGAGCGTTATCCAGTGATGTGTCAGCTCGCCAACGGACACACGATCATCAACACCGGCGTGCATCCGATCGACTATTTCGTCGACAGTCATCTTTGGGCAGATTGCCTGATGCAAATTCGTGAATTGTACAACTTCGACGGCATCCTCTGTCATAAGCCGGGGCGCACGCCTGATTTGATAGATCTGGTCGAACGCACCGATTACGACGCCGAGGTACCGACGCTCTACTTGTCTGACGGCGCGCGTATCGAGTGCACTCGCGACGACGACGCCTACTACAAGGCGACGGACGATTTCGCCTGGCCCTCGCTCGACGAACTTGACCCTAATGATCTGCTCGGCTGGGCACCAGACAGTTTCCTGGCATTTCAGGCGAGCAAAGCGACCTACCCGGTCACCGACCCGGACCGATTCGACGAGCGCATATTCGCCACGATCGATCGTGTGATGGAAAAGGTCGGTGATGAGTATTCGGTACATGGCGAGGTACGTTCACCATTCGATCATTTCTTGAATCTCACCGGTATGGAAGACGGCCTCTGCGCTATTCTCGATGATCCTGAGAAATGTCTGGAAATCCTTGAGGAGACGACCAAGTGGTCGGTTGCGCTTGCCCTGGCGCAGGTACGCCGTGGCGCGGCAGCAATCAAAGTCTCGAGCCCCTTTGCCGGCAGCGCGTTTTTGAGCCGCGAAATGTATACCGACTTCATTCTCCCCTTTGAGGGAAGACTGGCCAAAGAGGTTCGAGCGACTGGGGCAGCCATCTACACCCATACTTGTGGAGCGATCGGCGATCGCCTCGACCTGCTGCAGCAAGCTGGCGTGTCGGGCATCGAGTGTTTGGATCCTCCGCCGCTGGGGGATGTTGAAATCGACGAAGCGATCGAGTTGCTCAAAGGAAAGATATTTATCAAGGGAAATATCGATCCGGTCAACACGCTGTTGCGCGGTGACACACCTGCGATCGAGAAAGAAGTCAACAACGTGCTTCGCGCCGCCGAGAAAACTAAAGGTTTTATTCTTTCTTCGGCATGCAGCGTCGCGCCCCCCGCGCCGCCCGACAACATCAAACAGATGGTCGACTTGTGCCACAATTACGTAAGGTCGTAACAATGCAACCTGTCTATTGAGGGAAGGAAAAACCATGAGGGGCTGTGCTCGTGCTCCGGTTCGTGTCGATCCGGCGGGAGGTGGTACCGATGCGCCACCCTTTTGCATTGAACATGGTGGGGCAGTCGTCAATATGGGCGTCCAGCGCCACGCGTTCGCCTCGGCCCAGCGGCTTGATCCTGGAAATGGCATCATTCTCTACGCGATGGATCTCCAGCAAGGCGTCACAGCCCCGAGCGTCGAGCACTTGGGCCCAGAGAATCATCTCGAGTTTATCAAGGCGTTTATCAGCCGAATGGTACCGCAAGCAGATTCGCTCCTACTCCTCACGGAAACCGATGTACCTCCCGGCAGCGGCCTTGGCGGTAGCGGTGCGTTAGGCGTGGCAATCGTGGCGGCGATCGACCGAGCTTACGACCGGCAGCGCTCGCCGCTGGAAACCGCCATGTTTGCTAACGATGTGGAGCGAAAAGATTTAGGTTACCCAGGAGGAAGTCAGGATTCCCTGGGAGCCGCGCTGGGCGGGATCAACTTGATTGAGTACCACCGCGGCGGCGGTGTAACGCCGCACAAGGTCTCTGTCACTGCCGACACGCTGCGCACGCTTGAAACCAATTCGCTGTTAGTCTACAGCGGCGCAGCGCACGTTTCCGGCTCGATTCACGAAGACATCAAGCGCTCCTATGCACTCGACGACTCTCCCACCGTGCAAGCGATGGTGGCCCTACGCGAGCAAGCGCAAGCCATGGCCACAGCGCTAGAGAGTGGCAACTTGAGTGGCTACGCGAGCGCGCTTAAGGAGAGTTGCCGACAACTTTATCAGTTGCATGAAAGTTGCGACTGCGCCGAGCATCGTCGCTACTTTCAGGAGGTCGACGGTTGTATCTGCGGTGGAAAGACCTGCGGTGCAGGCGGAGGGGGCTTCCTGCTGCTCTGCGTCAAGCCTGGCAGGCGTAACGAGTGCAAACGGAAGATCGAGGAACTTGGCGGACTGGTATGGCCCGTCACGATCGATTTCGACGGTGTGGCGAGTTGGATCGACGTGCCGTTTGACGCGGATGAAGTGCAGCGGTTCGGTCAGCTAGCGGGTAAGGCGGTTTGAGAAGCGAACGGGTGGCCAGCGCGCTTGCAAGCTTTTCACGACTGGTGCGAGATGTGCGCATCGGACGCCAATTTTCTGTGATGCGGTCTGCGTAGGGTTTTGACCGACGCCATGCAGCGCGAAATACCACAACCGTGCGATACCGCACACACGGTGCACAGTGAGTCGACCGCTTATGCTGATTGTGCTGCTAGCGATCGTCGTTTCTTTTCGAATCGGCCTCGCTGCAAGCAAATCGATAAGGTGCGTGTCGACCGAAGAATGAGAGAGAGGTGCTGACACGTTGCTGATGTTTACAACCTCAGCGCATTTGCTGGCAGGACCTTGCCCACCAATAGCTCCGTTACGACAGGGAGGCGTAATCATGCTCCGGTTCGGTTTCTTGGCACATCAGTGCGCGCTAGCCAGCGCAATCTTCGTCCTGGTGGCAGGTTGTTTGGCGCCAGAGACCGTGGCCCAATTCGCGGGTTGGACGACTGCACCTGCGCTGGAAGGGTACCGCGAAATCGCGCTGCCGGATGATTACCCTCTCCAGTGCAATGCTGCCGCTCCCCACCAATCTCTACCAGCATACGGATGCCAAAACGGAGGTTACGCATGTGCCACTTCGCCAGCGCCAACGTTTCCCGGGGGCGGTGCGGTCTACGGCATGCAGGCGATGTCTGCTCCCTGCAACGTACAGGCCATGATGCCCCCTGGTGCTGGTGCAACTGCACTGTGGGGTGGTCGCGTCGGAGCGCTGCTATTGAATCGAGAAGATGAAAATCATCGCACGTTTTCCTATGACAGCGCCAACGAAGCGTTCCAACTGCTCGATTCGCAGGATTCCAACTTCGAGGATGCGTTTGGCGTGGAAGCCCACATCACTAGAAAGGATCTCTGCACCGGCGTCGCCATGGAGGGCGTCTATTGGGGCATCTTTCCCGAGGAAACTACCGCCTACGCGTATCCCAGTCAGGTGACTGCGAATCTGAATGGTATCTTCAACTTCGACCAATTGGACTACAACGGTATCACGGCAAACAACTACGTCGACGGCGCGCTGGTTCACCGCCTCCGCCGCGAGACAGAGATCCACAACGGCGAACTGAACCGGCTGTGGGATCTCTCGCCCGGTCATTGCGGCTGCTCGCCGTGGCAGTGCAAGCACTGGCTGGGGTGCGCTATCTGCGGATCGTCGACAACTTGCAGTTTAGTTCCGATACGGTTGACACAGCGTTCACGGGTGCTGTGGAAGAACTGCACTATACGATCGACACGGATAACGACCTGATCGGTTTTCAACTCGGCGGCTCGGCAGAACGCCGGTTCTATTGCTCGCGCTGGAGCTTGAGCTGCGGCGCGAAGGCGGGCATCTTTGTCAATGACGCCGATGCCCACTCACACATTGGCGGCGCGGCAGCAGCGGCCACGATCAACAATGGCCCGAACAACGGCGTCGCCTGGGATGTCGTTTCCAGAAAAGAAGACTTGGCGATGTTGGCCGAACTCCGGGCGGGAATCGGCTACGGTGCCGGCCAGGGGTGGCGGCTGAGGGGCGATTATCGTGTGATCGCCGTCAGCGGCGTCGCCTTGCCGACCAACCAGATTTATCAAGATTTGCGTGGCGTACAGGACGTGGCATTGCTGGGCACCAACAGTGACCTGATCCTCCACGGTGCCTTTTTCGGAGCCGAACGCGTGTATTGAAACTGCTCTGGGTGGTTGGCCGTCGCTGAGGTGCGCACCAGAACAGGACAACCGCAAAGTCGCCTGGATTCGAAGGGAACTTCCAGTGGGCCAAGGCCCTCCTGTGAAAATGAAAGATAGACGGTTTTCTCTCATTCAGCAGAGGCCAAGAAACAGGGAGAAGGTCAAGCACCCCCAACCAAAAGACATTCACTACAATACGAGCGCCGGCAGCTTAGATGCGAATCTTCGGAACTCGAGTCGCGCAGCCGAGGTCGCAGCCAAGTCAGTCGACCACGCTCATCATCTCCACTTCCTTGTTGAACCACTCTTTCACGATCAGCGCCCCGATCCCGGCCAGGCCGAGGCAGCAGGCGGAGAGCGTGAACTTCAGCAGAATCGCAAATCCGATCGCCAGCGAGAGGCCGTAGCACAACATCATGCCGCCTACGATGTACCAGAGCGATTCCCAGCTAAGTACCTTGCCTGGCAAGGCCTGCACGTCTTTATCCAGAACCGACCATCATTAAGCCTACCACGACGAGTTTTGTTACCCACATGTACTGTTTCTCGGAAGCATTCTTCTTAACTGCACTTTCTGAAAAAGCGGCAGGAGGCCGTTTTTTCAGAAAGTGCAGTACAATTGCAAGCGGGTAGCAGTCTGTTTTTCGACAGCACTGGACGAAATTGCCATGCCGACGCAGCGCGTAATAAGTCGCACGCGGGTCCACGGTTTTACTGACAACCGTTGACCGAGGCGACGGCGTGAAGCCTGGTGTAAGCCGAGTCCGCGTCACCGCCTTCGAAGGGCAGAAGCCGAGTGCGATTGCAAATGCCAATCAGGAGATGATGCTTGGCAAGTCGGCGATCCCAAGGAAATATCAGAGCTTCCGTACGAGCAAGATCGAAATTGAAGTCACTCCCGACCTGCCGCAGCCCATTGCTATCGATCTGGAGTAGCAGATTGAACAGCCGACTGAATTGTTCTGCACTAGGTTCATTTACACGGGATCGTTCTGCTCTGGGTTATTTCGCATTGGCCCTGAGTGCCGCATTCGTCGGGATCGTCGCTTTACCAGGAAGCCTGCTCGCCGAATCGGGACCGCCACGAGTTCCTCCACCGGTGACCAACGAGGCACCGGCCGCTGGCAAGCGGGTGCGGGCGACTGCCACCGGTTGGGAGGGCACCGAAGTCTATCACACGCTGTACCTGCCGACCGATTGGACGCCTAGCGGGAAATATCCAGTCATCGTCGAATACGCGCCGAACTCTTGGGCGCCGACCCCCGAGACCACCGTGGACGGCTCGGTGGAAGAGACGCAACTCGGCTTCTACCAATCGGGCGGTCAAGGATTTATTTGGGTAACGATGCCATGCATCGATTCCGTTCCATCCCCGGCCAAAAATACGCCGAACTGGTGGTGGGGCGCGCACCCAGCAGGCGTCGACGGGGCAGATGTAGCGGCCGACTATACCAAGGCAGGCCTGATCGACATTCTAGAAAATTACGGCGGCGATCCGGCGAGCGTGCTGGTGACCGGATTTTCACGTGGCGCGATCGCCACCGGTCAGATCGCTTTGCGCAAGCAACTGGTCGACGCCTGGATCGGTTTCTTGCCACATAGTCATCATTACCAGCTATCCACGCTAAATGCTCCAGCGGCTGATACACCAAGTGGCGATCCCTTGCTAGATGCGATTGCCGGTCGAGCTTCCTTCGTCACAGCCGGAGAGAATCAGGCGCTCGACGGCGGCTACGATAGTAGTGCCGCTGGGCGCGACGCACTCACTCAACTCGGCTTTCCTGTCGAGTTCCGTGCGCTTCCAGGCATACCTCATTGCTTCAATTGGATTGAAGACGATGCCAGCGCCACCAGCCTGGCAGTGCGGCAGGAGATGCGCGACTGGATTGCCGACACCATCGCCAACCGCCCAGGCACGAGTCGCGTCTTGGGCAAGGTGACCGCTGCGGACGGCAGCCCACTGGCTGGCGTACGGATTCAAAGTGGCGACTATCACTGGACGTTTACGGACCAGAAAGGGAATTACGAACTGGCGGCACTGATCGATGGCGAGCGCACGCTGACCGCGTCGCACCCGCAACTCAATTTCGTCACCCCAACGCGACAGATCATAGTGGCCCAAGCCGACCTTACGAACCAGACATTTCGGGCGGCAGCTGAATCGGCCGACGTCGCGGTCGAAAAAGATTAAGCCGGTCAACTTCAACGAGTCAACTTCGACAGGCAATAAAAAGATTGCAAGACATGACTATTAATTTCAAAATCTTCGGTGTGATGTTTAGCCAACAACTGGCATCTAGCAACGAGCTTTGCGCTAGCCGCCTGTATGCAGGGACGCCGGGTTCGATTCACACGCGTTACCGAGTTGATCACCCAGCTCTTGGAAGCCCGTGACGAGAAACAGTTGCTCAAACCGAGAGCACAGCTTGCAAAGAATGAATTACTCGTGCTTGATGAACTGGGCTATGTGCCAGCAAGCCGCGCTGGTGCCGAATTGTTGTTCGATGTTATTGTCAACGCATACGAGCGGCAGAGCCTCATTGTCACGACCAACCTACCTTTTGAAGACTGGGCCGAAATACTTGGCAGCGAACGACTCAACGGTGCAGTCCTCGACCACATCACCCATCGCTGCCACATCGTCGAAACGAAAGGGGAGAGCTATCGGCTCAAGGATGCGCGTAAACGAAGCCGATCTAAGGCATAGCACTTAACGAATGGCCTTTGCGGGAGGCCCCTGTGTCATTCCCGCCACACCAACTAGCGCTTCACTTTTCGACTGCCGGGCGCTTCACTTTTTAATTGCCGTTCACAGTTGTACAGCCATTCCTTCTAAAGTGACTATCCCCGGCAGGACTCGAACTTGCAACGTTCGGCTTCGGAGGTCAACAGTGTTTCGTCGCTGACTGAATCGCACACACGACACCCAGGCGGTGATACCTGACAGTATGACAAGCCTATTCGGGCAGGCGGCGGAAGGGATGCACCAGCTGGCCGAGGTAGTTCTTTGGAATGTGATCCTCAATGCCGTAGTCCTCGGGACGCTTGCCCTGCGGCATGTAGTACGTGCCGAACACCAGATCCCACAGGGGCAATGCACCGGCATAATTCCGGTCATGGGCTTCCTTGTCCCTGGCATTGTGCCAGTGGTGGTATTCCTGCGTCACCCAGATGTGCATGAAATCTGTCATCAGCTCCGGGCGAAGGACGGGCATCCTATGCCGCTGAAAAACACGTTCCAACGGCACCAGCACGACCACCCCCACCAGCAGGAAGATCGCCATGTCGGCAACGATGGCGAACGCGATCGACAGAAACACTCCGGCCACGAGGCACCGAAACCAAACGGGATAACGCCGGGCATCGAGAAACGAATTGTCGTGCGAATCCTCCCTTGGCTGAGGAGCGGATTCAGTATGCATATCCGACTTCACGACAGACTTTGCCTCTCACGGTTTTGCATGACCACCACCTGTGCGGCTCGTCCGAGCAGTTGACGTCAAGGAACCCAGCGCCGAAACCGACTCGCAGGGCGTCCTGTTTTCTTTCACCCAGGGCATTCCCCGTTCCCTGAGTGTGAATCTGTCTCAACCTCTTGCTTTTGTAGGCTCAAACGCGATTAAAGAACAGCCAACCAAGTTTCTATCTAAGAAATGCGGGATCAATACTGGGAGGGCCACGCCGAGGTGTTGGGACCGCGCTTGACGGCGAAGATGGACCAACCAGCCGGCCTGACGCCTTCTTCTCGGACTTGGCCGCCGACTGACGATCGTCGTTGCCAACCTTGATCGGGCCGGCGCCACACGATAGCCTACAGGAGCCCTCGACGAACGAACTTTTCCTATTCCATGCGTCACTATACCAGCGCAGCAGGAGCACAGCATGTCGCGCCGACCGCTAAGCCGCCGTACTTTTCTTAATTCGTCTCTCCGCTCTTCCACCGCGGTAATTGCCGCCGGCGCCGCAGTTCAAAACCTGTCGGGAACCAAGGCGGCGGAGGCGCTCGAAACGACGTCGAAAAACGACCGACCGCGGCTGGCACTGATCGGAGCCGGCGGACAAGGCACGGGCGACGCAAAATTGGCCGCCAAATTCGCTGATTTTGTGGCCATCGCCGACGCCGACTTGAGCAACGCCGAGCGGGGCAAGGCAGCCTTGGGCGGAAAGGCCGACATCTATCAAGACTATCGAAAGCTGCTCGAGCGCGACGACATCGACGCGGTGATTAACGGCACGCCCGACCATTGGCACACGTCGGTGTGTGTCGATACGTGCCGTGCCGGCAAAGATATCTACACCGAAAAGCCGATGACACTGACCATCGACGAGGGCAAGATCATGCGCCAGGTGGTCAAAGAGACTGGCCGCGTTGTACAGGTCGGTACGCAACAGCGCAGCTCGAAGTTCTTTCAGACAGCCGTCGAGTTGGTTCGCAATGGCCGGATTGGCCAGCTGAAACAGGTTTGGGTGGCGCTGCCCTACTTCACTACTAAGGGTGGGCCCTATCCGGCGACGGCTGTGCCTAAGAGCCTCAACTGGAATCTGTATCAAGGCCAAGCGCCCGTGAATCCGTACTGCGTGGAGCGGACCCACGCGAATTTCCGCTGGTGGTACGAATATGCAGGGGGGATCATCACCGACTGGGGAAACCACCACGTCGACATCGCCCATTGGGGCATGGACTGCGAACAGACTGGCCCGCTGTCGATCGATGCCCGAGCTTTGTTCCCGAACCCCAAGGGCGATCAGTATTACAACACGCCCGACCGGTTCTTTGCCAAGCTGCTCTTTCCCACCGGCGTGGAACTGCTCTACTTCTCTTCGCTCGATGAGCGGCTCCGATTTGGCATCGTCGAAGATCACCAGGAGACAACTTCGGAGCAGGTTGCCTGGCTCTTCGGCAAGGACGTCCCCGAGGAGATCAAATCGTACAACCGCAACGGGATTATGTTCATTGGCGACCAGGGCCGTGTTTTCTGTAATCGGGGCGGTGTCTATGGCAAGCCGGTCGACGCTCTTAAGGAAAACCCTTTGCCCGCCGATGCCTGGAGCGTGCGCCCAAGCACCGATCACATGGGCAACTTTATTGAGTGCGTCAAAACGCGTGAGGAACCTGTTTCGCCCGTGCGGATCCAGCAGCGCACCATCACGACCTGCCACTTGACGAACATCTCGTTGCGCCTAGGCCGGCCGCTGAAATGGGACCCGGAAACCGAACAAATCGTCGGCGACGACGAAGCCGCGGGCTGGCTCAAACGTGAGCAGCGCAAGCCGTTTGAGGTTCATGCGTAGACCAGCATTCCATTTTCCCGGTGCATCGTTGCCTTCGTCACGATCGCCCGTACCTGACTCGAACGGAAGTGATCCGCATGACCCACCACCATCGAATTCGCCCGCTCACTTTGTCGTTTGCCGTTGTGCTGCTCGTCTGCTTGCGCGGGTGGGCGCCGGCAGCAGAATCGAAGCTTGCCGACCCAGCCGCCGATGGAACCATCTCGCTGTTCGACGGCAAGACGCTTAAGGGTTGGCACAAGAATCCGGAGCGAATCGGCCATGGCACGGGCGGCCGGTGGTACGTCGAAGCGGGTGCGATCGTTGGTGAGCAAGATCCACCCGGCTCGGGAAACGGTGGCATCTTGCTGACCGATGCCACTTTCGGCGACTTCGAGCTGTCGATCGACATGAATCACGATTGGGGCCCCTGCTCGGGGTTGTTTCTTCGCAGCAACGACCGCGGGCAGTGTATCCAGATGATGGTCGACTTTCATGACGCGGGTAACGTCGGTCACATCTACGGCGAGGGGACGGGCGGCTTCATTTCACGGGCGTTCAACATCGACGGCCAGGTCAAAAACGGCAAGCTCGTCGCGCTCACCACCAGCGAACATAAAACACCCGAGGAGCACGGTTGTCGCTACACCTGCACGCCGGACGCGTGGCTCAAGGCGTGGAAAATCGGCGAGTGGAACAGAGTCAAGGTCCACTGCGCTGGCAAGTACCCGCTAATCACGACCTGGATCAACGGCGTCAAGATCTGCGAATTCGACGCCGCGGATTTCCAGGGCGCGGGTTACGACCGCGAGAAAGTCCAGCAGACACTCGGCGAAAAAGGTTCGATCGCAGTACAAGTCCATGGCGGTGGCGGCTGGCCAAACGGCGCCAAGGTGCGCTGGAAGAACATCAAGATCAAGCCACTGTAACTTGTCCTAGGATAAGATCTTCGTGACGACGTGCGCTTCTTCGACGCCTGTCGGTTTTTGAT
>Ga0310121_10004447_pt1 | contig 12360 bp, 7 predicted proteins | sample CB27_Tmax_986_MG_FD_203504 | JGI IMG/M metagenome (GOLD analysis project Ga0310121, IMG submission 203504) | Marine microbial communities from Western Arctic Ocean, Canada - CB27_Tmax_986 | ecosystem: Environmental > Aquatic > Marine > Oceanic | place: Canada: Western Arctic Ocean | collected...
TACTAACGCCAACCCCAGGCCGCTACCTTCAACCTGGTCGCGGGTCTTCATCGTTTCAAAAATCTGAAAGACCTGTTGATGGTATTGCTCTGCAATGCCCGGACCGTCGTCCGAAACAGAAAACTCGACGAAGCCGCTATACTTCCGCGCGGCAATCACGACACGTCCGTCGGATCGGTCGTGGTGCTTGATGGCGTTGTCGATTAAGTTCCGCAGCACCTGTTCCAAGGGAACGCGGTGGGCAGTGAACGTAGGCAACTCGTCCCCGACTTCGATGATGAATTCCTCCGGGCGATCCAACACTTCGGCAATCTCGAGCGCCATCGCGCCACAATCGATCTTGTCAGGGTCGAACTTCTTGCGGCCAACGCGTGAATACTGCAGCAGGCCGTTCAGCAGGGCATTCATCCTCCCGACGCGCTCACACAGCTGTTTAAGGTCGCTGGCCGACTGTTCGGATAAACTGCTGGCGTCATCCTCGCTGATCCATTTGGCGAGGTTGTCGATGGCTCTGAGAGGCGAGCGAAGATCGTGCGAAGCGACATACGCGAAATCATCCAGGTCTTTGTTTCGCTGCTGCAACTCCTCGGTGCTTTGCTCAAGCGCCTCGTTCGCGCGGTCCAGTTCGACGGTCCACTGTTCTAGATCTTCTGCGCGCCGTTGCAGCTTTTGATTCACGTACTGAAGCTCAAACGTGGGGGCAATCATTTTTGCTACGTGTATGAATTCGCTCAGGTCGTCCTCGGTGAATTCGCCTTCGTACTTGTCGCTCGCCTGCAACACGCCGACGAATGCGCCGTCCTGACGCAAGATGGGCACGGCCAACCAGCCTCGCATGGGCGGATGTTCCAAGCCGCGATCGTTCCGGAGGTCGCTGAAATTCTTCCACTGCAGATGAGAGTGAAGTTCCTCGTTCGTCATGCGGACGGCAAGGCAGCTTTCGACGACGACTCCCCAAATACCTTCACCCGTGGGCATGACATCGTAGGTGTTGTACTTTTCATACTTTTGGGAGAACGAATGCGTGTGGATGGCCGCCTGGAAGTCCCCGTCGGGAACATAACTGATCGCCACCTGGTGTGCCTGAACCGAGAGCCTGGCCTGCAGTGACAGCTCATACAACGCCTCTTGAAACGTGCCCGAACCATAGGATTCAACCCACGCCCTATCCAGTTGCACCATCGCAGCGCGTTCGAGTGTTTCATCGCTCTTGGGTTTCGGGGCCATTGGATCCCAACCTCATTAAGACAACAGGTCGCCAATTATCGTAACAAGCAAGCGCGGCGGAGTCATTCCGGCCAGGTGCGCGCAATTTTTTTTGCGTGGACGGCGACATTTGCCAAAACGAGGATAAGGCCCAATTACCACAAGGACCGGGTCCGAAGTATGCCGTGGGCATTTTATTGTGTCCAGAGCCGGCTTGAAATCATGCGGAAACACAGGTCTTGACCGGACATTTCAGCCAGGCCGCGGTATAAGGCCCAATTACCACAAGGACCGGGTCCGAATTAACGTTCGCGAAATCCGCCACCGGCCGGCGATCGCCAGGCGATCGCCGGGCGTCAATTTGAGACCGTCTAGACCGCACCGGTCGCTTGTCGCGTATGGCCGTTGCGTCCCTGGAAGTCTCTCTTCGGCGGGGTCATTGATACGCATTTTTATCTTGGGTACGAGATCTCGGGTACGAGCGCGACATCGCAGAGTGCTCCAAATCCCCGTCGCACGGCCCCGCGCGGTTTTGTGGCTTGCTACTTTTCCACCACGCGCCAGTATTCCTGCAGCAGTTCGACAAGCGTCGAACCGTCTTCTCCCATATCGCCCTTGACCAAGTGACCGACTACAGAGTGCTGGTCGGCCATTGCTTTTTCTTCTTCCCGCATGAAGGTCGATAGCATAAAGACGGCACTGTCTTTGAGCTGCGGATCCGCTCGCAGTTCGCGAAGGAACTCGATGCCGCCCATCCGTGGCATCTTCATGTCCAAGAGGATCACATAAGGTCGCTCAAGTCGCTCCTGACCGTTTTCGCCGCGAAGGATCGCCAGAGCTTCCACTCCATCGGCCGCGCGGTGCAGCGGGTTGAGGATTCCGTGTTTCGCAAAAATGCGTCGCAGGATCCTGACATCAATCATGTCGTCTTCCACATGGAGTACGCTGATGATCTTGTCCGACATCCTGTTACCTCTTGCCCTGCGACGGAAATCACTGCGACATAGCCACAATTGGTCCGAAAGTTGATTGGGGACCGGTTCCATCCGCAACAGGCGATTATAATTGGTTCGAGCGGGGAATCACAGGGATGCAAGTTGTGTCGGATCGCCTTGTTAGCTGACAGCTTCAACTGGTTTTCCCGCATTCAGCCACAAGCAACGAGGACTCGAAGGGCTGATCAACCACGGAAGCCATGGCTCAGATCTTGGGTTTCAGGATCCTCGGACGCAAGCGCTGTTGCTCATCGGTCACGGAAACCACACCTGCCGACGCGTATCGTTCAAGCGTCTCGAAGAGCTGATCGGCGTTCACCGGCTTTGCGATGTAGCCGTCCATGCCTGCTGCCAAACACTCTTCCCGATCGCCTTTCATGGCGGCCGCGGTCATGGCAATGATTGGCATGTGCTCGCCTGTTTGCTGCTCTTTTTCGCGAATCGCAGCCGTGGCCTCGTAGCCGTCCATCTCAGGCATCTGGATATCCATCAGCACGACGTCGAACGAGTCTTTCTCCAATGCGGCGACGGCCTCGCGGCCATTCGTTGCCAACACGACTTCGTGCCCCCGTTTTTCCAACAGACCGACGGCAACACGTTGATTGACTAGGCCATCCTCCGCGAGCAAAACCCTCAATGTCGGCGTGGTGGCCGCGCTTTGATCGGCACGGGCACTTGCCAGGATTCCCTCGACAACCGGTTCGCCGATCATATCGAGAATCACGTTGAGCAGCTCCGACTGCACAACCGGCTTGGTCAGATAACGAAAGATGCCCAACTCTTTACTGCGCTGGGCGTCTCCAGGCCGTGCTGCCGATGACACCATGATCAACGCCGCACAGTTCAGGTCCGCATCCTCTTGGATCCGCTCTGCCACGGTAAAACCGTCCATCTCCGGCATCATAAAGTCGACCAAGACCACTTCATACGGCTGGCCTGTCTCACTCGCCCGTTTCATCTCGGCTAATGCCCGCGGCCCGTTTTCGGCCATGGATGGATGCATTCCCCAGTTGGTCAGGATTTCGTGCAGAATTCGCCGGTTGGTCTCGTTGTCGTCAACGATCAACACCGGCAGGTCGCGGAGCGCTTCCAGGTTCGCTGGCTCGCAATCGGGTTGCTGGCACCCCCTGGCGAACTTCGCAGTAAAGTGAAATGTTGAACCCTCTCCGACTTGGCTTTCCAGCCAAATCCGACCGCCCATCATTTCGACGAGCTGCGACGAGATGGCCAGGCCAAGGCCGGTCCCCGCGAACCGTCGAGTGCTCGAGGTATCGGCCTGGCGGAAGGCCTCGAAGATGACTTGCTGCTGCTGCGCCGGGATGCCGATGCCTGTGTCTCGGACGGCGAAGTGCAAACTCACTGTGCCGTCCGCCGACGAGTCTTCTGAAACGTCAATAACAACTTCGCCTTTGTCCGTGAACTTGATGGCGTTGCCCGTCAGGTTGACGATGATTTGTCGCAGCCGTCCGGGGTCGCCAACCAGCCGATCGGGCAAGTCCGGCGCAACGCGACAAGCAAGCTCAACACCTTTCTCGGCCGCCCGAATTGCCAACGCGTGACCGGTCTTGCCGACGCAGTCGCGGAGGCTGAAATCGATCGATTCGAGTTCCAGCTTGCCGGCCTCGATCTTGGAAAAGTCGAGGATGTCATTGAGTAGCCGCAGTAGCGATTCCGCCGATTGCTGGATCATCGCCAAGTAGTCGTGCTGTTCGCCCGTGAGCTTGGTGTGCGACAGCAGCCCGGCCATCCCGATGATGCCGTTCATGGGCGTGCGAATCTCGTGGCTCATGTTGGCCAGAAACTCACCTTTCGCCTTGCTACCCGCTTCGGCCGCTTCTTTAGCGACGCGGAGCTCCGCCATCAGCCTCTGCATGCCGAGCTGCATGCGGTGTCGCTCGATCGCGTAGCTGAGGGACCGCGTCATCAGATCCGCATCGACTTTTCCCTTGACCAGATAGTCCTGAGCACCCTGCTGGACGGCGTGGATGCCAACCTGCTGGTCATCGGCCGACGTGCAAACAACCACGGCTACATCCGCGACTTGGTCGCGAAACGTTTCGAGCGTCTTCAGCCCCCGGCTTTCGGGAAGCCCCAAGTCCAACAGCACCACGTCAATGTCGCCGTGCTTTTGCACATGTTCAATGCCGGCCGTGAGACAATCGACACGCGTCAATCGCGGCCAAGCATCGGCGGTCTCGGCCAACATCTTCTGAGCGATCCGAGCATCCACATCGTCGTCTTCGATCAGCAGGACGCGGATGCGGTGTTCGAGCATTGCAGCGTTGGAGTCTTGTTTTTCCATTGTGCGACGAGCGGGCGGATATTGGAGTGGAGGAGTGTCTCATTCCATCACTCCCCCTTCCCCTCTCAAATCGCAGCAATCTGACGGTGATCGGGGGAAACCGGACGAACTCATTCTAGCTTTTCGGAAACTGGACCGAAATCCCGCGGTGGATGAGGTCCTCAGCAAGGATGATCTACTGGACGCGATGACGCTGGACGAACTGGTCAGCGGTCTGACAGAGAAGGAACTACTGGCCTGTTCACTTTGAGTCGTCTAGCCGCGGCACACCGGTTACACCTAGACCTCATGCATGATCGCCGCGCCGGCCAAGCGCCCACTGGTTAGCGCCCAGGCAATGTGCAACCCGTGGCTCCACAGAATGATCCCGCCCAGCCCATTTTGGCCGACGGCATACAAACCCGGAATGATTTGCCCGTTGTCGTCGAGAACCTGAAGTTGGTGGTTCACCGCGGCCCCGCCTTCGGTAGTCGTAAAATAGGCCTTAAGCGGCCCTAGCAGGACCCAAGGTCCGATTTCCAAAGGATGCCGGTCTCCTTTCCTTCCGTACGGATCCTGTCGCTGCCCGGAGACGTATTCATTGAATTGCGCAACAGTCTGTTGGACAACGTCGGGGCTGAGCCCCCGGCGCAAGGCCACATCCTGGAGTGACATTCCCGTGGTCGTTACATCGGATCGCAGACGCTGATAGTCTCTCACGTACGCATAGGCAATATCCGGCGCGGTGGAGACAAAGTGTGGCCAACCCGAGTAACGCTGGACCAGCCGTCCGTCCAGCAGCATATAGGCCACCTTGTCGGTTTGAGCGGCGACGCCAATCTCGCGCTGCGGAAAGGCCGTTTCGCTCACAAAGCGCCGACCGTCAGAATTCAATAGGATGGCACCGTCATCGAACAGCGCGTTCTCAGGGTGTTGCCAAGTAACCAACAACCGCTTGATCATGGCGCGGAGCATCCACACCGGTAGTCGCGGAGCAATCACACTCATGATCTTGGCCAAGGGTCCCCGTGACGGGAGCCATTGCTGAAAAGGCTTCCTGCTCGCGGGGACAAACCGCAACTCGGGACCGTAAGTCACGTCCATGTTCAATAGTCGCGCGCCAGCCTTGCCGGCCAACCGATGGCCGTCCCCTTGAGCGAACGGGTTGATACCTTCGATCTGCTGATACCGATCCCCCTTGTGTTGGGCGATTGTATCCGGATTATTGGCATAATCGCCGGCAGCCAGGACGACGCCACGTCGAGCCTTGAATGGTTGCGACCGCCCGTCGATTGTGGCGTGCACGCCCATCACTCGTCCCTCGCTCTGCACGAGGGAGTCAACGCTGGCGTCACAGATCAAAGTTGCGCCGGCCCGAGCCAGCGCGAGCTGGAAGGCGGCAATATAGGCCTTGGCACCTGGCACGACGTTGTGCATTCGCGGCAACCGATTCGGCGGCTCCGGACTAGGTCCGACAAAAGACAACCCTAGTTTACGGACCCACTCGAAAGTGTTCGCCGCTTCAGTGAGGAAGAAACGCCGCAAGTCCTCCTGGTTGCGTCGCTCGATTTCCTCGGGTGCAAACCGAGTCACATCTTCGGCGTGAGCTGACGCGTCGTCATCTATCTCGGCATTGCGTTGTAGACTGGTACCAGCGGCCGTGAACGAGCCGACAGCGATCCCGGTCGTACCGCCCGGCTGAGGACGCTTCTCAAGAATCAGAACACGACCACCATGCTCCGCCGCCGAATAGGCTGCCGCCAACCCACTGCCCCCAGCCCCCACGACGATGACGTCATACTCGTGGTTCATGGGAGTGCGTTGGTGATTTAGGGGAGGATATCACAGGTCTTTCAAACATCAAAACTAAACGTCTTGCACACAAACCGCCAGGCACGTTGTGCCAGGGTTTGGCTGCCGGTATGGACTCGCGCCTGGCCAGTGGCACCGATAAACATGCCTGATAGTTCATCATCCAACGGAGCGAGCGCCTGATAGGTCGTGCTGATCGGCCGCTCGCGTCCGCCAGCATCGGTGCGGGTGACGAGCCCGCCACCGGTCTTGCTCGACAGGCTGTGTGGTGACACCTTCATATCCAATTGCGACAGCTGGGTCAGGCTGCTGCGAAACCGCTGCCCGGGGAATGGTTCCAACAGAATGTCAACGATTTGACCAGGATGCACGAATTCGACGTCCCCTTGATCGATCGCCAAGATGGCCTCCAACTGAGTCGGGTCGCCCAGCTGGCAGACCATCACGCCCTCGTTCAATAAGGCTCGCAGGTTCCTTGGTTCGAGCGGCGACCCTGACCATTTCGGCAACTGGCCCCGCTCGGGCGCACCAGGGGCCGTGTTCGGCGGTGCCAGCACAAACCCCTCTGCTGGCGCCTCAATCCGCAGACCCGCAGCGTGTTGTTGACGTCGGGCTAGCTGTTGTTCCAGCGCCACGATCGACTCCGCGACTTCGGCGATCGAGTCTGCCGCGGACGGGTCGTCAAAGGCGCGTTGTCGCAGACTGCCCAGTTTCGACTGCTGTTGTTCGAGCTCGCTCAACAGCCGGCTCAGCTCGATGTTCACATCGATGTTCTCCAGCGTCACTAAGGGGTGACCGGCCCGCACCCAATCGCCAGGCTGCACGTGGATCTGTTGTATTTTTCCGGGAAACTCGACGTACGCGCCCGCGGCCTGACGCGGCTGGATGTGCAGATCACAGCAGATGTAGTGCGGCAGTGGGAAACCGCACACACCAATCACGATGACCGCAAGAACCGCGGCACTGACCATCGCTCGTGGCTTTTTCACGCGTTCAATACTCCCAGGCACAAGAAAGAATTTACTCAACCGCCACAGTGGTTGAACCAGCAATCCGTACAAGGCAATGCACGCGATGACCTGGCCCACCGCTTTGAGACCATAGGGTTCAAACACCCGATGCAAAAACCACAGAATGCCGAGTACGACAAACCATCGATAGATGGCCGCCGCGACGGAGTAGAGCGCAAAGAACAATTGACGTCGCTGGGGCAAAAACGGATCAGGCGATTCGGGAAGGCCTAATAACCACGCGCCCAACTTACGGTGCATGATCGTGGTGGCCTTTTGGCGCAGATTCGGGATCTCGATCAAGTCCGAAAGGATGTAGTAACCGTCGTACCGCATCAGCGGATTGGCATTGAACAAGAGCGTGGAAACCGAACAAACGAACACGACGTTCAAGGCCAAATAGTTGAGCATGCCAGGGTGGGTGTACCACCACAGAAACGTACAAATCGACGCCAGTACGATTTCAACGTACATTCCCGCTGCGCCGATCGCCGCTCTTTGCCATTTGCTCGACAGCATCCAAGAATCGGAAACATTGCAATACATACAGGGAGTCAGCACCAACAGCATCAGGCCCATTTCGTGACACTCGCCGCCGCACCGCTTACAGGCCAACCCGTGTCCAAACTCGTGCAAAACCTTGGTGATCGCAAGCGTCAGCGCCAACCAAAGCCAGTTTTGAGAAGCGAAGAAATCGTGGAAAGCGGGCAACTTCGCGCGAAAGACATCGAACTGGACGGTAACCAGCAGCAGCGCGGCCAGGGCCAATGCGGCGCAGCACCCGCAACAAATGGGCGAAAAGAACCAACCGCAGCGTTTGTCCAACCAGGACAGCAGGCGATTGGGGTCAATGCCTTTGAAGCGTACACAGAGTACATTGGTCAACGCGGCGAACCGCTCGCGCCGACTTCGCTCTTGGCCGCGTTTCAACAGCTCATGGCCCTGACCCACCGCGTCCGAGATAGCCAGAGAGCTGCGATGCAACATGGCAATCAGATGGTGCAGCTCCTGCAACGCGATCTGTTGCGGCGCAAAACGGCGTTCGAACCGCTCTTGAATCTCCTCCAAACTGGTCTGGCCGTCCAGCATTTCCAAGAGCGCAAACTCTTCTTCTTCGAACCGGTAGTACTTCTGCGCTAACGGATCCTTGACAACCCAGTACCGTCTGCCGAGATAACGGTGCAGCCGGACTGCCAGATCAGGCCGCATCCGCAACAACAAAGGGCGATTGGCACCGGAGAGCATGGGGATTTCAGTGTTAGAGTTGAATCGCCATCGTGGCGGTTGCGCCTGGAAGGAGCAGCCAGTTCCCGTTTTCTTGGCGGTTTTCCACAACCGCGCGGATCCGGTACTTTTGGCCCGCCTGGACTTGTGGATTCACGAAGACCACGCGACCAGCGAACTGTTCGCGACGTCCTCGGGCCAGCTCGATTTCGACCGTCACGTCCCGGTCAATCACCTCGGCGGCATCGTATTGCGCAGCATTCAAAAAACCGTCCACTCGCAGCTGGTCCAAGCGCACGACCCGTATGACCGGCTCGCCGGCATTGACCCATTCGTTGGCCTCACGATAAACCTCGATCACGCTGCCTTCGAACGGTGCCGTGATCCGCCGCCGCAAGATGCTCTCGTCCACTGCTTGTACCGCCGCTCCCTGCACGTCGGCGGTCATTTGAGCGATTCTCAAGTCAAGTCGGCTGCGATCAATCTGCAGTTCGGCGCGGTGTTTGGCCAACTGTTGGCGGCGGACTTCGGCAATCGACAACGCTCCTGGCGACTTGCGGTTGATGTCCAGGCTTTGCTTTAGTTCTTGGTCTGCTAGTTCGGACGACTTTTTCGAGTAGCGCACCTCAATGTCGTCGTCCGCGCGGGCCTGCGCAACGTCGCGTTCCAATTCGGCTGCCAATTTATCCAGTAGTGCCGGACGATCGTCAATCTGCGCCAGCAACTCATGCTGCCGAACCACGTCACCTTCCGTCACGTTGAGTGCGACCAGCAGGCCAGTCTCCTGAGCGGGTACGTCTGTGTCGTGGATTAAGAGAACTTGGCAATAGGGGATGATTGCTTGGGATTGTGTGGGCGACCGGTCGGACCGTACCGCCGGACCGCCCAGAAGGGCCGTGGCTAACAAAGTGAAGGTGGCTGCGTGCATTGATTAGGCTCCGGTCGGCACCGCGAGGTGCATGTCATTTGAATTGGACGTCTCTGCAGCGAACGGTGGGCGTGAGCCCCGCCGGTACAGTGCAGTTAGGCCGTGGGCATTTTCCTGTGTTCGGGCGCCGGCTTGAAATCATGCCGAAACACAGCGTTTGACCGGACATTTCAGCCAGGCCGCGGTACACTGCCACCAATGAGCTGACGTCCAACGTTCGCTTTCCCGGTTTCTGGGCACAAGACTTCCTGCAGAATCGACTTCCTAAAACCAGAACATTACTTTCCGCTGCAACGTCTCGAGTACTTCGTGGAAGACGACGTAACCGATCGAGCGTTGGCCACAATGGACGCGGGCTGTAACCGTCGTGTCGCTGCGCAATTCCGGGAGTTGTTCCTTATCGATTGCCACCCGCAGCAACACCGTGTTTCCTGCTTCACCCCGCACTTCTGCCGCCCGGTGGATCTCAACCAGCCGGCCCGTCAACTCCTGGTCAGGGTGCGAGGCCAGCAGAAAAAAGACCTTCAGTTCGTCTGCTGCCCCAACTGCTCTGCCCAAGTGGCCCATGCGGCGTTCCGGCATATGCAATTCTAGCTCCCAATCGCCTGCCGGATCCACAACGGTCATCAAGGCTTGGCCAATTTGCACGGGACGCAGCATCAGCAGCTCGTCCAGTTTCCAGGTCACGACCTGTCCCGCGATTTCACTGCGAACCGTTAACTGTGCTTCCTTTTGCGCGAGCAGCGCCAACTCACGTTCCATGCCAATTGCGACTTGCTCGAGCTCTAGCAATTCACCGTCGAGCCGGTTGCGCTCTGCGACGCTGATGTGACGCTGATGCAGCTGCGACCGTTTGACAGTTTGCATCCGCTGGTGCGTCGTCCGTTGACGACCCGACAGGTTTTCGATTTGGACCCTCAGTTCGTTATTGGTCAACCGGACCAGGAGGTCGCCAGGTTGCACAAACTGCTCGTGCCGCACGGGAACTTCGACCACGGTGCCGTCAACCGGAGCGAAGATCTCGCGTCGAATTGACGGTTGCAGCTTGCCGTCCGCGGCCAAATTGAAATCCGCGGGGATGAACACCAGTGAGGAGATTGCCGCCGCGATGGCGACCAACACCAACACCGTTTTCGGCAGGCTGCGGGCTTGCACCACCCACTTGGCCTTGCCCAGCGTTTGCCACATCGGCATCAAGAATAAGCTCTGGTGGTCCAGGGCATTGGCCAGCGCAATCGCACTGTGCTGGCTGACCGTTTCCACGCGTTCCTGAAACCCTTCGTGCAGCCGGCTGTCGCCAAGCTGCTCGACGATCAAGGTTGCAATCGGCTCGTGCTGCAGCGGTTGGGATTCGTCTCCTCCCTCTTCGACGGGACGATAGAGCGGCACTACCGCCACGACCGTGGCATGAGAGTGATCCAGATACTCCTGTAACGGCTCTTCGATTTGAGGCGGGATCTCCCGTGACGGGCCGCTGTACCAGAGTGGTCGGCGGGCTTTGGAAACCACGGTTGCCAATCGCCCCAGCCGATGGATTTCGTCGGCCCGGCGATCGATCGCGTCCAAACCGCTCACGGCCGTGACGGTATGCCGCTTGCCCCGTCGCAGCGCTACGCTGACGCGATCACAGCGAATCAGGCGGCGGCCTTCGTTGACGAGCGTAAAACAGCATCGCCGCACATCTAAACCGCGATGTATGGTGCGGATAAACTCTTCGAGATTCTCCCAGAGAGTTTCCCGGTCCCCCAAATGACGCAGTCGACGATTGGTCAGGTAGTCGCTGGCTAACTCGCTCATTTGGACCAGAAAACGAAGATACCCGCGCTGCGTTGTCGGGCCGCCACCAGCCCGCTGAAAAATCTCAATCACTCCCAAGGTTTCTTGCTCGACCTTCAAGGCGGCCAGCACCAGCAGGCACTCACTGGGATTCCCCGCCTCTTCGTTGCTGGTCGAGCCGGACCGAGGTGGGACCAGTGTCGGTTGCCCACTGGCCAGAACATTCTCGATCAAGCGGGAATGACGGTCGAGGCTCTCTTCATCGTCAACCAGTTCGGATTGGGGAAAGTTGACCTGGTATCGCAGCTGCAGCCGGCTGTTCGCATCGACCGTCCAGAGTGCCCCGCCATGTGACGCCAAAGCCTGGACCACCCGCCGCAGGAACTCTTCGTAAAACTGGTCCAGCGGAATGTCGCTTTGGGAAAGCTGTGTGACCTCTTGAACCAAGACGCGGATTTCGTTCTTGGTCTGCTGGACTAGCACGCGGTCGATCCCGTCCCCGTCGGGATGGGGTGTCGCGGGGGAAGAGACCGTCGGCAGCGCAACCGCGTCGAACGACTGCGATTGAGAATCGGGCGGGCCTGCGGTGCTCATAGCTCTAGACAACCTGGGATGATTCCGGATACGCCACCGTCGGTGCAGGCATAGATCGGTAGCCGCACAAGTCTGCAAAACCTCACCGATTAGTTTCGGTCAGTCCAGGTATCCTTCTCCCGTTAGAATCCGCATTATTCGCAAACTTCTCTTGGCTGATCCAGTTTGCCGTCGAACCGGGATTATTCGTTTTCCTGTGTTTCCGCATGATTCCAAGCCGGCGGCCGGACACAAATACTCTGCGGCCCTCTGCCCGCAACCAAATGATGCGTCGTTTCCCGTAGGGTGGTGTTTGCACGTACTCTTTCGGCGAGTCGGCGACGAGAGAATCAACGATACTTGCTGAACAAATACTCTGCGGCCCTCTGCGCCTCTGCGAACTCTGCGTTTAATTTCGACGTCAATCATCTAAACGCAGAGAGCGCGGAGACGCAGAGGGCCGCAGAGAGAAAGAAAATGCGCGACTTCTTGATTGTTGGCAGTCCAGAGAGCCGTTCGCCGTTGAAGGGCCGCCCAGGTCAAACTGATGGCTAA
>Ga0310121_10004448_pt1 | contig 12359 bp, 8 predicted proteins | sample CB27_Tmax_986_MG_FD_203504 | JGI IMG/M metagenome (GOLD analysis project Ga0310121, IMG submission 203504) | Marine microbial communities from Western Arctic Ocean, Canada - CB27_Tmax_986 | ecosystem: Environmental > Aquatic > Marine > Oceanic | place: Canada: Western Arctic Ocean | collected...
ACACGGCGACCTATACGGAGCTAGACCTTGGGATAGCTGCGGGGAAGGCCGTCGAAGCGGCGTTTCAGAGTGGGGGCACATTGCGGGAGCCTACCATGTCGGGCCCGAGTGGCTCCATGGTCGATACACTCATGGACGTTGCCATACAGGGTGGCGCGGGGATTGCTGCTCAGTTTGCGAGGGGCGCGGTGAACCAGATAGCGGGCCAAGCTATTGACAATCCTGAGTTCGTCGCCGAGCGCATCCTCGGCGCCGTCGTCAACCCAAGAACAGATACCGCGTTTGGGAGCATGCAGTATCGACAATACGAATTTAACTTTAATCTTATTCCCCGCGACAAGCAGGAAGCTGACAATATCGATGCGATTCTGAATATTCTACATTTCTATTCGTTGCCGTCATATGGGGACAGTACGAACGCCACGAACCTTATGATTGGCTATCCGTATGAGTTCGTCATCACAATGTTCAACGAAACACATATCAATAAAATCGAACGGTCGGTCCTAACGGGAATCACGGTTGACCATGCGGGCGGCGACGTTATCGCGTTTGCCACAGACTATTATCCCGCGGCCACGTCATTGATGCTCTCGTTCAAGGAAGTTCGGTTGCTGGGACGCGATTCGGAAGTTATCTTTCGTGGTGTCGACGAGAGCGTCGCCCAGCCGGGCCCGGGCACTGCGCCCGGCATTCCGTCTGACGGCGATCCTAACACGCCGATTGGCGGGTAAGCAACACCAATAATACTCATGGATTACTTTCAATATCAATCTGTCGTTCCTTACACATTCACCACAGGTGGCGTGACGACGACAATGTCTATCGTCAATATTACCCAACGTGCCAAGATTAAGGAACGATTGCGACAGCACACGACGACGATGCATGACTATGTAATTGGGGACCAGGAGCGGCCGGACACAGTGGCGCTAAAGCTCTATGGGGATGTGAAGTACACGTGGGTCGTGCTGCTGATGAACGACATCGTATCGCTCTATGACTGGCCGATGACGAATTCGGAATTTGAATTGTATCTGATAGGCAAATATGGCAGCCTGACGAATTCACAGAACCAAGGGACACGCACAGACGCGGCCTGGAGTGCTGCGAAGTTCTATTATACAACCGAGGGCGATCGGGTGGACGCGACAACCTATGCAGGTCTGGGCACGCGACAGGGAACAACCAATACGCCCTACACACAGGAGGTCGAGGACAACGATGCCAGGCGGACCATCAAGGTTGTGAGTAGGCAATTCCTCCCCCGCATACTGACCACATTGAAGACGCTCTATAAAGCGTAAAACATGGCCACACTCGAAACAGCACCCGGCCAAGTCAAACTGGCGCAATGTTCTATCTTGTCCCCAACGTTAGAACATCGGGCGGTGACGGCTCCGCAAGCCGAAAAGTTTCGTATAGCTGGCATTGATATCCGCGACGCGGTACAGTCGGTGAATATCTATGAGAGCATCTTTGATAATACGATTTCGGCAACGATTGACATTGAAGAATCTAATGGGTATCCCGAATTGTTTCCGCTTGTTGGGCAAGAATTTGTGCGCCTGGTTTTCACTGTCGATTATCTGGGAGAGGTTCGTGAGTTCGGCCGGACTTTTCGTATTCGACGCCTTGGCGATCAATCATTCCCTTTGGACGCGAAGCGGACATACACGCTGGACTTGGTGACCCCCGAGTTCTTCACCAGCCTGTCGTCGCGTATGATGAAGAGATACGATCAGACGACCTGCACGGAGGCTGTTCGTGATATCATGACCAATCGGTTGCAGATTCCTGCGGATCGCAGACAAAGAATTGAAGAGACCGATTTGCGAATCTCTGCCGTCATTCCGAATTATACGCCGCTTCAAGCCATTAACTTCTTTACGAACTTGGGGCTGACGCAGGAAAAGTCCGAAAGCAACTTTCTGTTCTATGAAACCCTTGATGGATTCTGGTTTGTCAGTGTAGCAAGTTTAATTGACCCCAAGGTGAAATCAGTCGCGACCTATGAGGTGAATGCCAATAAAATGACAGGGCATGCCAAAATTTCCGAGAAAGATGCCTACAACAGTATTATCGGTTTGCATCAGAAACAGTCATTTGATGTACTAGTGGATGTTACGACAGGCTTGTTGCGCAGTAAGATGTTGCATTTGGATTTCTTTGCACGCAAGTGGAAGGAAGACGATTCCCGATACACGGATACATTCAAGGAAACGACGCATCTGGACGAGTTTCCCTTGTATCCCGACAACTTCGATCAGAGCGTGGACCGCAATGTAAAACTGTTTATCGTACCGACCAACACGAGTAGCGCGGGGTCCAAGTACGCGCTCTCGGTCGGCGAACAGGCGGATGAGAATAGACTTTACCAATCGGTTGTGTTGCGCAATCGGCAATTGCGAGAGCTTCATCATTTAACGACTGTGCTGAAAGTGCCTGGGCAACCTAGCGTCCGGGCGGGGAGTGTGATTGACCTCATCTATCCAACGTCACGCGAACTGCAAGGCGATTCTGTTAATAGTCGTGCGGCCTCGGTCTCTGGGAATACGCCGTATTATAGTGGACGACATTTGGTGACAGCGGTGCGGCATGTGCTAACACAAGCCTCGCCGAGCAGAATGGAATATACGATGCACCTTGAAGCGACACGCGATTCGTTCGGTACAAAGCTGGTTCCATATGCGGTGAGCGAAGAGGACACATAATGGAATCTGGACCACTCTCCCATCAACTCGGCTTTGACGGCTTCATCTGGTTTATTGGTGTTGTCGAGAGTAAGGACGACCCAATGCACGTCGGCCGTTGTAAAGTGCGTATTTTTGGATGGCACGATAAGGATACCGACAATCTATCTACTGATGATCTGCCGTGGGCGTATGCGTTAGTGCCGGTTACACATGCGCAATTACTCCCTAATTATAGACAGGGAGATTGGGTGATGGGATTCTTTTTGGATTCCCGCCTGGGACAACAGCCTATCATCTTTGGTGTGCTACCTGCCGTTGTTCAACCAACATGATTGATATCAAGAATCTCGGATTTCGTGATCTGCGAACGGCGGCCGAGATTGCCATAGGCGCCGCGCCGCCGCTGAGTCGAATCGCCGCACCAGCATCCCCAAAGCCCGGCGGGCTGGGCGTGCTTGGTGCTGTTTCGTCGCTCGCCGGCGGTGCTGTCAAGATGACCAGTGGCGGCTTTTCTGCGGCAAAAGTCGCCATTCAATCGCGCGAATCATCGGTTTCGTTTTCCGAAACATTGACGGCCGCGGCCAAAAACTTTGAGATATCTGGGAATGATCTGAGAAGCGGCCGCACCTCGATACGGGATGTGTCGCTTCGTTCTACGGAAACATTCGCCTCCGGCGCGTTAGTACAGTTCTCTGGCATGCACGCGGGGCCCATCTCGGTGTCGAATGCGCTCAATTTCTCAAAAAGACTCTCACACCGACAATCACGAATTGCTGCGATGGCGGGACAATTTGCGGCCATCGCGTCGGCTGCGGTCGCGGTTGGTGTCATCATTAAAGAGAATCGCAATCGAAGCCCCTACCCGCTGGAGGATGATATTGATCGTCCATCGATTCCGAGGCTGGCGATGGGTGGTCTGGCTGCGCAGCTTGATCTTGCGCTTAGAGACAAGCGGAGATTGTTGGTATCGGGTATTGCTATCGGTTCTGGTGCGCCCAGCTTCTGGAACCGTCACCTGACCAGTAAGTTAAATCCTCTAAAAAGTTATCTGACGTTGCCGGGGTACCATAGGGGATTGAATATGCTCTTTGCGGATAAGGTGGGCGGTGCGCACGCCGGTGGTAGCTGGAGCGAACCCGAACCGCCGTATGCTGGCCAGTATCCTTTTAACAACGTTCGCCAGACAGAATCGGGGCACATAGAGGAGTGGGACGACACGCCAGGTGCGGAACGTGTCCATATCTTCCATCGCTCAGGGTCGTTCATTGAGATGCACCCCGACGGAAAAGTGGTATATAAGTCGATGTCCCATGGCTATCAGATTAGCATGGGCGACTATGATGTCAAAGTCATGGGAAATTGTAATTTCTCTGTCGATGGGAATGCAACTATTCATTCGAAGGGTGAAGTGCATCTTCAGGGCGATGAAGGCGTTAATATCCAGACGAGGAAAGATTTTAATGTCTATGCGGAGAATATCAATCTTCGTGCCAGGAGAAGAGCGAAGTTAGATGGTAAGTTGATCGATTTGCGTTATGCTAAACTGCCGGGTGTGCCTGTAACGACGATGAGTGGGCTTGCGGTTCGGTTCATGCCGGCAGAATACGGACGAGACTATCCGCTCGCAAATCGGATGACGGCGGATCAACAACAGTTGGGCAAGCAGCAACTCCTTCAAGACATTGATGGCGGCAACACCGCCCGTGCGATGAAAGTGTTAGCAGGCCTGGAGGTAGCGAAGGGCGTCCAGTCGCCGCCACCGACCGATTATGCCCAGGAATTGCCTGAGTTTGATCCGTTGAATCCAACGAAGCTGTCGAAACCTCGCGACAATCCGTTGGGCAACCCGCTCATTTATCACGCCACTACACAATCAGCCCTCGACTATCGTGAAGTGCTGTTCGATACGCCCGAAGAAGTGCAGGATGCTGTACAGTATCAGGCGCATATGGATACACGCAAGGCACTGAAAGACATCCCCGAAACGGTGGGCCCTGCACTTGAAGGAAATCGAACGACACCGACATCGGTGCATACCGTTCCCGAGAACTTGCCTCTGGTCGAGTATCTGACGCGGGCAGACTATTACGGAAAGTTCGTAACAACGCCTCCCGGTCCGGTCCCGAAAAATGTCGCACTTGGGGGGACCAGCTTTACGGTGGGAATGTTAGCGGATAGTTATTCACAACCCGGCGTGACGATATTCGTGGATAAAAAGGAACCACCAATAGACGAAATGGGTGGGTATGTATCACCTATCACCGGAGAAGCGGTCACCACGCTGACGGAAGATGAGAATGGTAACGGTGATAACGGTAACGGTGATAACGGTAACGGTGATAACGGTAACGGTGATAATGGTGGTGAGACCCCATAATAATGGCTTTCACACAACAACCACTCACCGCGACTTACCGTCTTGTCGGGCCGAAGGCGAAGACGGCCACGCTCAACGAGGACATTGAACGCGATCTGACCGATGATTCACATCTCGACCGTCAGATTCGAGCAGCACCCGGTTGGTTCCAAGTTCAGGCCGACTCCGGCCAGCCTCCTCGGCCATTTCTTGCGCTCTGGAGACGGAAGGTTCGTACGCCGGTGGTGTTGGACGACGACCATGTCTATGTGGGGTGGAGTGAGTATTGGGCGTCTGTTATAACCTTACAGTCGCAAGGTGACACGTCCACGGTTGCGCTGGGTAATAAGAACAGTAAAGGAGGCGACCTCGGCACAGCGGGCTTCTTCGGATTTGCATCTTCCGCAGCCGCCGCGGCGCTCGCCGCTGGGACCGCACGGAAGGGTGTAGATACAAAAAGCATCCCACTATCGACTCTCGCGAAGAACGGCATCACCCAACAGCTTGGGTTGCTTCAAGATGATATCCTGTACAACCTCTCACTTTTGTGTAAGAATGTGTTGGAACCCGTTAAGGCGAAATATCCCGGCATTATTATTGTGAGTGGGTTTCGTCAGGTGAATACCGGAATCGGGCAGCACGAACGTGGCCAAGCGGCTGATATTACAATTCCGAGTGCGCCAGATACACTGATTTATGAGGTCGCTGATTTTATTGCCAAGACATTGCAGTTCGATCAGGTGATTCTTAACTATAGTGTGCGACGATCACCGTGGATTCATGTATCGTTTTCATCGACGGGGTTGCGCCGTACGGCACTCACACGAGACTTTGATGATACGTTTCACACGGGGCTCTTTCTGATTACCGAGAAAACCGGAGAAGACCGCGCGGCCGCGCTGCGCGAACAGGCGGAGTATCTTGGTAAGATTGACGCGGACTTAAAAATTCTAGAGAAGCGGCAGACTGCCTTGAATCCACAGACCGTGATTGGTGATGCGACGGCGTCCGGCATGGGAAGTGCTAAAGAGGATGGTGTTACCCACGGTGGTGGAGGACCGTGTGGTGAACCAGACCCCAGGTTCAACGACGAACTAAACGAGTTCGATACCGTCATAGAGGTCTGGAACGAAGGCCTTCGGGGGGATGGAAGTGCTTGGGACCTCGGCAACATCGACTATGAAGCAGCGGGCGCGGGTGGGGAATTTACCGCAGCAGTGGTCAACAAATTGGGTCCAAGATGGGGGCATATTATGAAGCCCCCCGGCAAAACACAAGCCTTTGGGCACGCTGTCGACGCGATAGGATATCTGAGTCCCACACCGTTGTATAATGGCAAATACATGCAGGCGGTTGACATCATCGGAAGTGTTGGCGCCGGCGACGACTCGGAGATTCAGTGGGGCCCCGAGTGCGCGCCTGTGGGCAATGCGCTTGGTGGAGAGATTGATCCGAACGACCATTGGTCCAAGACACCATAACGAACCTTGGTACCGTTAATCTTACACACTAAATACTAGAGACATATGCCTGAGATACCGACCACTTTCACCAAGACGCGGCCGTATAAGGATGTCTCGCTGACATTTGCGCGGAACGTGGTGACATCTGATGTCGTGACGGTGTCCGATGCGGATGCGGTGAAACGGGCGATAAAACTTCTGCTCATGTCGCGTGCGGGAGAAACGCCGTTCTTTCCCGAATTTGGTTCGCGCATCAACACGTTGTTGTTCGAACCCATCGATCCGATTACGACGGTGCTGCTACAGCATGAGATACGAGCTACGATTGATGCGTATGAGCCGCGTGTGAACATTCGTCAACTCACGGTGACGCCATCAAGTGATGAACATGGGTATGATATCGATTGCCTCTTCACTATTGTCAATCAAGTGGCACCGGTGACATTAACACTATATCTCAGCAGATTAAGATAAGCCATGCCCACTACACCAGCACAACTGCCGATCGCAGAATTGGACTACGATCAGATTCTGAGTAATCTGATCGCCTTCATGAAGGATGATCCGACCTTTTCGGATTATGACTTCACGGGGAGCGGCTTGCGTTTGCTGTCGCGTGTGCTGGCGTATGTGACCTTCTACAATAACTATTATGTGACCGCGGCGGTGAATGAGTCGTTTCTGGACACCGCACAACTCCGGTCGTCAATTGTCTCTCACGCCAAGATGTTGGGATACAATGCGCACGGCACACAGAGTGCGGTGATTACCACGAACGTGATCGCGACCATGACCAGTTCTTCAGCAACCTCCGTCACGTTGCCCAAGAACACAAAGTTCGAACTGGCTAACGATACGTCTTACCTGTTCTATACAACAGATGATACGACGCTGCTCCAGAATACCACCACAGCGAACAACTATGAGGCGTCAGATGTGCTGCTGGTTGAGGGACGCCCCGCAACATTTCAATTCACGGTCGACGTGAATGACCCAACGCAACGCTTTATTATACCCAATGCGAATGCAAGTTTCTCGCACATTAGTGTCGTCGTGCAGGAGAGCGCAACAGCCAATACACGCACGACGTTCGTCCAACCGACCAATCTCGCACTCGTCAATGATGCCAATGCCATTTTCCTCGTGAGTGAAGCGTATAGCGGCTATCCCGAATTGACGTTTGGTAATGGTGTCGTTGGAAAGAAGTTGGTACATGGCAATATTGTTCTTGTGGATTATTACATCAGTCGCGGCGTCGCCGGTAACGGAATTCGTGGTCCCTTCACCATCAACGATGCATCCTTCTCTGGGCTCGCCCGTGGTGTGACTGCGACGATTGATGCCGATACCGTTGCGAGTTACAATGGAACCGACGCGGAGGATGTCGACCAGATTCGCTATATCGCGCCGCTCATGTATTCTGCACAGAATCGCTGTGTCACCGGGGAAGACTATAAGGCAGTAATTCTTGCGGAGTATGGGGATAGCATTGCGGCGATTAACGTCTTTGGTGGGGAGGAGGGCAACCCGAATGATCCGAACGAACGCCCTGCGTACGGACATGTTTATATTGCCTTGAAACCCAAAGTGGGATTGCGCTTTACAAACTCGACGCACGATATCATTATGAAGACGGTGGTTGCTCCGCGCCAGGTTATTGGGGTGCTTCCTGAAATTGTGATTCCTGACTATGTCTATGTGGTGGTCGCGACCAAGGCGTTGTATGACACGAAAGCGACCACGCGCAGCAAAGACGCGCTTGTCGACGCGATCAAGACAGGCATTTCGGAGTATGCGACGACTGCGGTGGAGAAGTTCGATACTGCATTTCGTTTCTCGCGTCTTGCACGAGCCATCGACGATACTGATCCTGCCATCTCCAGTTCGCTGACCCGCGTAGAGATACAGAAACGCATACAACCTACACTCAATGCCAGCAATTCGCTGACACTCAAGTTTGGTGGGCCACTGTTGCGTACGGGAAATACCAGCGCCATTCTTCCTGCGACACAGTTGACGGGGCATCGATTCGGTTATACCGCTGCGAATGGAACGTCGTTTACGAACTGTTATTTTGCCGAAACGAACGATGTGTTGCAGGTTGTCGGATTGGCAAACACCGCCACAAGCGCGGCGCAAACGCTGGTGGTTGTGCAAGATTCGATTGGTACGGTAAACATCACGACAGGCGTCGTCACCGTTACGGGATTTATTCCGACAGATATTGAGAACGACGACTTGGACATTCGGCTCAATGCGCTGCCCGTACGGTCTGATCTGGTGCCGAGCTTAAATCGGCTATTCACAGTTGATGCGGATACTATTCGTGTAGATGTTGCGGATGATGCAGTAACGACAGCCGCCAACGATTTCTATCAAGGCGGCGTGTTGCGGTAACATCTTATGCGCCCTTATATTAACGGCCAAGATTTCACGCACCTCATTAAGACGGCGATACCGGATTTCGCGGAAAGCGAGTATCCGGTCTTTGTCGAATTTGTGACGGCATTTATCCGCTTCCTTGAAGAAGGGCGGACAACGTCGACAAGCGCGATCACGCCTGCGTATGGTCCCCGTGAGACATTGCTCACGGGTACAGTCTCAAATACATCTCCCACTGCGCTCACAGGCACGGGCACACTCTTTACTACAGAGTTGGTTGCGGGGCAATCCATCCTGCTCGGAGGTACTACCGCAGCCGTCATAGGGTCCACCGAGTCCCCGATTGCCAATAACACGTTTCTGGAGTTAGCGTCGGCCCTGACAACAGGAGTGTCGAACGTCAGTATTGCGTCTGCTGTATCCGCAAATACGACAACTGTGTATGGCGGCCCGTTATATGAAACGCGGCGCTTGTTGGAGTATCGGGACAGTGCCACAACGCTAGATGAGTTCAAGACCCAGTTCGTGGGCATGTTCGCTAAGAACTATCCACAATATGCGCACGTTTCTACTGATTGGTTTGTGCGTAGCCTGCACGATTTCCATCAGAACAAAGGCACAGAAGATAGCATTAAGTGGTTCTTCCGCGTCTTCTTTAATACGGATGCCGAACTTTATCACCCGCGCACCGATATTCTCAAAACCAGTGATGCTACGTGGTCTGCGCCGCTGACGTTGAAAGTACAACTAACTGGTGCGGGGGCCGAGGCGGATGTCGCGACATATTATGCGGGGCAAATGATTCATAGTGCGACGGCGACCGCAGAAGTCGAACGTGTTGTCTCGTCGCTCGTCGGACCAGAACAACTTCAAATCCACGAATTGTATCTGCGGTTTGGAAGCAACCACGGCACGTTCAGTGCCGGGCAAACGTTGTTGAATGTAGATACGACGACACAAATCGAAACAACTATTCTGGCGGTGATTTCCAGTATTACCGTTGGGGGTGCCGGCACCGACTATGCGGAAGGCGACACTGTCACTATCACTGGGGGTGGTGGGTATGGTGCCACCGCGCATGTGTCTGCGACCACAGCGGGCGCAGTTGCCGGCATTTCGGTGGCCAACGGTGGTGGTGGGTTTCTTATCAATGAACCCGTTATCTTCAGCAGTGCGTCTGGTAGCGGTGCGTCGGCGTACGTCTCTGTCCTAGACAACACGGATGATTCGCTCTATCTCGATTTGACAATCGAACCCTTCTGCAACGCCACCGCGACCGTGACCATGGACACCGAAGACTATGGCGATTCCACTGGTGTCGCGGCATTTGACAGTAAGGATATCGATGTTCTTTTGTCTTATGTGTTCGCCGCGGCCGATGCTAAGGATTTCTATACTCCGTGGGTCTGGACGGACAGCGCACACACAACCGCCGAGTTGGCAAATGTGTCGGTGTTGGTGACAGATACGTCGGTACAGCCGTTTGTGAACGCGAATACGGCCGTGGCTGCCGAGGGAGACTATACCGGGGATGTTTTCGTTCTGGATACTGTCGCGAACACATCGGTAAGCGCCAACACGTGCAATATCTGTGCCGAACCGGTCGGATATTTTGCGTTAGGATTGGCCGGCAACGCAGTCTCGGATAGCGGCACTACACAACTCTATTTGAAGGCTGTCGCTAATCAAGCGGGCTTGTTACTCTCAACCGACTCGGTTCTTAAACAAGATTACGCAAACGTACAACTAGGCAACGTAACGACAACGGCAGCATGCACCGTCGTCACGGGTGTTGGAACAACCTTCACAGGGTCTCTTACTGTGGGCACGCATGTAAAATTTCCCACTACGGGTGAAGATGTAGTCGTTGAGGCCGTCACGAACAATACTTCCTTCATAGCATATACACCCATAACGACAGCCGTCACGGCGAGTACCTTTGCAACGTTTCCCACCGCAACGATCAAGTCGATGGTTGAGCGAGGGATTGTAAATTATGGCACCATTAATACCATCGCGCTGACCTCTGCGGGCACCGGATATGTGGTGCCTCCGTCGGTTGCGGTGTCCGCGACAGATGCGGAAGTGCAGGCGCTCTGGTGGTATGATACGGTCGCGGACGTGAGTGCGGGTACCAGCACGGATGGCCGCGCTGCAACCATATTTTTCCCCGCGACAGCCTCAGTGGTACAAGGTGCTGGACAAATTAAAACGGTTGTGGTGGATACGAGTGGCGTCAACTTTACAGATGCCAATACGATCATCGTTACGGCAGTTCACGGATCGACGGCCCCAAGCGACGCCGTAAACGCAACGCTGGTGCCTGTGCTTGGCACAGAAACGCAATACGCGGGGCAGTTTACCACGACTCGCGGTTTCTTGAGTTCTAACAAATACTTACAGGATGCAGATTTTTATAATGATCATACCTATGTGGTGAAAGCCGCTGAGTCTTTTGATCGCTATCGAAGCCTCCTGATGAAATTGTTGCATCCGCTTGGGACACGCGCCTATGGGCGGTTCTCGATAGTCGATGCGGTTCAGCTTAACCTGTCTGCAATTGATGCCCTCGTCAAATCAATATCCGCGTCACTCAGCCCGTCGGCATCTATATCATCGTCGCCCTCGGCATCTCTCTCATCGTCGCCGTCACTGTCGCGCAGCCCGTCCGCGTCGATTAGTCCGTCAGCGTCGCTTAGTCCGTCAGCGTCGTCATCGTATTCGTTGTCGCCGTCCACATCGTATTCGCCGTCGGCCTCTTTGTCAATGTCCCCGTCAGCGTCGCAGTCCCGTTCGCCGTCAAGTTCCCCATCGCTGTCGCTTAGTCCGTCGGCGTCAGTGTCGCTATCGCCTAGCCCGTCAGCATCACTCAGCCCATCGGCATCGGTTAGCACGTCCGCGTCGATTAGCCCGTCAACGTCTGTGTCGCCGTCGATTAGTCCGTCCGCATCGCGTAGCCCGTCAACGTCTGTGTCAGCCTCACTTTCATCGTCGCCATCGGCATCTATATCAAAATCGCGCAGCCCGTCCGCGTCGATTAGTCCGTCCGCATCGATCAGCCCGTCGACATCTGCATCTGCGTCACGCAGCCCGTCCGGGTCGACCAGCTCGTCCGTATCACCGTCGATTAGTCCGTCGGCGTCACGCAGCCCGTCAGCGTCACTCAGCCCGTCGGCATCAATCAGTCCGTCAGCGTCACTCAGCCCGTCGGCATCCGTGTCGCTGTCGATTAGCCCGTCGGCATCCATTAGCCCGAGCGCGTCAATCAGCCCGTCGAGTTCTGCGTCGGCATCGATTAGTCCGTCAAGTTCCGCATCGGCATCAATCAGCCCGTCTGCGTCACTCAGCCCGTCGGCATCCGTGTCGCTGTCGCTCAGTCCGTCGAGTTCCGTGTCCATCAGCCCAAGCGCATCTATCAGCCCGTCGAGTTCTGCGTCGGCATCGATTAGTCCGTCAAGTTCT
>Ga0310121_10004450_pt1 | contig 12358 bp, 11 predicted proteins | sample CB27_Tmax_986_MG_FD_203504 | JGI IMG/M metagenome (GOLD analysis project Ga0310121, IMG submission 203504) | Marine microbial communities from Western Arctic Ocean, Canada - CB27_Tmax_986 | ecosystem: Environmental > Aquatic > Marine > Oceanic | place: Canada: Western Arctic Ocean | collected...
CAGGGCTACCAGAGATACGAGATGGTGCCGCCGCCCCAGGGGTTCCACTGGCCCTTCTTTCCAGCACCGAGCCATTTGCTGTCGTCGTCACTGAGTGTGAGCCCAACATTAAATTCTGCCGTGAGCAGCCAGCGGCGGTGGCCGAATTCCCAATCCACACCGATTCGTCCACCGACGACAGTGGAGGAGCTGCCCTCTTGTTCCTCGGGAAATTCATCCACATTCGGATTGCCGGTGGCCACCGCCAAGTTCGCAAATGCCCCCACAAAAGGGCGGATGGGCATGACGACCCAGGAGCGCAACCGGAAGCCCGTATAGAATGTGCCTACGTGGGCAGCGGGAAACATCCCAGCCTCCAGCGCCAGCCAGTCCGTTGGAAAATACTGGATGTTCAAGGAAATCGCCCGACTGGGGCCGAGAACGCCCAATCCGAAGCCCAAGGTGGGCTGCCAGCTGGTCGGGGTGTAGTTGCCCAGCGACAACGAGGCCGAGAGGACTTCAGACGGTTTGGCTTTCACTTCCCGGGTTTCAGAAGTGAATATGCCCTGCAGTTCCTTCCGGAAAGTCAGTGTTTCTCCATCGAAACGCAGGTTGTCCAACGCGGTGGTGACTCTCGTATCACAGGCATCTTTGTTGAAAACGGTCGTCCAAAACGAACAGTCCCGATCCAATTGCACATTCAATTTCGGCTCATCACGTTTGCCAACCCGGACGGTGCGTTCGCCGTCCTTGACTGTGACGACGCCCACTTTGTGGTATTCCGCCAACTTGGGTACGTCGGCCGCCGGTATGGGTAGCGTGTGGCCACACCCCACCGCCAAAAAAAGTATCCCCAGCCATTCTCGTTTCATTGTTCCCCCAAGTATCGTAGCGATCCTACAGAGTGACTCTAGGTGGGTCAATTCACTGGTCGTTAGTAATGAAGGTTTGTGTGACGAATTAGGCGAATTCTGCCAATCGCTCGGGGATGGTCTCGGCCATCACCAGGCTGGCTTCGTCGAAGTCGTTTCCCACCACAATGATGTCGAACTTTCCGAACGGAGGCAGGCAACCCACGTTGTAGAGGATGACGTTTCCTTCACCGGTACGCGCATCGTAGAGCAGATCGGCGAGCGCGGCGTGGAGATCCGCGAAAGAGCGACCGATCCAGGTCGAATCCACGTAGTCTTGGGCGCGATAAAAGGGACGGCCCTCGGGGAAGAGCCGGTCCATGAGGTGCATGGGGGTGGACGTGCCGCCCCACCGGCCGTTGCATTCCGTGAGCTTGAGGCCCTCGGCCACCTCAATGAAGTCGAAGGAACAGCGCCCCACATAGCCCAAGGCCTGGTAGACGGTGCCGATCATCAACGAAATACGGCCCAGTTCCCCGTTAATGTCGGCGCCCAACCGCGAAGGAATGGATCCCAAAAAGACCTGTTCGGGGCCCTCCAAGAGTTGTTCGTAGACACCGTCGAGCCGGGGTGCGCCGCCCCCGATGGGCGGGATCCAAAGCTGGGTCGAGGGCGAGGCGGTCGCGGGTTCCCAGGCCACGGCGAGGACTGGCTCCCCCTCGCCCCATTCCTTGTCGGCCAAGACGGCGCGCACCGTGTCGACCAGGACGCTTTGTTCCATGGCGTGGATCTCGCCGGCCTCCAAGATGTGGTTGCCCATGGCGGATGCGCAGCGGGCCATCTTGATAGCGACGCGTTCATGATGTCGTGCCAAACGCCGGAGGCCATCGGCGAGCGCGGTGGGATCCGTGCCAATGATGGAATCCACAATGGCGTGGCTTCCAACCAGCTCGCACGTGACCTCTGTGACATCGCATTTGTCGTTGGCAAACCAGGTGATCGCCGGCGGTGGCGCCAGTACGGAGACGGGACAGCCGGCCCCTTGTTGTATGTCGGCGGCCAACGCCCAGACCGCTTCGATGCCCATGTAAGGATGCACGACCAACCCGCCCGCCTGGCGAGCGTGTTCCACGGTGGCGGCGAGGGCTTGCCCCTGGCTGCACGCGAAGGCCACCTCAATGGGCTGGTTCACCGTGTGCGATTGCACAAAGTGCGGATCGCCCAAGAGGAGTTGATCACGGTTGTAGTCGTCATAGTCGGGCATGGCCGGACAGGTGGCTGTGAAGAGATCGCCGGTGTTTGCGCGGATCCGGGAGCGAAGTTGATAGAGATCCACCCCGAGGATGTCTTTCAAGAAAGGAATGCCACTGACGTCGTCCAAATGAAGGACAGGCAGTCCATTTGTGCCCGCGTGGAATGCCTGGGACTTGTAGGCGCGGCTTTCCGCGGTCAGCCCCCGTGATTCATCGATGGCACGGGCCAATTCTTGGGCGCGTTTGATTTCCGATACAGCCAGCTTCAACGGACCCCCAACATGGTCTCCTCAAGTACGCTGTCGACGACCGCCTCCAGACTTCCTGTCTCTTCGTAGACGCGGAGCTGGCGGTCGGCCGATGTCCCATTCTCCAAAATGGACTCAATGGTTCGGATCTCCTCCCGACTGCCCAGGTGATCGACGACCTCGTCGATGAATTCAAGAATTTCATGGACCAGTTCCTTGAAGGGGATCTCCCTCTGACGGCCCAAATCGACGAGTTTTCCTTCCGTCCCAAATCGGACGGCCCGCCATTTGTTCTCCTCGAGCAGCTCCGTTCGATAAGGTCGCCACATTTGATTGTCGCGATGCATCTTAATCAGGCGCACGACGATGGCCTGGATGAGCGCGGCGATGGCGACCACTTCGTCGACTTTGGACGGGAGATCACAGACGCGAAATTCCAGCGTGGAATAGATCGGGTGGGGGCGTAAATCCCACCAAATGCGTCGCCCGTCGTCGATGCATCCCGTCTTGACCATCAGGTCCACAAACGACTCGAATTGTTGATAGCTCTCAAAGGCTCCGGGCATGCCTGAGCGCGGCAATCGCTTGAAGATCAGGCTTCGAGCGCTCTTTACGCCGCTGTTTCGCCCGCCAAAAAAAGGGGACGATGTGGTCAAGGCGAGCAAGTGAGGGAGAAAATAGCGTGCGGAGTTATAGACCGCGATGGCCTCTTCTTTATCCTCGATGCCGACGTGGACATGGAGCCCGAAGATCAGATTTTGACGAACGACGTCCTGGAACTCGCCCACCATCTTCATGTAGCGCTCCTTTTGGGTGATCTCCTGATCTTCCCAGCGGGAAAAGGGGTGGGTGCTCGCTGCGGCGATACGCATTCCTACGGCGCGGGCGATGCGATCGGCCTCACGGCGATTCTCGATGACTTGTCGTCGTGCTTCCTGAATGTCCGGGCAGATCCCCGAGGCGACCTCCACCACCGACTGATGAAGCTCGGGTTTGAGATCAATGGTGTTGAGGTGCTTGGTCGACTCCACCATTTGACTGATGGCGCTGGTCAACTCACGTGTATTGGGATCGATGATCTGAAATTCTTCTTCGATGCCCAGGGTGAAGTTCTGTTGCATGGTGTACCCCCATGGAGACCCGGAAGTCATCCGGCTTGCCACATCGTCTCTTGTCTCTTTCTTACCAGGGTTGGCGCACCAAGTCTCGCTGCGGCGGATGGTTTTTTAGCTCTTTTCGTCACCATCCGCGACGGGTACGTAATCCGGTGGGGCTTCGCCACCGTCTCCAAAGAGGAAGGCTTCCATTTGTTCGACGATGATTTTCTGCGCCTCTGGGGTCCCCAGGTTGAGGCGATACTCGTTGATGACCATCTTGGCGTGCTCAAGCCACAATCCCCAAGCTTCTTTGGAGACGTTCTCTTGAATCCGCACGCCAACCTCGCCGGGCCAGGGGGGTTTTTCTAAGCCTTCGAGTTCTTTTCCGAGCTTTGCACAGTGAACGGTTGCGGGCATGGGGTCTCCTTGGGACTAGGGATCGTTCCGGGTTGGGCCGACCATAACATAGGGTTGGAGCAGGTTCGACCCCAAATGGGTAGAGACGGCTTGATTCCCCGTCCCGCCCGCGCCATGATGCGCGGCATGACACTCTCGAACAAGACAATCTTCATCACCGGCGCCAGCCGAGGCATCGGCCGCGCCATTGCCCTCCGCTGCGCAGAAGACGGTGCCAACATTATCATCGCCGCCAAGACCAACGAGCCGCACCCCAAGCTGCCCGGAACAATCCACTCGGTGGCGCAAGAGATCGAGGAGACCGGCGGAAACGCACTGGCTCTGGTGGTGGATGTACGCGACGCCGATCGCGTTCAGGCGGCGGTGGATCAAGGGGCCGAGCACTTTGGCGGCATTGATGCGCTGGTCAACAATGCGGGGGCCATTAGCCTGACCGGAACGGTTCACACGCCCATGAAACGTGTGGATCTCATGTTTTCGGTCAATGTGCGGGCAGCCTATGCGTGTAGCCAAGCATGTTTTAGCCATCTGGCCAACGCGGAGAATCCTCACATCATCAACATGTCGCCTCCCATCGATTTGGAGCCCCGGTGGCTGCAAAATCACGTGGCGTACACCATCAGCAAGTACGGGATGACGCTGTGCACCCTGGGCATGGCGGCGGAGTTCAAGTCCAAAGGCATCGCGGTGAATTCGCTGTGGCCGCAGACGATCATTGATACGGCGGCACTCCGGCTCGTGGGCGGGCTTCAGATGGCACGAAATGGTCGAACACCTCAGATCATGGCGGACGCTGTGCATGCCATTCTTACAAGCGATAGCCGGGAGGTGACGGGAAACTGTTTCATCGATGAGCCACTCCTGCGCTCCCATGGCGTCACGAATTTTGAGCGCTATGCGGTGGATCCCTCTCAAACCCTCATCAACGATCTATACATTTCGGAGTAGACCATGTCGTACGATTCGGTATTCCGATCCGATCTGTTCCAAGACCACGTGGCCATTGTGACGGGTGGCGGCAGTGGCATTGGACGCTGTATCGCCCATGAGTTGGCCTCGCTGGGGGCCACGGTCATTGTGAGCGGTCGGACGTTGGACAAACTGAAGGCCGTCCAAGCCGAAATCGTGGAGGACGGAGGACGAGCGGAGGCCATCGCCTGCAACATCCGCCAAGAAGACGAGGTTGCGGCGCTTTATGATCAGGTCTTGGAACGTCATGGTCGTGTCGATCATGTGGTCAACAACGCCGGCGGGCAGTTTTTGGCCGTTCCCGAAGCCATCTCGCTGAAGGGGTGGAATGCGGTGATTGAAACCAACTTAACCGGCACCTTCATGATGTGTCAGGCCGCCTTCAAGAAGTGGATGCGTGAGAATGGCGGCAACATTGTGAACATTGTGGCGGATTTTTGGCGGGGTATGCCGCACATGGCTCACACCTCGGCAGCGCGCGCTGGTGTGGCCAATCTGACCATGAGCCTCAGCTTGTCATGGTGCAAGAACGGCGTTCGGATCAACAGTGTGGCGCCGGGTATCATCGAGTCCAGCGGGCTGAAGAGCTACCCATTGCCCGTCATCGAGATGCTCCAGGGGATGAAGACCGAAATCCCTGCAAAGCGCTTGGGCACCGAGAGCGAGGTCAGCAGCATTGTCATGTTCTTGCTCTCACCCGGGGCGGCGTATTTGTCGGGTCAGACCATCGCTGTCGATGGGGGGGCCTCGCTCTACCGTCAAATGCTGGGCATCCCGGATCACGAAAGCATGCCGGCATACGAGGGGTTTCACCGGGCTGCTGACGTTCCCGATTTGCTGAGCGAAGAGTGACGAAAGCGGCCCGCGCTGTGGGCTGGCACCTGCGGATGGGGTGCGGTACAATAGATCATTCATGCCTTCGGAGGTGGTGTGGCCAAACTCATTATTGTTGGTGGAAAGACACCCGCGGGTGAGTATCCCCTGGCGGGTGACCTCACCTCCATCGGCCGCCATCCCAGTCAGGTGATTCAACTCTTGGATCGGCTGGTTTCCAAAGAGCACGCCGTCGTTGAACACACCGAGGAAGGGTTCGTCATACGCGACTGTGGAAGCCGCAACGGGACCTTCGTCAACACCGATGCGATCACTGGGCCCGTTCTGTTGGCCCACGGGGACAAGGTCCTTTTGGGCAGTACACGGATGGTCTTTACCGAGAGCGCCGGCAAGATGAGTTCGTCTACCATGACCGGTGTCAAGATCGACAAAGATCCCATCGAGAGCTCCATCGCGGCCAAGTTGGCCCATGAGGATGAGTTCGAGCCGGAAAACCGTATCGATGATGTGGGGATCTTGCGCGGCAAGTACGAAAAGCTTCGGACGGCCTATCAACTTCAGCGACAGATCGCTTTTGAGATGGATCTCGATACGCTGCTCCACAAGATCATGGACAGCCTCTTCGACACCCTTCAGTGTGATCGCGGCGCAATCATGCTGTTGAACCTCAAGACCCAAGAATTTGAAAACCACTTTGTGAAGATGCGCAATCCCGAAGAGCGCTCCTCGGACGACATCAGCATCAGTCACACGATCATCGACCAAGTGGTCCGGGACAAAACGGCTATCTTGAGTTCCGACGCCCGGATCGACAGTCGGTTTTCGGGCGCACAGAGCATCATCATGCAGGGCATTCGATCGACCATGTGTGTGCCCCTGGTCGCCCACGGCAAGGTGTTGGGTGTGCTTCACTTGGACAGCTTGTTCACAACAGGCGCCTTCACCGAGTCGGACTTGAACCTGGTGCAAGGGTTGGCGTATCAGGCGGCCATCGCCATTGAGAACTCCAATTTGGTCAATCAGGGAAAAGAGGACGTGCGTATTCGTGAGAAGTTCTCTCGGCTTTTGTCCCCGGTTTTGGTCGATCTGTTGGTGGAAGGACGGGTGGAGATCAGGAAAGGCGGGGAGAATCGTCTATCCACCGTGCTCTTCAGTGACCTTCGCGGGTTCACGGCCATGAGTCAGCGCAAAGAGCCGGAAGAGATTGTGCACATGCTCAACGAGTATTTCGAGATCATGGTGGACATCGTTTTTGACCACGACGGCACGTTGGACAAGTTCATGGGTGACGGCATTATGGCGGTGTGGGGGAGCCCCCTGGATGAGCCGAAGGCGCCTCTCAAAGCCGTGAGCGCCGGGCTTGCGATGCAACAAGCGTTGGCCGAATTCAACGAGACGCGTCTGTCGGAAGGCTTGGAAGAGATGAACATGGGGATTGGCATTGATACGGGCCATTTGGTCGCGGGGTACATGGGCTCGACAAAAACCATGAATTACACCGTGGTGGGTCCCCCCGTGAACATGGCGGCCCGATTGTGCGCCATTGCCAAGCCGACCCAAGTGCTGATCAGCAAGAACACGTTGGCGGAGTTGCCCGACACACTGAACGTGCAGACACTGGACGCCGTACATCTCAAAGGTATTCTCGAGGAAGTGGTGCCCTACAATGTGATCGCGCTCACTAATCCGGAGGCGACTTCGCCTCGCTAGAAGCCTCACTCGGCTACTGGAACATCGTCACAATGTCATTCAAGTTGTGCTGGGACGAGTAGCCGAGCTCCTGGTGGATTCGCGTCCCGTTGACCGTACAACTGTACTTGATGTGATCCAATTCTCGCGGGGGAAATCCCCACACCCGGGAACGATACATGGTGCGGACCAACGGCTCGAAGAGCACGTGGGGCAGGGGTCGAACGGGTTTTCCCAGCGCTGAGAGGATTGCAGACAGAGGCACGGCTTCGGGACCGGTCACATTGAACACCCCACGCGCGCCGGGTCGCAGGGTCGCCATGAGGGCGTTCACCACGTCGCGTTCGTGGATCAGTTGCACCATAGGATCAAAGCCTAGAAGCGTGGGAATGGTGGGCAAACGAAGGTAATTGGACGGGGCGTTGTGCACCGACCCGCAAATGTGCACCGGTCGAAGGACGACCGTCTCTACTTCCGGGTGTTTCCAACAAAACGTAGTGCACAGCATGTCCACAGCCACTAAATCACGAACACTGCTGTCGGTTTCGCCGGCCATCAGCAGCGAGTCTTCGGTGAGGTAGCTTTCATTGCGTGGGTTGGGTCCGTACACATTCGCCGTGGAGAGCATCACCAACTTGGGCACATTGTAGCGGACGCAATAATCGAGTAAGTGCTGTGTTCCGATGACGTTAAAGGTGTGGTGGTCTTCGTCGGATTGTCGCGGGTCGTGCATGATGTTCATGTGCACGACCGCCTTAATCTTGTGTGTTCGAAAGACGTCCTCGCAGCGGCGGGACCGAATGTCGACTCGGTGCATCGTGACGTCGCTCGGCGCCTCCATAAAGGGACGTCGGTCAACCCCAACGACTCGGTACTTGCGGTGTAGATCTTGGGTTAACAAGCGTCCAAGGCGACCTGAGATGCCTGTGACCAAGACCGTATTTCGTTTCTTGGGTGTGGTCTTTGCCATCAGCGGAACACACTCGTTCGCGTGTTGAGACCGGTGTGGATGAGGTCGCGGACCCGATTCTTGACCTGTTTGACCATGCGGCCAATGGTGCCGTCATCGTCGTTTGCGTCGCCCTCGAAGTGCATGGGCTCGCCAAAGTGGAGGTGATAGCGGACAGGCAATGGCAGGAGCCCCAGCGGCCCCAACCACGGGAAGAAAGGCGTGATGGGGAGTGCGGGAGCGCCCATTTGCTTGGCTAGCCATTTCCAGTTGTACAACGAGGGTGCCTGCTCCTCGGCGCCGATGACCGCCACGGGAACGATGGGCGTGTTCTTTTCCAAGGCCAGCCGCATGAACCCGTGACCGAATCGTTGCAGCTGATAGCGTTTGTCGTACGTCTTCGAGATCCCCTTCGCGCCTTCGGGAAAGACCAAGAGTAGCTCGTCCTGATCCAAGAGAACGCGGCAATTCTCGGGGGTGCCGAGTACTTGACCGCATCGCGACAAGAACACGCTGGCGAAGGGGAGGGTGGGGACCCACCGTTCCACCATGGATCGGACCATTCGGGGCTCGTGCGCGTCGAGCAGCGTGCTCAACGCGATGACCGCTGCGTCGACAGGCAATTGGCCCGAGTGATTGGCGATGAGCATCACGCGCCCGGTGTTCGGGATGTGTTCAATGCCATAGACTTTCGTTCGAAAATAGTGGCGATAGAGCAGCGTGGCAACGGGAACAACCTGTTTGACGTACGAGGGAGAATAGCCGAACGAATCGAAGCCAAACTCGTTGATGTTGTCCCGGTCCAGGCTGACGAGTCGGCGATCGAGCTCTGGATCGGCCAGCGTGTCACGCATGCCTTCCGCGAGCTGCTCCAGTTTTTCGGCAATGGTGGTTAGTGCGTCGTCGGACATGGGCTGTGTGTTCATACCGAGATGGTCATTGTCGGGGAGCGAGGTTAGGTTAGGCTGCGATTGGGGTCAACTCTTGGTCTGGACGTCAGATTGCGACCGAGGTACATTGCGCCGATGCAGAAGGTCATTTCCCGGAACAAGCAAGCGCGACGCAACTACCACATCGAGGATACATGGGAAGCGGGTCTGGTCTTGATGGGAAGCGAGGTCAAGAGCCTTCGGGCAGGCAATTGCAGCCTGGACGAAGGGTACTGTGCGGTTCGCAACGGGGAGATCTGGCTGGTCGATTGCAACATCCCCGTGTACAAGTTTGCGCATCGCACTGGGCACGAGCCCAAACGGGAACGCAAACTTCTTTTGCATGCGCGCGAGATCCGCAAGATCAGCATCAAGGCCGTGGAGCGTGGCTACACGATTATTCCCCTTCAGATCTATTTCAAGGGCGCTCGGGTGAAGGTGGAGATTGGCATCGGCCGGGGCAAGCGGCAGTATGACAAGCGGCAGGACGTCGCCAAGCGCGAAACGGATCGCGAGATTGCACGGGCTTTGAAGCAAAATCGATGAAACCAGGGATGGAATGATGAGCAAAACGGTGGACCGCGTGGTCTGTCAGGACCGGAAGGTCACTGTGCTTGTCCGAACCGTTGCGCGAACCGACGGTACGACGGAAGAGAAAGTGGTCATCGTGCACCCGGGAGCCGTGGTCATCTTGGCGCTTACAGAAGACGAGTCCATGGTCTTCATTCGGAACCATCGAGTCGCCCTGGGCGAAACCTTGTTGGAGCTTCCGGCAGGAACGCTGGAGTCATCGGAAGACCCCCTTTTGTGTGCCCATCGGGAATTGCAAGAAGAGACGGGATTCGAAGCGGCCAGGCTGGAGCCGTTGTGTGAGTTTGTGACGGCGCCGGGGTTTTGCACGGAGCGGATGCACGCCTTTGTCGCCCGCGATTTGACCCATGTGGGTCAGGCCTTGGAGCCCGACGAAGACATCACGGTGGAGTTCATTCCCATCGAAGAGGTCTTTGAGCGGATGCGATCGGGGGCCATTCAAGATGGCAAAACGCTGGCGGCGCTGGCTGTTTACTTCGCTAAAAATCCAATAAAATAAGAGTCTTACGGTAAATAGAGCATTTCTTTCGACGAGAGTTCCATCGATGGGGAATGGAGAGGTGTGTCTGGGAGGGCCTAGTTAACCTTGGAACTTATTGAACCTGTTGAGCCTGTTGAACCTGTTGAACCTGTTGTTGAAGGACGTGCTGTCATGCTGAAGATGAATCAAACTAGTTGGATTTCTATTTTTGTATGGGGTGTCATGATGTGCCTCGTGATCGCGTGTGCGGATGTGCCACAGTCGGAGAACCCGTTTGAGGGCGACTGGAGTACAGAGCAGAGCGCGCTAATTGACTCGGAGTGTTTTGTAGATGGGATGGGTGGTCCAACCAGCTGCAAACCGGAAGCGCTTTGGGTCCAATATGCCGAGGACGCTTGTGCGGACCAAAACATGGTCCTGACCAAGTATCGGGTGGCTAAAAAGTGTGGCAAGGGTTTGTTCCGCTACATCAAATTCCAGTGTTGTCCCAAGGAACCCTTGGGCGATGTCTGTTGCAAAACAAACCAGGGATTTCAGACCATTCCCGCGGGCAAATGCCCGGACACGCAGGTCGTGGCCGATCAGTATTGTGAGGACGAACCTTGTGTTCCCGCCAAGTTGGGCAACGCTGAACAGTGCCAGAGCGAAATGAATTGGATTATTGCCGCCCAAAAGCACTGCAAACAGCAGTATGGCATGGTCATGACGCAACACAGCGTTGGCGGTCAATGTGCTGATGGGTTGTACCACGCCATCAAATTCCTGTGCTGTCCTGCGGACATCCAGGAAGAGATCTGTTGCAAGATCTCGTTTGGCCCCAACACCGGAAATGCGATCTACACCACGCCGGATGATTGCAAGAAGCAGGGTGGAATCCCCACTTCGAGTGATTATTGTGAGCAAACGGTGTGCTGCAACACCTCGGCAGGTGCGCAATTCATGACGATGACGAGTTGTCCGTTCTTGAATGTCTTGGCCGACTCGGACTGTGAGCTCGATCCGGAGCCCAGCAGTTGTGAAACGTTCAAAGCCATCGACATGGGCAATTTGCCCGCCAGCCTGACCAACGGGGCCAGCCTGTTGAGTTACTCCGGCTGGGGAATCTGGCCTACAACCCTCATTAGCTCCAACAGCTGCAGTACAATCCCCGCGGGTAGTCAGCGCGCCGCCGTGGGCGTCAACAACGACGCCACGTTGACCTTTGACCAACCCATCAGCGAGTTTTATCTGCTCACGCTGTACGTCCAACCGGGCGACGACTTGACCATCGCGCAACCAGCGACCATCACGCAGATGGGTTGCGTGCCTGGCGGTCAAGCGGGCAACGGCTACTACCACATTGTCTTGGATACGCCCTCTGCGGTCGTGACCATTCAAGACATCAACCCCGGTGGTGGCTCCGGCTACTCCTTCATGGTTGCCGACTGTGCCGACGAGGTCGTGGTGGAAGACGTGTGCTGTGAGACGTCTTCTGGCTACCAAATTCTGCCATCGGACCAATGCCCATGGCCGCAACAAGTCAGTATGTCGTACTGCGAAGACCCGGAACCCCCGACGTGTGAGAACTTCGAAGCCATCAACATGGCCGGTCTGCCGTCCGGAAACCTCTCCACCGGTGGAATCCTGACTGGCTATACTGGCTGGGGCACTTGGGCCTCTGGTCTGCCCAGCTCCAATAGCTGTAGCACCATTCCTGCCGGTGCCGAGCGTGGCTTTGTGGGCGTGAACCAAAACGCCACTTTGACTTTTGATACTCCCGTCAGCGAGTTCTATCTGTTGCAGCTGCACGTGCAGCCGGGCGATGAACTGACCATTACGCAACCAGCGACCATCACGCAGATGGGCTGTGCGCCTGGTGGTTTTGGTGGCGGTGCATACCACCATATCGCGTTGGCTACACCGACCACGACGGTCACCATTGAAGACATCAACCCCGGTGGTGGCTCCGGCTACTCCATCATGGTCGCCAACTGTGTCGACAACGTGGTGGTGGAAGACGTTTGCTGCAAGCTGGACAATGGCTTCCAGATCGTTCCGGCCAATCAATGCCCAACGGGACAGCAAGTCCCCA
>Ga0310121_10004451_pt1 | contig 12357 bp, 14 predicted proteins | sample CB27_Tmax_986_MG_FD_203504 | JGI IMG/M metagenome (GOLD analysis project Ga0310121, IMG submission 203504) | Marine microbial communities from Western Arctic Ocean, Canada - CB27_Tmax_986 | ecosystem: Environmental > Aquatic > Marine > Oceanic | place: Canada: Western Arctic Ocean | collected...
ACCACACTTCGATGCGGCTTGGACAGCGCGCCGCGACATCCTGAAGACGCGACGTCAAGAGAAACGCCGCTGGTCTTCTTCATTAAACTAGACCATCTTAACTTTTTTGTCCTGCACCCCTCGATCACTTGGGCCACTCTCATACTACAAGTATAGCAGTTTCAGATTAAAGGTCAATCTGTAAGGCGTACTACACTAGCGTCGTATGCTGCCATCTCGCATGTCTCCGTCAACCACTCAGCCTCGGCACGCTGGGAATTGCCCTGTCGCTTTGGGATCCACATGGACTCTCGTGCATTGTGGCATTCTTCGCTGTTGAAGTGTTTCAGCAATTCCTCACGACTTTGCGGCTCATTTTCGTGTAGATGGAAAGCCCGAAGCGTCCCCTCTTCCAAATGATAGCAACAGTGCCATTCAAACTCCGGCGGATTCGAACTGTTAGAGAATATTTGTAGAGCGGAGGTGACGGCAATCTCGTAAGCGTTGTTTGAACTTTAAGCAAGGCGGATTCAATTTGTTATCGAATATCGCCCCATGGCTGTAAATCAACGTTTTACGCATTTTCGTTCTGACCAAACCCCCGTGATTCCAAGGGTTGGAGGGCTTCGTTCAGAACAAAAATGCCGTCCTGTTCTGCGGTTCCAGATTATTCTTTAGCAAATTGAATCCGCGCTGCCTTTATCATCCCACCATCCCACCATCCCACCATCCCACCATCCCACCATCCCACCATCCCACCATCCCACCATCCCACCATCACTCCCGAACCCCATGCCCTCTGAAGGTCAGGAATTGGCGATAGCCTGTGCGCAGGCCGCGGAAGAGATTCTGGCGGAGGACATCCGGGTCTTCGACTTGCGGAGGATCTCGTCGCTCACGGATTTCATGGTGATCTGCTCCGGGACCTCCATGCCTCACCTCAAGGCGATCCTGCGCGATGTGGAGGCACACGTGAAAGAGTGGACCGGGGCGGTGCCGCTACATTCCGAAGGCAAGGCCGACAGCAGGTGGGTGGTGCTCGATTTTGTCGACGTGATTGTGCATATCATGCACCGGGAGCTACGCGAACACTACGCGCTGGAGGATCTCTGGGGAGATGCGCCGCTGGTGGAGTGGGCGGAAGCCGGGACCGGGGGATCCTAGGAGTATACAGTCTACAGTGTTCAGTATACCGACACGGAAGTGCGCATTGAATTGCTGACGACCGGAACTGAGCTCTTGCTCGGGACGACTCAGAACACGCATGGGGCGTGGATTGGGCAACGCCTGTTCTCGCTGGGCTTGCGGGTAAGCCGTCAGGTGACGGTTCCGGACGGGCAAGCCGTGATCGAGGCGATGCACGACGGGGTGGAATACGCGGAGGTGCTCCTTGTGACGGGTGGGTTGGGTCCGACCAGCGATGACCTGACGCGAGAGGCTCTGGCAGAGGTGCTCGGCCTGGAGATGTTGGAAGACGAGCAGGCGCTGCGCACCATTGAAGAGTTTTTCGCGAGCCGCGGCCGGGAAATGGTGGAGGCGAACCGCAAGCAGGCCATGGCCCCGGTGGGGGCGGACATCCTGGCAAACCCAAATGGAACCGCCCCGGGCTTGTATGTTCCTCCACGGTTGAGCGGGGAACGAAATTGTGCGGTGTTTCTTCTGCCGGGGCCTCCGCGCGAAATGTGCCCGATGTTCGAGGAAGAGGTCGTGCCGCGCCTGGAAGCCTTGGCGGGCATCTCGAATCCTCCCGAAATGCTGGAGCTGCGATTCGTGGGAATCGGGGAGAGCGATTTTCACCAGGGGATCGACGACGAACTGGAAGAGGTGAGAGGCCTGGAACACGGGTATTGCGCGCGCCTGGGTGAGGTGGACCTGCGGTTGATCGGGACCGCGGAGGTCATCGCGGCGGGGCGCAAGATTGCGGAGAGGGTCTTTGCCCGGGAGCTCGTGAGTGATGACGGTGCGAGTCTGGAAGAGGTGGTGGTGCGCCTCTTGAAGAAGCAGGGAAAGACCGTGGCCACCGCGGAGAGTTGTACCGGCGGGCTGGTTGCGAGCCGGATTACGGACGTTTCAGGGGCGTCAGAGGTCTTTCGCTATGGATTCGTGACGTATGCCAATGAGGCCAAGCGTGATTTGCTCGCAGTGGGATGGGATGACCTGTTAGAACACGGAGCGGTCAGCGAACCGGTGGCGCGGCAGATGGCAGAAGGCGCCTTGCGGGTGGGAGAAGCCGACCTTGCCGTGGCGGTGACGGGGATTGCGGGACCGACCGGTGGCAGTGATGAGAAACCGGTCGGAACGGTTTTTCTCGCGCTGGCGGTGAAGGACGGAAAGACAAGAGCGTTGAAGCAGTTTCATCCGCGGGACCGCGATGCCTTCAAGCGGGCCGTGAGCCAGGCCGCGTTGAACCTCGTCAGGCGAGTTTTGGTGGGTAAAGTGGTGCAGGCTTCTAGCCTGCGAGAGGATACGGTCCACTCCAGTGGACTGGTGTTCCGGCCGTACAACCCGGATAGAGAGACGAAGAAGAACCGACGGAGGTTACCCCATTGGGAACAGGCTGGTGTTACTCAGTATGTAACATTCAGGTTGATCGATTCGATACCGCCGTCCGCCCTCGAATCTTGGGAGAGGAAGCGATTGGAATGGCTCGAGCTTCGCGGGGTGCACGCCGAGAAGGGAAAGTCCATATCCCTCGACTCCCTACCGGCGGATCACCGGCGGGAGTATCTGCAGCGATTTGGGACTTGGTTTCAGGATCAGCTGGACCAATGCCACGGTGAATGCGTCTTGCGAAGTCCGGAGAACAGGAAGGTGGTCGAGGAGGCGCTCAAGTTTTTCGATGGGGAGCGCTACGACCTCGGTGATTTTGTGATCATGCCCAATCACGTCCATGTTCTACTGGTTCCCCGCGAGGGGCATTCCTTGTCGTCGATCGTTAAAAGTTGGAAGCAGCACACGGCTTGGATAATTAACAAGCAATCCGGGCGTAGCGGAACTCTCTGGCAGGGGGAGAGATTTGATTATATCGTGCGTTCAACGAAACAGCTCGAGCGAATCTGCGAGTATATTCGGGAAAACCCAGAGCGGGCGAAGCTAAAGTCGGACGAATATACCTACAGATCATCAGACTGGCAGCATGAAGCCGAAACCGACGGGAGTTAGTCCGGAATTGAATTCCGGCCGCCATTTGCAGGCTGGAAGCCTGCACCACTATTCGTCCGTCACGCCTCCCCCCGCGGCGTCGGCCCGCGTGTAGCGCCGGACTTCGCGATCGTCGTCTTCCGCGATCACTTCGAACCTCGGAAACTGGGATTCGAACTTGGGAAAGTGCGTGTCGCCTTCGTGGGACTTGCGAACCCAGGAAACGAGGAGCTCGTCGAGGCGGGGCAGAAAAACTCGGTAGATCTGCTCCCCACCCATGATGAAAACATGCTGATCCTGGAGAGTGAGAGTGGCCAGATCGTCCGGAGAGTGAATGACATCGACGCATTCCACCGACCAGGTTGGATCGCGGGTGAGAACGATGTTCTGCCTCTTTGGCAGTGGTCTCCCGATCGAGTCGTAGGTCTTCCGGCCCATCACGACCGGATGCCCGCTGGTGGTGCGCTTGAAGAACTTGAGGTCTTCCGGGAGATGCCAGGGTAACTGGCCGTCGCGTCCAATGACGCGAGCGGATGTCATGGCGACGATGGCGGTGAGTTTCATGGACCTGGGCATGGCGCTTGGAAAGCGCCGCCACGGTTACACCGAGACCTCCGCCTTGATATGCGGATGCGGGTCGTAGTTCTCGAGAGTAAAGTCTTCGAACTTGAAGGAATCGATGTCGCGCACCTCCGGATTCAGCCGCATGGTGGGGAGGGGACGCGGATCGCGGGTGAGTTGGAGTTCGGCTTGCTCGAGGTGGTTCGAATAAAGATGGAGGTCGCCGAAGGCGTGCACGAAATCGCGCGGCTCGTGGCCGAGAACCTGCGCGATCATGAGGGTGAAGAGAGCGTAACTGGCGACGTTGAAGGGGACGCCCAGAAAGAGGTCGGCGCTGCGCTGGTAGAGTTGGCAGGAGAGTCCGGGACGCTCGTTCTCCGGATCGTGCACGTAGAACTGAAAGAGGAGGTGGCAGGGCGGGAGGGCCATCTGGTCCACCTTTCCGACATTCCAGGCCGAGACGATGTGCCGGCGCGAGTGCGGGGTGTTCTTGAGCGAGTCGAGAAGTCGCGCCACCTGGTCGATGGGCGGTCCTTCTTCGGTCTGCCAGGCGCGCCACTGCTGTCCGTAGACCGGGCCGAGATCGCCGTGCTGGTCGGCCCACTCGTCCCAGATCCGCACCTTGTTTTCCTGGAGGTAGCGGATGTTGGTGTCGCCCATCAGGAACCAGAGTAACTCGTGAATGATGGAACGGAGGTGGAGCTTCTTGGTGGTGAGGCAGGGAAAGCCCTCGCGGAGATCGAAGCGGACCTGCCGTCCGAAGACCGAGCGCGTGCCGGTCCCGGTGCGGTCGGCGCGCTCTTCGCCATTCTCGAGGACATCGTGGAGGAGATCGAGGTACTGCCGCACGGGAGACACCTAACCGCGAAAAACGCGAAATACGCTAAAGAAAAAAAAGAGGAGGGGATTTTGTGAACAAGGTCAGTCGTCCGAGCCCGGCTTTTGGCGGAGGGATTTCCTCTGGCCGTGCTGGCGTTTGAGCTGGACGTCGCGCTGGCGCTGCCGGCGGGAGCGGCGTCGTTTCTGGCGCCGTATTTTCTCGATCTGCTGTTGGCGAGCCGACTTTTCGCCGAGTTGGATTTCCTCCATTTGGTCGCAGAGTTCGCGGCGGGCGATGAAGCGGTTCATGGCGCGTGAGCGCTCGGCCTGGCATTTGACCTCGAGACCCGTGGGCCGGTGCCGGAGGTAGACGCAGGAGCTCGTCTTGTTCATTTTCTGGCCCCCGTGTCCGGATCCCCGGATGAACTTCTCGGTGAGATCCATCTCGAGGATCCCGAGTTTTTCCATGCGCCGTTTCAGCGCCTCGCGTTTTTCCTGGCCGATCATGGGAAGAGGCGGAGGCCGGAGCCTGCACGCGGTCAACTTTTGCCTGTAGCGATGGGAGTTTGACAGCTAGCGATGTAATCCTTCACCGCCCTGGAAATTTCGTCCGCCACCGATGCCCGCGGAATGGCAAAGGGCGGGACGAACCAGGGGTAGGAGCCGATCACGTCCGAGGTGACCGCGATTTCGCCGTCGCAGGTCCCCACCCCGCAGCCGATTCCGATGGTGGGAATTGCGAGGGAGGCAGTGAGTCGGGCCGCCACGGCCGGGACGACGCTTTCCAGGACCAAGGCGAAGCAGCCGGCCTTCTGCAGCGCGTGGGCGCCCTCCTGGAGCCCTGCAATTTCGTCGGCGGACCTGCCCTTCTTCTTGTAGCCGCCCTCTTCCTTGACCCGCTGCGGCAACATGCCGAGGTGTCCCAGGACTTCGGTGCCGTCCTCCACGATGGCCCGCACCTTCCCGGCCTGGCGCACTCCGCCTTCCAGTTTGACCGCTTGCGCGCCGGCTGCAACGAGCGCTCTCGCGTTCTCCACGGATTGCTTGGCAGTCTCGTAGCTATTGATCGCGAAATCCGCGACGAGGAGCGCGTTTTCGTTGCCGCGGGCCGCCGCGGCGGTGTGGTGCAGCATGTGTTCCATCGTGACGTGTGTCGTGTCGGGAAAGCCGAGCACCACCATCCCAAGCGAATCCCCGACAAGAATCAGATCGATGCCCGCCTCGTCCAGCAGGCGCGCGGTGGGGTAGTCCCAGGCCGTGAGAGCCGAGATAGGAGGACCGGACCGCTTGCGATCACGGAGCGCGGAGGCTTTTTCGTGAGGGGGCACAGCGGGAGTTAACGCCAAAAGGGGTGAGGAGTGAACGGGAATGTGAGCGGTCCGGCCCTCCGGAGCCGGGCGACCACGACCCGGGTCGCCGGGAGCGGGCGGGCCGACCTACCGCTTGTCGGTCAGCGCTTTCTGGAAAGCTTGGACCAAGGCGCGAACGTGGCCCTTGTTCAGGGAGTAGTGGACTTGCGCACCGTTTTCGCGGACACGGACCAAGCCGGCTCGTTTCAGGGCCGCCAGGTGGCGCGAACAGGCCGGCTGCGAGAGGGGAAGGGCGCGCACCAGGTCCATCGCGGCAGTCTCCCCCTGGGTCAGGAGAATACTCACCACCGAGAGACGGGCCGGGTGTCCCAGAGACCTCGCAAAGCGCGAGACCTCCCGCACCCGCTCCGGAAACAACTCTGTCTTGGCTCGTGCTATATTTAATATTTGAAATATTAGATGAGGACGTCAAGGCGCGTTTGAGTCGGAGAGGGGATGGGGTGGAGTGGTGGAGTATTGGAGTGGTGGATGCCGGCGTCCCTGCCGGCATGGCGGAGTTGCGGAGTTGCGGAGTGGGGGAGTGGTGGGGGACGGTCACGGGAGACCTGCCTCCGCGGGGCGGAGGGGGGTGGAGAGCGGCGGATTCTCGCCTCGGATTCCCGGGGGGTTGGCTTGGAGGTTTCGAGCGCTTGGGCGGCTGGCGGGGTCGCAGCCCACCGCTTACCACTGGGCCTGGACGAAGGTGAGTTCGGGTTCGCCGGAGTCGATACGGCGGAGGTGCTCGCTGATGGTGACGCGATCGCCTGGCAGGGTGAGATGCGGGCGAATGTCGGCGAGAGGCTGGAGGACGAAGCGCCGGTGAGTCATCTTGGGGTGGGGAATGATCACGATTCCGGCGTCGATGACGAGCTCGTCAAAGTAGAGGATATCGATGTCGATGAGGCGAGGGACATTGCGCTCGCGCACGGTGGCGCGGCCGAGGTGGAACTCGATGGCCTGGGTGTCCTCGAGGAGCTGGAGCGGATCGCCGACGTAGTCGAGTTCGATGATGGTATTGTAGAAGTCGGGAGAATCGGGGGGGCAGTCGACGGGCTCGGACTGGTAGACGGGAGCCTGTTCGTAGTGGACGCCGACCGGGGTCAATCCGCGCAGCAGTTCACGGGCGGCGCGGAGGTTCGCGAGCCGGTCGCCCATATTCGATCCCAGCGCTAATCCGACCCGAGTTGCCATGGCCTTGGAGCGGAGGATGCAGGATTCGTGCCTATGCGGGATTTCGGCACGGAGATCTTTAGGTGAGGCCGAGGACGTCCTGCATGTCGTAGAGCCCGGCCGGTTTTTCGCGGAGCCAGAGGGCGGCCCGCACCGCTCCGGAGGCGAAGGTCATGCGACTGGAGGCCTTGTGAGTGAGCTCCACTCGCTCGCCATCGGCGGCGAAGAGGACGGTGTGGTCGCCCACCACGTCGCCGCCCCGGAGAGAATGCATGCCGATCTGGGACTGGGGGCGCTCGCCGGTGATGCCGACCCGGCCGTGCGCGACGTCATGCTCGTAGGAGGTCTTGGTTTCTTCGTTGAGAATTTGCAGGAGTCGGCGCGCGGTACCGGAGGGCGCATCGATCTTGTGGCGGTGGTGCATCTCGGTGACCTCGATGTCGAAGCGATCATTGCCGAGGATTTTCGCGGCGTGGCGCGTGAGCCAGAAGAGGGTGTTGACGCCGACGGAGAAGTTCGGTGCGAAGACGACGGGAATTTTTGTGGCGGCGTCCTGGATGGCAGCGAGTTCCTTTTCATTGTGGCCGGTGGTTCCGATCACAAGGGAGGTCTTGGTGGCAACCGCATCGGCGAGGAGCTGGGAGGTGAAAGAATGGATGGTGAAATCGATGGCAGCATCGGCGCCATCGAGGAGGGGATGGAGGTCCTCCTCGACGTCGTGCGTGCCGTGAATTTCCGTTTCGGGGTTCGCTTCGATCGCTTCCGCAACCGCCATGCCCATGCGGCCCGAACGTCCGGTAATGACCAGTTTCATGAGTAAAAAATCGGAGGTCGGAAGATGGAAGATCCGGCTAGATGAGTTCGAACACGGCGAGCGCCTCGCGGAGCTGTTCGGTTTTCTCGGCGGACAAGGGAGCGAGGGGGAGGCGGAGGTCGGGAGTGCAGCGGCCGCAGAGGGAGAGGGCGGTTTTAATGGGGACCGGATTGGTATCGAGTGTCATGAGGGTACGCATGAGCGGGTAGTAGCGCTTGTGAATCTCGAGAGCCTCGTCGAAGGAACCATTCCGGCAAGCCCGCACCAGCCGGGCCATGACGTCGGGGATGAGGTTGGCGGCGACCGAGACAAGGCCCACCGCGCCGACCGACATGAACGGGAGCGTGAGGGGATCGTCGCCGGAGAGGATCTCGAATCCGTCCGGCACGGCCTGGACGAGTTGGTTGACCCGGTCAGGAGCCCCGCCCGCCTCCTTGAGCGAGACGACAGTCTGGCAGTCGTTGGCGAGGCGGGCGACCGTCTCGACCGCGATCTCGATGACGCTGCGCCCCGGGATGGAGTAGAGCATGAGCGGAAGGGAGCTGGAGGTCGCGACGGCTTTGAAGTGCTGATAGAGCCCCTCCTGGGAGGGCTTGTTGTAATAGGGACAGACCTGCAGGGAGCCGTCGGCCCCGGCCCGTTCCGCCTCGGTGGTCAGGTGCATAGCTTCGGCGGTGGAGTTCGCTCCGGTGCCGGCGACCACCTTGAGGCGGCGGTCTGCAAACTCGACGGCCCGCCTGACGATCTCGATATGTTCGTCGGTATCGACGGTGGGCGATTCACCGGTGGTTCCGACCGGGACGATGCCGTCGATCCCGGCCTCGGCCTGGCGGTCGATGATGGCCTGAAAGGCCTCATAATCGACGCGGCCGTCGCGGAAAGGCGTGACGAGGGCGGTATAGGTGCCTTCGAACATGGGCGGGGGGTGTAGAGGGAAAGGGCGGGATTGAATAGTGAAATAGTCCCGGCCACGGGGCTGCCACAAGCTGCGGCAGCAAGGCTTGCGGCGAGCTGCGGCAGCTACAGTTCGATTTCTCCGTCGAAGACGAACTCGGCGGGGCCGGTGAGGGAGACGTTCCTGAAACCGGCCCGGGCGTCGCCCTCGAAGCCAATCTGAAGGGATTCGCCTCCCCGGACATCGACCTTCACGGGGGAAGGCGCCTTTTCGAGGAGGTGGTAGATGATGGCACAAGCCACCATGCCGGTTCCGCAGGCGAGGGTCTCGTTCTCGACGCCCCGCTCGTAAGTGCGGATGGTAATATGACCGGGCGAGACCACCTTCACGAAGTTGGCGTTGGTGCCGGAGGGCTGGAAGTGGTGGTGGAAGCGGATGGCGGAGCCAAGCTCCAGGATCTTCACCTCGTCCAAATCGTCCACGAAAGCGACCGCGTGGGGGACGCCGGTGTTGATAGTGTGCACGGGGGAGTCGAGACCTTCAACGGATACCGCGGAATTCAGCTCGAGATCGAAGGGGTCCGACATGGCGACCTCCACCTCGTCACCCACGAGCCTGGCGGAGAGGGTTCCCGCAACGGTCTCGAAGGTGATGATCTCCTTCGGCGCCTCGAGAAGACGGGCCGTGAATCGGCCGAAGCAGCGAGCGCCATTGCCGCACATTTCGGCTTCCCCGCCGTCCGCATTGTAGTAGCGGAACTTGAAATCGGCCCCGTTCTCGGCCGGTTCGGCAGCCAGCAAACCATCGGCACCCACGCCCCGGTGACGGTCGCAGACCCTCGCGATTTGCTCCCGGCTGAGCCCAATCGAGAGGTCGCGGTTGTCAATCATCACGAAGTCGTTGCCGGCTCCGTTCATCTTGGTGAATGGCAGGCGCATGGTTGATGCTACGCGGGGAGGCGATACGCTCGAATGGCGGCAAGGTCAAGGTGCGGAAACTGCCTCGCGGGCCTCGCGGGCCTCGCAGGCCTCGCAAAAGGCCGAGCGCGGACAGGAAAGCGGCGGGCGGGGCCCGAACTCGTTGAGGCGAAGGGAGAGAAGGTGGTTTTTGCCCCGGGAACGGGAAAAAGACGCTCTGGGCGCTCGCGAAGCTCAACGAACCTCGGCATGAGGAATGAAGACGGTGGTGCCACCTGGCTCGACCCATCCGAGAAGGTCGAATGATTTCTGGCACGTGGCAGGAGAGGGCGGATCAGGCGCCGGCCTTTGCTGCCTCGATGAGCGGTGCGGTAAAGGCAGCCACCCTGGCGGCCACGTCGGGAGCGCCGGCATTGAGTTCGATCTGCCTGACGATGGCGGATCCGACCACCACCCCATCCGAGACGGAGGCCACCATGGCCGACTGCTCCGGGGTGGCGATGCCAAAGCCGACGCAAACCGGGACGCTGCTCTGCGCCCCGATGGCAGCGACCTGTTCGCCAATTTGATCCGACGGTGCACCGTGCGATCCCGTCACGCCGGTGCGGGAGAGGGCATAAATAAAACCCTCCGCGCCTTGAGCGAGAAAGGCTACCCGGTCGGGGGGCGTGGTGGGAGCGATGAGCCGGATGTGATGCAGTCCCTCGCCGCGCGCCAGCTCGGTATTGAGGGCGGCTTCGTCGGGGGGGAGATCCAGGAGCAGCACTCCGTCCGCCCCGGCCTCTGCTGCATCCCGGTGGAACTTCTCGTAGCCGTAGGTGTAGACCGGATTCAGGTAGGTGAAGAGGACAATGGCGGTCTGGTGGGAATCGCGGAATCGGCGGATGAGGTCGAGGACTTTGTGGGTGTCGACCCCGGCCTCGAGGGCGCGGGCGTGGGCCATCTGGTTGACGATTCCGTCTGCGAGGGGATCGGAGAAGGGGACTCCCAACTCGATGACATCGGCCCCGGCCTCGGTGAGGGCCCGGAGGATCTCGAGGGAGCGCGGGAGGTCCGGATCGCCGGCGCAGACGTAGGCCACAAAGGCTTTTTTTCCCTCGGAGCGGAGGCGTTCGAAGGTGGCGTCGATGCGGTTGCTCATGTCTGAATCGGGGCCGGGAGCCAGGAAGGGCCCCCATGGAGTGGCCAGGGGGATTTCAGTCGGAATTGACAGAATGAACAGAAAGATTATGGGGCGGGCAGCGATGCGTGCCCGATTGACCAAGGACTTCCGATTTGAAGCGGCCCACACGCTCCCCAGTCTGCCGGAGGGCCACAAGTGCCGGCGCATGCACGGGCACAGCTTCAAGGTGGAGATTTCGATCGAGGGCGAGGTCGACGCGGAGGTGGGTTGGGTCTACGACCACAAGCAGATCAGCGATGCCATGGCGCCGCTTTTGGAGCTGCTCGACCACGGCTACCTGAACGAGATCGAGGGCCTGGAGAGCCCCACGATCGAGCGGATGGCGGCCTGGTTCTGGCGGAGGCTGGAGGTGGAGCTCCCGGGCCTCTGCGAGATCGTGATCTACGAGACGCCCACCGCCCGCTGCGTATTTCGCGGTGAGTTTTGACTGGTTTTTGAGCGGGGAGCGGCTACCTAGCGCCCGACATGAAACGCCTGAGCCTGATTGCCGCCACCGTCGCGTTCCTCTTTGGTGCCTGTGAGCGCCACTCGTGGGAAGACCAGGATAAGAACAAGGATGGCCGGATTGACCAGAATGAGAAGGGGACCAAGCGCCTCTATCAAGACGATCACGGCAAGGAGGGCGAAGCCCACAAGGAAGAGGGCCACGGGGAAGGCGAGGGTGGCGAGAAGGGTGACGGCGAAGAGAAGGCCGAGTGAGGCGCGCGGCGAAGACTCGACGTTCCAATTTCCAAATAGATCTCAACTCGCAATTCCCGGATCTCAGTCTGGGAAATGAGAACTGGAGCTGGAACTTATTTGGAAATTGGAGAGTCGAGTTTGTAAAACCTCGGACCTCCATCATCCCCGCTTGGGGTCCAATTCGACTGCGAGGCCTAATTCGGCCCGGTGGGTTGTCCTCCGCTCCGCCGGTAAGTCAAAAAGCACTCCCCGTTGTCGAGGGGCTCGAAGTGGGTGAGTTTGAATTCGAGGGCGGCCGGGAGGTGTTTCCCGAGATGCCCGGTGATGGTGGGCGCGTCCGCTCCACCGAAGAGGGTGTGGCCCGCGAAGGTGAGATTGATCTCATCGATCGCGTCCAATTCCGCGAGAGCCCGGACGAGGGTTCCCCCGCCCTCGCAGAGGAGGGTGGAGACGGCGTGTCCGGTCGAGAGCGTCTCGAGGAACTCCGCCAGCGATTCCCGGTGCACGGTGGCGCCGGCTGCTTCGTAGAGGGAGGGATCGTAGTCGGGGGCGGGGTGGGTGGCGAGGAGGTGAAGGGCGCCGCCCCGGGTGTGGAACACCTTGTGGGAGAGGTCGAATTTGCCGGAACGCGAGACCACGCAGCGGAGTGGTTGGCGGGGCGGCTGGAGTTCCGGGGGGATCGTCACCGACATCTCATCGGCTTCCAGGGTTCCGCGGCCGACCAGGATGGCATCGGAGCGCATGCGGATCTCCAGGAGCCGTTGCAGGTCGGCCTGGGAGGTGAAGTGGGCGGGATCCTTGTTGACGGTGGAGACCTTGCCATCGGCCGTAATCGCGAAGTTGAGGAG
>Ga0310121_10004452_pt1 | contig 12356 bp, 11 predicted proteins | sample CB27_Tmax_986_MG_FD_203504 | JGI IMG/M metagenome (GOLD analysis project Ga0310121, IMG submission 203504) | Marine microbial communities from Western Arctic Ocean, Canada - CB27_Tmax_986 | ecosystem: Environmental > Aquatic > Marine > Oceanic | place: Canada: Western Arctic Ocean | collected...
TGTTCTATTACTACATTCTCAGGATTGCTTTTAAGGTCAAATGTTGATAATGGTGCTGCAACATAAAATGGGATGTTGTGTTGTTTCGCTATAATAGCTACTTGGTATGTACCAATTTTATTGAATAGATGACCTGTTCGCAGAATTCTATCAGCACCAACTATAACTCCATTTACGAGACCGTTTGCCATCGTATAACCAACCGCTGTATCGGGAATCAGACTGACATCTATTCCATCGTGTTTTAGTTCAAATGCTGTTAATCGAGAACCTTGTTGCACTGGTCTTGTTTCTGTAGCAATAACTTTGATGTTTTTTCCACTGTCTTTTGTAGCACGAATCACACCCAATGCTGTACCATAAGCAACAGTAGCTAAAGCACCCGCATTACAATGAGTCATTATTGTATCATTGTTTTGAAACAATTCTGCACCATTTTTTCCCATCTTTTTGTTAATATTGATATCATCTTCCGCCATTTGCTTTGCATGAACAATTAGATCTTCTTTTATTTCAGAAACTGTTGCATTTTGTTGCGCGCAACTAAATGCACAGTCATACATTTCTTCTAATCCCCAAGATAGATTGATTGCAGTAGGTCTTGTTTCAAAGAGAATTTCTTTTGCTTTTTTCAAATCAGATAGGAACTCATCCATAGTTTCAGATGAGCTTTGTAATGCAGCAAGTGCCATCCCAAATGCACCTGATATACCAATTGCTGGAGCTCCACGAACAACTAAATTTCTAATAGCAGTTGCAACATCATTGTAATCGGTATAAGCAACATATTCCAAACTGTTAGGAAGCTTTGTCTGGTCAATCATAATTACTTTGTTTTCTTTCCACTCAACTGTTCTCAAAGAGTGAGTCTTTAGTTCTTCCAACTTATTTTCTCTAATCTGTAGCTAAGAATTTATTCCATGCTGCATCAAATTCTTTTATTGTTTCTTCAGTTTTTTTGTGATAAGGTAACTGCAACATAATATCATATGGTATTGTTATAATATGAGCACCTGCTGCAGCTATATCTTCAACGTCTTTAATATGCCTTATACTACCTGCAATTAGTTTAGTACTAAAATTGTTTCTGCTTACCCATTTTACATATTCTTGTATTATCTTCACTGGATCCTCACCAGAATCTTTTGCTCTATTATAGAATAGACTAACGTAAGTTGCTCCTGCCTTTGTAGCCAAAATTAATTGGTTAAGATTCATCATAACAGTAACATTGGTTGGTATTTTTTCTCGTGACAGTATACTTACTGCCTCTAAACCAGAACCGTCTGCAAGCATTGGAACTTTAGGAACAACATTAGATGCGAGTTTTGCATACGTTCTTGCATCATTTACTATTTCATCTGTTGTGATTCCATTTGATTCAACACTAACAGGTTTTGAATCCATAACTTTGCATATATCTAGTATCCTATCTTTAAAATTCACTCCCTTTTCTTTCAAGAAAATCTTTTGGTTAGTAGTTACCCCGTCAATAATCCCCCACTTAATAACATGTTCAAGTTCTGTTATACTAGCACTATCTAGAAAAATTTCCATATCTGACAGTCACGAATGGTATATTTACAGATTACTATGTTCTAAATCTTTTATGTGATTTGCAGCTTCCAATAAATCGTGAGCAGTGTAATAAGGTTTAATTTTTTTTTCAAGAAATAATTTATTTACAGTTGAATTAATGTTGCCAATAAAAATACCGCGACATTTTGAATTTTGTGCCAATTGCATATCAACTAAGCCATCTCCAACAACAAAAGATTTTGTTAAGTCAATATCATAATCTTTTATTGCATCTAGTATCATTTTATTTTGAGGTTTTCTACATTTACATTTTTTTTTATACTTTAATTTAGTAGCAGCAGGATGATGTAGACAGTAATATTGCCCATCCAAAATTATCCCATATTGTTTCAAACTTTTTTCCATCTTTTGTTTTATTTTTTTAAATTCGCCAAAATTGTATTTACCTTTTGCAATTCCTGGCTGGTTTGAAATCAGTATCAACAAAAATCCTATTTTCTTTAATTGTGTTAGAGCTTTACCAACACCATCTATTATCTTGAATTGTTTCTGTGAGTTTGGAGAATCTATTATTCCTTCTTCTGAATAGAAAACTAAATCATTAATAACGCCATCACGATCTAAAAAAACTGCTTTATTGGAATTATTCATTTGTATTTAGTTTATCTTTTATTATAGAACAAATCATATGCGTAAGTATTAAGTGAAATCCTTCAACATGAGGAGTTGAATTAATTGGTATTGTTATGCATGCATCAGCTAAAGATTTGATAGCTCCACCGTCAAAACCAACTAAACCAATTACCTTACCACCTCTATCATGAATCATTTTAGCAGCCAATGTGAGATTTTGCGACCAAAGTCCTGCTTTGTCCTTTCCCGCACCGCCATGGACACTTACTACTACTAGATAATCCCCGTCATCCATTAAATTTTCAAGTTGGTACGAGTACACTTTATCCCATCCTTCATCATTTACTAAAGCTGTTAACAGTGGAATGTTGTCTTCTAATGACAAAGCTTTAAACCGTTTTTCTCCTTCCACAGAGGTATACTTGTTTAGATCGCACGCAAAATGAGTTGCGGTTGAAGCAGAACCACCATTGCCAATAATAAAAATTTTCTTACCTGCTAATCTAGCTTCATCCAAAATTTGAATAGCATTATTGATATCTTCTTTTGATATACTCTCAATAATCTTTTTTACTTCTGCAAAGTAATCTGTTATTTCGTTAAACATATTCATTGTGATCCATGTAATAGATTTAAAATTATATTTGATCCAGTTTCTTCAAAGGGAAGTATTATTTCATTCATTCCTGATGAATTGAATTCTTTTCTTATATTGTTCTTGGATTCATCGTTGTTTACGTAAAACATGAATAAACCTCCTCCACCTGCACCAATAATCTTACCACCTAAGGCACCCAAATTTTTTGCACGCTCATATTGTTTATCAATAATTTGGTTGGATATTTTTTCTGATGTTTTTCTTTTCTCATGCCAATGCTCGTCCATTAACAAGCCAAATTCATCAACATTACCATTTTCAAAATATTTCTTAGTTTTCAATCCAATTTCTTTAATCTTATTCAAGTGCTCAAAAACTTCAGGGTCTCTCAATGAATTTTCATGTTGATTTTGAAGTACTTCAGCAGATGATCTTATTATATTAGTATGAAAAAATAATAAATTATTTTGTAGAGTCTGTCTAGTTTCAGATGAAATTGCCAACGGTTTTGCAATCACATTTCCATCTTTTTTGATCTCAAAAGACATCATGTTGCCAAAAGCAGCGATATGTTCATCTTGTTTTCCTGATGGTTGCTTAAGTATATCCATATTGACATGACAAGCAAGGGAACCCAATTCGTTATTAGTTATATCTTTTTGATTGTATTTGAAGAGAGAATTCAGCAGACCAACTGTAAAACTACCTGATGAACCAAGCCCGTATTCAGAGCCTAGTTCAGCATGTGATAGTACAACTAAATGATCAGTCAAGCCTGTATACTTCAAACATTCTTTAATTATTTCATGTTTAACATCTTCCACACTTTCACATAATTCTGATTTAGAATAACTAAGAAGTATATTTGGATGTACTCTCCTAGCTACAAGAACGTACATAAATTTTTTAATTGCAGAAGAGATCACAAATCCTCCTTCCTTTTCATAATAGAATGGCAAGTCTGTACCTCCACCACCTAAACTAATACGAAAAGGTGTCTTAGAAATTATCAAATCGATTGGATGCATTATGTGCTTACTCATTAAACGGCATAAATGCATCCACATAAACTTTAGTTACAAATTATATCAAAAATGTGTAAGGAATAATTCAATAAAAATTTGAAAAAATATATCGATTTATGAGTTGCTAGCATTTTAATTTGTCAGTTTATATTCTAATTTTTTTCGGTACTAATATGGAAGAATATGATCTCACACTACTACTTGTAGCCTATAATGAAGAAAATTTCTTAGAAAGTTGCGTAGAAGAAGTTATTCAAACTATTGCACCGCTTGATCTAAAATATGAAATAGTTATAGTTGAAAACGGTTCTACTGATAATACATTTAATATTGCAAAAAAACTAGCCAATAAATTTCCGTTCATAGTTGCTGTTCATCTTGATAAAGCGAGTGGTACAAATGCTATGAGAAAAGGTTATTCTGTTGCTAAAGGTAAGACAGTTGTTAATTTGGATGTAGATTTATCAACAGATATGTCATATTTTAACAAATTAATGGAATACGCAAAAAGCTACGATGTTGTAACAGGTTCTAGATATCTTGATCCTAGTATGGTGAAAAGAACGTTTGATAGGCATTATTTGAGTTTGATATACAATCGTATTTTCATTAGGGGATTATTAGGATCAAAAATTCTGGACAATGGTTGTGGTTTTAGAGCGGTAAAAAGAGAGATTGGTAATGAACTTTATAATAAAATTAAAGATGATGGTTTTTTTGGACCGAATGAATTTCTAATACGCGCACAAAGAAAAGGGTATAGCATTAAAGAATTTCCGGTGAAATGGACAGAAAATTATCGAAGAGTAGGACCATGGAAAATCTTTGTCACGTACATTATACCTGTAACTAAATTATGGATAAATATTACATTTAGAAAAAATCAATAATTATAATATCTTCATAACATATAGCAAGTGTTATTATTTTTTGATGAATTTAATGTAATAGTAGTTAATGTTTTATTATTGATATTATTCTCATTAACATATTGCTTGATTTAATGAAATTAAAAAAATATGATACAAAAAAAATGTATGAAATTTATGACAAATGGCCTGAAGTTTCAAAAGAAGCGTACGAATCTCAACACGAAGATTCAAGTTTGGATCCAATAAATCATATTGTATTTGCCGGCATTGGTGGCTCCGGTGCAATTGGAGATATTTTTTCTGCTATTTTATCAAAAACTAATACTCATGTGTCAGTTGTAAAAGGATACTATCTTCCAAAGACAGTAGATAGTAAAACATTAGTAATAACAACTAGTGTTTCGGGAAATTCTGCAGAGACTTTATCCTGCCTTAATCTAGCTAAAAAAAACAATAACAATATTATTGCATTTTCTTCTGGTGGTGAAATGAAAAAAATTTGTGAAAAAAATAAAATCAAGCATATAAAAATTACACAACTACATTCTCCTAGAGCGTCATTTACAGTTTATTTATACACTATGTTAAAAGTTCTGAAAAAAATAATTCCAATAAATGACAATGATATTTATGAATCAATTCAAAAATTACAGTTGACAAGGAAAAAAATTTGTTCTTCAAATCTAACGGAAAGCAATACGGCACTTAATTTAGCAGAATGGATTGTTGGTATTCCTTTAATTTATTATCCACATGGTTTACAGGCGTGCGCAATACGGTTTAAAAATTCTTTGCAGGAAAATACAAAAATGCATGCTTTGGCAGAGGATGTTTTGGAAGCTTCCCATAATGGAATTGTTTCATGGGAAAGAAAATCTGAAGTTCAGCCAATTATTTTACGAGGTAAAGATGATTATATCAAGACTAAAGAAAGATGGCAAATTTTCAAGGAATATTTCAAAAAAAGGGATATAGAATATCAAGAAATAATGTCAGTTAGTGGTAGTATATTGTCTAAATTAATTACTTTAATTTATCTTCTTGATTATTGTTCAATCTACAAAGCTGCGTTATCAAATATTGATCCAACTCCCATATACTCAATAGATTATATTAAAAAAAGATTATAAAATATATAAAAAAGTTTAGAAAAGTATGTGAGATTGCTAATTCTCGTAGTGAATTTTATACACTGTAATGTTTTTAATTTTGTTTGAACTATAGATAGATTCGAAATTTGATGGAATGTTTGGGTTATTGGGGTCAGCCAAAATTTTCAAGTAGTCGTGTTGAATATGCCCCCCAGTGGGATACAATTCAAATATTATATAATCTACTCTGGGCTCAATTAGACCTTGCCTCATTGATGGCATGCTTTGTGTATTAGAATGATAGATGTCTACATCATTCCAATTTTTTCTGGTAATATAATTCTCAATTGTATCATCTTCAGGACCTTCATCAAATTCTCCCTTAATGAAATTAGCTGGAAAATAATGAGCGTAGTAATACTGATTTGCCATAACGTAGCTGTTTTGAATCCCGGGTTGTTTATACAATATATCACCAATATATTCAGCCTCAATTCCTACTTGCTCCAAGCTTTCATTTTGAAATAGCATTGAAAATTCGTCTGAAACACTGACATAAGAAGTTCCTGAGGAAGTTGCTCTAATTAGCACATATTCATATCCAATATTTGCTAAAAAGATAAGCACGAGAAATACAGCTATAACGATAAAGATTTTTGAACTACGTTGGAAGTCATTTTTAGATTTTATTTTATAATATATTTTTGGTATTACTTCTGTAAAGAATATAGCACTTAAAATTGCAATCGAAATCCACATCGTAAAATATTGCTCAGAATAGCGAAGTATTGCTATAGACGTAACAACAGGAAAAACTACTGGTAAAATTAATAGTGGTAATAAATTTTCTTGAATTTTTTTAATATTAGCAACCCCCAAGCTTAAGATTGGGATTACAATTATTGCAAAAAAATGAATGTTGATATCTCCAAATAATAAGACAAAAAGTGTTGTTATAGATATCGAGCCTAACAATAATGCTATGTTAGTTTTGTTAACCTCAATTTTTAATATGTATACTAATCCACCAAAAACTGGAACGAGTCCTATAAATGGAATAGCTGGTACTAGTGATGTATTTGTAGTATCAATAAAATTAAAAAGTCTGTTAGGTGCGTTATAAAACAAATTATAAAAATAGTTTTTTTGAAATAAATCAAAATCTAGAAAAATACCATCTAGTGTACCCTTACCCTCTTTTGTAAGGCGATATAATTCATCACTCCATTCTGACGTTTGGTATTTTGATCCAAATTGCATAGCAAAGTTACCACTGGCATCTGAAATATTTCCAACTGTAGAATAATTGTAAATAAAAAGTGGACTTGCAACTATTAAAAATAGTAATACAACTAAACCAACATAGGATAAATTGATATGAATTTTTCCATTACGGATTAATAAGAAAATTATTATCGTTATTACAATTATAATGCATTGATATCTAATCATGAAAGATGCACCTAAAAGTGAACCCATTATAATCATATCAGATGGTTTTAGATTCTTTTTAGTTGCAAAATACAAAGATGCGCATGCTAAAAAGGCAGCAAGAACATCAATTTCAGCTTGCATTGAAAAAAAACTAAACCATGGATTAAAAGCAAAAAGCAGTTGACCAATTAAAGCTGTTTTATAATTAGAAACATTTTTGATGATAAAAAATACAATTAGTACAGTAGCACTTCCACTAATAATAGAGATTAACTTCATTAAAGTAAATCCATCATTAAAGACTGAATTTAGTATTGCATAAAAAATTGCAGCGGTAGTTGGCGTAGTAACGAAATGAACATTTTGCCAATCACCACTAATAATTTGTTCTCCACCACTGAGTAAATGTATTCCATCTTGATCAACAATCCAGTAATTATGATAGGAAAATCCTACATAACAAACAACAAGAAAAAACACCAAAGTTATTAACAAAGGATATTTTTGTGAAGTGATAAAAGGGGTAAACTTGTTTTGAGTAAAATTCATTAATTAATACCAACCACGAAATATAACTTATAAAAATTAATATGAAATGTTATGCGAAAAATGGGTTCTGAGAAGCCAATTCCTGAAATTATAATAATTTATTAGGTAATTTGTATCGAAAAATATTATTATTCATTAACTAAAAATTATGATTAGTTGAAAGACAGTGAAATTCAAAAATTAGCTGATTATGAAGAAGAAAATTGGTGGTTTGTTGGTAGAAGAAAGATAGTATCTAATTTCATTATGAAATACTTCAAGATAAATCCTAACTTAAAAATCTTAGATGCAGGCTCCGGTACAGGAAAAACAACTAATTATTTTAAGCAAATTGGTGATGTATATGGTATTGAAAGATCAGCTACTGGCGTTATACATTGCAATAAGCTTGGACTAAAAATTGTTCAAGGACATCTGAATTATCTGCCATTTGCTACCAATACTTTTGATATCATTACTTTGCTAGATGTTTTAGAACATATTGAAAATGATCTAGAAATGCTAAAAAAATTAAAACCGTTATTAAAACCAAACGGAAAATTGATTATCACTGTACCAGCTTATCAATTATTATGGACAGAACATGATGTTGCGTTATCTCATTTTAGACGTTATACTGCCAAAACATTGGAAAATGTTTTAAAAAAGGCTGATTTCCAAATTTCACGCACTAGTTATTTCATTACGGCCCTTTTACCTCTAATTTTTTTATATAAAATTCTATTAAAATTTAAAAAATCTAAAAATAATCCTCAATCTCATTCACATCAGTTTCCAGAAATAATTAATACTATGCTGCAAAAAATCATTCTATTCGAAAGTAAATTTCTTAAAAAAATCAATTTCCCTTTTGGTGCATCAGTAATCTGTGTTGCATCTATAAAAAATAAATCACGAAAATGAATTATCAATAATTGGTTTTGAGATATTGTACAAGTTTTCTGCTATAATACGATTTCCCTCATCACTAGTATGACCTGCATCAAAATATATTGTAATTTTCATATTATCAAATATATCTCGCATATCTATGGTTTGCGTACATTCTGAATTTAATTCATTTAATGTAAATGCATATTTTTCATAGTGTTGAAGAAGGTGAATGTGGTCAGCATGCTTATAATGTGATTGTTCTTCTTCCGTTAATGCTTTGTTTCCTGTACCCACCAATGGCTGTAACACCATAATTACATCAAATCTATTTTCGTAATCTGTTTGACAGATTTCACTCCAACTATTGTGCCATGATTCAACTTTTTTATCAATATCAGTAGGATCAAAACTTTCAACTGATTCATTTGCACGCCAATTAAAGTAATTTTTTAGGATTACTTTCCCAGTTTTAAAAATATCATTTTTTAAAATCATTCTTAGTATTTTGTCATTTAATTCATAATCCATAGCGTCAGAAAAAACATGGTATGGTCTGCTTATGTCATTCCATCCATCATAAATTATGAATAGATCAGGGTCATACTCAAGAAGTACATTCTTAATATAATATGTCTCTGTGAAAGAATAAGCTTTTGGTATTCCCGCATTTATTACTTCAACTTTAAAATTCAGATTAGCGTCATCGAATTTTTTTTGTAAGAATCCAGGAATTGTAGTTAAATCAGATGTAGCTCCTACTCCAAAGGTAGTTGAACCACCTACGACAAAAATTCTGTAAGTATTTTCTGATTTCTCTTTGGTAATTTCAGAACCACGAAAGCCGTCTGAATTGATGTTAACGGTTGATAAATGTTGGTTTGGCAATAAATGAAGGAATGGATGATCTGTCCATATTATATCATCATTATCATGACAAACTTCTCGTTTTAGATCAGAGTCCATGTCTTGAAAAACATCACTGCTAATGAACATACAATTTGGATTATAGTAATCGTATGTTCTTACAATTCCTTCAATTGCAGCAATAATCAAAAATAGTAATAAAACACCTAACAAAAACTGTTTTTTGTATGATACTACAACTGACAAATTTGAACTTGTCTCCAAAAATAAAAATTAGTTTTAAAATTCAACTCTGATAAAAATTTTTTTTGTTTGGGAATTTTGTGAAAAGTATTAAATCTGCGAGTTCCCTAAATGCACATTTACCTCCTTCTTGTTTACAAATATATTTTACAGTATGCTGTGCTAATTTTATTCCATCATTTGGAGTTGCAGAAAAGCCAACTTTTTTCATTAGTTCAATGTCGTTTACATCATCCCCGATAAATGCTATTTCTTCTTTCCGTAAATCAAATATTCTACAAATTTTTGGTAATAAAGATTCCTTTTCACGAATACCCATAAATATTTTTGATACGTTCATATCTTTTGACCATTTTTTTACAATTTCTGATCTTTCTTTAGTTAAGATTATAGTTTTGATGCCATTTCTTAAAAGTAAATTAACTGCCATACCATCACGAACATGAAATTTTTTTAATTTTTCACCTGATTTTGAATAATATCGTCCACCGTCAGTTAAGACACCATCTACATCAGTTATAACTAATCTAATTTTTTTACAATCTTTTTTATATAATTCTTTTAATCTTCTCAAACATTAAATAAAAATGGCAGCTACTTATCTTTTTGGACTCAATCATCGATAACTAAAATAATATTAAAAATACTCTAATTTTTGTTCATGAAAAAAGAAATTGAGGAAAGTATTCTTAGAAGTTCTTCGATAATAAAAGACTCAGTTTCGCTGTCTTTGGACATAGAAAAAGCGATTGCCATAATTGTAAATTGTCTAAAAAATGGTAATAAAATTATTTTATTTGGTAATGGTGGAAGTGCGGCAGACGCCCAACACATAGCATCTGAATTCATAGGCAGATTTCAAAAAGAAAGAAAAAGTTATCCTGCTATTTCATTAACTTCTGATAGCTCCATTCTTACTTCATTATCAAATGATTATTCATTTGATTCGATTTTTAGCAGACAGTGTGAAAGTTTAGTAAACCTAGATGATGTTGTAATTGCAATTTCAACAAGTGGAAATTCAAAAAATATAGTGAAGGGACTTGAAACAGCTAAAGAAAGAGGAGCAAAAATAATTTCACTGTTAGGAAATTCTGGTGGTATAATTAAAAATTATTCTGATCTCACAATAATAGTTGATTCAGATGTTACTGCTCACATTCAAGAGGTCCATCGAGTTATTTATCATACTATTTGTAATTTCGTGGAAAAATCTCTTTCAGAATAAACTCTAAACAAACTCCCCAGGTGATTGATTTACTCCAACATCCTTTTCTAAAATTTGTATCTCTTTAATCAATTTCTCTTTCTGTGTTTCTTTATATTGTATATTATCGAACTCCACATCTCTCAATAGCATAGAACCTAAGGTCCTTGATAATATTTTTCCAATTCCATCTACGTCAGAACCTCTTTCAGCAATTTGTTCTTTAATCATTACTTTTTTATCATTACTCGTAAAAAATACAACTTTGATTGATTCATTTAATTTTTCTGGAAACCCCTCAAAATCTCTTTCAATTAATTTTTTAAAATCATAATTAAATTCAAATTCATATTTTTGTTCATAATCAAAAACATTTCTTTTTCTTAGCTTACTAAACTCCTTTAATTCTAAAAGATAATTATGATACTCTGAAAATATGTCTGGCTTTTTCTTTTTTAATAATTGTTCAGCAATTTTAAAGGCTTCATCGTGAATTTCATCCACTAGATCCAGTGCTGCAATAGCTCTGTGTCTAAAAAGAACATTCTTACCTAGTTCGCCTTTATAGTATCTATCAATAACAGTTCTGTCTGATTTTATGAATTCTCTCAATTTTTCTCTTGAATCCCAAAGTTCTGTTTTAGTGTCATCATCAAAAGATGAATAAAGACACGTTAATTTTTCAGTGAATTTATGCTTATTATTATGCAAGATTGGGAGTAGATCTGAAGATTTTATCTCAAAATTTTCAAGAAATCTGTATAATTCAACTAAAATTCTGTCTTGATAGAAAAGCCCTTCAGTTAAAGCAAACGCTCTACACTCATAATAATCTTCTAATGAAAGGCTTTCCGTTGCTACACATATTTCTTCTATCTCTGCACATAAGATTTCTTTACCATCAAAATCATAAACTCCATAACACCTTGGAAGAACTCTAAACTTTGTAATCATACCCCATTTTTCCTTAGAATATTTTGAACCAAGTTCTGATCCCTCAAGAATCATACATTGATACATAGAAATCAAATTCATATCTGCGTCAGCTAATTTTAGAACTGATTTCATATGCTTTTCTTTAGAATCTCCAGGCAACGCCAAAATTACTTCTGAATACGTATTAGCACTTATTTTATTTCCCGCTTTAGTCATTTCAAGTAGTTGATCTTCAGAAATATTATTACGCTTAATCTTTAATAACACATCTTTATCCAATGATTGCACTGATGCAGCTAAACTCATACTTCCTTTTAGAATATCAGCACACTGTAAAACCCTAGGTTTGTTATTCTTTCCTGTTGATACCTGAATATAATATGGATAATTGAATTTTTCTTTTACTCTAGCAATTGCATTTGAAATCTCAATGTCTTGATTATACATTCCAAAATTCAGATCAGCTAAAGTGAGAATTTTCCCTTCATAGCG
>Ga0310121_10004453_pt1 | contig 12356 bp, 8 predicted proteins | sample CB27_Tmax_986_MG_FD_203504 | JGI IMG/M metagenome (GOLD analysis project Ga0310121, IMG submission 203504) | Marine microbial communities from Western Arctic Ocean, Canada - CB27_Tmax_986 | ecosystem: Environmental > Aquatic > Marine > Oceanic | place: Canada: Western Arctic Ocean | collected...
ACGCAAGGTTCAAGAGCTGGCATCACGAACCTATCCTGCAAATCCGGAGGCTCTTGTCTAGCAGAAACGCTCAATCGAAGATTCTATCAGCTTCGCAGCATTTTTGGCCAATCACCCTGTCCGGCGCCCACCCTGCCGCCGGTTTCTCTCGCCTTGACGGCCGGCAATCCCTACCGTCTGTCGCTCCGAAACCGGATTGCCCCATGAAACCGATTCTGCTCATTGCCCTCATTCATCTCGCAACCGTCCCGGAAATTCTCGCGGAAGCCTGGCCTGCCTGGCGTGGCGACTTGCTCGGCTCAGGCCAAACCTCCGAAACCGAGTTACCGCTCGAGTGGGGGAAGGAGAAAAACCTGCGCTGGCGGGTGGAGCTGCCGGAGCGGGGAAACTCCACCCCGGTCGTGCACGGGAACCGGGTTTTCGTGACGCAGGCGGTGACCGAGGGGAACTGGCGTGGCCTGATGTGCTTCAGCCGAACGGATGGCTCGCTGCTCTGGAAGAAGGGGCTCACCTATGAGAAAGAGGAACGCACGCACGGCTCCAATCCCTATTGTTCCGCCTCGCCCGCCACGGACGGGAAAATCGTGGTGGCTTCCTATGGTTCGGCCGGACTTGCAGCCTACGGGGTCGATGGCAAGCATCTCTGGCACCGCGATCTCGGCGCCATCGATCACGTCTGGGGAAACTCGACCTCGCCCCTTCTTTATGGCGATCTCGTCATCCACTATCACGGTCCCGCCAAAGATGCGGTTCTCTACGGGCTCGATCGCAAAACGGGCGAGACCCGCTGGAAGTGGCAGGAGCCCGCCTGGAAACCGGGCAAACGCACCGACGGCTTCCGAGATCGCGAAGGGAAGGGGATCATCGGATCCTTCAGCACCCCCATCATTGTCCCGGCCGGAGAGCAGGCGGAACTCGTGATGAGTTTTCCGATGGAACTGAAGGGATTCGACCCGGCTACCGGCAAGGTGCTCTGGACGTGTGCGGGACTCAACCCGCTGGTATACGCCTCGCCGGTCGGTGCCGACGGAATCGTGGTCGCGATGGGCGGCTACCACGGCAACTCGATCGGGGTAAAGGTTGGCGGCAGGGGAGAGGTCACGAAGTCCCACCGGCTCTGGCAGGAAGTTCGTCACAACGGCGGGATTGGCACCGGGGTGGTTGCGGACGATCACCACTATTACCACAATTCCGGCGGGGTGGTGTTCTGCGACAATCTCCGCACCGGCAAGACGGTTTGGAAGGACCGGCTGCCCGGCGCCGGGAAATCATGGGGCTCCTTCGTCTTCTCGGGCGGGCGAATTTACACCCTGAGCCAGGCGGGCGACACGGTGGTGTTCAGCGCCTCTCCCGAGGGATTGAAGGTCCTGGCCCGCAGCGACGTGGACGAGGAGACGAATTCTTCTCTGGCCATCTCGGACGGCGACATTTTCCTGAGGTCCCATGAGGCCTTGTGGTGCTTCGCGGCAAAATGAGGATCGGAGAGTCCGGACAAGGACAGGCGCTGCACGGGCGCCAATGCTGCGAGGTCAGCAGCGGGGATCGCTCGAGGGGACTCGGATACCTTCATCCTCCCTCTCTCCACTAATCTCCGAGCTTACCGATCTCGCCGGTCAATTTCGAGATCCAGTTGAAGAGGATGAACGTGACCATCAGAACCCCGGGCACGAGCCAAAAACCGAGCTTCCTGGTGTAGCCGATGACACTGGTGAGGGAGGCGAAAATCAGGAGGAGGACACTGCTCAGGCTCAGGATGGTCAGGAAGGTCGTTATATAGCCGATCACTTCCATCGCCTCGGGGGACTTGATCTGCTTGGCGACGAACGACATCACGAGACCGTAAAGGGAAAGAGCCGCCAGGGGCACCACCGCGAGGCCGGTCGAGAAGAGGATGCAGCGGCCCGGGACTCTCCTGCCCTGCATGATGTTCAGGAAAAAGAGGACTCCGAAGAGAATGCCCACCAGCGCCGTCATGGTCACGAGCGCCTCGAGGTGGTCCAGGAACTTCAGTTTCTTGGGGCCGTCCGCGCCGCCGAGATTCGGTCCCAGGAAGGAGGTGAGCAGGTTCGTCCCTCGCCATAACGCCAGCAAGGAAGCGATCGGGAAGGAGAGGCAGAGGAGTAATCCCCACGTCAGGGTGCCATCCTTGCCGAGGCGCTCCATGGCGGCGTGTTGCGAGTCCATCGGATCGGAAAGCGCCAGCCCGAGGCCGCCCTTTGCGGCGGGGAAAAATTGCTGACCGGGAGCCGGATACGGTTGGTCAACCAGTCCCGGGATGCCGCCAGGAGCCGGGGCCGGTTGCGGCTGGGGTTGGGCCGCCGCTCGCGGGGGGAGGCTTGGGAGATCGAACTCCCCGTCACAACTCGGGCAGTTCGCAGTCGAGCCGGCCAAGTGCAATTCGTACTTGATATTGGTCCCGCAGTGCGGGCACTGGCACTTTGATTTCTCCCCCATTTTTCGAAGCCTCGCAGCAGCACGAATTGCTGCCAAGCGGAATCGGAACCCCGCGCGCCTGACGGATGAGTCGGGCCGCTACTCGGTGCTGCGCAAGTACTCGACCACATCCGCGACGTCCTGGGCGGTCAGGGCGAGCTGATGCGCGGAAAGCATGAGGGAGCGCTTCATCATGGTGCGGGACTTGATGTCGGCGGCCGGAATCGCCTGCGTCAAACCACCCATCGATTTCACGATCACGGGGTCACCCTCGGCGAGGACGATGCCCATGATCTCGAGGCCCGACTTCGTCACGAGGTGCTGGGCCTGGAAACCGAGGGAGATTTCGGCGGAGGGCTCGAGGATGGCCTTGGCGACGATCTCCCGCGGGAACCGTTGTCCCCAGCCGGTCAGATTCGGGCCGACATCGACGCCCGCCTCGCCAATCACGTGGCAGGTGATGCAGCGGCCCGCGGCCGCTTTACCGCGGGCGGCATCGGCCTTGAGCTTCAGGATCTCCGCAGCGGGGGGCAGCTTCGAGCCGCCGGGATCCGGGGGAGTGACGACCGAAACCAATTCCCGCTTGGCATTGCCTCCCTTCAGTTTCTCGGCGGGCTTGTAAGCGTTCCACCACCGGTCGTTGTTCCATTTCACCCAGAACGCGGCCCGCTCGGCGAGCGGCTTGTCGGAGCCGAGATTGGCGATATCGACCATCGCATCCGCAGCGCTGGGGTTGCGGATGAAAGCGATCGATTCGAGCGCCTGCATTCGGTGCTCACTGGGCAGATTCGCCAGGAACACGCGGTCTCGCAGGGCGGGAACGGCGAGGGGAGTCATGAGTCTCCAGACCGCGCCGGCCGTGGCGGCATCCCAGTCGGCGGGCTTGGTGCCCTTGACGAGAGCTGCGAATACGGGGCCCTCTTTGCCGGTCGCGCCGGTGCCGAACGCTTCGAGATAGGCCCGGTCCTTGCCATCGTATCCGCGGGCGATCTGGACCAGGGCCCCGATCACTTCGGGCGTGCCCGGTTGATTACGAAGGTAGAAGCAAACCTCGCGGCTGACGGCCGGTTTCTTGTAGCCGGCCAGTTTGAGAGCCAGCTCGTGGGTGCCCGGATAGCCTGCCCGGCGCAGGGCGCGAAACCCGGTGATGAGGGTTTGCGGGTGGGCGTCGGTGGGAAGATTCGTGAGGGTCTCCACCCCTTTTTCTCCCAGTTGCGCAAGCAACCAGGTCGCGCGGGCCCCGAGGAAGGGATTCTCATCCTTGGCCAGGGCGGCGAGGGCGGGAATCGACTTCGCGCCACCGGCCTTGAGGCGCGTGAAGCCGAGAGAGCGCGTGTTGATGGCCGGACTCTTGAGCGCCGTGATCTGCCCCGCGGTCGTGGAGAGATCGAGTTTGGGAAGGTTCGATTTGAACCCCTTGGGCGCGATCCGGTAAATCGTCCCGGACAAAGTGCGGTCCTGCGTCCCATGGCCTCCTACCCGAGGATCGAACCAGTCCGCGACATAGATGGCACCATCCGGGCCGACACACACGTCGGCCGGCCGGAACCAGGTGTTGATGTCCTGGTTAGAGCGGCCCTTGAAGTCCGCGCCCGCCCACTTCCGGTCCGGGTTGGAGGTGAGGAAGTCGAAGCGGTCCATCTTGAAGCCGGCCCCCTCCAGCTTCGGGAAGTAACCGAAGACGACGTTCTTGGCCGATTCGCAACTCATCAGGAGCCCGCGGTACTTTTTCGGGAGCGCGCCGTTCTCGTAGAAGGAAATTCCGGTCGGTGCCCCGCCCCCGTAAACGTCGCCGGGCGGCATGCTGCCGGGATCCTGCTGACGCCACTCGGCGGTCGGGGTGTCCTGTCCCGGGCGCCGGTCTGCGCCCCAGGAACGCTTGCCGTCGTTGGAGGCAAACCCGGCATTGCCGTACTCCATCACCCAGCTGGTGCGGCAGGCGGGCGGATCGTCGTTGTCATTTTGGAAGAGGTCGCCCAGCGACGTGATGATCTGCTCGTAGCTGTTACGGTAGTTGTAACCGATGATTTCGCAGTCGGTGCCGTCGGGATTCATGCGGACCGAGAACCCGCCGAGGTAGACGTGGCCGTCATCGCTTTTCTGGCCGGCGATTTTCTGGAGCGAGTAGGGGCTGCCGATGCGGAAGGTCTTGCCGGACTTGTCGGTGAACTGGGCGCCCATGTTGCCCTGGGTGAAGTACCATTTGCCGTCGGGGCCCGCAATGACCGCATGCAGGCTGTGGTCGTGGTTGCGCCCGTTGAAGCCGGTCAGCAACACTTCCCGCTTGTCCTTGGCGGGATCGAACACCAGGTCGCGGTCGACGTCGGTGTAGACGAGCAGGTCCGGCGGCTGGGAAACCACGACCACGTTGTCGAAGACCGCGACGCCCAGCGGAGACTGCAGGTGTTTTTCCTGCACGAAGACGTGCGACTTGTCCGCCTTGCCGTCGCCGTTTTCGTCCTGCAGCACCATGATGCGGTCGCCTTCTGCATCCTTTCGCTGGCCGCGGTAGTTTACGCCTTCCGCCACCCAGGCGCGGCCCATGTGATCGAAGTCGATGTTGGTCGGATTTCGAAAGAGGGGTGACTGCGCCCAGACCGTGATCTCGAGATCTTCGGGCACCACGAAGCGCTCCAGGGGCACTTGCGCGGACCGATCACTTGCGGTGCCGACGGGCTTCGTGTTCCAGACCTGGAACTTGACACTGGTTGCGGAGCCGCCCTGCTGGTTGAGCCCGCCCTGGTCCAGGCCGGCGCGGCACTGGAAACGCTGGTAACCATCGGGCAGGGCGAACTCGATGACGGAAGGCGCATGCGTCCCGATGCCATAGGAGACCGGTTTGCCGTCGACGATCAGCTTTCCGCCGGAGGCGTTGGCGTCGATCTTGACGTTTCCCCAACCGGCGTTCGCGGATTTCCATTTCAGTTCGGTCAGCTTCAACTGTCCCTTTGGTCCGGTCAGGTGCGGCTCGATCCAGTCTGCCCAGTCGCAGGCATATCCGTCGCTGGTCTCATCGACGACCAGGAAGAGCGAGCGTGATCCCCGGAGATCGATATCGATCGTCACGGCGTGACCGGGGGTCTTCTTGGTGATGACGTCACTGGAGAAGAGAGGCTTGGGCTTCTCCGCGGCGGATGCAGGGAACGCGAGAGCGGGAAGGGCGAGCAAGGTGAGCAGGCGTCGGTTCGTCATCCCCAAGGGGACCCTGAATCGGCCGGTTCGTCAATCGTTCCGGCGCAGAAATCCCTGGTGTTGCGCGCAGCGTCGCCTGAATTGGTGACAAAGATCCCCCGTTCCCCTCCTAGGCCTTCCACTCCAACCCCCGCAGCGTGCCGGTGCTGGTTCCGAAGCGGTCGATCTCGAGGCCGAAGTTCTGCAGCATGGAGAGCAGGAGGTTGGCGGCCGGGAGACGCTTGCCCTTCTCTTCCGGATAGGTCTTGTGCTCGCCGTGGTGGGAGAATCCGTGGTAGCCGCCGGAGAGGCCGAAGTCACCGTTCACGAATTCGCTGCTCAAGGTAATGGCGCGGGTCGAGTCGGTCTGGATCGCGAGGGCGATGAGCTCGATCATGGCCCTCAGGTCCAGGCTGATGTTGCCCTCCGGGAAGTTCGCGGCGAGGTAGGGCATCACGCCGCTCAGGAAGGTCGGCACGCAGGCATGGCCGCCGGAGATCCCGTGGTCGAGGTTGGAGAAGACCGTGAAGTCCTTGCGGTGTTTCTCCAGGCCCTTGAGGGTCGGCGGCATCTCGTAATCGGTGCCGCGTTCCCTCGGGAAGAAGGTCTTGTGGTAGGCGCCGTAGTTGTTGGAGAGGGTGACGACCCGCTTGACCGGGTTCCCGCCGTCGCGCCCGGTGGCGGCCCCCGCCCGCGGCAGGATCGATTCCATCACCGGGAGCGCGATGGATACGCCGGCTCCCCGGAGAAAGTGACGGCGGTTGGTTCGAGTGAGCATGGAGCAAAAACGGCGTCTCGGGTTGACGGGCCGGAGGGCGGCGCAGGCTGACGGTCGGAACTCTACGATTTTCCGCAGCGATTGCTTGCATTAATTGGGTGACCGCAAGAGGGGAGAGAAGCGCCGGTTCGCGCCGGTCGCGGATGGCCTCCGCTTCGATCGTGCCCGGGAAATCGGCCGCCGCGGGAGCAAGTCGGGCATGGTCCGGCGGAAAAGGAGGTTTTTCCGCTACTTTCTCCTCGCGGCCTCGAAGTACCCGCGATAGCGGCTCACGAGGTCCGGGTGTTTCCCGGCCAGGTCGTTCTTCTCGGCGATATCGTTCTCGAGGTTGTAGAGCGCAAAGCGGTCCTTGCCGTGGCGGTGCAGCTTCCATTTGCCGACCCGGATCGCCCCGGGCCAGTAGAGGTACTCGTGCTTTCGCTGGGATTCCCCCTGACCTAACAGTTCCGGCAGGTAACTGATGCCGTCGATGTCCCCGGGCGGTTCGACCCCGGCCAGTTCGCAGGCGGTCGGAAGAAAGTCCCAGAAGGCGCCCGGGTGGTCGCTGCTCCGGCCGGCTGCGATCCGGCCCGGCCAGCGCGCGATGGTCGGGACGCGGATTCCTCCTTCCCGCCAGGAGCGCTTGGCTCCGGAGAGGGGACCCGCGCTCTTGAAGAATTCCAGGCTCTGTCCGCCTTCCGGAGACGGACCATTGTCGCTGCTGAAGATCACGAGAGTGTTTTCGCTCAGCTCCAAGTCGTCGAGCAGATCAAGGATCTTCCCGATGCTGCGATCCATCCGCGAAACCATTCCGGCGTAGGCTGCGTGCGGGTGGCTCTGCCCGCAGTAACCCGCCTTGTATTGGCTCCCGTAACCGGCATCCTTTCGCCCTCCGCCGATGTTTCCCTTGCCCTCGATCTTCGGGGTCTCCGGCCAGTTCAATTCCAGGTAGGGCGCCATGGAGTCTTCCGGGACGGTCAGTTCCGCGTGCGGAATACAGAAGGGAAGATAGAGGAAGAAACGATTGTCCTTGTTCTGCGCAACCCATTCGAGGGCCTCCCTGGTCAACTCGTCGTGGCTGTAAGTGCCCGATGCCTTTTTATATTCCCCATTCACCCGCAGGTTGTGGTTCTTCGGGTAGAGGACTTTCCGGGCATTGCGCCAGAGGTATTCCGGGTAGTAGAAGTGCGCGAAGCCCTGGTTGTCGAAGCCGAAGAAATGGTCGAAGCCCTTGGCGTTCGGGCTTCCGGGATGCCCCGGCCTTCCCACCAGCCCCCACTTTCCGATCATGCAGGTTTTGTAGCCCGCCTTCTTCAGGAGCATGGCGACGGTGATATCGTTTTCCTTCAACCGCCGGCCGTTGCCCGTGACCGAGGCGTGCCCCATGTGCTTGCCGGTCATCAGCGCGCAACGCGACGGCGAGCAAATATTGTGGCCGGAATAGTGGCTCGTGAAACGAAGTCCCTCCCGCGCCATCCGATCCAGCCGCGGCGTCTTGATCTTTTCCTGGCCAAAGCACCCCAGGTCGCCGTAGCCCAGGTCGTCCGCCAGGATTAAGATGATATTGGGGCGCGAGGATGGATCCGCTCCCTCCAATCCCGGCGTCAGAATGTAAAGAGCAAGTCCCAGGATGGGAAGGAGAAGAGATTGCCTGCCGGTCATCATGATACTTCTCCGGCCGGTCACTTTCGAACGCGGGCACTCCAGCTTGAGAACAGGCCGGCCAATTCCCTGGCGCGATCGGGAAACTTCCCTGCCAGGTTGTTTCGCTCGGTGCGATCCGACCGCAGATCGTAAAGCTCCCAGGGGATCTCCTTGTCGCCGTCTCTCTTCGGGGCGTCTGTCTCGTTGAAATAGTCGATGCCGAGTCTGGAATTGGGATGAGGAGCGACCAGTTTCCAATTTCCTTTTCGGATGGCGCGGCACTGGCCGAATTGCCAGTAAAGCGCCTCGTGGCCACGGCGCTCCTCGCCCTGGAGAATCGGCAACAAGCTGCGGCCTTCGAGGGGTGCCAGTTTCCTGCCCTGGTGGGAAGCGGGATACTCGCCGCCGGCCACATCGATACAGGTGGGCATGAGATCCATGATGTGCCCGACCTGGCGGGTGATGCCGCCGCCCTTCTTGATGACCTTGGGCCAGTAGGCAATGAGGGGCGATGCGATCCCGCCTTCATGGAGCCACCACTTGAACTTGCGAAAGGGCGTATTGCTGACATTGGCCCATGGCGCTCCCTGGGTGCGATAGGACTCCATGGGCCCTGGTGGAACTTCGGGGGCGGTGGTCTTGAAGGCCTTGTAGTCCTCCGCGCAGGCGCCGTTGTCGGAGAGAAACAGCACGAGCGTATCCTCCTCGATGTCCAGCTCACGTATCCTGGCCATGATGCGTCCGATTCCCCGGTCCATCCGGTCGACCATCGCGGCGTAGACCGCCATGTGCAGGTCCCAGCGATCCCTGGTCCCCTCGTCCAGCTCGTCCCAGGCCGGCACGTTGGGGTCACGCCGCGATACGATCTCCCGCTTGTCAACGAGGCCCAGTTCGACCAGGCGGCTGAAACGGCTTTGCCGAATCGCGTCCCATCCGCTCCGATACTTTCCACGATACTTGGCGATGTCTTCCGGGCGGGCCTGGATCGGAAAATGCGGCGCGGTGTACGGGAGATAGAGGAAGAAGGGACGGTCCTCCCTGCCGTATTTGTCGAGGTAATCGAGGGCGGCGTCCGTGAAGGCATCCGTGCCGTAGAAGTTGCGGTCCTCCGGCGTAAACGGCTGGAGGAGCTTGCCATCGTTCGCCCAGGCCCGTTGTTCCCCTGGATACTTGCGTCCCGGTTCGCCCTCGCCGGACCGCCGCAGCCCCGGATTGAAATAGTTGCAACAGCCGCTGTCGAGGAGACCGTAGAAGCGGTCGAAGCCGCATTTCACCGGCGACCCTGCAAGACCTCCATTTCGCCCGGTCATCAAGGTGCGATACCCGATCAATTTCATCACCTCGGCAATGTTGAGATTGTTCCGCGCTATCCTCCCCTGTTGGGGATACAATCCCGTCAGCAGCGAGGCACGGGAAGGACCGCACTTGGCATTGTTGTAGAACTGCGTGAATCGCAGACCACCTTTCGCGAGCCGGTCGAGGTTGGGGGTCGATATTTCGGAACCGTAGCAGCCGAGGTCCGAGTAGCCGAGGTCGTCGGCCATGATGAGAACGATGTTCGGCTTCCCGGCCGCCTCCCCGCGATTCCACCAGGCGGTCAACACCGCGAAGAGGACGAGGAGAGGTGTAGCTTTCATGGTGCCGCCTTCGAATTTTCCAGGACGGCAGCATGACGGTTCGCCCGCGGATCGCCGGCGGCAAAAAACGTCTCCGTCTTCCGGTCGAAATAAATCATGACCGGGCTCGCGATGGCGCCGCCTGCCGTATTGATCTTGTGTCCCCGGCGGGCGAGATCATTGCGGATGCCCTTCGGAATGCTGTCCTGCAGCGTCAGGCGCCCGAGCCCTTCAATCTTGCGCTCTCGGCTGGGAATGAACGATCCCTCGTGATGGCGGGTACTGAACCTCGCCGTGGAAACCGCTTCCTTCGGCATCATGTCGAACTCGATGAAATTGAGCAGACAGTTCAGCGTGGTCTGGTCCTGCAAATCGCCGCCCGCCACGCTGATCGCCATGACCGGTGCGCCGTCCCTGAGCACCAGGGTGGGGGTGAGCGTGATGCGCGGGCGCTTGCCGGGCCCGATACGATTTGGATGCCCCGGGGTAGTGTTCAAGCTGCGGAGCCGGTTGCCGTGGGCGATGCCCAGGGGAGCGCAGATATTGTACGGCCCGTTTCCACTCGGAGTGGCGGAAACGAAATTCCCCCACCGGTCCGCCACCACGCAGGTCGTCGTGCCCCCCCGTCCCGGGCGGTACTTGCCGGGTTGGTCGGACAGGGCCTTCATCCCCACCGGATCACCGGGGCGGACTTCCAGTGACGCTTGCTCGAGATCGACCAGGGTCCGGCGCAGGGCGGCATAGCGGTCGGAGAGGAGGGGGCCGATGGGGACGTCGGCGAACCGCGGGTCGCCGTAGTAATAGTCGCGGTCGGCCAGTCCGAGTTTCAGGGCTTCCACGAGGACGTGAATGTAATCGGACGAGAGGTGGCCCATTTTCCGGAGCTCGAAGCCTTCCAGGATCTTCAGGGTCTGGCACAAGTACGGACCCTGCGTCCACGGCCCGCACTTGTAGACACGGTAACCGCGGTACGCGATGCTGACCGGATCTTCGAGCAAGGTCTGGTGCGCTTCGAGGTCCCGCTTGCGCAGGAAGCCGCCCTTTTCCTTGTAGTAAGCCACGAGCTGATCGGCGATGTCCCCCTTGTAAAAGCGGTCCCGCGCGGCCTGCAGTTTTTGTCTTCGCGTGCCGGCGGTATTCTTTTCGGTGGAAACCAGTTTTCGCAAAGTCACGGCCAGTTCATCGAACCAATCTCTGTTGCCGCGGTCCAGGATCGCGAGTGTGGGTTCGACCACGGTCGCGAAATCCAGGGTCCCGTACTTGTCCAGCGCGGTGAAGAAAAGGTTGACCGCTCCCGGAACCGGAACAGCACGAATGCCGCCTCCTTCCGGGATCGCATTCTGGAGGTACCAGGCGATGCCCTTCTCGTCCAGGGGGGCGCCCCCCAACCCGGAGAGGGTCTTGACCTCCTTCTTCTTCGCATCGAAGATCATGAAGGGAACCTCGGCCCCGATGCAGAACATCCCGTAGTCCATGATGCTGGCCACCAACAGGACCGCCACCGCGGCATCGGCGGCGTTTCCCCCTTTCTCCAGGATCGCGATTCCCGCTTCCACCGCCTTCGGGTTTTCGGCGACGACCGCTCCGCCTTTGCCGGAGGCATGCCACGTCAGGTCGGCCATGGACAGAGTGGTCCCGGCAAGTATCAGGAATAAAATTCTTCGCATGAGTTGAGGAGTTGGAATTGGGAGTGTTCGTCGTTCAGGTCCTGCCATTCCGGATTCGGCGGCCGGGGAACTGCGCATGATGGCCAAGCATGGTGTTCGTAAGGCCGGAGTGCGACAGAAATTTTCCTGTGCGGGCAGTCTCGATTCGTAAGCGTCCCGTTTATAAACCTCGGCTTCGGCGGCGGGATCGGCGTGCGAATCAGGCTGCGGGTTGCTTCTCGCGGCGTTCGGCGACCGCGAGGCGGGCCGGGGTGAGGTGGGCAACCTCCTGTGCGGTGAGCTCGCCTTCCGGCATCAACTCCAGCACCTCCTCGGGAATGACCACCTTGCTGACCACCACCACGTTTTCAGGCACTCGCGGCTGGCGATTCGTGCGGGGAGCGCGCCGCTTCCTGTCTTTCCTTTTTGCGTCGTCGTCGTCCCCCGCCGGTGCGTCCGCCTCGCCGGAGGACTCGTCCTTTCCCGGCAGGATCCCCTCCAGCAGCATTTCCAGCTGTCCGGGATCGAGTTTTTCGGAACTCCTTCCAAAGATCCGCACCATCCAACAGCAATTGCAACGCCTCCGGGGCGAGCTTCAACTTCTCCTGGTTGGCCCGCGACGGCTTCGGCCAGCTGTAGGTCTCCACCGCGAGCCGTTTTGCCGAAATCCATAAGCCCGTCCCGTCAAAATACAGCGTCTTAATCCGATTTCGCCTCTTGTTGCAGAACACGAACAAGGCTCCACGCCGCGGATCTTCCCCCGAGCCAGGCGCTCCGCGCGATCGGCGAGGCCCCGCCCCGCGCGGTGACCAGGAGCGGCCCGGACGCCCCGACCTCGGTTCTCCGCCAGGCCCAGGCGGCCCGCGCCCTCCTCGCAACTAGCCCGGAACCATCCGTCGACGCCCGGGGCTCTCGCCTCGGGGAAAGATGAAAGCCTGGCCCGATTTTGACCACAACCCTCAGAAACCGCACAGTTTCCGGCAAGTCTTCGCAATCGGCTTAGGCTAGTGCATCGGCCGGGAAGTTAGTGTGCATTCGGCGCGAGGGTTTTTCTTCGAGTTCAAGGCGTGAGGAAGGAGCTGGTCGGGA